>Ga0070741_10017427_pt1 | contig 11799 bp, 4 predicted proteins | sample Coa_R1_4_FD_66440 | JGI IMG/M metagenome (GOLD analysis project Ga0070741, IMG submission 66440) | Surface soil microbial communities from Centralia Pennsylvania, which are recovering from an underground coalmine fire - Coalmine... | ecosystem: Environmental > Terrestrial > Soil > Unclassified ...
TCCCGGTCGACGTGGTGCATCTGGTAGAGGTCGATCCGATCGGTCTGGAGCCGCCGGAGGCTCTCGTCGCACGCGCGCCGCACGTGGTACGCCGACAGCCGCCCGTCGTTCGGGCCGCCGCCCATGCGCCCGTACACCTTGGTCGCGAGGACGATCCGCCCCCGGCGCCCGCCGCCCTGCGCGAGCCAGCGCCCGATGATCTGCTCGGTCACGCCCTCGCCGGTCTTCCAGCCGTAGACGTTCGCCGTATCGAAGAAGTTGATGCCGGCGTCGAGCGCGCGATCCATGATCGCGAAGCTGTCGGCTTCGCTCGTCTGCGGACCGAAGTTCATCGTGCCGAGGCAGAGCCGGCTCACCTACACGCCGGCGCGCCCGAGGTGAACGTAGCGCATCGCCGGACTGTGCGGCTTTCCGACGGGCGCGGCAAGGGTGGTGCGGTGGTCCTCGTTCGACGACGCACCCGGGCGTAGGGCAAACACCCGAACGGCACGGCGGGTGCGAGCGCGCATTCCCGATCGCGAACCGGACACCGTCTTGCCGCACTTCGCGGAACGGCGTGCACGGTTCGGGCACGGCGCGAGCCACGCCCGTGCGGCACGCGTCCGGGCGCCGCCGGCCCGGCCTGCCGCCATTCGCAGCAAGCACTTGACACCGATGTTAGCTTTCTGCTATATTAGCCCAATCAAGATGGCGCGACTTGCAGCTCTCGCTCCCCTCGCGCCCGACGTGGGGCGGCCGCCGCATCGGCGCCGGCCGGAAGCTGACGCCTGGCCGTCGCCCCAGTGTCCCGCACCGCGCGCGCCCCTCGCACGACGCCGCCCATCCCGTGCACGTCACACTCCGCGCCGGCGTCGCCGTCCGGTGCTTGCGAAGCCCACGGGCGTTCCCGGCCGTACGCCGCGCACTCGCCGCGTCCTCCACCGGCGCGTTCCGGATCGTTCACTTCTCCGTGCAAGACGACCATCTGCATCTGATCGTCGAGGCAGAGGACGCACGGGTACTGAGTCGCGGCGTCCGTGGCCTGGCGATCCGCATCGCGCGCGCCGTGAACCGCGTGCTCCGCCGCCGGGGATCGCTATGGAGCGGACGGTACCACGCCCGCGCACTGACGACGCCGCGCGAAGTTCGCCACGCGCTCGTGTACGTCTTGACGAACCGGGGGAAGCACCGCGGAGACATGAACGGATTCGACCCGTGCTCTTCGGGACGGTGGTTCGACGGCTGGCGGGAGGCGGCGCCTACGCCCCCCGTCGGTGCACCGGTCGCCCGTGCTCGAACGTGGCTTGCGGTCGTAGGCTGGCGCCGGCACGGGCTGCTCGCATTCGACGAGCGCCCGAGCACGGCGCGACGTGGAAAAAAGGCGCCGCCCTAGCGGCGTGAGCGCGCCGTGGCCGCGCTGCACGCGGCCGGCCACGCTCCACCAGGCTCGCGCCACGACCGGCGCCGCGCGCGCTTGCACGGCACGACGCCGAACGGCTATGGCGCGCCGACCGTGCTCCGGGCGCTCGCGCTGCTGCTCGTCGTCGCCTGCCAGCGGACGCCGACGTACACGACGATGGGCGACGTCGTCGAGATCGACGAGGACGGCGCGCGCGTGACGCTCCGGCACGACGATGTCCCGCGGGTCCTCGCCGCCGGGACCACGGCGTTCGCGGTCGCATCGCCCGACGTGTGGCGCGATACGCCGCCCGGGACGCGCGTCCGGTTCGACGCGGTTCCGCGCGCGGGTGGACTCGTCGTGACGGCGATGGCGCGCGTCGACGGCGCGCCCGCCGCGCAAGCGCCCACGGGCGGCCACAGCCACGCGCCGGCGCACGGCGGCGTCGTGACGATGGTCGGGACGATCCACCTGGAAGTCGTCGCGACACGCGCGGGCGAGCTGCGCATCTATCCGAGCGATCTCTGGCGCCGTCCGCTGCCCGTCGACGGCATGACGGGCTCCGTGACGCTCGACGTCCCGGGCGGTGGATGGGCAGGCTCGCTCCGGGCGGCGGGCGACGCGCTCCGTGCCGACGCGCCGCCCCTCGCCGGCCCCGACGTGACGGCGCACGTTCGGCTGACGCGCGACGGCGAGGCGATCGAAGCGTACGTCGGCGTGCCCGTGGACGCGGGCGGCGAGGACGGCGGCTCGGCCGCGCGGCGCTGCCTTCCGGTCGTCGTCCCCGCCGACGCGCGCGGACGATCGCCGCGCTGCGCGTTCGACTTCGGGCTGGCGGTCTCCGCGGTCGTCGGCGCCCCGGCGAGCGGCGCGGTGCTGGTCGCGCTGCACGAGGGCGACCTCACCGCCTGGCGCGTCGCCGACGGACGCGCGGTCGCCACGTTTGCGCCGCCTCCCGCGCCGCCGGGTCCGGTGCCGGGCGCGCAGCATCAGATCTGGGGCGCGATCGCCGCGAGCCCGGACGGCCGCCAGGCCGTCGTCGGCATCCGGCAACGTCTTCTCCGCTACTCGGTCGGCTCCGGGCGTCTGCTGCGCACGCTGTCCGACGCCGACGGCGGCCTCGTCCGCGACGTCGCCTGGTCGGCGGACGGCGCGCGCCTGGTCGTCACGCGGACGTTCGATCCGGTCGCCCACGTCCTGACGCCGGCGGACGGCGCGGAGGTCCGCCGCCTCGAGGCCGAGGGGCAGCCGCTCGCCGTGGCGCTCGGACGGGACGGCGCGGCCGCGGTCGGACTCGAAGCGGGGCCGATCCTCCTCTGGGACGGCGACGGCACCGGCGCCGCGCGGAGAGCGTCGACGACGGGGGGCGGCGGCCACGCGTTCGCATTCGTCGGCACGCGCCTCTGGAGCGCGGACGGCGATCGCCTCGTCGTCCACGACGGCGCGGGGGTCCGCGAGACGCCCGCCCGCGCGACGATCCTGCGTCTCGCAGCGTCGCAAGACGGCACGCGCGTCGCGAGCGCCGACGCCGGCGGCACGATCCGGGTGCACGACCCGGACACGGGAGAAGTCCGCGAAACGCTCGACTGGCATCGCACGACGCTCGCCGGCCTCGCGTGGGTCGGCGACACGCTGGTGAGTGGCGACGCCCGCGGGCGAGTGGCGTTGTGGGACGTCGGCGACGCGCGCGTGATGCAGTGATGCACGGTCCGCGTTGCGCGCGCGCGTGATGCGGGCCGTCGCCGGAGGCGATCGGCGCCGTGACCGCCGCGCGAAGATCGCGTCCCGGCACCGTTTTTTGTTGACAGAAAGTCCCGTCGAAGGTTAGCCCTGCGCCCCCGGCCGCAAGGCGGGTGCTACCGCGAATGGCTGAGCGTTTGTCACGGATCGACGGGAGAGGCCGGCGCTCGCAGCTCGCCGCCAGGGACGACACATGACGACGAGGTCGCGCACCGCATTCCGCGCCGCGCTCGCCGCCGCGCTGCTCGCGTCGGCGCCGACCGCGCACGCGACCCACTTCCGGTACGGGACGATCAGCTGGGCGCCCGCGGCGTCGCCGGCCCGGACGATCGTCTTCCAGGTACAGGACGCCTTCCGGCGCGCCCCGACCGCGAACGAGACGACGGTCGAGCCGTGCATCAATCTGTCGACGCTCGCCACGAAGCCGTGCACCGGGGCCGGCGGCTATCCGGGCGTCGGCGACGTCATCCGGGAGGACATCGGCGGCGCGCAGTTCTTCTTCGGCGACGGCGCCCACATCCCGTCGGGCTCGACGCCGATGTACTACGTCGTGACCTCGATCGACACGGCGAACAACTTCCTCTTCGGCTCCGGACTCGACCCGGCGAGCTTCCCGTCGATCGACACCACGATCAGCCACACCTACGGCGGAAACACGACGTCGTTCACCGCCGGGCTCGACGACTGCTGCCGCATCCTCTCGAACGACCCGCCGAACGGCCACATCAACAATCCGAACGGAAGCTATCGCGTGCAGTCGATCGTCAACGTCGGCGGCACGTTCGCCGGTAACAGCTCGCCGATCAGCACGCAGACCCCGATCGTGAGCTGCCCGTATCCGGCGGTCTGCACCTTCACGGTGCCGGCGGTCGATCCGAACGGCGACACGCTCTTCTTCCGCATGGCGACGGCAACCGAGGCGGAAGATCCGTCGATGGCGAATCCCCAGGCGTGGACGCAGCCCGGCCCGCCGACGGCGACGAACGCGGCGACGATCAACTCGTCGACCGGCGTCTACACGTGGAACACGGCGGGCGCGACACTCGCGGGCGGCAGCCTGACCAGCGGGCTCACGACGCTCTACTCGACCCAGGTCGTCATCGAGGACCGGACCGGCTCGACGGTGAAGAGCCACATCCCGGTCGACTTCCTGATCCAGCTCGTTCCCGTCGCCGACAACCCCCCGACCTGCAGCGCGCCGACGTCGCAGAGCGTGGTCGCAGGGAGCCCGCTCGCCTTCTCCGTCTCCGGCGCCGACCCCGACGCCGCGGACACCGTGACGCTGACCGTCGCGAACCTCCCGACCGGCGCGACGATGACGCCGTCGCTCCCGGCGAGCGGCCCTCACACGGGCGTCAGCAGCAACTTCGCGTGGACGCCGACGCTTGCGCAGGTCGGCACGTACGTCGTGCAGTACTCGGTGACGGACCCGAGCGACCAGCAGGCGCTCTGCCCCGTGACCATCACGGTCGGCTGCACCGCCGCGCTCTGCGACGACGGCAATCCGTGCACCGACGACGCCTGCACGCCGTCGGGCTGCACGCACACGCCGAACACCGCCGTCTGCCGGCCGGCCGCCGGGCCGTGCGACGTCGCCGAGGTGTGCGACGGCGCCGGCAACTGCCCCGCCGACGGCTTCGCGTCGCCGTCGACGGTCTGCCGCGCGTCGGCCGGCGTCTGCGACCCCGCGGAGACCTGCACCGGATCGTCCGCCGCGTGTCCGGGCGATGCGAAGAGCAGCGCGGTCTGCCGCGCCGCCGCGGGCCCGTGCGACGCCGCGGAGAGCTGCGACGGCGTCCACAGCGATTGCCCCGCCGACGGCTTCCTGCCGGCGTCGACGGTCTGCCGCGCGTCCGCCGGCGTCTGCGACACGGCCGAGAGCTGCACCGGCTCCTCCGCCGCCTGCCCGGCCGACGCCAAGAGCACCGCGGTCTGCCGCGCCGCCGCGGGCCCGTGCGACGCCGCCGAGAGCTGCGACGGCGTCCACGACACGTGTCCCGCCGACGGCTTCCTCCCGTCGTCCACGGTGTGCCGCGCGTCGGCCGGCGCCTGCGACCCGGCCGAGAATTGTACGGGCACGAGCGCCACCTGCCCGGCGGACGCGAAGAGCACCGCGGTCTGCCGCGCGCCGGCCGGCCCGTGCGACGCCGCCGAGAGCTGCGACGGCGTCCACGACGCGTGTCCGGCCGACGCCTTCCTGCCGTCGTCGACCGTCTGCCGCGCGTCGGCCGGCGTCTGCGACCCCGCGGAGAATTGCACCGGCTCCGGCGCCGCATGCCCCGCCGACGCGAAGAGCACCGCCGTCTGCCGCGCCGCCGCGGGCCCGTGCGACGCCGCCGAGAGCTGCGACGGCGTCCACGACGCGTGTCCCGCCGACGCCTTCCTCCCGTCGTCGACCGTCTGCCGCGCGTCGGCCGGGGTCTGCGACCCGGCGGAGAGCTGCACCGGCGCCAGCGCCGCGTGCCCCGCCGACGCGAAGAGCACCGCGGTCTGTCGCGCCGCCGCGGGCCCGTGCGACACCCCCGAGAGCTGCGACGGCGTTCACGACGCGTGTCCCGCCGACGGTTTCCTCCCGTCGTCCACGGTCTGCCGCGCGTCGGCCGGCGCCTGCGACCCGGCCGAGAATTGTCCGGGCACGAGCGCCGCCTGCCCGGCGGACGCGAAGAGCACCGCGGTGTGCCGTCCGTCGGCCGGCCCGTGCGACGCCGCCGACAGCTGCGACGGCGTCCACGACGCGTGTCCCGCCGACGGTTTCCTCCCGTCGTCGACGGTCTGCCGCGCATCGGCCGGCGTCTGCGACCCGGCGGAAAGCTGCACGGGCTCCAGCGCGGCCTGCCCGGCCGACGCGAAGAGCACCGCGGTGTGCCGCGCGTCGGCGGGCCCGTGCGACGTCGCCGAGAGCTGCGACGGCGTCCACGACGCGTGCCCCGCCGACGCCTTCGAGCCGTCGACGACGGTCTGCCGCGCGTCGGGAGGCGTCTGCGACCCCGCCGAGACCTGCACCGGCGCGAACGCCGCCTGTCCCGCCGACGCGAAGAGCACCGCGATCTGCCGGCCGGCGGCCGGCGTCTGCGACCTGGCGGAGTCGTGCGACGGCGTGCACGACGCGTGTCCGGCGGACGCCAAGAGCACCGCGGTGTGTCGTGCCGCCGCGGGCGTCTGCGACGCCGCCGAGGCGTGCGACGGCTCGAGCAATGACTGCCCGGTCGACGCCTTCCTCCCGGCGTCGACGACGTGCCGCGCATCGGCGGGCGCCTGCGATCCGGCCGAGACGTGTACCGGCACGTCGGCCACCTGCCCCGCCGACGCGAAGAGCAGCGCCGTCTGCCGCGCGTCGGCGGGCCCGTGCGACGTCGCCGAGAGCTGCGACGGCGTCCACGACGCGTGTCCGGCGGACGCGTTCCAGCCGTCGACGACGGTGTGCCGCGCGTCGGGAGGCGTCTGCGACCCCGCCGAGAGCTGCACGGGCGCGAGCGCCGGCTGTCCCGCCGACGCGAAGAGCACCGCGGTCTGCCGGCCCGCGGCCGGCGTCTGCGACCTCGCCGAATCGTGCGACGGCGTGCACGACGCATGTCCGGCGGACGCGAAGAGCACCGCGGTCTGCCGGCCCGCCGCCGGCGTCTGCGACGCGGCGGAATCGTGCGACGGCTCGGGCAACGACTGCCCGGCCGACGCGTTCCTGCCGGCGTCGACGACGTGTCGCGCGTCGGCCGGCGCCTGCGACCCCGCGGAGACGTGTACCGGCTCGTCCGCCAACTGCCCCGCCGACGCCAAGAGCAGCGCCGTCTGCCGCCCGTCGGCGGGCCCATGCGACGTCGCCGAGAGCTGCGACGGCACCGCCAACGATTGTCCACCGGATGTCTTCCAGCCGTCCTCGTCCGTCTGCCGCGCGTCGGCGGGCCCCTGCGACCCGGCCGAGACGTGTACCGGCTCCTCCGCCGCATGCCCCGCGGACGCGAAGAGCACGGCCGTCTGCCGACCGGCGGCAGGCCCGTGCGACGTCGCCGAGAGCTGCGACGGCGTCGGCAGCGCGTGCCCGGCGGATCACTTCCTGCCGTCGTCGACCGTCTGCCGCGCGTCGGCGGGCGTCTGCGACCCGGCGGAGAGCTGCACCGGGGCGAGCGCCGCGTGTCCCGCCGACGCGAAGAGCACCGCGGTCTGCCGCGCGGCCGCCGGCCCGTGCGACGTCGCCGAGTCGTGCGACGGCGTCGGGAACGATTGCCCGCCGGACGGGTTCAAGTCGTCGCTCACGGTCTGCCGGCCCTCGGCCGGCGCGTGCGACCCGGCGGAGAACTGCACGGGAAGCGGCGCGGCGTGCCCTGCGGACGCGAAGAGCACCGCGGTCTGCCGGCCCGCGGCGGGCGACTGCGACGTCGCCGAGAGCTGCGACGGGTCGAGCAACGCGTGCCCGGCGGACGCGTTCAAGCCGTCGTCGACCGTCTGCCGCGCGTCGGCCGGCGCGTGCGACGTCGCCGAGACGTGCACGGGATCGAGCGCGGTGTGCCCCGCCGACGCGAAGAGCACGGCCGTGTGCCGGCCCGCCGCGGGCGACTGCGACGTCGCCGAGAGCTGCGACGGCGTCGGCAACGCCTGCCCGGCGGACGCGTTCAAGCCGTCGTCGACCGTCTGCCGCGCGTCGGCCGGCGCGTGCGACCCCGCGGAGACCTGCACGGGATCGTCGGCGACGTGCCCGGCGGATGCGAAGAGCACGGCCGTCTGTCGCGCCGCCGCGAACGACTGCGACGTCGCCGAGACGTGCGACGGCGTCGCGAACGCCTGCCCGCCCGACGCGAAGGCGCCCGACGGGACGCCGTGCAGCGACGGCGACCTCTGCACGCTGAACGACGCCTGCGCGGCGGGTGTGTGCACGGGAACCCCGAAGGACTGCAGCGACGGCGAGCTCTGCACGATCGACTCGTGCAACCCGGGCGACGGCACGTGCAGCCACAGCGCCCCGGTAACGAACTGCTGCGCGACCGCCGCCGACTGCAACGACGGCAACACGTGCACGACGGACGCGTGTGTCGGGAACCAGTGCACGCACACGGCCGTGACCGGTCTTCCGCCCGAGACGGACTGCAACGACATGCTCGACGACGACTGCGACGGGCTGATCGACTGCGACGACCCGGATTGCCGGCCGGGCGTGTGTCTCGACGGTGCCGACGCCGGTGGCGCGTGCGGCACGGTTCAGAGCCAGGAGGTCTGCAACTTCGGCGGCGGCACGTGCAGCTGCCCGCACATCTTCCAGGACCCCACCAAGATCAAGTTCGGGAAGACCGGGCAGCTCGACATGCTCACGTCGCACGGTCGGGTCGTCATCCCCGGCGACACGGACGTCGCGGGCTCACCCCTCGCCTGGTTGCTGACGAACCGCGACGGCGAGATCTATCGCGCGACGCTTCCGGCGGGCTCGGTCGCGGTCCTCGCGAACGGCAATTTCTTCAAGTACCAGAACAAGGCCGCGAAGACCGCCGGCGGGGTCTACAAGATGACCCTCAAGATCACGCGCAGCAAAACGTCGTACGGCTACAAGGTGCAGGCATACGGCGACATGTCGAAGGCGACGGACGCCGAGATGTCGCTCCAGTTCTACCTCGCGAATCAGGTCACCCCTGCGATCCACCATGAGACGTGGATCCGGCAGAAGACGGGGTGGAAGACGCACGTTTTCGACTGAGGCCCCATGCGAACCCTCGCCCTTCTCGCGACCGTCACGGTGCTCGCGGCGCCGCCTTCACCGCTCCGCGCGGCGACCCTTTCCCTTCCCGCGACCCAGGACGCGTGGATCGACGAGAACCAGCCGACCGCGAACGGCGGCGCCGACGCGATCGACCAGGTGAACTCGCTGGTCGGGAAGAAGAAGCGGACGCTCCTCCAGTTCGACGTGTCGGGCGTCCCGGCGTGCGCGGTCCTGTCGAGCGCCACGCTCGCGCTCCGCGTGAAGACGAACGACCAGCCGGCGGCGTCGCGGACGCACTCCGTGCATCGGCTCGGGTCGCCGTGGACCGAGGGCGGGGTCACCTGGCTCACGCGCGACGGCACCACGGCGTGGGACGCGCCCGGCGGCGACTTCGCGGCGGCGACGGCGAGCGCGGTCGTGACCGGCACCGGCGCGCTCGTCCAGTGGAACGTCGCCGCGGACGTGGCGGCGTACATGACCGGCACGCCGAACGACGGGTGGGTCGTCCGCGACGCCGACGTCGGCACGGCGCCGCCGACGACCATCGGCTACGGCTCGCGCACGTCCGCGGCGCCGGCCGACCGGCCGGCGCTCGCCCTCGAGCTCGACGCGAACGACGCCGCCTGCGACGACGGCGATCCGTGCACGACCGACACGTGCGACCCGCTCGCCGGCTGCAGCCACACGGCCGCGCCCGCGGGAACCGCGTGCCAGGACGACGGCAACCCGTGCACCGCCGACGTGTGCGACGGCGCGGACGCCTGCACCCACCCCGCGGGGAACGCGGGAGCCGTGTGCCGGCCGCCGATCGCGCCGTGCGACGCCGCCGAGACGTGCGACGGCACGAGCCCGGCGTGCCCCGCGGACGCGCTCGCGCCCGCGGGCACCGTCTGCCGCCCGGCCGCCGGGCCGTGCGACGTCGCGGAGCAGTGCACGGGCGTCGACGCCGGGTGTCCCGCGGATGCGAAGAGCACCGGCGTCTGCCGGCCCGCCGCCGGCCCGTGCGACGTCGCGGAGCAGTGCTCCGGCACGTCGAACGCGTGTCCCGCGGACGTGCTCGCACCGGCGGCGACGGTCTGCCGCGCGCCGGCGACGGCGTGCGATCTCCCGGAGTTTTGCACCGGCACGAGCGCCGCGTGCCCGGCGGACACCGGCGAGCCCGACACCGACGGCGACGGCGTCTGCGACGCACAGGACGTCTGCCCCGCCGTCGCCGACCCGGGCCAGGACGACACCGACCACGACGGCCTCGGCGACGCATGCGATCCGTGCACCGACCGCTTCGGTCTGGTCGCGACCAAGGCGAAGATCCAGGTGAAGGGGCTGCGGCATCCGGCGGGAAAGCAGCAGCTCATCGTGTCGGGGAAGAAGCTCCTCGTGCCGCGCCCGTACGACCCGCCGCTCGATCCGTCGACGAAGGGCCTTCGCGTCATCGTGCAGGACTCGGTCGGAACGGTGATCGCCGACGCGACGATCCCGGGCGGCGCGTTCAGCGGTGCGACCCAGGCGGGCTGGAAGACCAAGAACTTCGGTCCGACGTGGGCGTATCAGAACAACGGAAAGGTGATTCCCACGGTCGACGGGATCATCCGTGCGTCGGTGATGCTCTCGCAGCGGTTCGATCCGTTCCCGAGCCTGTCGTTCCAGATCATCGGGAAGAACGGCTCGTACCCGGTGAACCGCAGCCACCTGCCGCTCCGGGCGACGATCGTGATCGACGCGCCGGTCGCCGCGTCCGGCCAGTGCGGGCAGGTGCTCTTCCCGGGCGGGGCGTCGAGCTGCGCGTTCGCGTCGCAGCTCGACGTCGTGAAGTGCCGTTGACGCGCAGGCGCCCGTAGCGCCGGCGTCGCAGCGGCTTGACGGGACGACCGCGATTCACGACGCTCGTCGCGGATGGACTCGATCTACTGGGTCGTGTCGCGGGACTGCAACCAGCAGTGCCCGCACTGCTACAACGACTCGCGGCCCGGCGCGCCCGGCCTCGCGCGCGAGGACGCGTCGCGCTGCATCGCGAACATGCCGGACCCCGCCGACGTCCCGGTCGACCGCATCATCGTCTCGGGCGGCGAGGTCCTCGCCTGGCCGGATCTGCTCTTCCACGCGCTCGCGGGGCTGCATGCGCGCTACGGCACGCGCACGAACGTCATGGTGCAGACGAACGGCGACCTGCTCGACGCCGCGACGCTCGATCGCCTCCTCGCCCACCACGTCTGCCGGATCGACGTGTCGAGCATGGATCGCTACCACCCGAAGACGACGCTCGCCCGGCGGGACCTGCTCGAGCGCGTGTTCGCGTCGCGCGGGATGGTCGAAGCCGGCTCGATCGCCGAGACGGCGGGCGCCGAGAACGCGACCCGATCGGCGCCGACGTTCGCGTTCTGGGGCGCGACCGAGGATCTCTGGATCGGCCCGCTCTGGCCGCGCGGGCGCGCCCGCCGCCTCGGCCTCTCGAAGGCGAGCCCGGCGAACGATTTCTGCGCGCGCTGGAGCGGCGCGCGCCACTTCCTCGACTACCGCGCCGCGGGCTGCGAGGTGAACGTCCAGCTCGCCGACGTCTATCCGTGCTGCCCGATGACGTGTCGCCCGATCGGCGACCTGCGCCGCGAGCCGCTCGTCGCCATGCTCGACCGGTGCGCGGCGCACCCGGTCTATCGCGCGCTCAACGAGGGGCGCCCCGAGCGGATGGGCGAGCACCTCGGCATCACCGAAGCCGAAGGCATGCGGCGGACGCGCGCGCTCGGGAACCAGTGCCTCTGGTGCGACGAGTTCTTCACGACGCACGCCCCCGAGCTGCTGCACCACGGCGCCACGACCGAGCGCGGCGCCGTCGATCTCGTCCGCCCGTGAGCGCGCCGTCCGACCACGTCGACGTGCTGATCGTCGGCGCCGGCATCTCCGGCATCGGTGCGGCCGTGCATCTGCAGACGCGGTGCCCGGGGCGGACGTTCGCGATCGTCGACATGCGCGACCGGCTCGGCGGGACGTGGGACCTCTTCCG
>Ga0070741_10017428_pt1 | contig 11798 bp, 11 predicted proteins | sample Coa_R1_4_FD_66440 | JGI IMG/M metagenome (GOLD analysis project Ga0070741, IMG submission 66440) | Surface soil microbial communities from Centralia Pennsylvania, which are recovering from an underground coalmine fire - Coalmine... | ecosystem: Environmental > Terrestrial > Soil > Unclassified ...
CACGGAGATTATCTGGTCCACGTGAGCGAGGTCACCGACCCCGCGACCTTGACGGAGCCGTTCGTACGCACGCAAGTTTTTCATCGCATCAGTGAAGAGGGCCAGAACTGGCTGTATCCGTGCGAATCAGTGGTGGAAATCGCGAACCGCCCGCGCGGCGCCGTGCCGGCGTTCCTTCCGGGGGAGAATCCTTTCATCCAGGAATTCGCCCGCAAATATCACGTCCCTGTTTTCGCTACGCTGGGTGGCGCCGAGACGATGTATCCGGAGTTTCAGCGCAAAATGAAGGAAGAAGCGGCCAAAGAGACTGCTGCGGCTGGCTATGCGGCCGATCGGCGCTGAGCCAGGAATTCAATCCAGGCGTCCATTCCGGTACCCGTCTTCGCGGAAACTTCGTGGATCGGCATGCCCGGCGCTACAGCGTGGATATTGTCCCGCGCCGTCGCGAGATCGAATTCGCAGGCTTCCCCTAAATCGATTTTCGTGATCACGGCCATGTCGGCGCTGTGAAAGATTGTCGGGTATTTGAGCGGCTTATCCTCGCCTTCCGTCACGGAAAGCAGCACCACCCGAAAACTTTCGCCCAAGTCGAACGATGACGGGCAAACCAGATTTCCGACGTTTTCGATAAACAGAAAATCCAAAATTCCCAAATCCCAGCCGTCCAGCGCTTTTTCTACCATGGCCGCATCCAGGTGGCAGGTGGTTCCGGTCGTGATCTGCCGTACCGGCGCTCCGCTGCGCGCCAGGCGAGCGGCATCGTTGTCGGTTGCAAGATCGCCCACCAGCGCCGCAGTGCGATGCGTGTGAGCCAGCTTTGTCAGGGTCTTTTCCAAGAACGCAGTCTTGCCCGAGCCGGGACTTGAAACTAAACTCACCACAAAGACTCCCGCGTCCGCGTACTTGCGGCGAAGCTGACGCGCGAGTTCGTCGTTGTGCTTAAGGATATTCTTTCGCACCTCGACGATGCGAGGCATAGATGTTCCAGCCGCGCTCATGATTCGAACTCCAGGGCGGTTACCAAGAGCTCGTGCCCGGGAACCTGTTCGATCACCAGACGCGCATTCGCAAGGTCTGTGTTCTCGCGAGCGAGCTCATACGCGGCTGAGAGCGCGTCCGGAGCCACGCCCGACAACGCGCCGATCTTGACATAGATCGCGGTGACCGGCTGGCTTCCGCGTGTCGCCGCCTCCTCCTCAGCCACGTCGATCATGCTCATTGCAATCGACAGCTCGTGCATAACGATCAGTTACATCGTGCTGATGCGAATATAGCGCTTAATATCGGGCAACAGCATAATGGTCAGAGCCGCCGCTGCCGTGATTGCCAGCATCTTCAAAAGCTTTCGATCGTTCATATTTCGCCTCCTCGAGAATTCTTTCTACCAGCGAGCCGACCATCGCCATGGCCGGTTCGATCGCCGCCTCCACCGGTTCGCTCAAACCCATGCGGCCTTCCAGTTGTTCTTCGTCGCTTAGCGCTTCGGGTTCGCACCCTACCAGCAGCACTCGTTTGGGCGTGCCGCCCATCGCGTTTACCGTCTTTAGTACCTGCAACGGGTCAAGCGCATGAGCGTCAACAATATTCCAAACGGGCGCGTGAGGGATGGATGCACAGTCAATCTCCACGATATACAACGTACCCGGAGCTTGTCCGCGTGGATACGCGTCTATCAAAACAAACGCGTCATAATCCTCCAGAAGCGCACAAGCCAAATCGAAGCCGCGGATTCCGAAATCCATCACCGCAACACCTTGCGGCCACGACTCGCGCGTCAAGCGCTGCGCCACTTGCACGCCGAATCCGTCATCGCCCAGAAAGATATTCCCGATGCCGGCAATCAGTATTCTCATACCGGCTCCACTTCTTCCGGCGAGAAGAAAAACCGGTGTCCCGGTTGCCGTAACTCGCCCAGATCCTTTCCGGGGTCGTTCTCCAGGACCACCGCCAGATGAATCCGGTCCTCGTAATCCACTTCCACCGATTCAATTTCCGCGATCTGTCCCCGCAAGGCGAGATCCATAATGTCGGAGTTCTTCCGCGGCCGGAGCCGTACCCGGTCCCCACGCTTGAACCCGCTCCGAACTGGTAACACCCGGGGATCCCGCAGCGTGCCGTGCAACTTTGTCCAATCCGTCTCCGACAGCGCTTCGGTGCGCTCCAAGACACGTCGCGCTCGCGGGTCGCTGGCGCGGATTTCGTCCTTCTCCTCATCCGTGAGCGTCAAAATGCGCAGGCTCAGAATCTCGTCGATCTCCGTGCCGTCGAACAGTTCTCCTGCGCTTTCAGGCGCCACTTGCGGGTAATCGTAAAGAATAATCGGCGAAATCAGCATATGCCGGCCTGATCCGGGCTCGCCTGCCAATACGGGCCACACGCCCTGGTTGACGCACTGCAAAGCGTATTCCCGAAGCGCCTCCGGCGGATCGGTCATCGAAATAAAATTTCCATTCATAACCTCCGCGATGGCATGCGCGGATGCCAGCAGCGCCAGCGGATCCCCGCCATTGCTTAAGTTGCGCAGCCGTATTGTAATTCGGTGCGTGTCCCTGGACAGCCGCTCACAAGCGTATTCCACCTCGCCTCTAACCGGAACCTGACGCGCTTCGCCTTCAAATTCGAATGGCCCGTTTCCCATCTCCCGCGGCATCCCCTCTTCCACTCCGTCTTCGCGCCGCAGAAGGTGCAGGAAGCGAACCATAAGCGCAATGCGCGGTTCGTCCGGCGATTGAACCAGAAACTGCGCCTGGAAACTGGATCCGGGGTAGATTCCTCCAATAGTCCAACGCTGGCGATTTTTCAAAGCCGAGGGCCGGTAAGGATACAACAAGTAGCCTTCGTAGAGAATTGCATCGGCGATCTCGCGAACTCTGTCGAAACTCATGGTAAGAGCCGCTCCAGCGCTTGCTCCCACGTCGCGATTCCCCGCTCACGCTTGAATTCGTGCAGCCTGTCAAACACATCCTTGCGCAGCGCCAGCCAAGCCGAATTCGGATAATAATGATCCATCATGCGCTTCCACTCCGCCACTGGAATGCGGAAACGCGCCTCGGTCTGCCACGGGATCTGCGCGATCGCGAGCGCCCCCTGCGGGTTCAAATAGAATATGGTCCCGCTGAAGAGCAGGCACACCGGAATGTCGCCGTCTTCCAAACCGTCGAAGTATTTAGTCGCGGCGACTGTGAAATCGAAGGTGCAAAAAACGGGAAGATCCGCCTCCGTTTCCTCGATGAATGGCCCCACGTTGACGCTAGCCTGAGTCCACAACATCGGGCGCAGCGTCTGGCTCCAGCGCTCTGGTTCGCCGAACAGATCGCGCATCCGGCTCTGTTCCCGTTGGTTGTACAGGCGGCGCGTGGTCTCGATCTGCACCTGTGCCTGAAGCATGATGCTTTGAATCTCTTCGCTCGGGTACCGATTGCGAATGCGGAGTTTCATCGCAAGCAGCGGCGCAATTGCAAATCGCACCGGTTCGACGCCTTCGATCGCGATCTCGAGATCAGGCACGCGCGTGCGCCTCCATCTGGTCGAAAAACTCGTCGACCTTCCGCCACACTTCCTCACCGCCCGAGAACCCGCGCCAATTCATGCGAATCAAGCCGGTAAGCCGATAACATTGATCGATGGGAGCGATGAAGTAGCGCCGGTTGCCGCGCGTGCGGTCCGCCAACAGCGCTTCCACGCCGTGTTCGAGCGTCGCAAGAACCGGATTCGCCCGCTCGATTTCCCCCCACGCATCCAGGTTGAGCTGCGATTCTGTGCCCCCCGCCGGGCTTGGATAATACGCCACCATCCGATCCACCTTCAGGCTGTGAACAAAGAAGGCGAGATCAATGGGCAGGCGTAGATTCGCCCATTGCGCGTCGCTCAAGGCGAGCGGTTCCAGCTTGCGAGCATCGCGCGGGATACGGATCAGCTTGCGCCCATCGCTGCGATGAGTGAACAACGCGGCGCAGGGATCGCAGGCACATACGATCTTGGCGCTCGCCACCTCTAGAAGATGGGGATGCTGGGGCGCGACACCCACGGCACAAAGGTCGCAGCGTTCTCCGCGCGCCGGCCGCCTTCCAAATCCCCGCAGCGCCTGGAACACCTCTCTTGAAGTGGCGGGGCTTGAACTGCCGGTTTTTGAACTGTCGGTTGCGATTTCCACGCGCTACCTCGCCATGAGGGTCTCGACTGGAACGAAGGCCGGCGGCACAGCGGGTCCGGCGCGTTCCAGGACGATTTCCTCCGCGTCGGGCGCCGCTTCCAGAACGGCGTTTCGCACCAGCGTCTCGTAGCTCGCATCTCCCGCCAGACGAATGCGAACTCGGCCCTCGCTGACATTCATCACGCGAGCCTGGCCGCCGGCGAGCGATGGGTGCTCCACGGCCCGCCGGACACGCACCTCGAGATCGAGCGGGTGTAAATCGTGCAGCAGCAGGATCCCACTCACCGTCGAGTCTTTTGCGAACTCCTGAAGCGGGGCGTCTCCGGCGATCTCCAGCATCCGCTCCAAAGCCATGCGATGCAGATCCATCACCGCCTGCACCAGCTCCAGCGCCGCGTCGCGCGCCGCGGGATCTTTCAGAGACCGGACTTGTTCTACCAGCTCTTCTATTCGCGCCGTGTTCACGATTGCGCCTGCAGCCCGAACATCGGTGAATGCCGCGTTTCAAGCACCTTCCCGTTCCCCAGGTACATGTGAACGCCGCACGGCAGGCACGGATCGAAGCTGCGAACCGCGCGCATGATGTCGATGCCTTTGAAATTCTCCGGCGAGTTTTCTTCGAAGATCGGCGTATTCTGCACCGCGTCTTCATACGGACCGGGCGTGCCGAACGAATCGCGCGGGCTGGCGTTCCAGGGTGTGGGCGGATAAGGATGATAGTTTGCGATCTTGCCGCCGCGAATCACGACGTGATGGGAAAGGACGCCGCGCACCGCTTCATGGAAACCGCAGCCGATGGCCTCATCGGGAACTTTGAAATCATTCCACGTTTTGGTTCTACCGGCGTGTAGCTCCGCCATTGCTTTCTCCGCAAAATGTAGCGCGGCGGCTGCGGCGTAGGCTTGAAAATACGTCCGCGCCCGGTCGCGTTCAATCGCATTGCTCCACTTCGGAATCTTCCATTCGAATTCCACTTCCGGTTTGGTAGCTGTCTTCGGAAGATAGATTTTGACACTGTGGCCGGTGGCCTTGATATAACCGATATCCACCTGTCCGGCCAGCGCCGTGGCCCAGAACCGCGCTAGAGGTCCACCGCCCGTGTCGAGCGCCAGATAATCGCCCGTCCGTTTGTCATACCAGCGCGGCGACATCACCCAGGTGTACCGCCGGTCGAAATCGCGCTTCTGCGGACGCGGCGTAGTGGTCTGATTCCAGGGGTGGCGTTGATCCACCGGATTGCCCAGCGGATCTTCTTTTACGAATATCTCGCCTTGCTGCCAATCGTCGTAGTACGAGCTGCCCAGTAGAATCCGAATTCCAAGATTGATCTCCACCAGATCCGTCGTGACCAGCTGGCCATCCACCACGATGCCCGGGGTGACGAACATTTTGCGCCCCCACTCGGACATGTGCCGGTACTGGTAATCGCAAGAGTCCGGATCGTTCCAGGAGCCCCAGCAGCCCGTCAGAATGCGTCGCTGGCCCACTTTCTCGTATCCCGGCAGCGCCTCGTAGAAGAAGTCGAACAAATCGTCATGCAGCGGGACAACCTTCTTCATGAACTCGACGTACTTCATCAGACGCGTCAGATAATCGGTAAAAAGCTGCACGGAAGGAACCGTGCCCACGCCGCCCGGATAGAGCGTGGACGGATGCACATGGCGCCCTTCCATCAGGCAAAACATCTCGCGCGTCATACGGCTCATTTGCAGCGCTTCCCGGTAGAATTCGCCGGAAAATGGATTGAGCGCTCGCATGATATCCGCGATGGTGCGGTAGCCATGCGCATTCGAGTGCGGCGCCAGTGTTCCTTCCGCTTGGGCCAGCACTCCAGGATTGGTCTCCTTCACCATCAGTTCGCAGAAGTCGACGCCCACCAGGTTGTCCTGAAAGATGTTGTGGTCGAACATGTATTCGGCCGCCTCGCCCAGGTTCACGATCCACTCGCCCAGATCCGGAGGCCGCACGCCGAACGCCATATTCTGCGCGTAGTTGGCGCAGGTGGCATGATTATCGCCGCATATTCCGCAGATGCGGCTGGTGATGAAGTGCGCGTCCCGAGGGTCCTTGCCCTTCATGAAAATGCTGTAGCCCCGAAAAATCGACGAGGTGCTGTGACACTCCGCCACCTGGCGATTTGCGAAGTCGATTTTGGTGTAGATACCGAGGCTCCCGACGATGCGGGTAATCGGATCCCAATTCATCTCGACCAGATTGCGCCGGTCGCGATCCAGATTGGTCGTGCTTTCCGTGATTGTTGCCACAGTAAGTCCCTTCGTTAATAGCTGGTCGGTTGATAACCCGTTGTGAGCTGATTTCCTGGATGCCGCCACTTAGGCTCTTTGTTGACGGTGTGATTCGTTATGGAGCGAAGCGAACGAATGGCCGCGCCGTACACCTTCACGGCATGCGACGAGACTACGCTTCCCGGCGGTGCGTCCATGAACGGCATAAACTTGTCGGGGAAGCCAGGCATGGTGCATCCTATGCAGATGCCGCCCACGTTGGGACAGCCGCCGATGCCGGCCATCCAGCCGCGCTTGGTGACATTGCAATCCACCACCGGTCCCCAGCAGCCGATCTTCACCAGGCATTCGGGCTTGCCGTACTCCTCGGTGAAAATACCTTCTTCGTAGAAGCCTGCGCGATCGCAGCCATGGTGCACAGTCTGCCCGAACAGCCAGGTGGGTCGGAGCTCTTCATCCAAAGGAATTAAGGGGGCCAATCCAGCGGCTTGGTACAAGAGGTAGAGCAGAGTTTCGGTGAAATTGTCCGGTTGCACTGGACAGCCCGGGACGTTCACGATCGGCAGCCCCGCCTTCGATTTCCAATTCCAGCCGAGATAATCCGCCAGCCCCATGCACCCAGTTGGATTTCCCTCCATGGCGTGAATGCCGCCGTACGTCGCGCAAGTGCCCGCCGCGATAACGCCCCAAGCCTTCGGCGCCAGGCGATCGATCCACTCGCAGGTTGTGATGGGCTGGCCGGTGTCCGGGTTCGTGCCCAAGGCCGCCCAATACCCTTCGCGCTTAATCTTCTCGTTGGGAATCGAGCCTTCCACCACCAGAACGAACGGATCGAGCTTGCCTTGCTCGGCCTGATACCAATACTGCATGAAGTTATCGCCCACTTCGTAAGCCAGCACGGGATTGTGCAGGTGTACTTTCGGCAAGCCGGGAATGGCGCCCAGCACGACGTCTTCGATGCTGGGCTGCATGGCTGCCGTCACGGAGACCGAATCTCCGTCGCAGCTCAATCCGGCTGTGATCCACAGGATGTGTACTTCTTTTACGGCGGGCTGGCGCTGGGTTTTGCGCCCGTAGGGGATAGCTTCCGAGGACATTTGCTGGCCTCCTGGAGCGGCTTCGCGATTTTGGGTTGGCTCCGTCTTGTTGGACCCGGCGAACTTTTTCGCGTTTCAGGCTTTTTCGGTTGTAACCTTCCGTAGCCTGCAGCCAATCTGGAGCGGCGTGCTTGCAGCGTTCGCTAAGCTGGATGCGTGGAATCTAGCGCATCTCCTACCCGCACCAGAATGTTGGAGGACATTTTTCAGGAACGCCTCAAGAAGCTCGACTCATTGCGCGAGCATGGCATCGACCCGTATCCTTCGGGCCCTTTTGATAAAGAGAAAATCGGCGAAGTGGTCCAAAGGCCGGTGGAAGCTCCGGCCCGCATCGCCGGCCGCATGATGCTGTTCCGCATCATGGGTAATATCGCTTTTGGGCAGCTTCAGGATGAGAGCGGCCGCATGCAGGTGGTCTTCAATAAGCACAATCTCGGCGAGGAATTTAAATTCTGGAAGGCCAACCTGGACATCGGCGACATCATCGGAGTGATCGGTAAGCGCTACAACACCAATACGGGCGAGGTCTCGGTGCTGGCCGATCAAGTGGTGATGCTAGCGAAGAATTTACATCCACTCCCCGATAAACACAAGGGTCTGCTGGATGAAGAAAAGCTGCTGCGCCAGCGCTACCTGGACATCATGTTGAACCCGGAAGTCCAGGACATGATCTACAAAAAAGACCGCTTCTGGAATTCCGTGCGGCGGTTTTTGAAGGAGCGGGACTTCATAGAGGTGCAGACTCCGGCACTCGAGACCACGCCGGGCGGCGGCGACGCGCGCCCTTTCATCACGCACCATAACGCGCTAGACATTGACGTCAAACTGCGCATCTCCATGGGCGAACTGTGGCAAAAACGGCTCATGGTGGCGGGGCTGCACAAGACCTTCGAGATCGGACGCCAATTCCGCAACGAAGGAATGGATGCGGAACACTTGCAGGATTACGATCAGATGGAGTTTTACTGGGCCTACGCCAATTACGAATCGGGAATGCAACTCGTCAAAGAGCTGTTTCGATATGTAGCGCAGGAAACGTTCGATACCCAACGCTTCTCGATCGGGGATTTTGAAATTGACTTGGCTTCCGAATGGGGTACGTACGATTACGCTCCGGCCATCAAGGAATTCACGGGCATCGATGTTTTCGAGGCAACGCTGGAACAAATGGAAGCGCGGCTGCAGGAGCTGCATCAGGAATACGACCGCAAGGGGTTCAACCGCTCCCGCGCCATGGACAATCTGTGGAAGTATTGCCGGAAACAGATCGGAGGCCCGGCATTCTTAATCAATGAGCCGGTCGAGATCTCGCCGCTCGCGAAGCGCAGCCGCCGCGACCCGCGCGTAGTTGAGCGGTTTCACGTCATCATTGCCGGCAGCGAGCTGGGAAACGGATATAGCGAGCTCAACGATCCCGTGGACCAGGCGCAGCGTTTCGCCGAGCAACTGCGCCTTCGCGAAGCCGGCGATGAAGAGGCGCAAATTCCCGATAACGACTTCGTGGAAGCTCTGGAGTACGGGATGCCGCCCACGGTCGGGTTCGGAATGAGCGAGCGCGTATTCGCGTTCTTCATGAACAAGACCGTGCGCGAATGCCAGATTTTCCCGCTCATGAAACCAAAAGGATGATGCCCAACAACCGGGCTAAAAGCCGTAGAGCCGGGCGGGATTGTCCACCAGAATCTTTTTACGCGTGGCAGCATCCGGAACCCAGACCGCGAACTGATTCAGGATTCGGCCGTCGTCGATGGCGCCCAGCGGCGTGATCTCAGTCGCGAGCCGAAGTGCCCGCGTCACCCCGGCCGGGACCACGCTGGTATGCGGCCAGTCACTGCCCCAAATAATGCGGTCTGGATTCGCTGCCACAAGCGCAGTCGCAAATGGCGCGACGTCGGGATAGTCAGGCGCCGCGGTCGAAACGGTGTACGGCGCCGACACTTTCACGTACGCCTTGCCCGATCGGACCAAGTCGATCAGCTCAGCCCATCCGGGTTGCGTCAATGTCAGCGAAGCCCGCGCGCCGCCAAAGTGATCGAACACGATGGGAATACCGGAGGCCTCAATAAGGCTGCTAATCCCCGCGATTACTCGCAGATTCGTGTTCATTTGAATGTGCCAGCCCAATGGGCGCACCTGTTCGAGCGTCGACTGGAAGCGCCGCCGCGCGATACTTGGATCATTTTGGCCGCCGGTTGTCAGATTAAGCCGCACCCCTCGCACTCCGGCCCGCTGCATCTCCTGGAGTCCGCCGGCCGATGTACGCTCGTCAATTACCGCTATTCCGCGAGCATCGCTCCCGCGCGCCTTCATGCCGTAAAGTGTGGCCGAGTTGTCTGCCCCGTAAAAACTTGGAGTAACGATGACCACGCGTTGAATATGCAACGCGCGATGCAACGCCGCCATTTCCTCGGGCGAAGCAGGCTCCGGCGTGTAGGTACGGCCTGGGAAGAACGGGAACTTCGCCGGATCGCCGATGATGTGCGTGTGGCAATCGCACGCGCCAGCGGGCACTTCGAACGTAACTCTCGTCGATGGTTGCGAGGCTTTTGCGTACGCCATCCGGCCGCCGAGCGCAAGCCCCACGGCTGTCGCTTGAGTGAGCAGATCGCGGCGGGTCGGCATAAAACGCGAGTATTCTGTTAATTATGCACCATTTTCGCGCCATTCTCTCGTTGGCCGTGTGCCTGTCCTATCCAGGTTTTGCGCAATCCAACAATCGCGGCTGGTACCGCTCGCCTTCCATTCACGGCGATACCATCGCGTTTACCGCCGAAGGCGACCTCTGGCTGGTGGGAGTAGAAGGCGGTCTCGCGCGGCGCCTGACCACGAACCCGGGCAGCGAATCCGCCGCTGTGTTTTCGCCCGACGGCTCCAGCATCGCCTTCAGCGCCGATTACGAAGGATCTTCCGAAATCTACACCATGCCCGCCACCGGCGGTCTGCCTGTGCGCCGAACGTTTGAAGGCGGCGGAGGCTTGGCGCCCGGCCGCGGGGGCGCGCAGCCCATCGGCTGGACGCCGGACGGGAAGATTCTCTATGCAACCCACTTCTTCTCCGGATTGTCCGAGGCGCAGTTGGCCACCATCGACGCCAAAAACCGCGTGGAGCGCATTCCTCTGAGCCAGGCCGCGCAAGGTTGTTACGATCCGCGCGGCGTGTTGTTCTTCACCCGCCTGGAACGCCAGCCGAGTTTCACGAAGCGCTATGAAGGCGGCAGCGCCGAAAATCTTTGGCGCTACGATCCGGGCAAGGAAGCTGTTCCGTTGACCTCCGATTATCCGGGTACCAGCCGCAATCCCATGTGGTGGAAGAATCGCATTTATTTCCTCACTGATCGCGACGGCACCATGAATCTCTGGTCCATGGACGAAAACGGCAAGCATTTGGAGCAGCACACCAAGCACCGCGGTTTCGATATCAAGTCCGCCTCCCTTTCGCAAGGCAGAATTGTTTACCAGCTCGCGGCCGATCTTCGGCTCTACGACACGGCCTCCGGACAGGATCGCGCGGTGCCAGTCGAGCTGCCTTCGGATTTCGAGAACCTGCGCGAGCACTGGATCAACAATCCGATGCAGTATCTGTCCGCCGTCCACTTCGGCCCCGCCGGCGATAAAGTGGTGCTCACGTCTCGCGGCCGCGTGTTCGTTACCCCGTTCAAAGAAGGACGCCTGGTGGACATCAGCGAGCACCAGCCGGGTCGTTTTCGCGAAGCGCGCCTGATGCCCGACGGCAAATCTGTCGTCGCACTCTCCACCGAATCCGGTGAAGTCGAACTGTGGCTTTATCCCGCCAACGGCAAGGGACCCGGACGGCAGTTAACGCGCGATGCTGACGTCCTGCGCTGGGAGGCCATTCCCTCGCCGGACGGAAAATGGATCGCGCATCAGGATAAAGATCAGCGGCTCTGGCTTTACAACATCGCGGACCAGAGCAACAAAAAGATCTCGACCTCGCGCAATGGCGACAACGACGCTCCGGCGTTTGCCGACCTGCGCTGGTCCCCTGACAGCCGCTGGCTCACCTTCGCCGAGAATGCCGACAACGGCTTTGAGCAGGTGCTGCTGTACAACGTGGAAACCGGCGTGAAGACCCCGTTGACGACCGACCGCTACAATAGCGGCGCGGCTGCGTGGAGCGCCGACGGCAAGTGGATCTACTTCGTTTCCGACCGCGCGCTCAAGTCCACCGTGCGCAGCCCCTGGGGCTCGCGTCTGCCCGATCCCTACTTCGACCGCGCCAATAAAATATACGCGCTCGCGCTCAAGAAGGATCTGGTTTCGCCGTTCCAACCCGCCGATGAAC
>Ga0070741_10017429_pt1 | contig 11798 bp, 9 predicted proteins | sample Coa_R1_4_FD_66440 | JGI IMG/M metagenome (GOLD analysis project Ga0070741, IMG submission 66440) | Surface soil microbial communities from Centralia Pennsylvania, which are recovering from an underground coalmine fire - Coalmine... | ecosystem: Environmental > Terrestrial > Soil > Unclassified ...
CACGCCGCCGGTCCAGTATTCGAAATAGCCGAGCTTGAGGATCTGCGGCATCGCGGTGGCCAAGGCGAACGTCGCAAGCGCGAGGTAGACGCCGGAAAGGCGCAGCGCCGGCTGACCAAACAGAAATCCGAACAGGAAGCAGACGAAGCCGGCAATCGGCAGCGTCAGCGCGTAGTTCATGCCGGCATGTTCCATCAGGATCGCGGAAGTGTAGGCGCCGACTGCGTAGAAGGCGCTTTGACCGAGCGAGAATTGTCCGCTGCCGCCGGTCAGGATGTTGAGCGCCAGAACCGCAAGGCCGTAGACCAGCAGCATCGTCAACTGGAAGATGATGAAGTTCTTCACGAAGAACGGCACGACGATCAATAGCGCCAGCACGATCAGCGAGGTGCCGGCCCCCAGCGTCATCGCGCGCTTGGGAACGGCTTCGATGGCGGGCGCCCCGGTGACGGCTTCCTGCACGGCGCTCATGTTCAGACTCGCTTCACGATGGGCCGGCCGAATAGCCCGGCCGGTTTGATGACCAGAACGGTGATGATGAGCGCCAGCGCGATCGGCAACTTCAGCTCATTGCCGACGCCTGGAATATAGGTGCCGGCGAGATTTTCGATGATGCCGACCAGAAATCCGCCGATCACAGCGCCGAACGGACTGGTCAGGCCGCCGAGCACCGCGGCGGCAAAGCCGTAGAGCAGGATGCTGACCATCATGTTGGGTTCGAGAAACACCACCGGCGCGATCAGCATGCCGGCAATCGAACCGATCGCAGCCGCCATGCCCCAGCCGAGCGCAATCATCCAGGAGGTGTTGATCCCGACCAGCCGCGCCGATTCCGGCACGGAGGCGGCCGCGCGCATCGCAAGGCCCACACGTGTGTAGCGGAAGAAGGCATAGAGCGCGATCAAAAGCAGCACGGTCACGCCGATCATCCCGGCCTGGTGGGTCGAGATCAGCTGGCTGCCGAGGAAAGGCGCCGAGCCGAACGGCGTTGGATATTCCTTGATGGTGAAATCCCAGATCAGCCCGGCCGAGCTGTTGAGAATGGCAAACAGCGCGATGAAGCCGGCCACATTGGTCAGGATCGGCGCTTTGGCGAGCGGCTTGAACAGGACCCGCTCGATCACGATGCCACCGATAAAGGAGAAGATCAGCGTGAGCACGAAAGCGCCCCAATAGGGAAAGCCCCATTGCATCAGTTGCCAGGAGATGAAGGTGGAGAACATCGCCATTTCGCCCTGCGCGAAATTGAGATGATCGATCGCCTGGTAGATCATGACGACCGCGAGCGCCATGCAGGCATAGATCGCGCCGGTGGCGATGCCGGACAGGATCTGGTTGATGAACAGCTCCATGGCGGCGTTCCCTAATAGCCGAGATAGGATTTGCGGACGTCTTCGTTGTCCGCGATCTCATTCGCCTTGCCGGACATCACGATGCGGCCGGTCTCGATCACATAGGCATGATCGGCAATTTCCAGCGCGAGCTGTGCGTTCTGTTCGACCACCAGGATCGTGACCTTGTCTTCCCGGTTGATCTTGCCGAGAATCTTGAAGAGGTCGCGCACGATCAGGGGCGCAAGCCCGAACGAGGGCTCGTCGAGCAGCATCAGGCGCGGCCGCAGCATCAGCGCGCGCGCCACCGCCAGCATCTGCTGCTCGCCGCCCGAGAGCGTACCGGCCTGCTGGGCGCGCCGCTGCTTGAGGACGGGAAAATACGCGTACATGCGTTCGATATCGGAGGCCACGCCGGACTTGCTTCGCGTGATCGCCCCGAGCTGAAGGTTTTCCTCCACCGTCACGGTGGTAAAGGTGCCGCGGCCCTGCGGCACGTGAGCAATACCGAGACGGACGATGCTTTCGGTCGACCGGCTCGTCAGCGGCGCGCCGTCAAATTCGATTGCGCCCGAGGTCCGGACCATGTTGCAGATCGCCCGCAAGGTGGTGGTCTTGCCCGCGCCGTTGGCCCCGAGCAGCGTGGTCACGCTGCCTTCGTTCAACGAGAATTCAAGGCCATGCAGCGCCTGGACCTGGCCGTAATAGGCCTTCAGCGCCTTGATGTTGAGGAGCGCGGTCATTGATCCTTGCTCCCGAGATAGGCCTTGATCACGTCGGGATCGGATTGCACGGCCGCTGGCGTGCCCTCGGCGAGCTTCTTGCCGAAGTTCAGCGCGACGACGTGGTCGGCGATCGACATCACGAGGCCCATGTGATGCTCGACCAGCAGCACCGTGACCTTGCGGTCATCGCGAATGCGCCGGATGAGGTCGCCGAGTGCGTGAACTTCCTCGTGATTGAGGCCGCCAGCGGGCTCATCGAGCAGCAGGATCTTCGGCTCGGCTGCGAGCGCGCGCGCCAGCTCAACGCGCTTCTGGGTGCCGAAGGGCAGTCCCGAAACGGTTGCATGGGCGACGTCTTCGAGTTCGAGATACTTGAGAATTTCATGAACGCGCCCGTTGAGCGCAACCTCGTCGCGGCGAACCTTCGGAAGCCTCAGCGAGTCACTGACGATGTCGCTGGACGTTCGTGCATGCGCGCCGATCCGGACGTTGTCGAGCACCGACAGGTTGGAGAACAAGGCGACGTTCTGAAAGGTGCGGCCAATGCCGATTTCGGCGATCCGGTGCGGCGGGCGATTCAAAATGCTCGCGCCTTCCAGCAGGATGTCGCCGGAGCTCGGCTGATAGAGCCGGCTCAGACAGTTGAAGAGCGTGGTCTTGCCGGCGCCGTTCGGTCCGATCAGACCCAGGATCTGTCCCTGGTTCATGTGAAACGAGACGCCGTTCAACGCAACGATGCCGCCGAAGGTGACGCTGACGTCGCGAACTGCAAGCAGCGGCGAGGGCGCCTGCATCGTCGGGGCCGCCGTCATCGCTCACCGAACGGAAAGGAGATCCGGCCGGAATCAAGCTTTGCTGAATAGAAGCGGCAACGGCTACCTGATCCCCTCAACCACACGCGCAACTCTCCCTCCCGTTTTCAGTTTCCGCCCCTCTGGTTTTTTTATTTGCGGCGTCATTCCGCCGAGCGAGGCTTCTATATTTCGGACCATGGTCAAAAGACGCGGGCCGATGTCGTTGCGCAGCCGCTCTTCTGTAAAGCGGAAGGCCGGTGCGCCACAGTTAAACGCATAAGGGCCGGTTCCGTCATTAAGCTTTAGTGCTACGCCAGCCGCGGCAATGTCGTCATGCCACTCGCCGGCCGAGATCACAAAGCCATGCTTGGCGACGGTCTCGCCGGCGCGCTCGACACCGTCGCGCATCTTGGCCCAGCGCGGGCCATAGTGCTCCTTCAATTCCCCGAGCAACTCGTTTCGTTCCTGTTCGGACAGCGCCCAGATATAGGCGCGGCCCATCGCCGTGGTCGCGATCGGAACGCGCGAGCCGACGTCGAGCTGAACGCCGATGGTCATGCCGCGGCTCTGGCCGAAATAGATCATGCTGAGACGGTCGCGGCCACCGACGGCCACAGCGCCACCGGTCTCGCGCATCAATTCTTCCCGGTATGGTTCCGACAGATGGCGAACGCCGAGATTGGCAAGCGCGGCATAACCGAGCGCCATGGCTGCAGGCGCAAGCTGGTATTTCTCAAACCGCGGAACGGGCGTAAGGTAACCGAGCTTGGTGAGCGTATAAGTCAGCCGGGAGACCGTTGGTTTCGGCAAATTGGTCCGGGCCGCAATCTCTTGATTGCCGAGAAGCCCGTCATTGGGCCGAAATGCGCGCAATACATCGAGACCGCGGGAAAGCGCGACGACAAAACTGCGATCAGTCGCGACTTTCTTGCCTTGACGCTTCATGTTCTGCCGCCGACGTCCGCCTGCTGGTGGAGTGAATTCGATGTTCGCTACCGACGTACCCGCGAGTCCAACATGTGAAAATCAAATGCGAAGCCGTGTACGAGGCTTTGTTGACAAGGGACGTGCTTCAAAATAACCCTCCGTGTCAAGATGCGGAATTCAATTCCGCAATGCGGAATAAATCGGTCTACTTCAAATAAGCTGCGCAAGAACAGGATATCCAGGGAGAGTTTCCGTGAGTGAAGTGGTCAGCCTTGAACGTCATGATGCCGTTGCCATCGTCACGGTGAACAATCCTCCGGTCAATGCGCTCAGCGCCGCCGTGCGCGGCGGCATCTCGGATTGCGTCAAGCGCGCGATCGCTGATTCCGAGGTCAAGGCTATCGTTCTGACTTGCGCCGGGCGCACCTTCATCGCCGGCGCGGACATCACCGAATTCGGCAAGCCGCCGGTTTCGCCCGGCCTTCACGAAGTGCTCGTCGAGATCGAAAATTCTCCGAAGCCCGTGATCGCCGCCATTCATGGCACCGCGCTTGGCGGCGGGCTCGAAGTCGCGCTCGCCTGCCACTACCGCGTTGCCGTCAAGGAAGCACGGCTTGGCCTGCCGGAAGTAAAACTTGGGCTGCTTCCCGGCGCGGGCGGAACGCAGCGCCTGCCGCGCGCAGTCGGTCCGGAGCTTGCGGTCAAGATGATCGTCGGCGGTGATCCGATTTCGGCGTCGGACGCGCTGAAGAAGGGCCTGATCGATGACATCGTCGAAGGCCCGACCGCTGGCGGCGAGGCCTTTGCCCGAAAAGTCCTGGCCGAGAAGCGGCCTTTAAGGAAATTGCGCGACGACGACAGCAAGCTGAAAGCCGCAAAAGCCGATCGCTCGATCTTCACCAATGCGGTCGCGGCGATGACCAAGAAAGCGCGCGGGCTGGAAGCGCCGTTTGCGGCCGCCGACGCGGTCGGAGCTGCGATCGATCTGCCTTTCGACGAAGGCCTGAAGAAGGAACGCGAGGGTTTCCTCAAGCTGGTGTCGGGCGATCAGTCCAAGGCGCAGCGCTATGCCTTCTTCGCCGAGCGTGAGGCAGCCAAGATCGCCGGCGTGCCTGATGGTACCAAGCCGCGCAACGTCGAGCGGGTCGCCATCATCGGCGCCGGCACCATGGGCGGTGGCATCGCGATGTCGTTCGTCAACGCCGGCATTCCCGTGACGCTGATCGAGACCGGGGAAGAGCAGCTCAAGCGCGGCATGGGCGTGATGCGGAAGAATTACGAAGCCACCGCCGCGCGCGGCGGCATCCCGGCCGATGCGCCCGCCAAGCGCATGGCGCTGATCAACGGCGTCGTCGGCCTTGAGAACGTCAAAGACGCCGATCTTGTGATCGAAGCGGTGTTCGAGACCATGGCGATCAAGAAGGAAGTGTTTGGCGCGCTCGACAAATACGCCAAACCCGGCGCGGTGCTGGCGTCCAACACTTCCTATCTCAACATCGACGAGATCGCGAAGGAGACCAAGCGTCCGCAGGATGTGCTCGGCATGCACTTCTTCTCGCCTGCGAACGTCATGAAGCTGTGCGAAATCGTGCGCGCGGACAAGACCGCGCCTGATGTACTCACCACCGCCGTCGCCGTTGCTCGGAAAATCGCAAAAGTTCCGGCCGTGGTTGGCGTTTGCGACGGCTTTGTCGGCAATCGCATGCTCGCCCAACGCGGCAAGCAGGCCGAGAAGCTTCTGTTCGAGGGCGCGCTGCCGCAGCAGGTCGATGCCGTCGTCACCAAGTTCGGCATGCCGATGGGTCCGTTCGCGATGGGCGACCTTGCCGGCCTCGATATCGGCTGGCGCTCACGCAAGGACCGCGGCATCAAGTCGGAGATCGCAGACGCTTTGTGCGAGGCCGGGCGCTTCGGACAGAAGACCGGCAAGGGCTATTACAAATACGAAGCCGGCTCGCGCGCGCCGCTGCCCGATCCGGACGTCGAGAAGCTGATCGACGAGACCTTGCAACGGCTCGGCCGCAAGCGCCGCGCGGTGAGCGATGAGGAAATCCTCGAGCGTATGATGTATCCGATGATCAACGAGGGCGCGCGGATTCTCGAAGAGAAGGTCGCGGCGCGTCCTGGCGATATCGACGTGATCTGGCTCTACGGCTACGGCTGGCCGGTCTATCGCGGCGGCCCGATGTTCTATGCCGATCAGGTCGGCCTCAAGCACGTCGCCGATCGCCTCGCTTTCTACGCCAAGGAAACCAACGATCCCAGCCTGGAGCCGGCGCCTCTGCTCAAGCGTCTCGCCGCCGAAGGCAAGACCTTTGCGCAATGGGCGCAGGGCGCAAAGGCGGCGTGATGGGTCTTTCACGATGACCCATCCCGGTGAACAGTTCTACCCGAAGGGCGTCCGTTGGGACGACCCGATCGAACGCGGCACGCTGCCTGATCTCTTGTCGGACGCGGCCCGTCAATTCGGGTCGCGGCCGGCGATCGAGTTTCGCGACCGCGCAATCTCGTTCACCGAGCTCGAGGCGCTTGCCGATGTCGCCGCGGCCGCATTCCTGCGCGCCGGCATCAGTAAGGGCGCGACGGTGGCGTTGTTTCTCGGCAACTCGCCCGATCATCCGATCAATTTCTTCGGGGCGCTGAAGGCAGGCAGCCGCATCGCCCATCTTTCCCCGCTCGACGGGATGCGTGCTCTGTCCCACAAATTGAGCGACAGCGGCTCGCGAATTCTGGTCACCTCGAACCTCGCGACGCTGCTGCCGACCGCGGTGAAATTTCTGGAGCAAGGCCTGATCGACCGCCTGATCGTCTGCGAGGACGATCATTGGGGCGCGGTGGGTAACCCGCATACGCCGATCCCGGACGATCCCGCGATAACGACTTTCGCGAAGTTCGCCGAAGGCGCGACCAAGCCTGCGCAATGGCCGGATGTGACGCCCGACGACGTCGCGCTATTGCAATATACCGGCGGCACCACGGGATTGCCGAAAGGCGCGATGCTCAGCCACGGCAATCTGACGTCGGCCGTGTCGATCTATGAAGTGTGGACCAGACCGACGCGGCTCGAACGCAATACGATCGACCGCGTGATCTGCGTGCTGCCGCTGTTTCACATCTATGCGCTGACCGTGGTGATGTTGTCCGCGCTCCGCGTCGGCAGCCTGATTTCTCTGCACCAGCGCTTCGATGTCGAAGCCGTCATGCGCGACATCGAGGTCAAGCGTGCGACCGCATTTCCCGGCGTTCCCACCATGTGGATCGCGATCGCAAGCCTGCCTGATCTCGACAGGCGCGATTTTTCCTCGCTTGCGGTGGCGGGCTCTGGCGGCGCGCCGCTGCCGGTCGAGGTCGCCAAGGTCTTTGAGCGCAGGACGAACCTGAAATTGAAGAGCGGCTGGGGCATGACCGAGACCTGCTCGCCCGGCACCGGCCACCCCAATGAGGGGCCCGAAAAACCCGGCTCGATCGGACTGATGCTGCCAGGCATCGAGATGGACGTCGTCGCGCTCGATGATCCGAAGAAAATGCTGGCCGCGGGCGAAGTCGGCGAGATCCGCATCAAGGGGCCGAACGTCACCAAGGGTTACTGGAACAACCCCGCGGGGTCCGCGGAAGCTTTTGTCGGGGACCGCTTCCTGACTGGCGATATCGGCTACATGGACGCGGACGGCTATTTCTTCCTGGTCGACCGCAAGAAGGACATGATCATCTCCGGCGGGTTCAACGTCTATCCGCAAATGATTGAGCAGGCGATCTACGAGCATCCTGCCGTGCAGGAAGTGATCGTGATCGGCATTCCCGACGAATATCGCGGCGAAGCGGCGAAAGCCTTCATCAAGCTGCGTGCAGGCAGCGCCTCCTTTTCGCTCGATGACCTGAAGGCATTCCTCTCCGGCAAGCTTGGGCGGCATGAAATTCCCGCCGCGCTCGCATTCGTCGATGAACTGCCGCGCACGCCGGTCGGCAAGCTCTCGCGCCATGAATTGCGCAGCCAGCAGGCTAAAAGCCAACCCGCACAAGAACACAAACAACTCGCAACAGGAGGTCGTTCATGACCGACGCCGTCATCGTTTCCACCGCCCGCACCCCGATCGGCAAGGCCTATCGCGGCGCGCTCAACGCCACTGAAGGCGCCACGCTGCTTGGTCACGCCATTGGGCAAGCGGTCGCGCGCGCCAAGGTCGATCCCAAGGAGGTCGAGGACGTCGTGATGGGCGCGGCCCTGCAACAGGGCTCGACCGGCGGCAATATCGCGCGCAAGGCGCTGCTGCGCGCCGGTCTCCCTGTGACGGTCGGCGGCACCACGATTGACCGGCAATGCGCCTCGGGCTTGCAGGCGATTGCGCTTGCCGCGCGTTCGGTGATTTTCGACGGCGTCGAGGTTGCGGTCGGCGGCGGCGGCGAATCGATCAGCCTGGTGCAGAACGATCACGCCAACAAGTTTCACACCCAGGATCCGGCGCTCCTCAAGATCAAGGGCGAGGTCTACATGCCGATGATCGACACCGCCGAGGTCGTGGCAAAACGCTACGGCATTTCGCGTGAGCGGCAGGATGAGTATTCGCTGGAGAGCCAGCGCCGGGTGGCCGCCGCGCAGCAAGGCGGCAAGTTCAACGACGAGCTCGCGCCGATCACCACCATGATGGGCGTCGCCGACAAGGCGACCGGGGAAATCTCCTTCAAGGAAGTTACGCTGTCGAAGGACGAAGGCCCGCGGCCGGAGACCACCGCCGAAGGCCTTGCCGGCCTGAAGCCGGTGCGCGGCGAAGGTTTCACCATCACCGCCGGCAATGCCAGCCAGTTGTCGGACGGCGCCAGCGCCTCCGTCATCATGAGCGACAAGGAAGCGTCAAAGCGCGGCCTGAAGCCGCTCGGTATCTTCCGCGGCTTTGTCGCCGCCGGGTGCGAGCCGGACGAAATGGGTATCGGGCCGGTGTTTGCCGTGCCGCGGCTCCTGAAGCGCCACGGCCTGAAGGTCGACGACATCGATCTCTGGGAGCTGAACGAGGCCTTCGCGGTGCAAGTGCTCTACTGCCGCGACAAGCTCGGCATCGACCCGGAAAAGATCAACGTCAATGGTGGCGCGATCGCGGTCGGCCATCCCTATGGCATGTCGGGCGCGCGTCTCACTGGTCATGCGCTGATCGAGGGTCGCCGTCGCAAGGCGAAGCTCGCGGTGGTGACGATGTGCGTCGGCGGCGGCATGGGCGCCGCCGGTCTGTTCGAGGTGGTGCACTGAGTTTTGTTGTCCCGGCCTTGAGCCGGGACCCATACGCCGCGGCCTAACGGTCGAAGCGTTGTGGTAGCCGGCTTTGCCAAGAACGTAAGCTGGGGGTTATGGGTCCCGGCGTTCGCCGGGACGACAGTGGGATAGAACAAGTTAGAAATTCACAGGAGACTCCAATGGATCTCGCTTTTACCAAGGAAGAACAGGCGTTTCGCGACGAGGTGCGGGCGTTCTTCCGTGACAACGTGCCGCCGGCAACCCGGCAGAAATTGGTCGAGGGCCGTCACCTGAGCAAGGACGAGATGGTGACCTGGTGGCGCATCCTGAACAAGAAGGGCTGGGGCGTCTCGCACTGGCCGAAGGAATATGGCGGCACGGGCTGGAGCTCGGTGCAGCATTATATCTTCAACGAAGAGCTTCAGGCGCATCCGGCGCCGGCGCCTCTTGCCTTCGGCGTTAGCATGGTCGGTCCGGTCATCTACACCTTCGGCAACGAGGAGCAGAAGAAACGCTATCTGCCGCGCATCGCCAATGTCGATGACTGGTGGTGCCAGGGCTTCTCCGAGCCGGGCTCGGGCTCGGACCTCGCTTCGCTGAAGACGAAAGCCGAGCGCAAAGGCGACAAGTGGGTCATCAACGGCCAGAAGACCTGGACCACGCTCGCCCAGCACGCCGACATGATCTTCAACCTTTGCCGCACCGATCCGTCCGCGAAGAAGCAGAGCGGCATTTCCTTCATCCTCGTCGACATGAAGTCGAAGGGCATCACTGTGCGGCCGATCCAGACCATCGACGGCGGCCACGAGGTCAACGAAGTCTTTTTCGACGACGTCGAGGTGCCGATCGAAAATCTCGTCGGCGAGGAGAACAAGGGCTGGGATTACGCCAAATTCCTGCTCGGCAACGAGCGCACCGGCATTGCGCGGGTCGGCGTTTCCAAGGAACGCATCCGCCGCATCAAGGATCTCGCGTCCAAGGTCGAGTCCGGCGGCAAGCCCGTGATGGAAGATCAAGGGTTCCGCGAAAAGCTGGCGGCTGTCGAGATCGAGCTGAAGGCGCTCGAACTGACGCAGCTGCGCGTCGTCGCCGACGAAGGCAAGCACGGCAAGGGCAAGCCGAATCCGGCGTCCTCCGTGCTCAAGATCAAGGGCTCGGAAATCCAGCAGGCAACGACCGAGCTGTTGATGGAAGTGATCGGTCCGTTCGCCGCGCCCTTCGACGAGCATGGCGATGACGGCTCGAACGAAGCGATGGAATGGACCGCGCAGATCGCGCCGAGCTATTTCAACAACCGCAAGGTCTCGATTTATGGCGGATCGAACGAGATCCAGCGCAACATCATCACCAAGGCGGTGCTGGGGTTGTAGAGAGACGTCATTCCGGGGCACGCGAAGCGTGAACCCGGAAGCGCGCGCCAATAACTTCTGGATTCCGGGTCCACGCGAAGTCGCGTGTCCCGGAATGACGGGGTGGAAATAGTCCGGGTACAGGGAATTAGATCTATGGATTTCGATTTGACGGAGGAGCAGCGGCTTCTCAAGGACAGCGTCGAGGGGCTGCTCGGCGACGCCTATGATTTCGAAGCGCGCAAGAAATACATGAAGGAGCCGGGCGGCTGGAGCAGGGCGATGTGGGGCCGCTTTGCCGAACAGGGCCTGCTTGGTTTGCCGTTCGCCGAAGACGACGGCGGCTTCGGCGCCGGCGCGGTCGAGACCATGATCGTGATGGAAGCGCTCGGCCGCTCGCTCGTGATCGAGCCTTATCTTGCGACTGTCGTGATTGCCGGCGGACTGCTGCGCCATGGCGGCTCGGCGGCGCAGAAGGAAGCGCATATCCCGTCCATCATCGACGGAACCAAGACCTTCGCGTTTGCGCAGCTCGAGAAGAATTCGCGCTACGACCTTGCCGACGTGACGACGTCGGCCAAGAAAAAGGGCGACGGCTGGATCATCGACGGCGAGAAGTTCGTCGTGCTCAACGGCGAGGCGGCCGACACTTTTGTCGTCACCGCGCGCACCAAGGGCAGCCATCGTGACGCCAACGGCATCGGCGTCTTCCTGGTGCCGGCCAATGCCAAAGGCATTGCGAAAAAAGGCTACCCAACCCAGGACGGCCTGCATGGCGCCGACGTCACCTTCACCGGCGTCGAGGTCGGCGCGGATGCTGCGATCGGCGATCCGGAAAATGCCTTGCCGTTGATCGAGCGCGTGGTCGACGAAGCCCGCACCGCGCTTTGCGCCGAGGCGGTCGGCCTGATGGACGAGTCGCTCAAGACCACGGTCGAATATCTGAAGACGCGAAAACAGTTCGGCGTGCCGATCGGCAGCTTCCAGACCTTGCAGCATCGCGCTGCCGACATGTTTGTGGCGGTCGAGCAAGCGCGCTCGATGTCGATGTTTGCGACCATGGCCTGCGACTTCGAGGACGCCAGGGAGCGCGCCACCGCGGTTGCCGCCGCCAAGGTGCAGATCGGCAAGTCCGGCAAGTTCGTCGGTCAGCAGTCGATCCAGCTCCACGGCGGCATCGGCATGACCCAGGAGGCCGCGATCGGCCACTACTTCAAGCGCCTGACCATGATCGAGAACACGTTTGGCGACACCGAATACCACCTGCGCCGCGTCACCGCGGCCGGCGGGTTGGTGTAGGGCTGTTGTCATTCCGGGGCGCACGAAGTGCGAACCCGGCGACTGTCTTAGCTGTCAAGTTGCTGGGGTGTATAGCGGACGTTATTTTTGACGAGCGCATTAGCGGTAACGAGCAGCTTTCGGGCGACGGCAACGAGAGCGAGCTTGGC
>Ga0070741_10017430_pt1 | contig 11797 bp, 15 predicted proteins | sample Coa_R1_4_FD_66440 | JGI IMG/M metagenome (GOLD analysis project Ga0070741, IMG submission 66440) | Surface soil microbial communities from Centralia Pennsylvania, which are recovering from an underground coalmine fire - Coalmine... | ecosystem: Environmental > Terrestrial > Soil > Unclassified ...
AATCCCATTCTCCTCCCAGAGCGACGCGAAGACACCGGGTTGCGCCGTCGGAATCAGCGGCGTCCATTCCCCGCGCGTAAAATGGGCGGAAAAGCGGCGCTGGATGGGCCGCATGGCGCGGAGAATGGAGCGGTCACGCGCGTTCCAGAGCACGGCGGAGCCGAAGACATTTTCCCAAATCATCATGCCACTGCCGTTCATCCAGGCGGCGTGCAATTCACCGGTGTGGTCGGTGTCCCACCGTTTGATCTGGTGCTGCATGTGGCGCCGCTCGAACCATTTGTTGCGCAAAACGCCGGGGACGTCGCTGTCGGCGAACCATTGCGCCCAGGAGGCGTGATGGTCGTGGATGCGTTCGAGCGGGGCGGCGTCCTCGCCTTCGAGAATCACGCCGGGCCGGGCGGAATCGAGGCGGGCGCGCCATTGCGGCGCGCCGACGCTCATCGTGTCAAGAAAGACTCCATCCGCCTCCATGGCCGCAATGATGGATGCCAGCGTTTCAAGATCGGAGGCCGGCTCGCGCCGCGTGCCAATGTCCCACGGGTTGTAGTCCACATAAACCCGCACCCCGCGCCGATGAAACCGGCGCACCGCCTCGCGCAGCCCCGGGAGGCCATCCGGCAGATCGCGATAAAAATCAAATTGGTTGCGGTCATCGATCCCAATGCGCGGATAGGCGTGCCAGAGGACGACGCTGTCGAATCCGCCAAAGTCCTCGTTGGCTTGATCAACAAGGGCGTCCACGCGAAAGCGGCCACCGCCCCGGTCGATGAATGTTTCATCGCAAGTCATCAGGAAACCGCACATGTAATTGGACGCGGACCAGGTGAACTCTGGCTTGCGATAAAGCGTGTCCTCATAATGGAGGCGGGCTTGGGCGCCGGTGCGCCAGGCGGCGAGAGAGGAACGGAAGGCGGGCCAAAGCGCCGGATCGTCGGGAGCGGCGATAACGTCGGCTTTGGGATCAAACTTGAACGGGTTGCTTGTTTGATCAACAACGGCGCGGAGCGACGGAGCCAGGGCGGCGAGGGCCGCCAAAGAGAGAAAACGCCGGCGCGAAATGGGGCCGATGCTTGATATCATCGGCGCATCATGCGGCTGTCTTCCTGGGACCAATTTCCGGCCTGAGATCAGGCCATGGGGTATTCGTGGTCGGTCACGATGCCCGGTTCGGGTTTGGGATAGACGCCTTCGGCGTTCGACTTGACAGGAGGCGGGGAATCCATCGTCCATTTGTCGCAGTCGGGCGCATAGACGTCCCCGGCGTTGAGCATCTGTTCGTAGGTCGTTTCGCGGCCGGTGTGGGCGGAATAGCGGGCCATGTTGCAGACGACGCTGGCTTGGACGCCCCGTTTGACTTCGCTGTACGGTTTGTCATCGCGGATGGCGCTGATGAGATCGTGCCATTCGTTGTGGTAGGGATTGTCTTCGCCCGGCGGATTTTCGGAAGTCCACACAGCGGGGCCGTTGGGATCCTGCCCCATGTGAATGGAGGAGGGCGCCCCGCAATCGCCGCCCGCGGAAGCCACGGCCACGCCTTTGCTGCCGTGGACGTAGCTGGAATAGACGTCGGTGCAATTGGAGATGCAGCGGCCGTCCATGAACATTTTGGAGCCGTCGGCGAAGGTGAATTCGGTGGAATAGGAATCAAAGTTTTGATCCACGTAGAGGCCGCCCTCGGGGGATTTCTTGTAATGGCGCCCGCCCAGAGAGAGGGCCTTGACGGGGAAGGCATTTTTCATCCAGCTCAAATGGTCAACAATATGGATGTAAAAATCATTGTACATCCCGCCGCTGGCCCAGATGAAGCTGTGAAAGCGCGAAATCTGCCAGAGCAGTTCACTGGGCTGGCCGGGCCATTTGGTCGAGAAGGCGGAGCCGCCGGGGCCGGACATGCGGTACCCGCGCATCGCAATCACCTCGCCGAGTTCGCCGTTGTGAATGCGATCGGCGAGTTGCGCCAAAGCCCGGCTGTGGCGGGACATGAGGCCCACGGCGACCTTGAGATTCTTGGCCGTGGCCTGGTCGGCCAACTCGATCAAACGCCGGGCGGAAGGGCCGTCGGCGCAGAGCGGTTTTTCCATGAAGACGTTCAGGCCTTTTTGGATGGCGTAATCGAAATGCGGCGGACGGAAAGCCAGCGGAGTCGTCAGGATCACGATGTCGCCGGGCTTGAGGCAGTCCATGGCCTTTTGGTAAGCGTCGAATCCAATGAAACGGCGTTCCGGGGGAACATCGACCTGGTCGGAATGATGGTTGCTGAGGGAATCGTAACTGGAATCAAGGCGGTTCTGGAAGACATCGGCCATGGCGACGAGTTTGGTCTGGCCTTCCTTGATGCCAAAAGCGTCCGCGACGGCGCCGGTGCCGCGTCCGCCGCAGCCGACAAGAGCCAGTTGAAGCGATTCGTTGCCGGCGGCGTGCACATACGGCACGGTCATGCCCGCCAAAGCGCCGACGGCGGCGATGCGGCCCGTGGTCTTGATGAATTGACGACGCGAAGGAAGATTCGTTTGATTCATAATGATTTCGTTTGTGCTGCTGACAGAGACTATAGACGCGCGAGCGGCGGCGTCCATGCAGAAAAAATGCGGAAAAAGAGAAATGGTGCCCCGGGAGGGATTCGAACCCACGACCAATTGATTAAGAGTCAACTGCTCTGACCAACTGAGCTACCGAGGCAACAGGGAAATGGCCCGCGCTCACGGTGCCACAGCGGTGCGAGGCGGGCAAGCTTGAAACCGGTTCGTGAAAAATGGCCTCAGGCAACCGGCGCAGCAGCGGCAGACGCAGCCAGGGAGCGGACGAGATTCGGGAAAATGCAGTCGGCGCAGAGGGCGTCCGTGTGGGAGCAAAAGTCGCGCACGATTTGCAGCAGGCCTTGCTGGGCGGCGGCGGTGTTCAGCCAGCGGGGCGCTGGATGGCCGAAAAGGCGCTGCCGGGTCAGGCGCAAGACGGAGTTGTCCTGCGCGGCCGGCCATGACAAGTATAAGGATTCAGCCCGCCGCCGCGCGTCGCCCGCGCCGCCGTCGACCCCGCCCCGGGCCCATAGCCACGGCAGGATGACATTCACAGCCAGATCGGTGGCGCGCGATTCGCCAAGGAGCGGCTGCGGCTTGGCGAGCCGCCCGGTCGCCAGGCCCCAATGCCAGGCCCAGTAGTCGTCCGCGGGAGGTTGCAGGCGCTCCAAAAGGGCGGCGGGCGACGGGGAGGGCTCGGCGGCAAACCACGCTTCGATGCTGGCAATTACATTCCCAGCCGACAGCCAATGCGACGCCAGGGCCACCCGCCGTTGCGGCTGGTTGGCGGGGCGCAAGCCGTGAAAGCTCCAAATGCTGCGCGGCAAAAGCACGTCGCTGAAGTTGTCGCGATCGCGCCACCAATAATCCCAAAGCGTGCGCAAGTGCGAGTTGCCGCCGTTGGTTTCCGTCCGCAAAAGGCCGCCAACGCCCAGGAGTCGGGCTTGCAGCGGCAAAGGCGCGGGCGGGCCGTCACAGAGGCGCGCGCGCAATTCGGCGAGACGTTGCATCGGCCAGATGTTTTGCTTGTAGCCGAGGGCGCGAAAAAGCCCTTCCCAGAGCGCCTGTTCCCAACTGGCGTGGCGGGCGCGAATCTCCAGCTCGCGGGCTTTGCGCTGGAGCCGGGCCAAGGCGGCCTGACGCAGGAGCTCGCGGACGTTCTCGCTTGGGATTTCGCGCAACGGCGCCGAGCAGGCGCCTTGAAACTCGGCGGGCCAACCCTCCGCAAGGGGGCTGTCGGCCCAGGACTGGAGCTCGGCCATGGGGCTGTCCAGGTGCGGCTCCAAAGCAAGCGTGGCACAGGGGACCACAGGTTCGGCGGGGCCGTTCCAAAGGACGTGCAAGATGACCTTGGCGTAGGCGGGGTTGGTGTGATGCGCATGGGCGCGCCAGTTGGCGCCCACAAGGTCGATTTCCACGTCGCCCGAGCGCGGCGCGGCGTCGCCGATTTGCACAACGGCTCCGCGAAAATCCGGCCCGGCCCCCTTGTTCCAAAAACCGGGATGAAGCACGCGCACGCCCTGGCCATCGAGGGCGCGCAGGGCGTCGCGACGAACACGTTGATGGCGCCAGACACTCTGCAGCACGCGTTCAGTCGGTTGTGGCGAACCGGCCTCGCGCAAAAGCAGACGCTCTTCGTTTTGCGCCTGCCATTGAAGATAGAAGTCCGGGGAAATCGAGGCCACGAAACGGTTCTGCAACGGCCAGCCAGGCATGTCAAGTGAAGACAGCGCGGCCGGCATCCGCCTTGCCGCCTCCGGCCAGGGGCGGCCACAAAACCTACGGACACAAAAAAACCTGGGCGGCGGGGGCCGCCCAGGCTGCTGGCGGAGACATTGCGGAGCGCGTCAAGCAACGGCGGCTGCGTGATGCTCTTGAGCAAAAAGATCGATGATGGCGGCATTAAACTGCGGGAGATCGTCAGGCTGGCGGCTGGTGACCAGATTGCCGTCGGTCACTGCGGCTTCGTCCACCCAGTCGGCGCCGGCGTTGACGAGGTCGGTCTTGATCGAGTGGTACGACGTCAGCCGGCGGCCGCGAACCGCGTCCGCTTCGATGAGCATGATCGGGCCATGACAGATCGCGGCGATCGGTTTTCCGGCGTCGCAGAAGGATTTGACAAAGGCAACAGCCGTGGCGTTCGCGCGGAGCTTGTCCGGGTTCATGACGCCGCCGGGGAGCAGAAGCCCGTCAAAGTCATCCGGCTGAGCGTCTGCCACGAGCATGTCGGCCTTGAACGACTTGCCCCATTTCGTGAATTTCCACCCTTTGACTTTTTTGTCCGAGGAAGCGATCAGGACCGTCTCGGCCCCCGCGTCCTCGAGGGCTTGGCGGGGTTCGGTCATTTCATCCTGCTCAAAGCCGTCGGTCACGAGGATGGCGATTTTCTTTCCGGCGAGTTTTTCGTTTTTTTCATCTGCGGAGTTGTCTGCGGCTGGGTTCGTGGTGAGCTCTTCAGCATTCATGGTTCAACGTAGCGAGGACTGGCTTGGAGGCAAGAAAGGCAGGTTCCGTTTGGCTGATCGGACAAACCCTGATGCGCGCCCCGCCGGCGCGCGCGCGTTTTTTCTGGCTTCCCCATTGGCAGTCGGCATGTTCGCCGCAAGACATGCGGTTGATTGGACATCTCAAGAGCGAGGCGGACGCGCGGAAGTTCGGGGCGTATCTGACCTCGGCGCACATCCCGGGGCAGGTCGAAGGGGAGCCGGACGGCACGTGGGCCGTATGGGTGCACAACGAGGATCAGATCTCCCAGGGACACGCCGCCCTCGAGGCATATTTGAAAAATCCCAACGACGCCCGCTATGCCGGCGCCGAGAAAAAAGCCGCGGCCCTCGAGCAGAAACGCCGGGCGGACAACCTCGCCGCGGCCAAACGCATGATGACACGCGACGCACTGCAACCGCGGGCCGCACGGGCGCCCTTGACGTTGATTTTTCTGGCGATCAGCGTCGCCACCACCTTTGTCGCCCGGACCGAGGAGTACCGCTACTGGATTTACTTCAGCTGGCCGGAAATCATGCACGGCCAGGTCTGGCGTTTGATCGCCCCCATCTTTTTGCATTTCGGCGTGATGCATATTTTGTTTGACATGTGGATGCTCTATGACTTGGGCGGTTTTTTGGAGCGACATGAAGGAACCGGCCGCCTCTTGTTAATGACCATCATCATGGGCGTGGGATCCAATTGCTGCCAATACTTTATGCAGGGCCCGTTCTTCGGCGGGTTCTCCGGCGTGTTATACGGTTATTTTGGCTACATGTGGATTCGCAGCCGCGTCGACCCGCATTCAGGCATGATGGTGTCGGGTCAGTGGGTCAGCATGATGCTGGCGTGGTTCATCTTGTGCTGGCTTCATTTGCTCGGGGACATTGCCAATTGGACGCACACGGGCGGATTGTTGATTGGCATGGCCTGGGGCGCGCTTCCCCGGTTGGGCTTGGATCGGCGCCGCTAGGCATGGCGCTTCGGTCGTTTTCTGTCCGTGGCCTTAGGCAATCGCCCCATTCGCAAACCATCCCCAACCCAGTAGCGCGCACAGCCCCGCAGTCGTAATTTACCCACAGGAGGGAGTTATGAAGCATCGAGTGATCGCGGAAGCAGAGGCAGTGGGGCGGAAAATCGAACACGCGTTCCAGGGACGGTCCTATTCGGTCCTGGGATTCCTCTTTTGCGCCGTATTGCTGTTGGGGGTCGCTTTCTCGCGGTCCAAAGCGGCGGAAGCCGTGGCCGATGCTCTCACCTGAAACGCCCTCCCACACACGAACACAAAAGGAAAGAAGTAGGGCGTTATGAAATCGAGAAATAACACGACAGAACTGGCGGAACAGGCTCAAAACGCGGCGGACAGCATGGCCGGTGTGGCGCGCGCAGCGCGCGACATCGCGGTGGATCGATGCCGCGACCTTTACGAGACAGCCCAGGAAAAAGCGGTCACGGGAGCCAAGGCGGCTGACCGCGTCGTCCGGGCCAATCCATACAAGGCCATTGGAATCGCCTTTGGGGTTGGACTCTTGCTGGGTTATCTCCGCCGCAAAGACGCGTAAGGCGCAAACTCACGCCTCCGCGTGCGCGGCAAAGACGGCAACGAGATGAAGACCAAACGGCAGATCGTGGCCGAGGTGACGCGCACGCGGCGGGAAGCGCGCTTGGAATGGCGCCATTTTCGCCGCGCCCTGTGGAGCGGCAACCCGTTGGTGCAGGACTGGCGCGCGGCGCGCCGCAACGATCGATCGATGTTGACGTCAGCCGCGGCGATGGCTTGGGGCATCTGGCGGAGGGCCCACTCATGAGAGCGACCGCCTTTGCCGCAATGTGGGCCGTAGCCGTCGCGACCCTCGTTGCGGGACCTTTTCAGGCGGAAGCCGTCACAGAAACTTCTCTGGCGCCCGGCGCCACACTCCAAGCCGGGATCAAACGGATCCTTCCCAGCGTCGTGCAGGTTTACGCCGTGCGCACCGTGCAGGAAGACGAAGAATTGGCGGCGATCTTGCGCTCCATGCCGGCCGTGCCCGCGCAACCGGAGAAGCCTCCCTTGCCACAGTGGCGCCAGGAGCAGAGCCTGGGTTGCGGCGTCGTCATTTCCTCCAATGGCTACATTCTGAGCAATTTTCATGTCGTCGAGGGCGCTCAAAGCATCGAAGTCGCCCTCACCAACGGCGCCGACCGCCTCAAGGCCACCGTGACAGGGACCGACCCGGCAACCGACCTGGCCGTGATCAAAATCGACGCCGCTGGACTGCGGCCGGCGACGTTTGCCGACAGCGACAAACTCGACATTGGGGACATTTGCCTGGCGGTGGGAAATCCCTTCGGCGTCGGCCAAACGGTGACCATGGGCATCGTCAGCGCGACGGGACGCGGAGACCTCGGTTTGACAGACTATGAGGATTTCATCCAAACGGATGCCGCGATCAACCCCGGCAATTCCGGCGGCGCCCTCGTGAACACCGCCGGCGAGGTCATCGGAATCAACACCGCCGTCATGGCCACCATTCGGGGCGGACAAGGATTGGGATTTGCCGTGCCCTCGAATCTGGCGCGTCAGGTGATGGACGAACTCATTCGCAGCGGGCGCGTCGAGCGAGGCTCCCTGGGGGTGAGCGTGCAGCCGTTGACGCCGGATTTGGCGCGGGTTTTGAAGCTGCCCGAGAACCGGGGAGCCTTGGTGTGCGATGTGGCCTCCAACGGCGCCGCCTGCCGGGCCGGCCTCCAGCCCGGCGACGATATTATTGCCTGCAACGGCCAGGCCGTGTCCGGTCCCCAGCAATTGCATTTGTTGATGGGACGATTGCCCCCCGGCGCGAAGGCGTCGTTGGAAATAATTCATGACGGAAAAAACGAGACTGTGTCGGTGGCGTTGGGCGAACCACCTTCCCCGGAGCCTTCGCCCGCTGCTCCGCCCCGCCTGCCGCATGACGCTGATTTATTGACAGGGGTGACCGTCGCCGATTTGGACGCGGCCAGCCGCCAGGTGTTCAAGGTGCCCGCCCAGGCCCAAGGCGCCCTGGTCGCCGCGGTCGATTACGACAGCCTGGCTTACGCCGCAGGCGTCCGGCCCGGCGACGTGATTGTCGAGATGGACCGAAAGCCCATCCGGGATTCGGCCCAGGCGATGTTTCTCAGCCGGGCCATCAAGGGAGACGAGTTGCTCCTGCGCGTCTGCAGCGACGGCAAAGACCGCTTTGTTCTCCTCAACGGCGCCAACCGCATCACGCAGCAACCCCTGGCCTCCTGCGCCCAGTGAGAAGCTGTCCGTGCCCCTCCCTCGTCCGTCAATCATGCCGGCCATTTAAAACAAAACGTTCCCGATGAACTGTTCGACATGCTCCGGGAGCTTACGGTGCTTGCGCACCACAACGACCAGCTCCCTCGAAAATCTTTCAGCCGTGGCAATCCGATGTATCTTGCGCCGTTGATTGTAGATCGCGAGGGCTCGGATCGGCACGATGCTGACTCCCATTCCCAGCGCAACGAGATGGATGACGAAATCAAAGTTGTCCAGTTGCATGGCCGGCTCGATCTTCCAGCGAACTTTCCGCAGCCATGACCGAAGCTGCCGGCCGGTATTGGAATGCTCATCGATCAGAAGCCAGTTTTGCTTCATTAGCCACTCGATGCGCGGCCTGCTCTTGGGCTTGCCTCCCGGTTCTCCAGGCATCGAAGCGGGTGCGATCACGGCGAAGTCGTCCCTGAAGCGATGCGTGACTCGCAAAGTTTTTGGCATTCGCGGCGGTGCGCACACGACGCCAATGTCCAGTTCGTTCGCCTCTAGCGATCCAAGAATGTCTTTGCTGGATTGGCACGCAACGCGATAGCCCACTTGAGGCAGACGGCGGAGATTGGCGTGGAAGAAGCCAGGAAGGTGCGCCAGGGCGATCGTGCGCGACACCGCCACCCGCACTTCTTTGCGCGCGCCGGCAAACTCCCGCGCCAGATGATCGAGGGACTGCTCCACATCACTGAGTAAACGGGTCGCGTCACCAAACAGAGCCTCCCCGGCGGGCGTGACGCGAACCATTCGGGTCGTGCGCTCAAGAAGCGCTATTCCCAGGCTGCTTTCAATCCCTTGAATTTGTCGCGTGATGGCGCTCTGGGTCAGCCCTGCAATTTCGGCCGCCTTCGTGAAACTGCGATGTTTGACCACAAGCTGAAAGAGGGCCAATTCGTAAAGATCAAATGGAACGGCGCTCAAAAATCGATGCATACAGCGCATCAATGTATGAGACTTATGAATTTCAAGCAAGAGCGGCCGCAGGCTAAGATGCGAGGAACAGAAGAAATTTATGCCAAATCTAAATGAACGCCTGCCGCAAAACGTCGCTGGACGCTATTACATAGACTCAAGCTGCGTTGACTGCGATCTCTGCCGCAATTCCGCTCCAGACTTCTTTCGCCGCGACGACGATATCGGAATGTCAATTGTCTTTCGACAACCCGTCACGCCGGGTGAAATCGCGACAGCCGAAGAGGCCAGGCAAGGTTGCCCTACCGAGTCCATTGGCAACGATGGCCCGTCTGAGGCCCGCGCAGTCCTGCCGAGTCAACTTCATACTTTACGGCAATGAACCAAAGGAAATTCCGGCTCATGCCGGCTCGGACAATGCCGGGCAAGCTGTGCATTGGCCCCGCCGCTTCCCCGCCGTCTTGACCGCCGCGCTTCTTCCCGCCGGTTCTCATCTGTAACTTCTGTGGTTACCGCTCTTTCCTCCTTGCAACCCCCCAGTCGGCGGTGTCCTGGTTTCAAATTAGGACGCTACCAAATGGTTTTGTTCCAAGCTGGCGGTCGTGTTAGACTGTGGAGATGAAGAACGGTGCGCCCTTGAAAATCGAGTCGGCGGTCTGGAGGGATCCTGAACGTTTGGGGGGGAAGGTGTGTTTCAAGGGGACGCGGGTGCCGGTTGACGCGCTCTTCGAGAATCTTGAAGCGGGCCTGAATTTGGAGGAGTTCCTCGAGGAATTTGAGGGGGTCACGCGGGAACAGGCTTTGGCGGTGTTGGAATACGCCCGTCGATACGTGGGTGAACCGGCGCACGCATGAAGCGTGTGGTTCTGGATCATTGCGTGCCGCGTCGGGTCCGGCAGGCTCTTGTTGATTGCGAGGTCAGCACTGCGTTCCAACGCGGTTGGGCCGAACTTACGAATGGCCGATTGCTTGAAGCGGCGGAAAAGGCTGGTTTCGAGGTGCTCGTGACAGCGGACAAGAACTTGCGCTATCAGCAGAACCTCGCCACCCGCAGGATAGCTATTGTTGAACTGTCCACCAACGCGCTTCCGGGGTTGCTTCCAAAATTCGGCGAGATTGCGGATGCCGTAGGCCGGGCTCGCCCAGGCGAATACTTGGTGCTTAGGTTTTAGTGGCAGCGCGGCCAACCCGCGGAATCCTCTTGGAGCGGGGCTCTGACATTCCCGATCGGTAACATTTGGCCTGGCCGAGAGCCGCGAAAGGATTAAAGTTACCGCTCGGTAGCAAGCATTTTCGGACGTATAGCGCCGAGCGTCAGTGACAGAAGCGTCAGACCGCCGGCTATGCTTATGATCTGGAGCCGGACTCTTCGGAGACTTGCATGAGGGTTCGGCCAACGGCTGTCCCACCCCCACTGGAAATGTTCAGCCCCTCGCGCGTGCTGTCAGGTTTGCCTTTTTGGGCTTCCGAGGTGGCGTCGATGGTCTTGCGCGGCGTGCAGTATTCGGAAGACGACAACTTGGCCGCTTTCGACCCTGTAGAACAGTTTATAAGGAAAGCGACGAGTGATAACGCGCCGGAAACCGCGATAATAGAGAGGCCGACCTTCCGGGTCTGTTTCCAATGAGCGGATGGCAGAGTTGATCTCGAGGAGGAATCCTCTCCCAAGCCAGGACTCTGGGATTAGTGCCATTCCCAAGCAAAACGCAGGTCCGCCTCCGCGTTGGGCCGGATAATGACACGCCAACTCACGGCGACACAGGACGCCGGACGCGGTCACGGACTTCGGCCCAAGGTGAGCCGGCGCTCGGCTCCTGGCGATACTCTGCCAGCTCTTGGTCAAGCAAGGCGCGCTCCTGGGCGGCGATTTGGGGATCGAGCGCTTCATGCTCTTCCATCTCGCAAAGCCGGTCGAAGATTTCCCGCCGATCACTAGGGGCAAGTTTGGGCAATTCGGCCAGGATTTCCTGTTTGCTCATGAAAGAAGTGTAGAAACGATGGCGGAAATGCGCAAGCTGCGTTGAGGCTCCTATCTGCCGCCGAGGATGGGCTTGATTTGGCGTCAGGTCATGACCGCCGCCAATCGCGCCTTCCTTTTTTTCGCGGTTCTTCGGGCTGCGGGTTGGTTCCAGGCCCGCAGGTCTCGCGCGGGCAGGCGGGGCGGCCCATGGTTTTTCCTGCTGTCTTTCTCTGCGTTCTCAGGGAAGTGCGACTCGCACCGACTCTGCGCGCGAATGCCTTAATCGGTCCCATGCAACCAAACGAAATTACCGGCCAAATCGTTGACGCCGCTTATCGGGTCCATTCCACCATGGGTCCTGGCCTGCTGGAAAGCGTCTATGAGGTCGCGCTGGATTTTGAGTTGAAACGCCGCGGGTTGCGGTCGCGGCGCCAGATTCCGATTCCGGTTGAGTATGAGGGATTGAAGTTTGATGAAGGGTTCCGGGCAGACCTGCTGGTGGAAGACGCGGTGATTGTGGAGATCAAAGCGGCGGAGAAGAACCATCCCATCCACGCTCGACAACTCCGCACGCACTTGGTTTTGGCGAAATTAAAGGTGGGGCTGGTTCTGAATTTTGGGCTGGAGCAGATC
>Ga0070741_10017431_pt1 | contig 11796 bp, 14 predicted proteins | sample Coa_R1_4_FD_66440 | JGI IMG/M metagenome (GOLD analysis project Ga0070741, IMG submission 66440) | Surface soil microbial communities from Centralia Pennsylvania, which are recovering from an underground coalmine fire - Coalmine... | ecosystem: Environmental > Terrestrial > Soil > Unclassified ...
GCGCGCGTTGAGCTTCGCTTAAGAAAATCATGTTCAGCAGGTTACATGTCAAGTTGAATTTTTATCAAACGGTTTCTTGATTCACGAGAGGTATAGTATTAAGAGGAATAGATTTAGTTAGTCCAACAGGATTCATAATTAAACCTGTTAAAAAAATTTAAATTAATTGCGAAAGTTAGAAATCTCCATTTTTCACTGCGACCCAAATGTCGCGTATTTCATCTTCGGGGAGAATATTGCGAATGAAATGGTAGTTTTTAAAATCTTCTGGAGAAGAGAAGATGTATTTTGTAGCTTCTTCATCTTTGCTCAGGATATCAAGAGGATGTTGTGCGGATGGGAACTGGCCAAAGGTGTTGAAGTGTGCACCAACGGATTTAGGACTGCAAAGATAATTGATGAACTTGTAGGTCAGTTGTTCTTTTTTGCTCGGTTTAGGAATGCAAAAATTTTCTATGGTGAGAAAGGAACCTTCTTCGGGGACAATAAATCCCATAAAATCAAACTGACGCTTCGAGCGAAAAATGTAGGAGCTGGAAGCAACGACGAGGGAGACATTTTTTGTGGCGAGGAAATAATCTCCGCGGAAGTTCGCATAAGCTGCCACCCAAGGCCTTTGTTTAACGAGGAGGCGCTTGATCTCTTCGGCTTGAGAGGGACCGAGATGATCTAAAGGGCCGTAGAGGTAGAAGGATGCGAATTCAATCGCTTCGATGGGGTCGTTGTTCATGACAAGCTTGTAGTGGACGGTATCGGGATTGAAAATCATCCCCCATGAGGGCTTAGTGGGATGCTCTGCAAAGTAATCTTTGTCGATCCCAAAGCCATACAGTTCCCATTCAAAGGGAATCGAATAGTGATTGTTAGGATCAAAATATTGATTTAGGAGATTGGGGTTGAGGGTATCCCAATAGGTAAATTTATTCCTGTCTAGGGGTTTAAGCAAATCTTCTTTAATTAGGATGTTGACTGCGTAATCGGAAGGAATGATTAAGTCGTAGCCTTCGCCTTTGGTCGCTTTTAATTTAACGATCAGCTCTTCGTTGGAAGAATAGTAGCTGAGATTGAGCTTGATCCCTGTTTCTTTTTCGAAATCAGCAACGATAGTAGGCTCTAAAATGTCCCCCCAAACGAAAACATTGAGTGAATTTTGCTCGTGTTTCTCGACTTGATATTTGGGCCAATAAAGAACGCAGAAGATGAGAACAAGCCATAAAAGAATGATCGCGGACCGGGTGAAGATTGTTCTCATGATAGCCCTCTAATGATTAAAAGATCCGCGTCCGCGATTTTTTTGAAATGGTGAAGAACAGGATGACGAGGCAGCTGCTGAACAGAAGTAAAACCGCGGATAGAGCGTTCACAATCGGCGAAATGCCCGAGCGGAGCATCGATAGAATGTAGAGCGATAGCGTCTGAGAGGTGCTTCCTGCGCAAAAATAAGAGAGAATGAAGTCATCGAACGAAATGATGAACACCAGGAGCCCGGTTACGGTAAGCGCTGGCTTTAGCAAGGGCAAGGTGACTTTAAAAAATGTTTGAACAGGCGATGCTCCAAGGACGAGGGAGGCTTCTGTCATGCGGTAGTCCAGCTCCAGAAAGCGTGCGTACACGATGGGGATCACAAATCCGAGTCCTAAAACGGAATGGGCAAGGACAAGGGTACCGAGCCCAAGAGGCAGGGAGATCAGAGTGAAAAACCCAAGAAGGCTGACTGCAAGTACTGTTTCAGGAATCACGAGATTGCCGTAAAACAGATTGAGGAAGTTGCCGATCCGGCCTCCTTGCGCGGCATAGAAAATCAGGAATACGCCCATGGTTAGACTAATCCCCGTCGAGCAAATGGCTACAATGAGAGAGTTCAGGAAAGAAGCCCAAAGGTGTTTAGATTGGATGAGTTCATGATACCATTTTAAAGTAAATCCTTTCCAAGGAGAGGGAAAGGCTTCGAGATTGAATGAAAACACGAGCAGCACGACAAGGGGGACGTATAAAAATAGATATGTGCAGGCAACGATGATAGACGTACTGAAAAAGTTGATTTTACTGACTTTAACCATGTCTCCTCCCCGGAATTAAACGATCGATCAACCAATAAAGCAAGGCCGCGCTGGCGAGCAAGAACAGCGATGCGACAAGCGTAAAAGCAGCGCCCAACGAACCTGTTTCATCGCCCAAAATATAATTGGAGATCACCGTCCCAACGAACATTAGCTTGTCGCCTCCCATGAACTCAGGGATCGCAAATTCACCAAAAGAGGGGATATAAACCAGAAAAAAACCCGCCATCAGCCCCCGCTTGGTCACTGGCAGCATCACGCGTCTCAGGGTCTGTCCCCAAGAAGCTCCTAGGTCAAGCGAGGCTTCGACGAGCCGCACATCCATTTTTTCCAAGGATGAGTAAAGGGGCATGACCATAAATGGCAGATAGTAATAGACCATCATAATCATGATTGCAAAAGGGGTATTCAGCAGTTGCAAAGGCTCGGAGATCGCTCCAATTCCACGCAGCAAATTATTTAAAAAACCTTCCTTTTCCAGAACGAAAAACCAGGCGTAAATGTGTAGTAAAAAGTTGGTCCAGAAAGGAACAATCAAAAGAAACAGGAAAAAATTCTTGTAGCGTTTTCCAATGAATGCGATGAAATAAGCGAGGGGATAGGCGATCAGCAGACAAAGGATGGCATTCCCAAGCGCTAAAAAGAAAGAAAGCAGGATCACTTTCAAGTAGAGTGGGCGAAGAAAGAAAGCGATTTTTTGAAAAGTCAAACCTTCGAAAATCCCTGTTTCTTCCGAAAACTGAAGGATGCTTGAAATCGCAAGGATGGCGAGTGGTAAATAAAAAAAGAGCACCTGCCAGATCATCGCGGGAGCGCCGATCGTAAACGGAAATTGAGTGCTGGGGGGGGTGCGTAGGAATTTAATTTTCATTTTTCAAGGATCACCACGTTTTCTTTTTGCCAGTAGAGATTAACCTCATTATCGTAATCGATCACTTCTTGAGGGAAGTGTTCTTCGTTTTGCTCAAAAACCTGTATGCGCATGCTATTTTTGAGCAGGATGTTGTACTGGGTAGAGCGTCCGTGGTAGACAATTGACTGGACGGTGCCTTTGAGATGGTTGGAAAAGTTTTTGACTTCCTTTTTGGAGATGAAAATTTTTTCCGGGCGGAGGCTCATTAGCATATCGCAGCCTTCTTTCATCCACTCTTTGACTTGAGGAATCGACACTTTGAAATTGCCGAGGTTAGCGATCTCGATCTCTGGGTCGGCATTTAGGTTGCGGAGTTTGCCTCCTAAAATATTTGTCGTCCCCACAAACCTCGCTACAAAGGAAGAGCCGGGAAATTCGTAAATTTCTTTAGGGGTCCCGATCTGTTCGATTTCTCCGCGATGGTTCATGATCGCCATCTGGTCAGCAACCGTGAGAGCTTCAAATTGATCGTGGGTGACATAGATGAATGTTGTCTTAAGTTTGTCCTGAAGCTCGATGAGTTCGATAAGCATTCTTTCTCTGAGTTTAAAGTCGAGAGCTGCTAAGGGCTCATCTAAAAGAAGAACATCAGGCTCATTGACAATCGCTCTGGCAAGCGCGACGCGTTGCTGTTGCCCGCCTGAAAGCTGGCTGGTAAGCTTATAAATGTGATTTTCGAGATGAAATGCTTCGAGGATTTTAGTGACCTTCTGTTCGATCTCAGCTTTGGGAAGCTTTTTAAGTTTAAGGCTATAAGCGACATTGTCGAAAACGTCGAGATGGGGGAAGAGAGCGTAGTTCTGAAATACGATGTTAATAGGGCGTTTATGAATCGGCCAATCGGTAATATCTTGGTCTCCAAGAAATATTTTACCCGCATCCGCGCTTTCGAGTCCCGCGATGAGACGTAGCAGGGTTGTTTTTCCACAGCCGCTTGGCCCAAGAAGAGCGAAGAATTTGCCTGCAGGAATGAGCAGATTTACGTCTGGGATGATCGTCCCTTCTTTCACCGTTTTTTTTAATTTCTCGAGCTTTATGCTTCGCATTTCTTTTGCCTAGAGACCCCCTTAAAACATTTAACGCTATACCCAATGTGACTGAAAATTTGGATTTAAGACCGAGCCAAAGCCCCGGGATTGGACGATTCGATCGCGCCAATCCCGGGAGCTTTCGCTTCGGTCCTAAACCAAATTCTCAGTCACGTTGGGTATAAGACCAGACGCGCAAGCTATTGATTATCAATCGATAATCAATAGCTTTTTAACTAGGCATCAACAAACACAGTTGCGGCCAAACTTTAGTTATAAAAGCGAGTGAATTTTATGGCGAACAGAGTTTTATTTCATAGTAAATTTCACACCTCTTGTAAAAAAAATGAAAAGGACTGTGGTGGATCCAATGACACAAGATTTTCTAGAAAAAATCTGTTTCGGTCTGTAGTCTCTTCCTTTACTGTTTAACCTTGGTGTGTTGAAAATGGAACGAAAAAAACTCGTCATTATTGGATCTGGGCCTGCTGCGTATACAGCGGCTATCTATGCAGCTCGTGCAAATCTTCATCCCTTGGTATTTGAAGGCTTCTACAGCGGTCCTGGCGGACAATTGATGACGACGACTGAGGTGGAAAATTATCCAGGATTTCCCGATGGTGTAACGGGTCCTGCTTTAATGGAAATGATGCGCAAGCAAGCAGAGAAATTCGGTACAACCATTCTTACTGAAGATGTCATTGAAGTGACTTTGGGCTCCCGACCTTTTATAGTGAAGGGGGGAACAACAACGGTTTCAACAGAGGCGCTCATCATAGCGACCGGAGCAACGGCAAAACGGCTGGATGTTCCAGGGACAAGGGATGGCGAACTCTGGCAAAAAGGGGTGACAGCCTGCGCTGTCTGCGACGGCGCGGCTCCTTTGTTTAGAGATAAGGATTTGTATGTGTTTGGAGGAGGAGATACTGCGGTTGAAGAAGCTATTTTCCTTACAAAATATGGTAAAAAAGTCTACATCGTACATCGTAGAGAGGAACTGCGTGCTTCTAAGGTCATGGCGGAAAGAGTGCTAAAGCATCCCAAAATCGAAATGATCTGGAATCATGTCTTGGTTAAAGTCGAAGGGGATAAGGTCGTAAGTCGCGTTGTTTTGAAAGACGTTAATTCTAATGCAGAGACTACTCATGATGCAGGAGGTGTCTTTTTCGCGATCGGTCATACGCCCAATACTGCCTTTTTGAAAGGTCAGGTTGAGCTACATCCGAATGGCTACATCAAGGTGAAAGAAGGTACCTCTTATACAAACATCGAGGGCGTGTTTGCGGCGGGAGACGTTCAGGATCACGTGTACCGCCAGGCGGTTACTGCTGCCGGTTCAGGTTGCATGGCGGCATTAGATGCGGAGCGATGGCTCTCTGAAAAAGGGCATGCGTAAAATGAAAACGCTTTCTGTTGCTTTTTTCGCGCTCACATCAACTGCATGCTCTCTCGATACTAAACCTTGGTTTGGAGAAGTCTATGAGTTTAGCTTTGAGGGAACTTACGACTATTCAAGATTTAGGCGCGTAGAAGGTGCTTCCAGGCAACTCACAAGCCCTATCAATAATCAAAGCCTATTTGCCGACTTTGGCTTCACTTCAAGTTCTTCCATCGATCTCCAGGTTGAAGGAGAGCTAGGGAGGACAACGGATATTGGATGGACATTCCGGAGCGCAGCCGTGCAGGCGAGATATCGAGTGCTCGATGACATCGCGGGAGATCCTCTGACCTTGACATTTGGACTCATTTTTCGAGGAGCGGCTCCCCATATGCTCACTGATGTCAGCACACCATATGCTGCGGAATTGAATACAGAAGCGACGTGTTCCTTAGGAAAAGAGTGGTCGAGCAATGAGTTTTGGGCGATGCGAACGTATGGGTTTGCCAGCATTGGCCAGGCAAATAGCGGTTATCCCTGGACCCGTGAGCTTCTCGTAGGGCAATACAATCTCAACGATATCCATCGTTTTACCGTTTTTTTCGAAGGCTATTTCGGATTTGGAAATAGACGCCGCGTTGACGTCAAGCATTTTAGAGGTTGGGGGAAATATCGGCACCAATCCATGGATTTGGGTTTAAGCTATGGTTATAAAATTGGCTTATACGGCGTTATTACAGCATCGTATGCGCATCGCGTCTTTGCGCATAATTATCCCGAACATGTTAATTTCTTTACTCTTTCCTATCATCTTCCCTTCTCACTTCTTTAATTCTTTATCCAAATAGCAAAAGCCGTCACGTAGAGCTGACAATGGCTGATGGAAATGAGCATCGCCGTACCTTGGAGTCTTTTTTCCAATTCGCTTGAAAAGTGCACGGAAGGCTTTCCATTAACATCATTCAGGATTTCGATATCTAGCCATGAAGCATCCTTGCCAAATCCAGTTCCTAAGGCCTTAACGACCGCTTCTTTTGCGGAGAAGCGTCCAGCAAAATGGGGAAGGGGATCTTTGTGTTTTAAACAATAATCCTGCTCTTGAATTGTAAAGAGTTTCGCCTGCATGCGCGCTCCATGCGTATCCATGCTTTTTCGGATTCTTTCGATCTCAATGATATCATTCCCTATTCCAAGGATCGGAAAATTGTTAGCGGTCGTCATCTAAATCTTCATCCTCTTCATCATAGTCATCTTCGGCATTTTCCTCGTCGATTGCATTGCAGAAGATCATGCGTCCGGAAGTGGTATGTTTTACGGATAACACTTTAGCATCGATAATGTCACCGATGTAATTGCCGCCGCCGTTGACGACAACCATTGTGCCATCGTCGAGATATCCTACTCCTTGACGAGGCTCTTTTCCATAGCGTTGGATCTTAATTTTGATGAACTCACCCGCTTGCATCAGAGGCTTGAGCGCGTTGGAAAGGGTATGGATATTGATGATTCGGATTCCTTCAATAGATGCCATCTGGATGCGACTGATATCGGCAGTCAACAGATTAGCGTCTAATAGGCGCGCTAGACGCAAGAGCTTGCCCTGGGTTTCTTTGGCATCGGGAAAGTCAGTGTCACTGAAGCGGAGCTCTAACTCTGGAATCGCTTCTAACTTTTTGATCACTTCAAGACTGCGCCGCGCTTTAGCTTTAGAGAACTCATCGCCGATTTCTGCTAAAGCATAGAGCTCTTTAATCACGAAACGAGGGACAATCAGCTGATGATCGAGCAATCCTGTCGCAGAGACGTCTATGATGCGTGCATCGGAAAGCACAGAGCTGTCCAGGATGAGGTCTTTCTTTTTTTCTGTTGTCGGAGAAAATTTAACGAAGGGAATGCTGACATAGAGCTCATCGGACGCTCGGAGAGTCATGATCGTTCCTAAATAGGTACCAAAGAGAAACAAGGCAATCTTAATGATTTCCAAAGTCTGCGGCTGAAGAACGATAGAAACCCTGCTGATGTCAAGAAATGCATCAAAGATCAAGACGAGAGCTTGGCCCATGAGGTAACCGATGAAAATACCAATCGTTGCAATATTGAATGAACGGAGGTTGAATCTTTTGAAGGTCATGTCGAATCCGATCAACACGCAACCGAAAACAAGTCCCAAGACAATTCCAAGTATAGCATTCGCCTGGACGGACCCTGTCGGACTGGATAACATGAATGTTGTCATGAAAAAGACGCTAAGCACAAAGAAGAGGATCCGCATGAAAGCGATCGAAATAGTCATAAACTAAGCTCCGATTAAATGTTGGGTTGAATTGTAGAAATCTCTTTCATTTTTGTCGATAAACTAAAAATTGAGGTCAGACAACTGCTCGGTCTTTTGCCAAAAAGCCGTATGTGTGGTAGCCTCAAAAAACAAAAAAGGAGTTCCTCATATGCGTCTCAGCAAAACTGCATGGATTGCGATTTCCGGATTAACATGGTTTGTCGTAGGGATTGGCCTACTGACGCTTGGATTAAACTTTATTGTCTACAAAGCGCAAATGCAACCCCATGAAACGGGATCTCTCATTGCTAAGCTTGCGCCATTTGCCGGAGGTAGGGAACAGGGAGCTTTGGCTTTGATCGCCATCGGTCTTATCTTTGGATTTGTCAAAGGGCGTTTTGTTTTGGTGAAGACAGTAAAGCGTGTATCGCAAAGGATTCTTGTTTTACAAGAGCCGATTCAACTGTCTCAAGTGTATGGCAAAGGTTATCTATTTCTCATTGGAGGAATGGTTCTTCTGGGGATTAGCATGAAATGGTTTGGCCTTCCTGACGAGGTGCGTGGTTTAATCGATGTAGCAGTTGGTTCCGCTCTCATGAATGGATCGTCTGCTTATTTTAGAGTCGCAATGCACGTGCGCAAAGAACTTAAGAAAACGCTGTAAAATCTTACTTATGATACGCGGTGCCCTTGTCAATCTCGAGGGCACGGTAGATCTGCTCAACGAGAATCAAACGAGCAATCTGATGGGTAAAGGTCATCTTGGATAAAGAGATCATTCCTCGCGTTCTGCTCTTAATCGCTGCAGAGATGCCCTCTGCACCTCCAATGACGAAGGAAAGACGAGATCCGCAGTCTTGCAACCATTTGATCAGGTTTCGGGAGAATTCTTCGCTAGTCAATTGTTTGCCTTGAAGATCTAAACAGATGAAGTTGTTCTCTTTCTCTAAGAATTGATGCAGCTGTGCGTCATTTTTAGCTAGAATCCATTCAAAATGCAGCGAAGACTGGAGCCTTTCTGCATACTCTTCAATCGCCCTTTGAAGCCAATCCTCTTTTGTTTTGCCTATGGAGTAAACTTTAATTCTGTACATATCGACAAGTTTGAGGAGAATGGCCTTTTTTTGCAATGTAGACAGAAAAAACCTCTGCGTCGAGTACAGGGGTTTTTGCGAGGGTTAATTTTTAGTATAAAGGTCAAACGATGGCGAGGATTCTCATTGGTGGCTGTGTCAAGATTCCTGACGGGCGTATTGCCCGAGTAAGAGAAAAAAGAGGCAGCCAATATAAAGTTAGAGTGATGCGCAAAACGAGTAGAACGCATCAGTTTTTACTGTTTAATTCCAAAGATTTAAAAGCTGTTCCCTGCCCTAAAGGATGGATGAGTCGAGCAGGCTATAACAAATACCTCAAAATTACGCTTACGAAAATGAAAGCACGCTTGCATCGAAAATGATTGGTATAGATATTTTAGAAATATGTTATAAATACCTCCAGAATGGAGTATTTATGTCTTTTTTAGCGTATTTTGTCTGGGATCCAAGCCCCCACATGTTTAAATTCACTTTGCCCCTTTTGAATCGCCCGATTCTTTGGTATGGGTTCCTTTTTGCGCTGGGGTTTTTTGTCGGCTATCTGGTTTTAATTGCTTTGCTACGGAAGTATTTCTTATATAAAGAGGGTAGAGAAGGGCTTAAAAAAAAGGTAGCGAGTCAAGCAGAGCAGCTTACCTTTTACGTCATTATTGGAGCAATTGTTGGTTCGCGGCTTGGCGATGTTCTTTTTTATCAAAGTTTTTCCAGAATGATTAAAGATCCGCTTTCGATCTTTGCAGTTTGGGAGGGAGGGTTATCCTCGCATGGAGGAGCTCTCGGGATTTTAATTGCGCTTTTACTCTTTGCAAAGCGAAAGAAGATTTCCTTTTGGACTGCTGTTGATTTTACAGTCATTCCGACGGCAATCGCCGCTGTTTTTATTCGCGTTGGCAATTTCTTTAACCAAGAAATCTTAGGTATTCCCTGTGATCTTCCCTGGGGGGTGCTTTTTCTCCATCCTGCAGACGGCAGCGCTACGACTCCGTTACATCCCGTCCAGCTTTATGAAGCCGCTGCCTATCTGATCAGTTTTTTTCTTCTTTTGTGGTATTGGTATCGCCACCCACCCTTTAAGCCAACTGGAAGGTTGACAGGGCTTTTTCTGATCCTTGTATTCGGTTTTCGTTTTTTGATCGAATTCCTCAAAATGGAGCAGAGCGTTTATATCGGCTCTTCTTCTTCATTCACAATGGGCCAATGGCTTAGCTTGCCGTTTATTGGGTTTGGAGTCTGGCTATTTTTCAGGACATCTCGTTAAATTTCTCGCCTAAGTATAATGCGGTCGGCTTGAAACGAGGTGACATTATGAAACAACAAAGAGATCGGATGCATGGAGAATTTTCGATTGGAATAAACCGATAGAAACGCTAGATTTTTTCCTGATAGAAATTTAATGACGAAGGGTTATGATCCGATCGGTGGTGTTTCTTCTTTTTATTTTGCAAGTAGTTGGAAATATGGGCTATAGCATTGAAAATGGGGTTTATGTGGCAGCTTTAACCCCCTTGCATTCTGACCTACGTTGTGACAATGAATTACTAACAGAACATTGTCTTCAGCTGATTGATAGAGGTTGCAAAGGAGTTGTCTTATTTGGAACAACAGGAGAGGGGCCTTCTTTTTCTGTAGAGGAAAAAAAATGCACTTTAAGGAAAGTGATTTCAAATGGTTTAGATTCTAAAAAAATCATTATTGGAAATGGAGCTTCCTGCTTGCAAGATACTGTAGACTTAGCTCTATCTGCTTTAGAGAATGATTGCTTGGCATGCCTTATAGCCCCACCTTGTTTTTTTAAGAATGTGACGGATGAAGGAGTCATTTCGTTCTACCGAGAAGTAATTCAACGAGTTTCAGATTCTCGCCTGCAAGTTATTTTGTATCATTTTCCTAAATACACTGGAGTTTCGATTAATATAAATATTGTAAAAACTCTTTGCACAGAATTTCCGAATATTGTCGTAGGAATTAAAGACAGTGAGGGAAATCTGTCTTTCATTAGAGAAGTCTTAAAAACAGTTCCTCAATGTAAAGTATTTGTGGGAAAAGAAAAACAAATCCCTTTAGCTGTTGGTTATGGTGCTTCGGGAACGATTTGTGGTATGGCTAATTTATGGCCAGAGCTCATTTGCTCTGTATATGAAAAAGGAGATATTTCAGAGCTAGAACGAGTATCGTCCCCATTAGAGAATCGCTCTTTTATCACCAGCTGTAAGGCCTTGCTTTCTGACAGCAAAAATCAAAATTGGAATTTAGTACGTCCTCCTCTCATCCCACTCAGTTCACAGGAAACGGATCTGTTAAAACAAAAGGTGGTCAATTAGATGACGAAACAATTTTTATTTATTTTAGTGATTTGTGCTACACTCAATTTACAAGCAGATTTAACTATTTTTGCAATTGCAGGGTCACCGGCTTCTGGAAAAACCTCTTTTATCCAAGAAAAAAATAAAGAAAACTTTTTCCCTGAAGGCGTTTTTATACACGACTGCGATGCTGTCATGACTTCCATGGAAGGCTATCAGTCAGATCTACAATCCTTAGGTTCTGTTATAGCCTTTAAAAATTGGGAATTGCCAGCCAGAGAAAAGGCAGAGGCTTTGCTTATGGAAGCTGTTAAGGAGGGAAGAGACATTATTTATGATCGTTCTTGTGCATTACACAGTTCCTATACATTTCTAAAAGACATAGTAGAGAATCATGGGTATACACTTATTATGCACGTTTTATACGTAACAAAAGAAAACGCTTTTTTTCGAGCGGAAGAAAGAGAAAAAAATACTGGTAGGCATATACCAAGGGATGTTCTCTTCGAAAGAATGATAGGAATTAAAAACCTTTGGCCATGTTACTTAAAGATCGCAAAACTTTGTTATTTATACAATAGCAACGAACGATCTCTTAATCTAATAGCAAGAGGGAAAGACTCTGAACTTATACCTCTCGTGAATCAAGAAACCGTTTGATAAAAATTCAACTTGACATGTAACCTGCTGAACATGATTTTCTTAAGCGAAGCTCAACGCGCGCAACTCAAAACCCAACATAAGC
>Ga0070741_10017432_pt1 | contig 11796 bp, 10 predicted proteins | sample Coa_R1_4_FD_66440 | JGI IMG/M metagenome (GOLD analysis project Ga0070741, IMG submission 66440) | Surface soil microbial communities from Centralia Pennsylvania, which are recovering from an underground coalmine fire - Coalmine... | ecosystem: Environmental > Terrestrial > Soil > Unclassified ...
TCAGCTCCTGGATCAGCACCGTCTTGCCGACGCCGGCGCCGCCGAAGAGGCCGATCTTGCCGCCGCGCACGTACGGCGCGATCAGGTCGATCACCTTGATGCCCGTCTCGAAGATCTCGACCTTCGGCGTCAGGTCGGCGAACGCCGGCGGGTCGCGGTGGATCGACCAGCGCTCCGCGTCCTTCGGCGCCTCCTTCTCGTCCACCGGCTCGCCGAGCACGTTCCACACCCGGCCGAGCGTCACCTCGCCGACCGGCACCGAGATCGGGCCGCCGGTGTCGACCACGTCGGTGCCGCGCGCGATGCCGTCGGTCGCGTCCATCGCGACGGCGCGCACCCGGTCGTCGCCGAGGTGCTGCTGCACCTCCGCGATCAGGTCGCTGCCGTCGGGCCGCCGGATGCGGAGGGCCGAGTAGATCTCGGGGAGCTCCTCGGGGAAGACGGCGTCGACGACGACGCCTTTGATCTCGAGCAGCGTTCCCGTATTGCTTCGGTTCGTCGACACGTCGCTAGAGCTCCTGGACGGGTGAGGGGGCGTGGGTTTCGGATCTGTCGCCTGCCCGCCGCCGGGCCACCAAGGCGCGCGCCGCACGGCGAAGCAGCGGCAGATTACCCGAACGGGGCGCGGAACCGGCGTTCCACCGGAGCTCCGCCCGCCTCAGCGCCGCCGAAACACGTTCGGCGTGGTCGAGGCTTCAGACGTAGCTCGTGACGGTGTTCGGCAGCATCGTCAACTCGACGCGTCGAGCCGCACGAACGTGACGTGCAGCCCGAAGGCGCCGACCGGGCACGCTCCGTGCGCGCAGTCGTGCGAGTCGACGAGGTCGAAGGCGCACGCCGCCTGCGTCCCGCTGCACCACTCGCTGCTCCAGCCGACGAGCCGCCAGCCGGGCGCCGGGTGCGCGACGAGCCGGACGCGCTCGCTCTTGAAGAACGCGTTCGAGCGGCAGGTGCGCGGGCACGCGATGCCCTTCGGCACGCTCGAGACGCTGCCGTGACCGGCGATCGCGACGAAGACCACGCGGCGCTCGCGGAACGCCGAGCCGGCGCGCGACGGCGCGGCCGCGGCGAGCAGGCCCGACACCGCTCCCGCCGCCAGCACGCCCACGACGACGCTGCGCGTGAGCCTCGTCACAAACCGAACGATACCCGTGGAAGCCGCTGCTATGGTCGAGCGGGTGACGAGGCTTGCCTCACCCCGCCTGCGCAGGAGGCTCGCATGGACGTCGGGAGCGCTCGGCGCCGGCCTCGCCGCCGGGCTCGTGATCCTGCTCGTCCCGAGCCACGGACAGCCGAACCCGGCGCCCCTGAAGCCGGAAGGGCCCGCGCAGCTCGCGACGCCGACGAGCACGCATGTCGCGGCGGCCGACCGCCGGGCGATCGACCGGGCGCTCGACCGCTTCATCCCGGCGGCGGTCGGGCGGGCGGACGCGCAGACGGCCTGGGCGCTCGCGGGGCCGGAGCTCAGGGCGTCGACGTCCCTCGCCGACTGGCGGGCCTGGAACGTCCCCGTCCCCTCCTATCCGGTGCGCGGGACGACCTTCCACGGGTGGACGACGATCGACGCCGGCCGCGACTACGTCGACTTCAACCTGCTCGTCCACCCGAAGCCCGGCAGGGACCTCGGCGACTGGGTCTTCGACGGGCAGATGGTGCGCCGGCACGGCGCCTGGCTCGTCAACCGCCTCTACACGATCGCGATCATGCACCCGGTCCGCGGCTCGAAGCACGAGATCGGCCCGGCCGACTTCTCGGCGCCGCCGCCGTCGGGGACGCCGTCCGGGACGGCGAGGCTCGGGCACGCCTGGCTGCTCGCCGCCGTCGCGATCGTCGGGCTCGTCCTGCTCCTGCCGCTCGCGTTCGGACTGCTCGCGCTCGAGCGCCGGCGGCGCTGGCGCAAGCAGATCCGCGCCGAGCGCCGGGAGCTGCCGCCGCTGCCGCCGCTGCCGCGACGCGACGACGCGCCGCGCGAGCGGGAAACGGCGGGCCGGCACTAACTTTTTCCCTGTTACCTTGTCCCAAGCGATATGACGTCGACGAGTCAGCGGGGCAAGGTCCCGCCCGCCCCCGGCTTCTGGCAGTCGCCGCGGACCCAGCGGCGGCTCCTGATCGGCAGCGGAGCGGTGTTCCTCGCCGGGCTGATCGCGTTCATCTCGATGTACGTGTTCCGCGGCACGTCGAACGCGTTCCCCGACCGGTTCTCGACCATCCCGGCGCAGCTCGCGCAGAAGGAGAAGCCCGTGCCGCCGTCCAAGGCGGCGTTCGCGACCGCCCGCGAGTTCATGCGGACCGCCGTCCTGCGCAAGGATCTCGACAAGGCCTGGTCGATCGTCAACGTCGACCTGAAGGGCCGGATGACCCGCAAGGAGTGGGATACCGGCAACATCCCGGTGATCGGCTATCCGGCGGAGAACATCGAGACGACCCAGTTCCAGGTCGACTACTCGTACCAGACCGAGATGCTGCTCGAGGTCGACCTCGTGGCGAAGCCCGGAAGCGGCGTCCGGCCGCATCTCCCGTTCTTCCTCGGCCTCAAGCGCGCCGGCGGCAAGCCGAACGGCAAGTGGCTCGTCAACTACTGGGAGCCGCACTGGCGGCCCCCGGTGCCGCTCACGCCGTAGCGGCCGGGAGGGAACACGCCGCGACGCTGGAGCGTTCCTAACTCCGATGCGGACGTGACGTCACAACAGAACATGAGACCGCTTCACTGCGATCGGTCACGGGCCTGGATCTCGCTCGACCTCGACGGGTCGCTGTCGGAGTTCGAGGCGATCAAGCTCCGGCGGCACCTCGGCCGCTGCGCGCAATGCCGCTCCTTCGCCGCCGACGCGGCGGCGCTGACGCACCTGCTGCGCAGCACGCCGCTCGAGGTGCCGGAGTCGCACGTCGAGCTGCCGGGCCGAATCCCCGCGCGGCGCCGGGGCGCGGCGGCACTGGCGCTCGCCACCGCCGCCGCGGGCCTGGCGGCCGCGCTCGCCGTCCACTCCGGATCGGGCGGAGCGGAGCGGCAGAGCGCGCCGTCCGCCGCGCCGGCCGGCCGCCCGGCCGCGCTCGCGCTGATCTCCTACGACGCGGCGAACCTCGGCGTCCGCCGCAGCGTCCCCCGCATCGGCGCGGGCGGCGGCGACCTCGTGCGCGGCACGTCGCAGCTGCCGGCGTTCTAGAACGCGCGGCGGTCCGGGTCGACGAGCGACCCCACGAGCACGAAGGCGATCCCGAGGACGAAGAGCAGCACCGACGTGCGGACCGCGCCGGTGCGCTCGCCCTGGCTCGCGCGCCGCACTCCCCGCGGGATGAACGACCCGCCCCGGCCGCCCTCCCCCCAGTCGGGCCGCAGCGGCCCCCGGGCGCCGGCGACGAAGCAGCCGATCAGCAGCCCGGCCGCGGCGACGTAGAACCCCGTTGCGACGGCGCGGGAGAGCCGCGCCCCGGCGGCGGCGCCGACGAGCAGCGAGCAGCCGACCGTGCCGCCGGCGAGCGCGCCGACGATCAGGAGCAGCCGCCGCCCCGCGGCGAGCAGCTCCGCGCGCGTGGCGCGCGCGTCAGTCGGCAGCGGTGACGGCGGCGTGCCGGATCTCCTGCTCGTCCATCGGCCAGCGCTCGAGCGGGAAGTGGCAGGCCGAGAGGTGGCCGGTGTCGCCGGAGACGGGCTCGAGCTGCGGCTCGATCACGTCGCACGTGCCCTGGTGGAAGCGCGGGCAGCGCGGATGGAAGCGGCAGGCGCTCGGCGGGTTGATCGGATTCGGGACGTCGCCGGTGAGCACGATCTGCCGCCGTGACCGGCCGAGCTCCGGGTCGGCGATCGGCACCGCCGACAGGAGCGCACCCGAGTACGGGTGCTTCGGCTCCTGGTAGAGGTGCTGCTTCGAGCCGAGCTCGACCGCCTTGCCGAGGTACATGACCATGACGCGCTCCGACACGTGCCGGACGACGTTCAGGTCGTGGGCGATGAAGATGTAGGTCAGGCCGAAGTCCTGCTGCAGGTCCTTCAGCAGGTTGAGGATCTGCGCCTGCACCGAGACGTCGAGCGCCGAGACCGGCTCGTCGCAGATGATCAGCTTCGGGTTGATCGCAAGCGCCCGGGCGATGCCGATGCGCTGGCGCTGCCCGCCCGAGAACTCGTGCGGGAAGCGGTTGTAGTGCTCGGGGTTGAGCCCCACGATCTCGAGGAGCTCCTGCACGCGGCTGCGCCGCTCGCGGGCGGTGCCGACGTCGTGGACCTCGAGCGGCTCGCCGACGATCGCCCCGACGCGCTTGCGCGCGTTCAGCGACGCGTACGGATCCTGGAAGACCATCATCATGTCCCGGCGAACGACCCGCATCGACGTGCGGTCGAGGTGCGTGATGTCGCGGCCGTCGAAGACGACCCGGCCGCCGGTCGGCTCGAGCAGGCGGGCGACGCACCGCGCCATCGTCGACTTGCCGCACCCGGACTCGCCGACGACGCCCAGCGTCTCGCCGCGGTTGACGGTGAAGCTGACGCCGTCGACAGCCCTCACCGCACCGACCTGCCGCTGCAGGATCAGCCCCTTCGTGACCGGGAAGTGCTTCTCCAGGTTCTCGACGACGAGCAGCTCGTCGCTCATGCTCCCCGCCTCACGCCGCGTGCTCCTCCGGGTTCAGCGCCGCCTTCTTCGCCACCCGGATGCGGTCGCGGGTCTCGTCGTCGAGGTGGCAGCGGAAGCGGTGGTCCGGCGCTGTCGACGCCCTCAGCTCGGGCAGCTCGCGGCGGCAGACGTCCATCACGAACTCGCAGCGCGGATTGAACGCGCAGCCGCTCGGCGGATGGAGCAGCGAGGGCGGCTGCCCGGGGATCTGCTCGAGCCGCCCCGAGACGAGGCTCAGCCTCGGCAGCGAGCCCAGGAGGCCCCACGTGTACGGCATCTCCGGCTTCGCGAAGAGATCGGTGACCTTCGCCTGCTCGACGACACGACCGCCGTACATGACGACGCAGTCATCGGCGAGCTCGGCGACCACGCCCAGGTCGTGCGTGATCATGACGATCGCCATCTGGTGCTCCACCTGCAGGCGCTTCATCAGCCGGAGGATCTGCGCCTGGGTCGTGACGTCGAGGGCGGTCGTCGGCTCGTCGGCGATCACGAGCTCCGGGTTGTTGATCAGCGCCATGGCGATCATCACCCGCTGGCGCATGCCGCCCGAGAACTGGTGCGGGTAGTCGTCGACACGCTGCTCGGCGCGCGGGATCTCCACCTCCTTCAGCATCTCGATCGCGCGCCGCCGGGCCTCCCTGCGGGTGACGTCCTGGTGGAGGAGCACGGCCTCCTCGAGCTGCCACCCGATGCGCTTGACGGGGTTCAGCGACGTCATCGGATCCTGGAAGATCATGCCGATGCGCGCCCCGCGCACCTCCCGGAGCTCGGACGGGCGCATCGTCAGCATGTCGCGACCGTCGAACACCACGCTGCCCGAGACGTCCGCGTTCCGCTTGTCGAGGAGCCCCATCACGCTCAGGAACGTCACGCTCTTGCCGGAGCCGGACTCGCCGACGACGCCGAGGGTCGCCCCCTGATCGACCGCCAGGCTGACGCCGGAGACGGCCTTGACGACGCCGTCGTCCGTCCTGAACGTCGTGCGGAGGTCGGTGACCTCGAGCAGGGCCATCAGGTCAGTCTGATCCTGGGGTCCAGCACTGCGTACGCCACGTCCACGATCAGATTGAACGTGATCACGGCGATGGTCGCAAACACGACGATGCCGGTGATCAGCGGCAGGTCGCCCGCGTTGTTCGCGGCGATCAGGTCGTGGCCGAGGCCGGGGAGGCTGAAGATGCTCTCGGTGAAGACGGCGCCGCCGAGCGCGAGGCCGATGTCCATGCCGAGGATCGTCACGACCGGAAGCATGCTGTTGCGCAGCACGTGCTGCACCATGACACGGCGCTCGGAAGCGCCCTTGGCGCGCGCGGTCCGCACGTAGTCCTCGGACATGGTCTCGATCACGTTCGCCCGGACCAGCCGCACGTAGAGGGCGGCGAACAGCACCATGAACGTGACCCACGGCAGGATCATGTGGTAGGCCCACTGGACGGGGCCGCTGCACTGCACCGCGGAGCTGCCCGGGAAGAAGTTGCAGTAGCCGGCGATCGGCGTCCAGTGCAGCTTGTAGCCGACGACGAAGGAGAGGATCAGGCCGATCCACACCGGGTGGGCGGAGATGCCGATCAGGACGAACGTCATCGACAGGCGGTCCATCACGGAGCGCGGACGGAGCGCCGAGAGGATCCCGACCGGGATCGAGAGCGACAGCCAGAAGACGGCGCCGCCGAAGACGAGGGATGCGGTCACCGGCGCGTCCTGCCCGATCAGGAAGCGCACGGGCTGGCGGCTGACGTACGAGTAGCCGAGCGAGCCGTGGCGGATGATGTTCCAGAGGAAGATCCAGTACTGCTGGTAGAGCGGGACGTTCAGGTGGAGGAACGCGGCGACGCGCTTGACGTCCTGCGCGGTCGCGTTCCGGCCCGCCGCGAGCTTCGCCGGATCCGCCGGGATGACGAAGAAGATCAGATAGGTGACGATCGTCGCCGCGAAGAACAGGAAGAGCGCCCAGAAGAGGCGGCGGATGAGGAATGCGGCCATGTATCGGGTCGGTGGTCAGGAGGTGTGAGCACGCCGGAGGGGCGCGGTGCGCCCCTCCGGCGTGCTCGGTACTGCCCTTCGGTTGCTAGCCGACCGCCAGTGCGTTGAGGTCGGGCTCGCCGAAGTACGTGCTGTAGATCCAGTTCTTCGTGCGTGCCGAGACGAAGAACCGGTCGTTGTTGATCTGGTACGGCACCCACGGGGCGTAGTCGCGCATGACCTGGAGGTCGAGCTTCGCATACGCGTCCGCGCGGGCCTTGCCGGACAGCGCCGCCGCGGCATCCATCGCCTTGTTCAGCGCAGGTGCGTTCAGGTACGACATGTTCGTGTTGTTGTTCGCCTGGATCGAGCGTCCGTCGAGCAGGACGTTGATGTAGTCGAACGGGTCGAAGTAGTCGGCGCACCAACCGGCGCGGGCGATGTTGTACGACGTGCCCTTCGTCTCGAGGGTGTTGTAGTACGTCGTGCCCGCAGTCGGGACGTCGTTGTACTTGAGACCCAGCTGCTTGAGGTTGTACTCGATCACCTGAGCCTGCGCCGTGCGGGCCGGGCTCGTGGTGTGCAGGACGTTGAACGTGCCGGCGCTCGTGAGAGCGCTACCGCCGACCGTCTTCGCCTTCGCGGCATCGGCGCCCGAGAACGCGTAGATCTTGTACGGCTTGTACCCCGGGATGCCCGGGACCAGGATCTGGTCGGAGCGGGCGCCCGCGTACTTGCCGAGGATCCGGAGCAGTGCCGGACGGTCGATGCCCCAGTTGAGCGCCTTGCGGACCGCGACGTTGTCTGTCGGGGGCCGCGCGGTGTTCAGGAGCAGGTAGTCGACGCAGGCCGTCGGGCCGACGAAGAACCGGCCCTTGTTGACGCCGTAGGTCGCGCCGAGGTCCGCCGCCGCCGTGGACGGGACGGTGTTCATGTCGAAGTCGAACGTCCCGGCCTTCGTCTGCAGCAGCGCCTGGTCCTGGTTGGTGTTGCTGGTGATGACGATCTGGTCCGGGTTCGCCGGGCGGCTCCCCTTGTAGTACGGGTTCCGCTTGAGGACGGTGGTGCGGCCCGGATCGCGGCTCGCGATGTAGTACGGGCCGGCCGACGGGTAGACGTTGATGCCCGTCGTCGTGTACGGCATGTCGGGCTTCACGGCGCCGAACCACTGCATGCTCAGGTACGACGTGAACGTCGGGTTCGGATGCGTGAGGTGGAACGTGATCGTAAGCCCCTTGGCGGTGATGCCCGCGATGTGCTGCGTCTTGCCGGCGAGGAAGTCCTCACCGCCGACGATGACCTTCTGGAACTGGTCGTTGACGCCGTACGGCGAGCCCATCTTCGGGCTCAGGTTCCGCTCCCAGGCCCGCTGGTACGAGGCCGCGGTCACCGCAGAGCCGTCGCTGAACTTGAGGCCCGGACGAATGTGGAACGTGTACGTCTTCCCGTCCTTGGAGACGGTCGGGAACGACGTTGCCGCCTCGGGATACAGCTCGCTGCCCGCCTGCCCGTTCTTCTCCGGGAAGTTCACGAGCAGCATCTGCGTCGCGTAGAGCAGCGTCCAGTCGTTCGTCACGTAGGCGAGCCCGGGGTCGACGGTGTCGAAGTCCGTGTTGGACTGGGCGACCCTGAGGACGCCGCCCCGGAGCGCGCCGGCCTTCTTGACCGACGAGGTCGCCGAGCTGGCGGCCCCCACGCTCAGCGCAGCCACAAGCAGCGCCACTCCCGCTGTCAGGAACAACAGGGAGAGCAGGTGCTTCTTACGCATATGACTCCTTCCTCGGGGTCCGCCCGTCCAGGAAGGGCGGCACCCAGGTGACTGTGAGTGGTTCCGGATCAACTGAACGTCCTGGCTGGGGTTCCGGGAACGTACGTGACCTAAGACGATACTGTGAACGGTGAGTTAGTTCTCGGGCTGGTGAAGGTGCAGCGGCGGGCGGAACTGGCCGCCGCCGGGGGCGCCGTGGAAGCGCTCGGTGGATGTCGGGGTCGTGGGTGCTGCGGGGCGATCTTCGCCGCAGGCGACGAGGGCTCCTGCTGCCACCGCTGCGACGGTCATGGCGGCCGCGGGTCTCCGAAGCCCCGCCCTAGATGCGGGCCCGCGGGTCGAACGCATCGCGGAGGCCGTCGCCGAGCAGGTTGAACGCGAGGGTCGTGAGCAGGATGGCGAGCCCGGGCCAGACCATCAGCCAGGGCTGGGTGAGGTAGAACTCCGGCGCCTGCTGGAGCAGGCTGCCCCAGCTCGCGGTGGGCTGCGGGATGCCGAGTCCGAGGAACGAGAGGCCGGCCTCGGCGATGATGTTCTGCGCGACGATCAGCGTCGAGTAGACGATGATCGGGGCGACGAGGTGCGGCAGCAGGTGCGACCGCATGATCCGGAAGTCGCTCGCGCCGGTCATGCGGGCCGCCTCGACGAACTCCTTCTCCCGCAGCGAGAGGACGACGCCGCGGATGATGCGGGCCGGATAGAACCAGCCGAAGATCGTGAAGATGACGGCCAGCGTGAACACGCCGTGGGCGAGGAAGCCGAGCGTGATCGCGTTCAGTGTCGGGCCCGCGGCGACCTGCAGCGCGATGATGAAGAGCAGGTACGGGAAGACCATCACCATCTCGACGAGCCGCGAGACGACCGTGTCGACCCACCCGCGGAAGTACCCGGCGAGCAGCCCCATGATCACGCCGAGCGAGACGGAGCAGGCGGTTGCGAAGAACGCCACCTCGATCGAGGTCTGAGCGCCGTACAGGAGGCGCAGGAAGAGGTCACGGCCGAGCTGGCTGTCGCCGCCGAGGATCAGCAGCGTGTGCCCCCAGTTCCCCGTCGCGCCCGGATAGGGCGCCGTCGAGATGTGCGTCCACGGGCCGACGGGTGTGAGCGAGTTCGGGTCGACGCCGTTCGCGAAGATGTCGTTCGGCCCGTGGTGGAGCAGGTGGGCCGCGAGCGGCGCGCCCGCGTAGGCCGCCAGGAAGAGCAGGACGATGAAGCCGACGCTGAGCAGCGCGAGCCGGTCGCGCTTGAACCGCGACCAGACGAGCTCCCAGTAGCCGCGGGCCTCGACCTTCTTGACGTGGTCGACGCCCTGCTCGACGACCTGCGCCGAGTCGGCGTCGGTCGTCACGTCGAGCTTGTCCATGCCGGCGCTCACGAGCGGGGGAACCCTAGCCGATCGAGGTCCGCGGCGCCTACCATCTCGGTGTCAGACGTCCCCCGGCGGGAAAAGTTTGCTAGCCGGAGAGCGCGTCGGCGCCGGCCACGACCTCCAGGATCTCCTGGGTGATCTCGGCCTGGCGCGCCCGGTTCATGGCGAGGGTCAGGTTGTCGATCAGCTCGCCCGCCGCCTTCGACGCGTTCCGCATCGCCGTCATCCGGGCGCCCTGCTCCGAGGCGGCCGACTCGAGCAGCGCCCGGTAGAGCTCCGTCTCGACGTAGACGGGGAGCAGGCGGGCGAGGATCTCATCGGCCTCGGGCTCGTAGATGAAGTCCGGGTGCGCCAGCTCGGGCAGCTCGTCCCCGGTCTCGCCGGCGGGCTCGAGCAGCTCGCGCGAGATCGGCAGCAGCTCCCGGACGGTCACCTTCTGGGTGAGCGCGGACACGAACGCGTTGTAGACGACGAGCACCCTGTCGACCTCCCGTTCGACGAACGCCTCCGAGACGGCGTGGGCGATCGCCTGAGCGTCGGCGTACGCGGGACGCTCGCTGAACCCAGTCCACGACCGGGCGACGTTCAGGCGGCGGAAGCGGAGCGTCGAGGCCGCCTTGCGCCCGGTCGAGAACCAGACGACCTCGTGACCCGCCGCGCGCGCCTCGCGCTGCAGCGCGAGCGAGCGGCGGATGACCTGCGCGTTGAAGCCGCCGGCGAGCCCGCGGTCGGCCGTGACGGCGACGATCGCGACCGTCTTCACGTCCTCGCGCTGCTCGAGCAGCGGCAGCCGCACCGACCCGGCCGCCTGCGACACGCCGGCCATCAGCTCGAGCATCCGGTCGGCGTACGGCCGCATCGCCTCGATCCGCATCTGGGCGCGGCGCAGGCGGGCGGAGGCGACGAGCTCCATCGCCCGCGTCACCTTGCGCGTGTTCGTGATCGAGCGGACGCGCCGCTTCAGGTCCTGGGTCGAGGCCACGTGCTAGGCGGCTTCCTGCTCTTTGGCCGGCTGGAAGCGGCCCTTGGCCTTCTCGATCTCGGCGTTCAGCCTCTCGGCGGTGTCGTCGGCGAGGTCGCCGCTCTCGCGGATCGCCGCGTAGATCGACCCCTCCGAGCGGAGGCTCTCCCGCAGCTCGTCCTGGAACCGCGCCACGTCCTCGGTCGGGATGTCGTCGAGGTAGCCGTTGACGCCCGCGTAGAGCGCCGCCACCTGCTCCTCCATCGGCCACGGCTGGTACTGCGGCTGGTTCAGCGTCGCGACCATCTTCTCGCCGCGGTTCAGCGCCGACTGGGTCGCCTGGTCGAGCTCCGAGCCGAACTGGGCGAACGCCTCCAGCTCGCGGTACTGGGCGAGGTCGAGGCGCAGGCGCCCGGCGACCTTCTTCATCGCCTTCGTCTGCGCCGACGAGCCGACGCGCGACACGCTCGTGCCGACGTTGACCGCCGGGCGCACGCCGGAGAAGAAGAGGTCGGACTGCAGGAAGATCTGGCCGTCCGTGATCGAGATGACGTTCGTCGGGATGTAGGCGGAGATGTCGCCCGCCTGCGTCTCGATGATCGGCAGCGCGGTCAGCGAGCCGCCGCCGCGCGCGTCGGAGAGCTTGCAGGCGCGCTCGAGCAGCCGCGAGTGCAGGTAGAAGACGTCGCCCGGGAACGCCTCGCGGCCCGGCGGCCGGCGAAGGAGCAGCGAGAGCTGCCGGTAGGCGTCGGCCTGCTTGGTCAGGTCGTCGTAGATGATCAGCGCGTGCTCGCCCTTGTAGAGGAAGTACTCGGCCATCGCGCAGCCGGCGAACGGCGCGATCCACTTGATCGGCGCCGCCTCGGACGCGGACGCGGTGACGACGGTCGTGTACTCCATCGCGCCGGCCTCGCGCAGCCGCTCGACGACCTGCGCGACGGTCGAGGCCTTCTGGCCGATCGCGACGTAGATGCACTTCACGTTCTGGTCGTGCTGGTTCAGGATCGTGTCGATCGCGATCGCGGTCTTGCCGGTCGAGCGGTCGCCGATGATCAGCTCGCGCTGGCCGCGGCCGACGTTCGTCATCGAGTCGATCGCCTTGATGCCGGTCTGGAGCGGCTCCTTC
>Ga0070741_10017433_pt1 | contig 11796 bp, 12 predicted proteins | sample Coa_R1_4_FD_66440 | JGI IMG/M metagenome (GOLD analysis project Ga0070741, IMG submission 66440) | Surface soil microbial communities from Centralia Pennsylvania, which are recovering from an underground coalmine fire - Coalmine... | ecosystem: Environmental > Terrestrial > Soil > Unclassified ...
CTCGGCTTCATGCGGTCCGAGATCGAGATCCTCGAGGTCGAGAAGCGCATCCGTACTCGGGTCAAGAAGCAGATGGAGAAGACCCAGAAAGAGTACTACCTCAACGAGCAGATGCGCGCGATCCAGAAGGAGCTCGGCGAGAAGGACGAGTTCAAGAACGAGATTCAGGAATTGGAAGAGAAGATCAAGCAGAAGAAGATGTCGGCCGAGGCCCGCGAGAAGGCCGAGAAGGAGCTGAAGAAGCTCAAGATGATGTCGCCGATGTCGGCCGAGGCGACGGTCGTCCGGAACTACATCGACTGGATCATCTCGCTTCCGTGGCACGAGTACACCGAGGACAAGCTCGACATCAAAGAGGCGGAGAAGATCCTCGAGGAGGATCACTACGGCCTCGAGAAGGTGAAGCAGCGGATCCTCGAGTACCTCGCGGTTCAGAGCCTCGTCGGCCACACCAAGGGCCCGATCCTGTGTCTCGTCGGACCGCCGGGCGTCGGCAAGACCTCACTCGGGAAGTCCATTGCGCGTTCGACGGGACGGAAGTTCGTCCGCGTGTCGCTCGGTGGGGTGCGGGACGAGGCCGAGATCCGCGGTCATCGGCGCACGTACATCGGTGCGCTCCCCGGCAAGATCATCCAGTCGATGAAGCGCGCTGGTTCCGGAAATCCGGTCTTCCTGCTCGACGAAGTCGACAAGATGTCGACGGATTTCCGGGGCGATCCATCGTCCGCGCTCCTCGAGGTCCTCGATCCCGAGCAGAACAGTGCCTTCAACGATCACTACCTGGACGTCGACTACGACCTGTCCAAGGTCATGTTCGTCACGACGGCGAACACGCTCGAGCGGATCCCGCGGCCTCTCCAGGACCGCATGGAGATCATCCGGATCGCCGGGTACACCGAGCTCGAGAAGCTCAACATTGCGAAGCGCTACCTGATCCCGAAGACGCGCGAGGCGAACGGTTTGCAGGAGCAGAACATCGTGCTCTCCGACTCCGCCATCATGGCCATCATCCGCCACTACACGAAGGAGGCGGGCGTCCGGAACCTCGAGCGCGAGCTCGCATCGGTCTGCCGGAAGGTCGCCGTCGACGTCGTGAAGAAGGACCGGAACGCACGCATCCGCGTGTCCGCGAAGAATCTGAGTGCCTACCTCGGCCCGCCGCGGTACCGCTTCGGCAAGGCGGAGGTCGAGCACAAGATCGGCGTCGCGACCGGCCTCGCGTGGACCGATCTCGGCGGCGAGCTGCTCGCCACCGAGGTGCAGGTCATGCCGGGCAAGGGCAAGCTCCTCATCACCGGACGCCTCGGCGAGGTCATGCAGGAGTCCGCGCAGGCGGCGATGAGCTACGTCCGCTCCCGCGCGGAGGAGCTCGGTCTCGAGCGGGACTTCTATCAGAAGATCGACATCCACATTCACATCCCGGAAGGTGCGATTCCGAAGGACGGTCCGTCGGCCGGAATCACCATGGCGACCGCGCTCGTCTCGGCGCTGACGCGCATCCCGGTGCGCCACGACCTCGCGATGACGGGCGAGGTGACGCTCCGAGGCAACGTGCTCCCGATCGGCGGCCTCAAGGAGAAGGTGCTCGCCGCGCACCGCGGTGGCATCAAGAAGGTCCTCATCCCGGTCGAGAACGAGAAGGATGTTCGAGATATTCCGGCAGTCATTCTGAAGTCGATCCAGATCGAGCTCGTCGAGCACATGGATCAAGTGCTCCGGAAGGCGCTCCTCCTCGAGGATCCCGAGAACTACCCGAAGAAACTCGACGCGCCGCCGTCCGAGCAGGTCCCGCCCGGTGCGTTTCAGACCACCGTGCCCCCCGATACCCCCGACGTCGTAACGCATTGACAGGCCATAGGTCGGTTGCTAAAGCGGCCGGCGCGCCCGCGGGCCAAGGGGAGGGGGCATGACGAAAGCTGACCTGATCGAGTCAGTGGCCAGCAAGCTTGATCTGCCAAAAGGGCAGGCGGAGCGGGCGGTCAATACGATTTTCGACGACATCGTCGCCGCGTTGCGCAACGGCGACAAGGTCAACATTTCGGGCTTCGGTACGTTCGCCGTCTCGGCGCGCAAGGCGCGCACCGGCCGCAACCCGAAGACGGGCGAGAGCATCCAGATCGCTGCCTCGAAGTCGGCGAAGTTCAAGGCCGGCAAGACGCTCAAGGACTCGCTCAACTGACGCGGCGCGCTCGCGCGGCGGCGTCGGCGCGGGCGGTTAGCTCAGCGGTAGAGCATCGGCCTTACAAGCCGGGGGTCGCCGGTTCGATCCCGGCACCGCCCACGCGGCATCGCCGTCGCCCCGTCCGTTTTCGTATTTTCTCCCGTGTTTTTTTCCGACAGCGTACCGATCTTCTCTCGCGTCGGGGGACGCACGGTCGGTGGCGACCGACTAGTACGCTGACAGCATGGATCGAACGCGTGCTGGCCGGATCGTCGTTGGACTCGTCGTCATCTCGTGGCTCGTCGCCGACACGCGTACCGCCCGGGCGGTCGACCAGACGCTTCCCGGTACGAAACTCGACATCAGGGACGCGTCGACGCGGCGAAGCCTCGTCTTCCAGACGAAGAGCTCGGCCGTCGTCGCCCCGAGCGGACCGGACGCGCCGACCACGGTGGGAGCGACGTTCCAAGTCTTCAATCCGAACTCCGGAGAATCCGCGACGTTCGACATGCCTGCCGCAAACTGGAGCGTCAATTCGACCGGCACGATGTTCCGCTTCCGCAACCGGTCCGCGCCGGCGGGACCGTCGGCCGTGAAGCTCGCGGTCATCAAGGATGGCCGATTGATCAAGGTGAGCGCCAAGGACAGCGGTCTCACGCTCGACGAGCCGACACAGGGAAGCGTCGGCATCGTCCTGACGAGCGGGACGCGGCGATACTGCGCGCTCTTCGACAGCGGCATCGTCCGCGATCAACCGGGACGATTCAGCGCGCGGAACGCGCCGGCACCGGCCGCCTGCCCTTCGGTCGCGACGACCACGAGCACTACCGTCACGACGACCACGCAAACGTCATCCACGCTCATCACGCTTCCCACGACCACGACGCTGACGCTCACGACCACCACCGCCACGACGACGACCACGATGGTGCCACAGTGCCCGCCGCCCGCCGCACCCGTCGGCTCGATCGAATTCACGGTGGGCCAGGGGACGACCGACTGTGGTGGCGTCGGTCTGAACCCGCCGCCGGTCGCGCCGTTCTCCGGAGAGCTCGACGACGTGAACGGCGACAAGATCCGTGACCTCGGACTCGGATGTCTGTACCTCGGCGGCAGCTTCAGCGGCCTCCCGCCCGCCGCCATCCCCGACGGCTCGACGAATCGACTCGAAGTCTCGGGGGCGAATGGTCTGGCGCTCACACTCGCGGCGAGCAACGGCACGAGCGCGGCCGATTGCACCCGCGGTGCCGGTCCCGGCATGCACTGCGTGAACGGCGCCGACGGAACGGACGGCATGGGCACGTGTACCTCGGACGCCGACTGCTTCGGCGTGCTCGGCGCGTGCAATCCCGACCCCAATTGCTACTTCGGGGCGCCGGTCCCGGTGGCCGCGAATCCGTCCCCGCTGTCGAGCTGTGTGCTGAACGTCATCGCGACCGACGCCTGTGGAACCGCGGACCTGTCGAGCGGCAACTCGAGCCTGACCGTCGCCATCAACGCCCTCCTGTATCGGACGGCGGACGCCGTGTCTCCATGCCCCCAGTGTATCGCCGGTGTGTGCGCCGGCGGACAGCGGGACGGGCTCGCGTGCTCGGGCGGGGTCGGTTCGAAGAACACGACGATCGAATGTCCGCCGTACGATTTCCAGTTCCTCGGACGGATTCCGATCGTCTTGTCACCCGTGACCACCGGAACGTCGGACACGACGGCGGACGCGTCCGGAAATTTCTGTCCGGGGCAGGCCCACGCCGGCGCGTTCGGGCAGTTCAACGCGCACAAGATCCATCAGAGCGGCGTCCCGCTGCTCGGTGGCGGCAGCACGTTCGCGTCGACGCTGGCGGGGAACTTCTGCATTCCGCGGACGAACGTCATCCTCGTCGACAGCGCGATCGATTTGCCGGGACCCGGCTCGCTCAGCGTCCCCGGGACCGTCAACGTCTGCCTGCTCGGACCGCTCTGCCTGTAGCGGTGGCGAGCGCGCACCACGCGCTCGTCCGGCACGTCGCTGCGATCGGCGTTCGCACGGTCGCCGATTGCAACGTGCGACGCGCTACGCTAGGAGCACCCGGTGCCGAGCTTCGGGATTCACGGGGTCGTAGTTCAGTTGGTTAGAACGCCGGCCTGTCACGCCGGAGGTCGCGAGTTCGAGTCTCGTCGGCCCCGCCATTCGCGGCGGGACCCCGTCACCGACGCGTGGCCGTGGGTCCCGTCGCCACTTTCCGATTGACCGATGTCGATGACCCGCATGACCCAGAGCCTCTCGACCGAGGCCGCTCGCGCCGCGCGCCGCTGGTACGTGGCGGACGCGGACGGGAAGGTGCTCGGCCGTCTCGCGTCGCGGATCGCGATGGTCCTCCGTGGAAAGACGAACCCGTCGTTCTCGCCACATCTCGACGCCGGTGACTTCGTGATCGTGGTGAACGCGGCGAAGATCCGGCTGACGGGCGAGAAGCTCGCCAAAAAGGAGTACGTTCGACACACCGGGTATCCGGGTGGTGTCCGACGGGCAACCGCCGGCGACGTGCTCGCGAAGCATCCCACCCGGCTGATCCGCGACGCGGTCGTCGGCATGCTGCCGAAGAACCGCCTCGGTCGCCGACTCGCGACCAAGCTCAAGGTGTATGCGGGACCGGATCACCCGCACAAAGCGCAACGGCCCGTCCCGCTGCCGGAGCCGGTCGCGACGCGATGAGGGAGACGCATGAGTCCTGAACGTGCGCCGGTCATCTGGGCGACCGGAAAACGCAAATCATCGGTCGCTCGGGTGCGACTCCAGCCGGGTGACGGCAACGTCGTCGTCAACGCCCGGCCCCTCGACGTGTATTTCGGCCGTGAAACGTCGCGCATGATCGTCCACCAGCCGTTCGAGATCACGTCGACGCAGAATCAATATCGTGTCGACGTGACGGTGTGCGGCGGCGGCGTCGCGGCGCAAGCGGTCGCCATCCGGCACGGGATCACGCGCGCGCTCATGCAGGCGAACCCCGACCTCCGCGGCTCGCTCAAGAAGGCGGGATTCGTGACGCGCGATCCCCGCGAGGTCGAGCGGAAGAAGTACGGCCGCCACAAGGCGCGGAAGCGGCCGCAGTACTCGAAGCGCTGACGCGACGTCGCGTTGCGTGGCCACCGGCCGTCGCGTAGGGTGCGCGGCGATGGCGACGAGCCCGGCGTTCGAGACACGCGTGCGTGTCGCCGTGCTCGGCGCGACCGGCTACACGGGCGTGGAGCTGCTGCGTCTCCTCGCGCGTCACCCCGCGGTCGAGCTCGCGTTCCTGTCCTCCGAGCAGTACCGCGACAAGCGCGCCGCCGACGTCTACCCGTTCCTCGCGGGCGCGGTCGACGCGACCCTGCGCGCCCCCGTGGCGGCCGACGTCGCCAACGCCGCGGAGGTCGTCTTTACCGCCCTGCCGCATGGGACGGCGGCGCCGGTCGTGCAGGAGCTCCTCCGGCGGGGGCTCCGCGTGATCGATCTGTCCGCGGACTTCCGGTTCCGCGACGCGGCTGTCTACGAGTGGTGGTACACGCGCCACCCGGCGGCCGAGCTGCTCGCGACGGCCGTCTACGGTCTGCCCGAGATCTACCGCGAGCGGCTGCGAGAGGCTCGGTTGGTCGCAGTGCCAGGCTGCTATCCGACCGGCGCACTCCTTGGTCTCGTGCCGCTCGCGCGCGCGGGGCTGGTGCGCGATCCGGTCGTCATCGATGCGAAGTCCGGGACGACCGGCGCCGGCCGGAGCGCGAAGGTCGATCAGCTTTTCGCCGAGGTCAACGAGAACTTCCGGCCATATGCGATCGGCGAGCACCGACACGGCCCTGAGATCGAGCAGGAGCTCCGCGCCGCGGGTGCGTCGGCGGGCGCGGTGTTCGTCCCCCACCTCTTGCCGGTGAACCGCGGCATCGTCACCACGATGTACATCCGCATCTCCGGCGACGTCCCGCCGCTCGCAGAGCTGTACGACGAGGCCTACGCAACGGAGCCCTTCGTCATCCTTCGCGGCGAGGGGGCTCCGCCGGAACTCCGCGAGGTCCGCGGGACGAATCGCTGCGTCATCGGTTGGCGTTGGGACGCGGCGAGCCGTCACGCCATCGTCGTGACCGCGATCGACAACCTCGGCAAGGGCGCTTCGGGTTCCGCCGTGCAGTGCTTCAACGTCATGCTCAGACTTCCCGAGACGACGGCGCTCGACGCGGTCGCCGTCGTTCCCTGAGCGCGCGCTCCGACACTCAGTCGGCACCCAGAAGATAGAAGCCGCCGACGAGCGCGAAGAGACCATTCGCCGCCCATGCGGCGAGCGCCGGGGGCAGCGTGCCGCTCTGACCGAGCGCGCGGGTGAACGCGACGAGGACGAAGTAGCTGAAGCCGACGGTGAACCCGAGCCCGATGCTCGCGGCGAAGCTCGTGACGCGGGTCCCCGAGGCGGAGAGGGGAACGGCGAGCAGCATCATGACGAGGCTCGCAGCGGGAAGAGCGAGCTTCAGATGCAGGTCGACCCAGCTCTCGGACGTGTCGACGCCCTTCCGTCGAAGGTCCTTGATCTGCCGGCGGAGCATCCCGTAGCTGAGCTCCTCGGGCTCGACCGAGACGGCACGGAAGTCGGCGAACGACTCGGGGAGCGTGAACGCCGCCGTTCGTTCCTCGACCTGCACGACGCCGTTGCCATCGAACTTCCGGAACCGCGTGCCCGACATCTGCCATCGCGCGCCGTCCCACTCGGCGGCGTCGATCTCCACGAGACGCCGCGGTCGGAAGTCGGATGCGAGCTGATAGACGGTCACCCCGTACAGCGTCCGTCGCCGCGCGCTGATCCGCTCGATGTTATAGAACCCCGCCTGTCCGTGGTACCAGACGTCGCGCCCCGTGAAGACGGTCGCGACGCCACGCTTCTTGATCTCGAGGTTCTCGATCGCGTGCCAGCGATGAGCGCTGTACGGCACCACCGTCTCGTTCCAGACGAAGATGCCGGTGCTGATGACGGCGCCGAGGGCCAGCAGGGGGACGGCGATCTGCCAGACGCTGACGCCGCAGGCGCGCAACGCGACGAACTCGTTCTGGCGGGCGAGCAACCCGAGACCGACCAGACCCGCGGTCAGCACGGCGATCGGCGTCACCTGCGTCACGACCAAGGGAACCTTGAAGAGGAACAGGCGCACGATCGCTCCCGCCGGCGCGTCGTGGCGCAGGAACGTGTCGAGGCGATCGAAGAAGTCGGCGACGACGTAGATCGCGATGAAGGCGAACAGCGTGATCGTGAACGTCGACAAGAACTCCCGCGCCAGATGCCGCGCGACGAGCGGAAGAACGAGACGCCTCGACGAGCTCATGGCGCCGGCACCGGTCGTAGCCGTCCGAGAACCGTGGCAATCGCCGTCTGCATCCGTTCGAGCCGGCCGAGCGACCGCTCGCGAGCTGCCCGCGTGAAGAGATAGAGCCCGAGCGCGCCGAACGCCACGTTCGGGAGCCACAAGCCGGCGATCACCGGAACCATCTGCTGCTCGGCGAGCGCCTGCCCGAACGAGAGGATCACGTAATACGTGAAGATGATCACCAGGCTGAGTGCGAAGCCGCGCGCGCGCGCCGCGCGCACCGGTTGTACGCCGAGCGGCACCGCCACGAGACCGAACACGATGCAAGCGAACGGGATCGAGAACTTCCGGTGGTACTCGACGAGCTCGGGGACGAATGCCTCTCCGCCGGCCTGCTTTGCGGCAATGGCGCGCTGGAGCTGTCCGAGCGTGAGCTCCTTGGGATCGCGCTCGCGCTGGCGGGCGCTCGCGAACATCTGTCGGAGATCGAGGTTGACGTCGTACGACTCGAAGAGCGTCTGGTACTCCGCCTTGCCGTCGTTGGTGTGGATGAACCCTTCGCGGAGCCGGAGGATGACGGTCTGGCTCGACGGGTCGGAGATCATGACCCCCTCGCGCGCGAAGATGATGTTGTGCTGGGTGCCGTCGCGCTCGTCGGAGATGAGCACGCGGCGCAGCCGGTCGCGCGTCGAATCGATTCCCTCGGCATAGATCACGAGACCCGGAAAATCGTCGTTGAAGACCTGGGGTTTGATCCCGGCGCTCGCCCGTGTCCGGGCGAGGTCGAAGAGCGCCGCCCGGAGCGAACGGTTCCCCCATGGGCGCGCCGACAAGGAGAGCATCGCGGTCGCGAACGTGGTGAGCGCGACGAAGGTGGCCACCGGAGGGACGAGCTGGTAGAGGCTCAGGCCCGAGCTGCGCAGCGCGACCATCTCGGAATCCGCGGACAACCGTCCGAAAGCGACCAGGATCGCGAGCAGCATCGCCATCGGGACGGTGACCTCGAGGAACGCCGGGAGGATGTACGACAGCAGGAGGAGGATGCTGGTCACCGGAACGCCGCGGTTCACGACGAGCTCGATCAGCTTGAGGAGCCGCGCGATCAACAGGATGAACGTGAAGACCGAGAGGCCGAAGAGGAAGGGGACCAGGATCTCCCTGAAGATGTAACGATGGACGATCTTGGCCATGACGGCCGTCTAACGTATGCCCCGGAGAGGGACAACCGGACGTCGTGCTGACGGCGACGCGCTCGTCGTGTACGGGGCGAACGCGGTCCTGGAGCTGCTCGGCAGCGACCACGCCGTCATCCGTCTGAGTCTCGGTCCGGGCCCGCGACGGGACGAGATCGCCGCGGCGGCGCGTCGGCGCGGTCTCCACGCCGAGGTCGTGGACCGCGCGGCGCTCGGGCGGATCGCGGGGACGCCGCACCACCAAGGCGCGGTGGCCGTCTCCGCCCCCTTCCAGTACGCCCCGCTCGATCGCCTCCTCGGCGACGGGTGCCGGAGCGCGCTCGTGCTCGACGGCGTCCAGGACCCGCGGAACCTCGGTGCGATCCTCCGGACGGCGCGCGTGCTCGGAATCGGAGGTGTGGTGCTTCCCCGGGATCGCAGCGTCGGCGTGACGGGAACCGTGGCCGCGGCCGCGGCGGGTCTCCTTTTCGGCCTTCCGATCGCCCAGGTCTCGAACCTCGTTCGGACGATCGAGCAGATGAAGGAGGCGGGCTTCTGGTCGGTGGGCCTGGTTCCCCGCGGCGGCACGCCCCTCGGGCGGCTTGACGCGCCGTCCCGCCCCGTCGTCGTCGCGGGGGGCGAGGGCGAGGGTCTCCGACCCCTCGTCCTCAGAGCCTGCGACTTCACGGCGTCGATTCCCATGGTGTCCGGCGACTCGTTGAACGTCGGGGTCGCCGTCGCGATCGCGCTCTACGAGCTGATCGCGCGGTCAGGCATGCCATAACGCCGTTTCGCATGCTCGCGTTCCTTGACAGCTACATGGCACAGGGGTAGAAACCTTCGTTTCGGTCACAGCCGGAGGGGGAGTGCTCCCCGCCGCTGCCGTCCCGGCCCCGTACGGCCCGGGGAGCGGCCAAGGAGGTTGCGCGGGAAAGTCTCGAACACGGTGCGCACCGGAAGGGGCGGTGCGCCCGGCCGATGTAGCTCAGGGGTAGAGCAGCTGACTTGTAATCAGCAGGTCGTCGGTTCGACTCCGACCATCGGCTCCAGGTCGCGTCGGAATTGTCGGGAGAGGTACCCGAGTGGCCAAAGGGAGCAGACTGTAAATCTGCCGGCGAATGCCTACGGAGGTTCGAATCCTCCCCTCTCCACTCGTGCGTCGGAACGATATCGGAAAATGATGACTTGCGGGAGTAGCTCAGGTGGCAGAGCGCGAGCCTTCCAAGCTCGGGGTCGCGGGTTCGATTCCCGTCTCCCGCTCCACGTGCGCATCCCAACGAGCGAGTCTCTCGAGAAGCCGCGCGAGGCTTTGCCGAGCGCGGCGCGGGGTCTGGGGGCATCGGAAGCGCGGAGGGCGCGCAGCGCCCGAGCACTGGACGGGCCCCCAGGAGGTTTTGCCCACGTAGCTCAGGCGGCAGAGCACTTCCTTGGTAAGGAAGAGGTCACCGGTTCGAATCCGGTCGTGGGCTCCATCCAGAGAGGGCGGCGATGCGCGATCTGATTACGCTCGTGTGCGACGGCTGCAAGCGCAAGAACTACACGACGACGAAGAACAAGAAACGGACGACGGACAAGCTCTCGTTCAAGAAGTTCTGCCCGGCGTGCCGGAACCACACGCTCCACAAGGAGGGCAAGGTTTGAGGCGGAGCGCCGGGGTCGACCCGGCGTGCCGGGTCAGTAGCTCGAACGGCTAGAGCACCGGACTCCAAATCCGGGGGTTGCAGGTTCGAATCCTGCCTGACCCGCATCCGACAGGAACGATATGAACGCGCTCGATTCCCTGAAGCAGCCGGTCACACGCTCCGTGGAGTTCCTCCAGGAGTGCTGGATCGAGCTCAAAAAAGTCCACTGGCCGACCGGGAAGGAGACCCAGGCCGCGACGCTCATCGTCATCGTGGGCGTCGTGATCGTGGCGCTCTACCTCGGTCTGGTCGACTTCGTGTTGTCATGGATCATCCATCGGGCGCTCAGCGCATGAGCGACGGGCGCGAGCGCGCCTGGTACGTGGTGCACACGTACTCCGGCTACGAGCACAAGGTGAAAGCGGCCCTCGAGGAGCGTATCCGCGCCCTCAGCAAGCCGGACCTTTTCGGCGAGATCCTCGTGCCGTCGGAGAAGGTCGTCGAGCTCGTGAAGGGCAAGAAGAAGACGTCCTCCCGGAAGTTCTTTCCGGGCTACATCCTCGTCAACATGGCGCTCAGCAACGAGACGTGGCACCTCGTGAAGTCGACGCCGAAGGTCACCGGTTTCCTCGGCGGTGGGAACGACCCGACGTCGATCCCGGCCATCTCGGAGGACGAGGTCCGCGAGATCACGCACCAGATGGCGGAGGGTGCAGTCAAGCCGAAGCCGAAGGTGCTCTTCGAACAGGGCGAGCAGGTGAAGGTGATCGACGGTCCGTTCCAGGACTTCAACGGCGTCGTCGAAGAGGTGAAGCCGGACAAGGGGAAGCTCCGCGTGCTGATCAGCATCTTCGGGCGTGCGACCCCCGTCGAGCTCGACTTCGTGCAGGTGGAGAAGGCGTAGGCAATGGCGAAGAAGGTCATCGCGGAGATCAAGCTCCAGATCCCAGCGGGGCAGGCGAATCCGAGCCCGCCCGTCGGACCCGCGCTCGGCCAGCGCGGCGTGAACATCATGGAGTTCTGTAAGGCGTTCAACGCGCAGACGCAGGCGCAAGCCGGGCTCATCATCCCGGTCATCATCACGGTGTACGCCGACCGGTCGTTCACATTCATCACCAAGACCCCTCCCGCCGCGGTTCTGCTGAAGCGCGCGGCGGGGATCGAGAAGGGGTCGGGAGAGCCGGGCAAGAAGACCGTCGGGCAGGTGACCCGTCAGCAGGTCGAAGAGATCGCGCGACTCAAGATGCCGGATCTGACCGCCGCGTCGCTGGAGCAGGCGGTACGAACGGTCGAGGGGACCGCGCGGAGCCTCGGGCTCGAGGTCGTGTAGGGGCGATCATGGCACGACGAAGCAAGCGCTATCGAAAAGCTGCCGAACGCGTCGACCGGGCGCGCCGCTATCCGCTGGACGAGGCGATCCGGACGCTCGTCGGCGGCGACGGTCAGGCGAAGTTCGACGAGACCGTCGAGCTCGCCGTGAAGCTCGGCGTCGATCCGCGACAGGCCGACCAGAACGTCCGCGGGACGGTCGTCCTCCCGC
>Ga0070741_10017434_pt1 | contig 11796 bp, 16 predicted proteins | sample Coa_R1_4_FD_66440 | JGI IMG/M metagenome (GOLD analysis project Ga0070741, IMG submission 66440) | Surface soil microbial communities from Centralia Pennsylvania, which are recovering from an underground coalmine fire - Coalmine... | ecosystem: Environmental > Terrestrial > Soil > Unclassified ...
GTTCTTTGAGCGCTTCTGTATGATGTGCCGTAGCACCAGAGCCGCTACAAGCAACGACCCTCCAGGGATTACGATAGATACCACCGTATACTTTATTAAGCGCTTGCTGGATACTAAGCGCATTAAACGCTCCCTCACAAACTACAACCCCTTTTACATTGGTCATGAAACGTTCTTGATTCCAGTTGTAGAAGACTAGACCCAGCCGTGTTCCAGGGATCGTGTCGATCTTCTGGATGTCACCGTCAGACTTCTTTCTGGCTTCGATGAAACGCATCTGAGCACCAACAAAGTGCTCTCCAAAATAGTATGGAAAAACGATGCTCTCATTATCTATATCGTAATACATGTCTCCCTCAATTAGGAGACCTCGCGATTTTATGTATTCGATTCCCTTCTGAGCTCTAGGATCAGACAAGGGAACGAACCATGCTGGCCATTCTACCTTTCTGACTTCGTTTGGCTGGGATGCTTCAAACTCGATGTCTGTAGCACCTTTCAGAAAATCGACAAGGTCGATATCTGCTTGGGCACAGTAGTCGTATATGGAGTACGCACGGTCGCACCTGTTGCACCAGCACCAGATGTTCTGGGCGTTGTCAGGATCGACATGCCAGTAGAGGGTGTTATTTCTGCTCTTGCCCGACGTCTTTAGGCAGATCAGGCATTTCTTGCTCATCATCCTCGTCTTCTCCTGTGATTAACTGTAGCTCATCTAGCTTTTTCTCAGCTAGACGCCGTTTGTGGTCCTCGTTAAGGTTGATGTATCGACCCTTCTCGAAACCACACATTATCCTATGTCCTGCTAGTCCGAAACGATCTTTGTGCAGCACAAACTCAGATGTACTGTCATCGAAGTTCGGGATCACCTCTAGAACTACGGTGGATGGTTCTAGGATAGCGGGGCATTCTTTTACTCTTGAGTCAAGGTCTTTGTTGTTGCGCTTTCCGATCGAGTGTAGTTGAGCGAACACAACGATTGGGATGTTAGATGTCTTGATGTACTGACCGAACCAGATGCGCAGGTCGTTCAGGACGTCATAGCGACTTCTTGTCTTATCCTCTACTGAGTATTGAATGAGCTGATAGTAGTCGATCATTGCGCATGAGTAGTCTTGATTGCGTACAGCTTCTAGAGCATTTTTGATACCCTCTAGCTTAGTTGTCAGGCCACCTTTGAAACCGATGTCCAGCACCTTAACGCACTTGCCGATCTCTGGAAACAGCACCATGACTTGTTTCTTCTGCTCAGCCGACATCAAGCCCTTTTTGTAGTCGTTGAAGTTGAGACCCAGTTCCAAGCATCCGATACGAAACAAGACGTCCTGCTTGCCTTCTTCATTAGATAGGACCAGAATCTTCTTGCCCTGCTTCCACAGGGGATACGAGATGTTGGCTGCTACGGTTGACTTACCATTACCAGTGTAGGCACATATGAGATACAGATTCTCGCGAGTGAACGGGATAGCCGCAGTGAGAGCAGTATTGATGAACACCATACGCTCACGGAGCATCTGATCGTACTTACCGATATCGACAAACATCTCCTTGACGGAGTCCATGTTGCCGAAGCTATCAACTTCATCAAGAGACACACTCAGATCGGCATCTGGCTTACCCTTACCGAGAATGGCTTTGATCATGTCGTCATTCAGTCTCTGTGTTGCCATTCTTCTTCTCCAAAATCTTGTCTAGGTCTTTAAAAAAATCTTCGTAGTTGTCCATACCTTGAGCAAGTCTCTTCTCGAGCTCAGTCGTATCCAAGATGGGGAACGACTCGGCGTAGCGTCTCTGCAGACGATACTCCTTCTGAGACATGTTACCGTATTTGGTCTCTTCCTTTGTGGTCTCCTCTGTCTTGTCAGCGGGTGGAGCGTAGATAGAGTAGAAGGCTTCCATGCCTTGATCGTGGATGCCTTTCTTCCAGTCATCCAAGAATTCTTTGAAGGTGGTACCGCTGTACTGCTCTGATTTTTTAACACGATTCCAAGTCTTGTTCGCGCTGAAATGGTTTGGAAAGTGCGCTGCGATGGCTTGGTTGAGCATTCCATGAGCTATCTCGAATGGAACGTTGTTCTTGTATAGATCGAAGAACAGCTCCTCGAAGTTAGGGCGAACACTATCCCAGCCACGATCTTTAGATCGCAGCTCGCCTTCCCACTTCTTGAGAATGTGATTTGCTAGCGTTTCATCACTCATTGCCGATCACCTCATCGTTCGTGGTGTCGAGAGTCTGACTCTGGCCAGTCTTTAGGTTTGTGATCTTGATCTTTGCAGAGTTGTTGACTTTGTCGATGAAGAGCAACTCTAACTTATATTCATCGTTGATTATGAAAGGTCGCTTTTTACCAAGCCACCAACATAGTGAATCTTGAAGTCGATTAGCGTAAGACATCATGCCTCCTAAAAAACGTGTGATCGAAAATCGATACGATCATTATACAATCGCAATTTAAAACAGCGACGGTGAGGCGCAACCCCCACAGCAGCACTTTCTTCGTCTGATTCCCCCTTGTCGACTTTGACCGTCAGGTACTACAGATCTCACTTCTATACGTCCGTTCGCTCGTCAGCTAATAGGATACGGTAGTGCTTCAGATGATCATTCTCGGTGCTCTCGCTAACATCGACTGACTTACCCGGTGTACCAGTCTGCAGGTGCTTACCATTGAGGTTTATTACTCATTTTCATCCGGCTCGAGCTGGATGGAGTCGGGTCTGGTATAAGTCCTGGAATGCTAGCTGCGCCCACCGCGCGTCACTGTTGCTTCTTTATACCATGTATAATCCCCGCATGCGCGCAACCGTAGAAAACGACTACATCACAGTAGACAATCCGACCTCTGACTTTGAGCAGTACATCACTGAAGCTCTATCTTATACAGATAAGGCTGTACAGTACCGGCTCCGACGAATGGCTAAGAGTCCGTTCGCGCGCAACTCTCCAATGTTCAAGAAGCTGCAGGGAGAACAAGGTGGATGTCTCATCAAGAGCTCAACGGGAACGCAGCTTGTTGTTCCTTCCGGCTTCCTGCATCTCGTATCCAATGCGATGAGCAGCACGACAGATAACCGCAGAGAGACTGGCAAGAAGATAGCTCTTCCCTGGGCTAACAAGCCTTTCTCTCCCAGAGACTATCAGGAAGAGGCACTACAGCTCATGGCGTCGAACTGGCGCGGCGTCATCAATCTCGCAACTGGTTTAGGCAAGACACTGATCGCCACACACGCTATCCAAAGATTCAAGAAGAAAGCATTGGTAGTGTGTCCTACAGACTCTATAGCTCGTCAATTCTACAATGAACTAGTAAGCGCATTCGGCTCACATCGTGTTGGCTTCTACGGAGGTGGAAAGAAGAAGATCAACGACATCACGGTCGGTATCGCAAAGTCTGTCTCTAACGACATAGCCAAGTTTGCTGCGGCAGATCTTGGCCTAGTTGTCATGGACGAGTGCCATCACACTCCTGCTAACACATTCTATCAGATCAGCGAAGGTCTAGCTCATGTAGGTCGAATGTACGGTCTCACCGCAACCGACTTCAGATCGGACGGTAAAGATGTTCTCATCACTGCAGCATGCGGCGACGTCCTCATAAGAAGAGATATCGTATGGGGCGTAGCGCATGGTTGGCTTGCACAGCCGTACTTCATCGTGCGGAACGTCGACACGACGACAGAGCCGGATTTCAGAGATGATAAGCTGAGAAACTATAAAGCCCATGTTCTAAACTGCAAGACGATGAAGGATCAGATCAGAAACGATATAGACAAGTTCATGAAGGCAGGCAAATCCGTGCTGTGTCTGGTAGATGAAGTTGCTCACGGTATGGAGATCGCACAGCAGCTTGGCATACCGTTCGCTACAGGCAAGGACAAGCAGTCGCAGGAGTACGTTGATCAGCTCAATGCTGGCACCATCACTGGTCTGGTTGGAACAGATGGCAAGGTCGGAGAAGGAACGGATACTAAGAGAGTAGATGTTCTGGTGCTTGCAAACTTCGTAGCAAGTCGTGGTCCTGTTATCCAAGCGGTCGGCAGAGGCTTGAGAATATATCCGGGCAAGAGCGTATGCTACATCCTAGATTATGTTCCTATCGGTTCTGATATGCTATCCAGACATGCCCTTGGGCGCGTCAAGCTATATAGGGAAATTACAGATAAGGTGAAATTACTATGATCTCAAAAGTTAAAGTTGATCGACTAAGACAAGACTTAGCAAGTCGCATATATCGTGACTGTCATGTTGACCTACCATACTCAATATCTCAAGGTCAACTAGCTAACGAGATGAAGGCCAGCATCGAGAATGCTATAAGGAACGGTCTTGTAGGGGCTTTCGACGAGCTGCTCAACAACCTCTACACCCAAGACGATCTTGAGGATGATCTCGGCTTGAAATAGTAGTATAATGCTACTATGGCAAAGAAAGTTAACCAAGCTACGGTAGACATGGTTAAGAGCTTTGAAGGTCTCTACCTCAAGCCCTATCTAGACGCGGTTGGTGTTCCAACTATCGGCTACGGTACTACGTACTACGAAGGCGGCACTCGTGTCACCATGTCTGATCCTGCCATCAATCAAGATAGAGCGATGCAGCTCTTAGCCAACGATCTGAACGAGCACGGCTCATACGTAGAAAACTACGTCAAGGTACCTATCAGCGACAACCAGTTTGGCGCGCTTGTCTCGTTCTGCTACAATCTCGGTCCAGGTTCGCTCCAGAAATCTACTCTTCTTAAGCTACTCAACAGCGGTGACTACAACGGTGCAGCAGACCAGTTTCTTGTATGGAACAAGGATGGTGGTACTGTGCTTCCGGGTTTGACTCGTAGGAGACAAGCTGAGAGAGATCTTTTTCTCAAAGCCGATGATGCCGATGGGGTACAAAATTCTGCAGGTAACGTTCTTCCAGACGGACCTTCAGATTCTGACATCAACGTTAAGCTGGAAGACATTGAGAAGGAGGTACTAAAGTCATGAGCTAGGTATACAACAAGCCACCATAAATATTCGTTAGTTCAGCCCAAGGTCTTCAATAACCACTAACTAACAAGGAATATTTATGAAAGAGAAAATCAAGAAGATGAAATCCGAGCTAAAACTTCTAGCTCAACAGATCAAGACCCAGAAACCCGAATACAGACAAACACAATCAGCTTACGACAAGTCGAGTCGCGAGTACGAGATTACCTATGGCTCTCGCAAAGGTACCAGGTACAACGCGAAAGATCACGAGATCGGTCAGAAGGCCGACAAGCTGAAATCCTCCGTCGAGTCCATTCGATACGAGTTCCGACACAAGCATATCGCATACTGTCTGCTGAGAGGTCGTTCCCTACAGCAGATAGAGAGCAAGGGCGAACGCTGCGATCTAGCGGTTCAGAAGAACCACAGGTACGGCTGCTCGTGTCCGAACATGAACTATATCGAACAACTTATGAAAGAGGAGATCAAAGATGAAGCTGTATGTAGTGGTGAGGGGCGACCTGCCGAAGAACTATCAAGCGGTACAAGCAGGACATGCGCTAGCGCAGATGCTCCTGTGGGGACCGATGTCAAGAATGAACAGAGAGTGGAACAACCAGACTCTGATCTATCTGAAAGTTCGAGATCTGGATTCTTTGAGGCAGTTAAAAGCCTCTTTAGATAATTACCAGCAGTATCCAGTAGCTTTCCATGAGCCAGACATCGGTGACGAGATGACAGCATTCGCTGTCTATCAATCGGACCATGTTGCAGCTCAAGGACTGTTGGATAACCTGCCATTGGTATAAATCGTATCTCGTGCGCTGGGACGAAAGGATAGCCAGGAACAAGAGCTTACTAAGTAGCCCCGCCAGTTCAAACGAGCTCCATTGTAGGAGCCGTGCTTGCTGGTTCCGCCGAGGGAGAATACGCGGATTAAATGAATGGCCTGTGTGGTCAGTACTCCCAGCGCACAACTTTTGATTCTGTAGCTCAGCGGTCAGAGCGGTGATCTCTAAAATCATGCGTCGTGGGTTCGACTCCCACCAGAATCGCCAATTTTATGAGTAGACTTGTAACTATCTTACAGAAAGCCCATGCCGGAGAAAACGCCGCATACCTTGCGTACGAAGGCCACTGGCGCAGTCTGTCCAAGAAAAATCCCTCTGCTGCAGAGACTATAAAAGATATCCAGAAAGACGAGTGGTTCCACAGGCAGTCGGTCGGCTTCATGCTGATCGAGCTAGATGCTAGACCAAGTCCTGCGAGAGAAGCTTTGATGTGGCTCATCGGTAAGACCACATCTGCTCTATGCTACGTCTCTGGAAACTGGGCCTCTGCTGTGGGTGCCGAGATGATAGAGAAGATCGGTTCTGTGTCCTACTGGGAAGCTGCTGAACTTGCAAGAGACGAAGGTTATCCAGCTATGGCCACGTACCTAGAAGAGATGGCTAGAACCGAAGAAGAGCACGAGACGTTCTTCAAGCTGCTCAAGAACTCTTAGTCCTGCCAGTACTGCACGAACGGATGACCGGCTTGAAAGTACTTAGCTGCAACATCCTGCATGCCGTTGGGATAGCTGCTTCTTAGACGCTTCTTCCAGATCCACGATGCTAGTCGATGCATCCAATCCTGCTCGCCGACAACCTGCATCCTCATCCACGACAGCATCACGTTTCCAGGATCAGAGAATCCGCTAAGAGCTAGACTCAGAGCTGAGAACATCCTCAGGGGGACGATAGGCTTCTTGCCAGCTGCATAGTAGTACAGGGCGACCAAGGCAGGCTGCCTGATCAGGAACGCTGACCAGTTGATGCTTCCATCCGGGTGACGGGTACTTCCATGGACCTCGTTGTTGAGGAAACCATTCCAATCCCAGGCACGCTGTATAACAGCTCCCGCTGCATCAGGATCGCATAGGAAGGCACCTACCGCGTAGCCTACATAGTCATCTGGTCCTTCCTGATCCCCGATCTTCGTAGGACCTCTCTCGACCAGTCCGGGCACAACCATGCAGCCTTTCATAGCCGCTCGCCACCTATCTTTATCTGAGTCAAGTAGCTCGCCTCTGCTAGCTAGTATCGCTACTAGTTCAGCGGTGTACAGAACTCCGTTACCGCTCACGCCCCTATCAGTACTTGCGCACTTGTTCGGGGCCACTAATCCATCTGCGTCTGTGTAGTTGAGAATGTCGTATCTAAGCATAGCTCTATTTTATCAGTTTCAGCTGGGTAAGCAGTTATCCTTTTAATACAGAAGCGACCGTCTCAACACTTCTTCGCCGAGCTTGCGAGGCGAACGACGCGCGAACGCGCGTCAGAGCTTAGTAGTTGAGATAGGCTGGGAAGTATTAGTATCTTTTATACCCGTCACAGAGGTGTTTTTAACTTAGAAGAAAAAATTTTTTCTGAGCGGAAATTGCCCAAAAATTGCACGTGTATAAAGATGTGATGGATAGATACATCGCATTCGACTGTGAGACAGGCGGTTTGACCGACAACTGCTCGCTTCTCACAGCTTACTTCGTCATACTAGAATCTGATCTGACTACAGTGGTTGCTGAGTTAGACTTGAAAGTTAAACCTAACGCTAACCAGCCGTACGTCGTCACCGACGAAGCTCTAGCGATCAACGGGATCAACTTGATCGAGCACAGCAAGGTAGCTATGACCATGGGTCAGGCTGCTACCGAGTTCTACAACTTCTTGATGGCGAACAACCCCAACGGCAAGGGCAAGTTTATCCCAGTCGGGCAGAATATCGCGTTCGACGAGATGTTCTTGAAGGGCAAGCTGCTCTCCGAAGCCAACTGGAACAAGCTCATCTCATACCGCAGGTTGGACACTGGCGTTATCGCTCAGTTCATGAAGATGACGGGTCACATGGATAAAGACGTGTCTGGATCACTAGGCTCCATCGCGTCGTTCCTCGGAATCCCGCACCCCAACGCTCACAATGCTAAAGCAGATGTGGTCACGGCGGTAAAAGTCTTAAGAAGAATGAAGAAAGTGATGGAGAAACATGACTAAAGAAGAAGCTATGAAGCTAGTCGCACAGATTCGAGAAGATGCATTTCAGATCGACTGTGAGGTTATGGAGAACGGCACTCTACCGTGCAAAGCGCATCAAGAGGATGCGGGCTTCGACGTTTTTGCGACCCAGGACATAACCCTTATCCCAGGACAGGTGCAGAAGCATCCCCTGAATATTCGGCTGAAGCTTCCCAAGGGAACCTACTGCCGTGTTGAGACCAAGTCTGGTCTAGGCTCAAAGGGTATGCTCGTGTACGCAGGCATCATCGACGAGATGTACAGAGGCATGCCGCACGTCATCATGACGAACGTAAACCTCATCGCTGGCATCGACAGCGATGGTTTTCCTCTCATGAGGACAGAGCCCATCATCATCAAGAAGGGTGAGAAAGTAGCTCAGCTCATTATGCATCCCTACTCGTCAAACTACTATATGAATCAGGTGGAACATGTGGACACGGAAACCAACAGAGGGCAAGGCGGCTTTGGAAGCTCCGGAAAATAATATTCTGACTGAGATCGAAGAATTGGTTAGAAAGTGTATGGACATGGAGATCCAGCAATTTCATATCACTCCTCAGGATCAGGCTGCATTTGTTCGCGCGATACCGCAGCAGAGAATCGACATAGCATTCTTTGTTCCTCCTAAGATTGTATTGGCGACCTCTAGCGTTCACAACTATCTTGACCTCTCTTTCAACAAGATCTTGAAGGTATGGGGAGTGGATCACACTTACACTGGCATCCGCGGTGTTCCTCACCTGGTCGTCAAAGCCAATCTTATCTATATGGGTTCTCTGCAAAGTTTGAGAGATGATCTTCACAGTTTTGTTAGAGGCAAGTTTGACTCTAACTTCGATGAAACTTTAACTAGGGTTCTAGATGAAAGCGACGATTCTAAAATTTGACAATGTAGCGTACTTCGATGTCGACGATACTCTTGTCATGCACAAGTTTCCTGATCATCAGCTGGGAGACGCCATCGAAATCTTTATTCCCGACCGCGAACTTTTTAGGGCAACTGTAGTTCCTAACGTTGACCATATCGAGCGACTCAAACTTCATAAGGCTTGGGGCAATGGAGTTGTTGTTTGGTCTAGAAGTGGATGGGAATGGGCTGAAGCCGTAGTAAAAGCTCTTCAACTAGAAGAGTACGTAGATTTCATAGCTGCTAAACCTATGTACTATTACGACGATAAACCGTGCTGCAAGATTCTCGGCGAGCACAGATATATTGAGCCACCCAAATGAACCCTAGCCTATTCTCAGTGAAAGACATAATGTTCGTAGTGAATCAGTTATTGGGCGACTGCAAGATAGTGGGTCCATTGAGTGTCTCTTGCCAAGAGCATCCTCAACCAGGAGGAATACCCGGCTCTTCTCTTCCTGTATCTTACTGGATAAATGTGAGAGGGGTGGCAACCATAAAGTGCAGCGATCTGATGGCAGCAAGTCATAAAGCTTATAGCAATATAGCTGGTGCCTTCTACGAAGCAACACAGCCTTTACCTGACATGGGAATTCAACTTACTTACCCTATTATCTTCTTTGAAGACAACATTTTTATTGACCAAGAGAAAGACTCAGTAACTTGTAACTTTGGCTTCAGCACAACTTCAGATATCTTGCTCAAACTGCGCGACAAACTTCTCGAGGAAGCCTTCGAAACAACCATGTGGTCCTAGGTAGAATAGCTCGTACCTAGGAGCGTCAATGGGCATCGACAACATATCTTCACTCTTCAACACTAGTATCCGTATCTATAACAGCGACCCGATGGACAAAGAGGCTGTATGGCCTAACAACATCGAGCTATCAATCTGCAGAGTTCCTATCCGCAAAAGAGACGGCTTCTCGCCTGAGAACATGGCAGCTTTTGCAAAGAAGCTCAAGAGCCATATGGTCCAGAACGGCATAGTGTTCCTCGTCTGCTATGCACCAGTTGAAGATAAGGCTAGACCATTCGAGATCGCCAAAGCCATGTCTGATGCCGGTTTCACTCATATCGACAACATAATCGTTCAAAAGTCTTGGTTTCCTGGTAAACGCTCAGAAGTTAACTTAGTTAACTCACACGAGTATGTTCTTCACTTCTGCAACGGCAATGTCTGGAAGCTAGACCGCTTGCCGCTCAGAGAGTATATGAAGACCGACGAGGACGTAACTTGCCCAGGGAATACCTGGAAGATTGAAACTGGTTCTCTCGACGAAGCCTACCCTGTCGACCTCGCTGAACTGCTCATCCGCATGACTGACTGCCTCCCTGGAAGCCTCATATTTGATCCCTACTGCGGCACATCAGCCGCAATCAAAGCCTGTCTTAAGTTAGGTCACTCTTTTTATGGTTTCGAGAAGGATGAACGCCAGATAAAGAAGTATAACAAGCTATTGAAAGAGTTTTCTAAGAAAGGTAAGTAGTAATGGCTATCTACGAGAAGTCAAAAGCTAAAGCAATCATTGCAGACCGACGTCAGCTGAATGAGATCGTCACAAGTGCGATCCACGACATGGCCACTATTGTTGGCGCAACTCTCGGACCTGGTGGTAGAGGCGTTCTCATCGAGCGAGACGGTCTGTCTCCGCTGATCACTAAGGACGGTGTTACAGTTGCAAAGTCACTTGGAGTTCATAAAGCAGAAGGAAACGTAGTCGTTGAGGCAGCTAAAGAGATCTGCATCAATACGGCTAAAGAGGCTGGCGATGGTACCACCACCGCTATCGTGCTAGCTGATGCTATCACTAAGCATGGCTACAAGTTCATGGAGTCAGACGCCAAATATAATCCTCAGCGTCTCGTCACTGAACTCCGTGAGGCATACGATGACATCGTTGTCCCCTATCTTAAGCAAGTTGCTGTAAAGGCCGACTCTGAAGAGCAGCTTATGAGTGTTGCCACTATCTCGGCGAACGGCGACAAGAAGATCGCCAAGGCTGTTGTCGAAGCAGTGTTGGCTGCTGGCGACGATGGAACTGTGCTGATCGAAGAGGGTCAGGGCAACATCATAAAAGTTGAGCCAGTGAACGGCTACATTGTCACATCCGGTCTCAAAGAGTTAGGTCATATCGGTCCTGTGTTCATCAACGACAAGGCTAATCAGCAAGTCAAGATCGACAGGGGTCTAGTGTTTCTGTACGACGGTAGCATGAACGATCTTAAGGTTCCAGCAGCGATCCAGACTGCTGTAGAGGGCACTGAACTCTACGGACAGCCGCTGATCGTTGTAGCTCACGACTTCTCAGATGTTGTGATGGATAGATTTGCGAAGACAGCCAAGGGCGGTATCACCATCGCTCCAATAAAAACCCCTCTCACGGGTTTACCAAACGGTCGCTCGATGTTTCTGCATGACCTTGCAGCCTACACCGGAGCTAAGGTATTCGACCCTGGGAACATTGATGAGTTGATCTCAGATGAGCTCGAAGAATCAGAGGCATTCGGATACGTCGATAACGCCAAAGTCAATATGTATGAGTCTTTTCTTGTGGTTTCTAATCCAGATGCCGACCATATTGATCGTCGTGTTGCTGAACTTAAGTCTATCGCTGATGTGGCGTTTAGCGATATGGATCGTATGTTCATCAGAGCGGCGATCGGACGACTGACTGGTGGAGTTAGCACCATCTGGGTAGGCGGTGCAACTGAGCTAGAGATCAGAGAGAAGAAGCACCGCGTTGAAGACGCCGTTGAAGCTGTTCGCTCTGCTATCGCTGAAGGAATCATCCCTGGCGGCTGCATGCTGCATCTGAAGCTGGTACAGCTCATCGCCGCAAGCCCTAAGTTCAAGCCCTCGTGGCA
>Ga0070741_10017435_pt1 | contig 11796 bp, 11 predicted proteins | sample Coa_R1_4_FD_66440 | JGI IMG/M metagenome (GOLD analysis project Ga0070741, IMG submission 66440) | Surface soil microbial communities from Centralia Pennsylvania, which are recovering from an underground coalmine fire - Coalmine... | ecosystem: Environmental > Terrestrial > Soil > Unclassified ...
GAGAACGGCCGCCGGGCGCTGCTGGTTGGAGATGCGATCGAAAGCGGAATGGTGGGCATCAACACCACCGCGATCGCCGCAGCCGATGCACCCTTCGGAGGGGTGAAGGACTCTGGCCACGGTTCCGAGGATGGCCCGGAGGGACTGGCCGCCTGCATGGTGCTCAAGACCATTCATCAGGCCTGAGGAGAACTCGGGTCGCGGCCGCCGCGCTAAGTGCTCGAATCGTGCCCCCGGACGTGACGGCGCAACCGGGCCAGATCGGCGTGGCGCGTCGGCAGGTCGGCACGATCGGCAGCCGTTCGCAGGTCCCGCAGCACCTCCAGCGAACGTAACAGCACCGGCAGCGGCGGTCCGCTCGCGGTAAGGCCATCGAGGTGCTCCGCGCTCATCTGCTGCGCGGGAGCCTCGATGAAGCGCCTGACCAGGGTGTCGTGGTGCTGCGCGGCCGTTTGGGCGAAGAGGTCGCAGAGGTGGAGGTAGGCGCGGGCGTTGCGCTGGAACCAGTCGGTGTCGGCATGCTGCTCGAGCAGCCCGAGCAGCTCATCGAGCAGGCTGACCCGCATCATGCAGTCGCGCAGCCGGGCCTGGTCGGCCGGCAGCATGAAGAGCATCTTGTCCACCAGCAGCTGAGCGTAGTAGGGATTGTTGGCCTGGCATAATCCAAGCAACAGGTCGATCTCGTTGATGCCCGAGAAGTCACCCGCGTTGGCCCCGCGATACTCCTGGCGCCCGACCCTGTACGGCTTGTAGTACGGCCGCACGGAGTAGAAGAACCGTTGCACGTCGAGCAACTCCGACAACCGCGCATTGAAGCGCAGTACGTTGCGTAGCCCCTGCGCCGCGGTTTCGAACAGCACGTCAGCGACCGGGCTGGACACCCCGACCTGCACGATGCGCGTCAATGCATCGGCCGTCTGTTGCAGGGCCAGAATCCCGCGCGTGTTCTCATCGATGAACAGGAACTCGTCGGGGAGTGAGGTGAAGCTCTTGCGCACTCCCGCTACTGCCCGGTTATGGGTGGCGAGGTGGGCGGTGGAAAATCGCGGCGCCATGCCGAGCGAGGCGCCCACGTGCAATGCCAGCGAGGAGGCCTTGACGAATGGCGAGCGTTCCTCGCGCGCCGGGTTCGTCAGCTCGTGGCGTCGCAGGGCGCCGAGATACATCCCGACATTCCCGAGGACCCCGAATGCGCTGTCGAATCCGTCGCCGGTGTTGCCTTCCTCAAGGAGCGCGTCGACGTGCACATGTCCTTCATCGCGCACGGCTCCCTTGATCGAGTCACCAACGCCCTGGACCTTCGCGCGATCCTGCTGCGCAAAGTAGAGATTCTCCAGCTCGGTATTCATCTGCACGAAGGCCGTGCGGATCCAGTGATCGAACGCCTCGACTCGCTTGCTGGTCAGCATCGTCTCGCCTGATGGTTCTCGTCGTGAAGCGGAACATGCCCTCGCGAGCCGCTATTGCGCAAGCCCGCGCCGCCTGCACCATTCTGACCGCCCGACGACGGAACATTGTTTTGCGCGCTCGGCCCATCAGCTTGCCTCGACAGAACGGACGGACCGCACGGGCCCGCCCTGAGGAGCCATCCGTGCTGGCTGTCTCTTGAGCCGCGCACAGCTCCGGGCATGCGAGCCCCAAGGGCAACCGCCCCGGGGGCCGGGCTATACTGCGCGCTCAGCGCCCTGGTTTCCTCAGCGCCCGCCGCAAAGAGGCTGCATGCCCATCAAGTGCCGGTTACCGCTCATCGTCCTCAGCATTGTGGCCATGCAGAGCGCGACCGGCGCTGCGTCCGGTCCGGTCCCGCCGGAGGCGGACCGCGAGCTGGCGCGCTCCATCCTTGCCGAGTTGGTGCAGATCGATACCACGCACGAGCATGGCTCCACGCGTGCCGCCGAGATCATGCGCCAGCAGCTCCAAGCTGCCGGATTTCCTTCAGACGACCTCGTGCTGCTCGCCCCAGAGGACAAGCCCACCAAGGGCAACCTGATCGTAAGGCTGCACGGCCGGGGCCGCGGCAGGCCGATTCTGTACCTCGGCCATCTCGATGTGGTCGAGGCGCGACGCGAGGACTGGTCGAGCGATCCTTTCGAGTTGCTGCAGAAGGATGGATGGTTCTATGGGCGCGGCACCGAGGACATGAAGGACGGGGACGCGGCGCTCATGGAGACGCTGATCCGGCTCAAGCGCGAGCACTTCAGGCCGGCGCGCGACATCATCGTCGCCTTCACTGCCGATGAGGAGGCCGGTGGGGATGCCAACGGACCGGCCTTTCTGCTGCGTGAGCACCGGGACCTGATCGATGCGGAGATGGTGTTGAATCTGGACGGCGGTGGCGGTGCGCTGCAGAACGATGAGCGGCTTTTCTTTTCGGTGGGCACCAGCGAGAAGGTCTACGTCACCTTCACACTCGAGACGACGAGCCCCGGGGGCCACGGATCCCTGCCCGGACCGGACAATGCGATCTATCGGCTGGCCCACGGGCTGACACGGCTGGAGGCATTGCGCTTCCCCGTCATGATGACGGACACCACGCGAGCCAGCTTCAGACAGCTCGCGCCCCTGCACAGCGGCGCTGAGCAGGCAGACATGCTCGCAGTCGCCGGCTCACCACCGGATCCGGGCGCGGCGGAACGTCTGAGTCAGACTGTCCGGCTGAACGCGCAATTGCGCACGACTTGTGTCGCAACGCTCATCTCCGGAGGACATGCGGAAAACGCCCTCCCCCAGCGTGCGAAGGCGACCATTCAGTGCCGCATGATGCCCGGCGATACCGCGCAGAACGTCCAGGCCTTGCTGGTGAGCACACTCGACGATTCCGCGATTCACGTAAGTCTCGATGCGCCGCCGATCCTGAGCCCTGAATCTCCCTTGACTGCGCCGGTGCTGAACAAGGTGACCCGTGTCGTGCACTCGATGTGGCCCGGTGTACCCATCGTGCCGACCATGGCGACCGGCTTCAGTGACGGGCGTCAGACCCGCAACGCGGGGATGCCGACCTACGATGTGAGTGGACTGTGGAACGATGTCAACGACAATCGCGCGCACGGGCGCGATGAGCGCATCTCGGTGCAGGCTTTCGATGAGAGTGTCGAGTACACGTATAAACTCATGAAGGCCTTCGCTTCCGCTCGATAAACGGCCTTCGCTTGATGCCCCGGCAATCGCAGGGCCCCGGGTCGCGCCCTGGGTGCCAGCATCGGAGCTGATGTCCGAAAAATCGCCGCGGCCATTTTCCAATGACTAGAACAGTTCGCAGGTCCCCCGCGCTCCGGCATCCGCCATCTCGCCATTGCCGCAACGGACCGCCGCCAGCACGGCATTCCAGCGGCCCGCGCCGCAGGCACCGAGGTCCGGCGCCTTCTGCGAGAGAATGCCTGCGAGCAGCTCGCGCGCGCAGGCCAGCTGCTGCACGAGTCGGTCGTGAAACTGCAGGCTCTCGACACACACCGCCAATTGCTCCGCGAGACCCTCGGGAGCCAGTGCGGTCCGGCTCATGAGCTGCAGCGCGCCGCCGAGATCCTCGACGGGCTTGCGAGTCTCCTGGATTGCCCGCGCGAGGAGCAGTGCGGCCGCCTCGACAACCGAAGTCGTCTCGGACGGATCGAGCGTCGATGGGATCGCGGGCTTCCTGTTCAGGGGTCCTTCTGAGTGCATGCGGGTCCCTCCATTTCGTCCGTAAGCCCTGGTGCGCCGCCGCATCCGCAGGTGCGGATATTTAATCCGGGGCTGAGCTGCATTATCGTCGGCCTGCTGCGGGTCCTGGAGCACTCGCGAGGGGAACCGCGATCTGCGCACATCCGTAGTTGCCGCAGTTGTCGCATACTCTGTTACGAGGGAGCGCATGAACGAAAGAACGCCGACCGTTTACATTGTCGATGATGATGACGTGAGTCGCCGGTACTTCAGCGCGGTGCTGTCCGGCGAGCAGATCCAGAGCCGAATGGTCGAATCCGCGCAGGCTTTTCTTCAATCCTACGATCCCCGCGAGCCTGGCTGCCTGCTGCTCGATGTACAGATGCCGGGCATGAATGGCTTGCAGCTGCAGCAGCAGCTCAACCTTCGCGGTGCGGTGATCCCGGTTATCTTCGTCAGCGGCCACGCTCAGGTTCCAACTGCCGTCGAAGCCCTGCTGCAGGGCGCATTCGGATTTCTTCAGAAACCGGTCCCGGCCGAGATTCTGTTGAGTCAAGTGCGAAAGGCGCTCGAACGGGACGCCACGAATCGTGCCGAGCTGCGCGAGCGTGAAAAGCTGACGCAGCGTTTTCATGCCCTCACACCCCGCGAGCGCGAGGTGCTGGAGATGCTCATGGCCGGGCGCTCCAACAAGGTCATGGCCAGCGATCTGAGCCTCAGCCAGCGCACCGTGGAGCTCTATCGCGCACGCGTGATGGAGAAAACCGGTGCCCGCTCGCTCGCGCAGCTGGTGCGCATGGCCATGGAGCTGAACATCGGCCCACCCTCTTCGCGCGCGCCGCCGAGCAGCGCCGGTCATCCCGCCGGGAGTTGACGCACGTCTCATTTGCCGTGCAGCCCGGGCACTCCATGAGCAACCTCACGGTGTACCGGCGCCGGAAAATGGTAACTTCGGCCAGCAAACGACGGAGCGGGTGCTGAAAAGTGCACGTCAGGGTGCTGTTCGTAGAGGATAGCGAGGCAGATGCGCAGCTCGCATTGCGGCGCCTGCGCGCCGACGGCATGGAATGCTCCGGTCGGCGTGTCGAAACCGAGGAAACGCTCGTCGGGGCCCTGCGCGAGCAGGCGTGGGATCTGATCCTGTCGGATTTTTCCCTCCCGAGCTTCGATGGGTTGTCCGCGCTGACCATTGCCGTACGCGAGTCGCCCCAGGTTCCCTTCATCTTCGTCTCCGGCACGATCGGCGAGGAGCGCGCGATCGAGGCCCTGCGCTGCGGCGCCGTGGACTATGTTCTCAAGAGCAATCTGAAGCGGCTTGCCCCGGCGGTGCGGCGCGCACTGCGGGAGGCCTCCGAGCGCGTTGCACGGGACGTGGCGGAGGCTCGGCTCAGGGATGTCATCGATGTCGCACGCGACTGGATCTGGGAGCTCGATGGCCAGGGAATCTTCGTATTCAGCAGTGATTCCGTGCGCGATGTGCTCGGCGTGCAGGCGGCGCAGATCCAGGGCACGCACTACAGCCAATGGCTCCACGATGGCGATCGGGAGCGCATGCAGGCTGCACTGGCGGGGCTCGATCGAGACTCGCGCACGCTCGGATCGCTGACCGCGCGGTGGCTGCACGCAGATGGGTCCACGCGTTGGCTCGAGCGGCATGCTCTGGCGCTCGTGAACGCCGAGGGCGCGGTAACCGGGTTTCGCGGAGCCGACCGGGATGTCACCGAGCGGGAGGCCCAGCAATTACGCATCATCCGTTTGACGCGCATTCTCGAGATGCTCTCGGGGATCAACACCGCGGTGGTGCGCATCCGCGACCGCATGGAGTTGCTGCAGGAGGCGTGCCGCATCGCAGTGACCACGGGCGAATATCAGACCGCAGTCGTCTCGATCCTCGACCCCGGCACCCGCACGGCACGCCCGCGCGCCTGGGCCGGAGCATCCAATGGCATCACGGCGGAGATGGCATTTACGGTCGCGCAGACTGCGGCGGGCGATACGAGCATCACCGGTCGCGTACTGCGCTCAGGTGAGCTCTTCCTGTGCAACGATGTCGCGCAACTCGATGCGGATGTGGCCAGCTGGCCCACGCTGCGCAACATCACTTTCCGGGCAGTCGTCGGTCTGCCCCTCGAGGTCGACGGAACGCCGGTGGGAGTGCTCATCCTGACCGCTCCAGATACCGAGACGGTGACGAATGACGAGCTGAGATTGCTCGGCGAAGTGGCGGCCAACCTGTCCTTCGCGCTGCAGTACTTCGAAAAGGAGAATGCGGTCCAGTTCCTCTCCTACTTCGATCCACTCACCGGGCTCGCGAAGCGCGTACTGCTGTGCGAGCGGCTGGCGGCGCGCATGGCGGGCCTGAAGTCCGAGGAGCGCCAGCCAGCCGTGGCGGTCCTCGACATCGAGCATCTGAGCATCATCAACGATTCCTATGGGCGGCATGCGGGCGATCATCTGCTGCAGAAGATCGGCGATCGGCTGAAGGGCCTGTTCGTCGATACCGAGCGCCTGGCTTACCTCGGTGGTGGCTGCTTTGCCATCGTGCTGGAGGATACGGGCGACCAGGAGAGTGCGCTCAGGGAGCTGCAGCAACACACCTTCGCACTGTTACAGCAACCCTTCCGGATCGGCGGACATGACATCCCCGTGACGGTGAAATCCGGACTCGCCTGTCGCAGCGCCGGCGTGGATGCGCAGACACTGGTCCAGAATGCCGAAGTCGGCTTGCGCCAGGCAAAGGCAGCGGGTGAGCAATACCATCCTCACCAGCTCGAGCTGAGCTCCCAGCTCTCCGCGCGGCTGAGTCTCGAGCATCGCTTGCGCGGGGCGCTCGAGAATCAACAGTACACGCTGTATTACCAGCCCAAGTTCGACATTGCCACCGGCCGCATCGAGGGCGTCGAGGCCTTGCTGCGCTGGAACGATCCCGAGCGGGGCGTGATCTCGCCCGCTGAGTTTCTGCCCATTCTCGAGTCCACCGGCATGATCGTCGCGGTCGGTGACTGGGCCGTGCAGCAGGCCGCGGCGGATTGCCAACGCTGGCTCGCCGCAGGCCTGCATCCGGTGCACATCGCCGTGAACTGCTCGCCGCTGCAGCTGCGCAAGCCCGGCTTCGCCGAGCATGTGCTCGCGGCGCTCGATGGCTGGGGGCACGATGGCTGGGGGATCGATCTGGAGATCACCGAGAGTCTGCTGATCGATCCGGACTCTTCGGAGGTGCACAAGCTGCGTGCGTTGCGTGCCGCCGGCGTACGCGTCGCCATCGATGACTTCGGCACCGGCTATTCCTCCCTCAGCCGCCTGTCCGATCTGCCGGTGGACACACTCAAGATCGATCGGTCCTTCATCAAAGGTCTGCCGCGGGACCGGGCCTCCGCGCGCCTCGTTCCCACGATCATCGGACTGGCGCGCGCCTTCGATCTGGTAACGGTCGCCGAAGGCGTCGAAAGCCGGGCACAGCTGCGGTTTCTGCTCGGGGCGGGTTGCCAGCAGTCCCAGGGTTACCTGCATGCGCGACCCATGCGTGCGACGGATCTGGAAGCGCTTCTCGCCGCGCAGGCACGGCATCCGGCCAGCGCCACACAACACACACAACAACAGGACTCCGAGAAGCTCGATGCGCTATTGTCGCGGCAGCAGAAATAGCCGTCGGCACGGTGAAACTTCCCGCCGCATCCCTCGAGCCCTAGAGGCCGCCGGACCTGTCCGCGCGGCTTTCCTCAACTCGCCGTAGCGTCGAGCTCACGCATCGATCGAGGTCGCGCCTCGCCGAGAAAGCGCACCAGCTCCTGCCAGAGCGAGGCGTAGATCAGTCCCACGGCGCTGCGAGGCGAGAAGGCGGGCAACGGCGCGCGGCGCAGGCTCATGCGCTCGATCTCGCTGGAATACGGCACCTCGCTAGCCAGCAGCGCGGGGAACTGCTCGCGCGCGGTCGCGATGACTTCGTGATGCAGTGACTTGCGACGATCGACCATGGAGAAGAATGGCACGAGCGCCACGTCGGTCCAGCCCTCCGCGGCAATGAACTCCTGCAGCTGGATGAGCATGCGGATCGACAACGGTGTCGGAATCAGAGGCACGATGACCACGTCAGCCGCGCGCAGCACGTTTTCCGACAGCAGCGAGATGCCAGGTGGACAATCAAGAAACAGCACATCGTACTCATCACGTACGGCGCGACTCATCCTGAGCAGCCGCTCGGTCGGATGCTTGCGCATGCTCAGATGCACGTCGAACTTACGGTACGAGAAGTCTGCCGGCAGCACATCCAGTTCCGGGTATCCGCTCGGCACCACGAGCTCGGGCAACTCGCGCTTGCCGGCGAGCAGCTTCTTCGCGGAAGCCTGCCCGTTCGGCTCGCAACGCAACGTGTAACTCGCTGCGCCCTGAGGGTCCAGATCCCACAGCAGTGTCGCCCGGCCGCTGGCACTGCACAGATAAGCCAGGTTGACGGCGGTCGTCGTCTTACCGACTCCGCCCTTGATGTTCGTGATGGCAACGATCTGCATCGTCTTGGTCGGTCAATGTCGCACTGAGCTATATTAGCGCGCTCGATTGGCTGCACGAAGCTCTCATCCGCTTCGGGACTTCGGAACGGGACGCTCTCACGTGACATCCAATGTCCGTGCGAACCCCTTTTCCAGGAGAACAATCATGAGAGTGATCCCCGCAGTGCTGGCAGGCGCGCTGGTCCTGTCGGCCACCGCCGCCTGGGCGCAGGGCCCGACCGACCCGCAAATCGCCGCCATCGTGGTCACGGCAAACCAGGTGGACATCGATGCCGGCAAGCTCGCGAAATCCAAGGCGAGCTCGAAGGAAGTCAAAAGCTTTGCCCAGACGATGATCTCCGACCACAGCGGTGTCAACAAGTCTGCGACCGAGCTGGTGACCCGACTGCACGTCACGCCGGAGCCGAACGCGACCAGCGAAAATCTCAAGCAGGGCGGCGAGCAGAACCTGGCCAATCTGCGCAAGCTCAGTGGCAGTGCCTTCGACAAGGCGTATATCGACCATGAGGTCGCCTATCACCAGGCCGTGCTCGATGCCATGGACAAGACGCTGATTCCGAGCGCTCACAACGAGGATCTCAAGGCTCTGCTCGTCAAGGTCCGTCCCGCGTTCGTCGCTCATCTGGAGCATGCCAAGCAGCTGCAGGCCTCCCTCGGCAAGAGCGGTTGAAGATGCCGCTTCGCGCAGGCCGCGATCCCAGGCGCCAGGCACCCCTGGCGCCTGCTTCCGGTCTGCTGCGGGCTGGCGCTCTCCTCCTCGGTCTGTCTGTCCTGGACATCTGCCCGGGGCAGTCCGACTCGCCAACACCGCGCGGGACCGAGAGCCGCACGGTGACGATCGAAAATCTGCAATTCACGCCGCAGACCCTCACGGTTCGCCGCGGAGATCACGTCGTCTGGGTGAACAAGGATCTGTTTCCCCACACCGTCAGCTCGACGGAGAAGAAATTCGACTCGCGCAGCATTGCACCCAACAGCTCATGGACGTTCGTTGCGAAAGCGAGCGGCACATTTCCCTACGCCTGTACGTTTCACCCTACCATGACGGGAACGCTCGTCGTGCAATGACGGCGCGGAGATAACCATGACCACCGCACAGCTCGGGCCAGCACTCGAAACTAGCAGCGATGATGCCTCGCTGGCGCGGCGCATCGCCCAGCGCGACCGGGGCGCTTTCGCAACTCTCATGCGCCGCTACAACCGGCGCCTGTACAGAGTCGCACGCGCCACGCTGCACGATGAGGCCGAGGCCCAGGATGCCTTGCAGGAAGCGTATCTGCGCGCCTACCGTTCCATCGAACAGTTCCGGGGCGAGGCGGCGCTGTCCACCTGGCTCACCCGTCTGGTGCTCAACGAGTGCCTGGCTCGTCTGCGACGCGATGCCCGTCGGCAGAACGTCGTACCCCTAGTGAGATCCAACACGGAGACCGCCATGGCCAGCACGCCCGCACCGGAGTGCGAGCAGCCCGAGAAATCGGCGGGGGTCGCGCAGATGCGGGCCCTGCTGGAGCGCAAGCTGGATGAACTGCCGGAGCACTTCCGCACGGTATTCGTGCTGCGCTCGGTGGAGGAGCTGAGCGTCGAGGAGACCGCACAATGTCTCGACATTCCCCCCGAGACGGTCCGCACGCGACACTTTCGGGCCAAGAGCCTGCTGCGCGAAGCCCTGGCCCAGGAGATCGATCTCGCCGAGCGCGATGTGTTCGAGTTCGGTGGCGAGCACTGCGACCGTACGGTCGCGAACGTACTGCAGCTCCTCGGGCCCGCCTGAGCCGCCGGCGCCGGGTCAGCCTCACTCCGCGTGCGCCCCACTCGCGGGGCACGCAATCCGACACTCTGCTAGAGCTTGATCTCGCTGATCTGGATCACCGGCTGCGTGTTGGTGTAGTTCGGGATGTCGGCCAGAATCTCGCCGGCATGGGGATTGAAGGCTTTCTGAAACGCCTCAACTGAGTCGAACGTCAGATATCCGAGCGCCAGGTATGGTGGTGCGGCCCCCGGCTCCCCGCCTCCGACTCCATGCTCGGCTCCTATGCTGCGGCACGCGGAGCCACACTTACGTTGCACCATCGGCATGTGTTTGCTGACGTAATAGCCGATGTCGAACGTTGCGCCGGCTTTGTTCGGGTATAGTACGGTGACCTTGATCATTGGACGGCTCCTGCGCGGTTTGCACGCGCCAGTTTGCCCCCCCGTGAGCGACAATGCCACCCCGAGACCGCAATATCCCGAGCGCCATGCGTAAAACACCCTCCCTGCTGCTCCTGCTGCTGGCCTGTGCTCTGACCACCCCCGCGCTGGCACTGAAAACCCGCAACGTGGTGTTGATCGTGAGCGACGGCCTGCGGTGGCAGGAGGTCTTCACGGGTGCTGATCCGCTGCTGCTCGATGCCAAGCACGGCGGCAACTGGCTGGATGATACGGAAATGAAGCGCCGCTACTGGCGTGAGAATCCCCAGGAGCGCCGCAGCCTGCTGCTGCCTTTCATCTGGGGAACGGTGGCCCGGCAGGGGCAGATCTTCGGCAATCGCAGCGAGGGCAGCGATGCGCATGTGACCAACGGCCGCTGGTTCTCGTATCCGGGTTACAACGAGATGTCGGTCGGCTATCCCAACAAAGCGATCGACCGGAATGAGTTCGGCCTCAATCCAGGTGTCACGGTGTTCGAATGGCTGAACGGCTCTCCCGAGCTGCACGGCAAGGTGGCGATCTATGGCACCTGGCAGGTGTTTGCCGATGTCTTCAATGAGCCGCGCAGTCATCTACCGATGCAGGTGGGCTGGAATGCACCGACGCGCAGCAGCGGCAGCGCCGACAAGGATGCGCTGCTCGCCCGGCTGTACAACACGACTACCCGCTTCGACGCGGATGATTCGCAGGACTCCCTCCTGCAGGTGACGCTACTTGACTACGTCCGCTCTGCCCACCCGCGGGTGCTGTTCGTCGGCTATGGCGAGACCGACAACTGGGCGCATCAGGGACGCTACGATCTGGTGCTCGAGTCCGCACAGCGCATGGATGGATTCGTGCGCGAGCTGTGGGAGACCATGCAGTCGATGCCCGAGTACCGCGACAGCACGACATTCATCATCACCACCGATCACGGTCGCGGCAGCGGGCCGGTCGAATGGAAAGATCACGGGGTCGAGCAAAAGGGCTCCGGCAACATCTGGATCGCGGCACTGGGTCCGGATACACCGCCGCTGGGGGAACGCAAACACGTCGGCGCCGTCACGCAGTCGCAGATCGCCGCGACAGTCGCGGCGTTCGCTGGCAAGGACTACCGCCGCGAAGTCCCGCAAGCCGCCCCGCCGATCGCCGACCTTCTGGGTTCACATCACTGACCGGGGCCGGGGGCAGTGGGATTGCGCCGCGCCGGTCGGGGCGGTGCGAGCTCAGTTCGCGCCAACCTGCCGCAAGCGCTGAGGAGGCTGGGCATCCCGCCGCTAGAGCCGCCCGCATCCCCTCGTACCAGGTGTGGGGACAGCGCTCCCGGGTCCCTGCCCCGTCCAAGCTTAAAAGCTGTTTGCGGTCATCGAAAAGCGTGATTCGCCCCTGAGGCGATGGGTCTGCCCCCCGGAAGCCGCCTTCGATGAATGCCCGGGTGGACGATAAACTGCAGGCTCGCGTGCCTGGGATGACTTGAATGAAG
>Ga0070741_10017436_pt1 | contig 11795 bp, 12 predicted proteins | sample Coa_R1_4_FD_66440 | JGI IMG/M metagenome (GOLD analysis project Ga0070741, IMG submission 66440) | Surface soil microbial communities from Centralia Pennsylvania, which are recovering from an underground coalmine fire - Coalmine... | ecosystem: Environmental > Terrestrial > Soil > Unclassified ...
TAGCCCCAGACCCGCTCGAGCAGCTGGTCGCGCGTCAGGACGAGGCCGCGGTGGTCGAGCAGCTCCCACAGGAGGTCGAACTCCTTCGGGGCGAGCTGGATCTCCTCCTCGCCGACGCGCACCTCGCGGCGGCCGGCGTCGACGAGGAGCTGCCCGTGGCGGAGCTGCTTGCTCTCCACCTGCCGGCGCTCCGGGGACGCCCGCCGCAGGATCGACTTCACCCGGGCGACGAGCTCGCGCGGGTTGAACGGCTTGGTCAGGTAGTCGTCGGCCCCGACCTCCAGGCCGATGATCTTGTCGACGTCCTCGTCGCGCGCGGTCAGCATCAGGATCGGGACGTCGGAGCTCTTGCGGATCCGCCGGCAGACCTCGATCCCGTCGATGTCCGGAAGCATCAGGTCGAGGACGATCAGCGCCGGCACCGACGCCTGGAACTGGGCCAGCGCCTCGCTGCCGTTCGCGGCCGTGCGCACGGCGTACCCGGCGTTCTTCAGGTAGAGCGCGACGAAGGACGCGATCGAGCTCTCGTCCTCGACGACCAGGACGCTCTGGGTCGCGCGGCTGGTCACTTACCCGGCTGACCGGGGGTCGCCTGACCGAGCGCGTAGCTCGTCGGGTGACCGGGAAGGGCCTGGAACGGCCCGCCGTCGATCGAGAAGCGGCCGGGGAAGTCCGTGAAGCCGGTCGCGTCGAGCGTGACGGAGCCGTGGCCGACGGCGCTGACGTCGATCCCGATCGCGTCGATCTGGACCCGGTAGAGGCCGCCGATCATCCGGAAGCGGATGTTGTCGCCGCTGTACCGCGTGCGGCCGCCGCCGAGCGGCTGCCGGCTGTCGGCGTTGTAGACGACCGGCACCTTCCCGTCCGAGAGGTCGAGGTCGGTGATCACCATGTTGCCGTCGACGAACCGCCCGAGGATCCCTCCGCGCGCCCGCACGAGGACGCTTCCGTTGCCGTTGTCGACGACGAGCGTGCCGTCTCCGGACGCAGACGCGACCGCCCACGCTGCGGTCGGCAGCGCGAGTGCCAGTACGAGGACAAGCGGAAGGAAGCGACGCATCGCCTGGTTCAGTATCGGCCTCCGTGTTGTGATCCGTCTAATCGCCGTGTAAAGAGAGTGTAAGAGCAGCCTGGCATCCGCTCAACAGTGCGGATCGACCGGACGGGCCGGCGGGCCGGGCGGCAGCCCGTACCGGCGGGCGACGGCGGCGAGCCGGCGGCGGTAGACGTTCATGTCCGCGCGCGTCCAGTCGGCGTGCGTCTGGCACCGCCAGGAACGGTACTTCTCGTGGTGGTACGGACTGGTGAGGCTCTCGCTGTGGCCGATCACGTTGCGGAGCTGGATGCCGAACCGCCCCATCAGCCACGCGGTCAGGCGGAGCGAGGCGTCGAGCTGGCGCGGGTTGCGGAGGATCTCGGCGTCGCTCGTGCCGACATGCTCGATCCCGATCGCCGTGTCGTTCAGCCCGACCGTGTGGCGGCACATCGTCGACAGCGAGACGAGCTGGTAGATCGTCCCGTCCCGGTCGATCACGAAGTGGGCGCAGGTGCCGGGGAGCTCGTGCAGCTCGGAGTCGGGCGAGTCGGCGGCGAACGTCGAGTAGGCGGAGGCGAAGGTCTCCGAGGCCGTGTAGTGCTCGACGATCACCTTCGGGCGCTCGAGCCGCCACGTGCTCACGCCGTAGTGGCGCCGCGCGTAGGCGGCCGTCTCGGCACGGCGCTCGGCGCTGAACGGGATCGGCTTGGCGACGATCGGCGGACGCGGCGGAGCGGCCAGGACGAGCAGCGACAACGACAGGAGAAGCGCCCCCACGGCGCCCCCAGGGTAGCTACCCCAGGCGCCGTAGCCGCGCGAGCACGAGCTTCGCGGTCCGGCCGGCGAGCACGTCTGACGAGGTGCCGACGCCCGAGCCGTAGGTCATCACCCCGGCCACGAAGACGCCTCCCGGCCAGTACACGAGCCCTGCGTCGTGGCGCGCGTACGAGATCCAGCCGGCCTTGTGCATCAGCGTCGCCGGCCCGCCGCCGAGGAAGCGGCCGAGCTTGCCGCGGTCGGGCACGTGGGCGAGCAGGTAGAGCAGGTACCGCGCGTCGGACGCCGTGAACGAGCCGCCGTAGCGGGCGATCAGCGGCCCGCGGCCGCCGGCGGCCAGGTGGATGTCGGTGAACAGCCGCGCCAGGTCGAACGCGGTCGTGTACTTGCAGCACGGGAACGAGGGCTGGCTCTCCACCCGGAGCCGGATCGGACGCAGCGCCGGCGTTCCGTGCAGGTAGCCGCCGCCCATCCAGGTGTCCCCGATCCCGACGCCGCGCAGGAGGTCGTCGACGCGGCTGCCGCCGCCGAAGGTCGCCTCGGTCTCGTTGGCGGCGTCGTTGTCGGAGTCGACCAGCATCCGCCGGAGCAGCGAGTCGAGGTAGGAGCCCGGCGCGGGCTTGCCGGCGTGGCTCCGCAGCGCCTCGACCGCGATCGCCACCTTCAGCGTGGAGGCTGCGGGAAAGCGCGCGCGGGCGTTCCACGCAGCCCCGCGGCCGGTGACGAGGTCCTCGACGTAGAAGCCGCTCGTCCCCGGGAACGAGCGGGCGAGCGCACCGACCGTGCGGGCGAGCGCCGGGTCCGCGGTCGGGCGCACGGCGCGCGGGTCGGCGGACCGCGGCAGCCCGAAGACGTGGTGCACGATCGCCCGGCGCACGACCTTGCCCGCCGCGTAGGCGGTCACGCGGACGTCCGTGTCGCGGCGCGGCAGCGACACGGTGAAGTCGAAGCTGCCGCCGGTCACGCGCCGGACGGCCAGCGACCGGCCGCCCGCGCGCACGACGACCGCCCAGGTGCCGCGCGGCAGCCGGCCCACGACGTGCCCGAACGAGACCTCGCGCTCGGCAGGCGCCACCAGCGCGAGGGGCGCGGGCGGCGGCGGTGCGTGGAGGATCACCCGGCCAGGGCGTCGCGCGTGTACACGCCCTCGGGATTCCAGAGCATGTATCCCCGGGCGTGCTGCCTGCGGGCGGCGGCGATCTGGTCGGTCACCTCGATCAGGCCGTACCGGTGTGCGAGCGAGAAGTCCTGGAGCCACGGGATCAGCGCGGCCCGGCCCTTCACCTGGCGCCGGAAGTCGAACAGGGCCCGCGCGACGGTGCGCCCCGGATAGGCGTCCGGATCGGCGATCCCATACTCGCCGGACGAGAAGTGCGACGGGTAGACCATCGGGTAGATCGCGTCGAGGTACGTCGCGATCTTCTTGGGCACCTGGCCGATCCGTAGGTCGTGCGTCGCCGCCAGGCCGAACACGTCGGCTGAGACGCGCACGCCGAGCGGATGCAGCCGGTCGGACGCGTACCGCAGGAACCGGGCGATCGTCGCGCCCTTCGGCTCCGCCACCCGGTGCCGGAAGACGATCTGCGAGACGTCGCCGTCGCTCGGGAAGCGGACGTAGTCGAACTGGATCTCGTCGAAGCCCGCCTTCGCCGCGGCGACGCCGACGTCGACCGCGTACTGCCAGACGCGGTGGTCGTACGGATTCACCCAACCCAGCCCGGCGTTGCTCAGCCAGCGGGAGCCGTCCGGCTGCAGCAGGGCGAGGTCGGGCCGCTCCGCGGAGAGCGTCGGATCCTCGAACACGACCACGCGGCCGATCAGGTACATCCCGGCGGCGTGCACCGTCGCGACCGCCGACTCGACGTCGTAGTACGGCCTGGCGGCGCCGATGTCGCGGCCGAGCGCGGGGACGTCGGGCGAGACGAAGCCGATCTGGCCGTTCTCGTCCTTGACGTCGAGCTCGATCGTGTTCAGCCCGTAGGCGTCGAGCGCCGTGTAGTCCTCGAGCTTCCCGGGGATGCCCGCGAGCGGCGCGGTCACGTGCACGCCGCGCACCTCTCTGGGATACGGGCGGGGCACGAGCGGCTTGTCGACGCGGATCGGCGGCTGCGAGGGGGGCGCGACGGCGGCGTGGTGCGGGCCGTTCATCTGCGTCGCGCCGAGTCCGATCCCGGCACCCGCGCCGAGCAGGACCGTCGCGGCCGCGAGCCGGCGGCGACGGCGCCTGCGGATCGCCTGGCGACGCCGTTCCCGGAAACGCTCGTTCGCGTCCAGGCGCGGGTGGATGTACCTCGGCACCGAACTCCGAAGCGTATTCCCGAAAAGGCTCCGGTCGCAACCGGCGGAACTAGGTACCCCGGCGGAAGCCCGTTGCCGCTGGGGCGGGAGCGAGCGGGCTCACGGGCAGGCCGGGCGGCGTCGGCACCCGGTTGTAGCCGACCGGGGCGACGTCGTTCGGTGCGTCGGGGTGGACGAGCGAGGCGAGGTACTGGATCTGGCCGCGCCCGGGGCCGAGCTCGAACTGCCCGCCCCCGTAGAGGACGATCCCGCGCTCTGCGCAGGTGTCGTAGAAGCCGAACAGGGAGCGGACGGAGCCGAACCGCGAAGGCTTCGAGTTCAGCACCTTCGGCGGGAAGGGACGCGCGTCGACGTCGGCGACCGAGTGGATCGGGGCGTCCCAGGTGACCCGGTCGTGGTGCGGCTCGAGCAGGGCCGCCTTCTCGGGATCCCCGAGGTCGGGATCCTCGATCAGCGCCTCGGGCAGCGCGTCCAGGAGCAGGCGGTACAGGCTCGCCGGCGGCGTCCGCGCGGCGTCCCGCCAGTCGTAGGCCTCCTTGAAGTCGACGACGTCGACCGCGCCCAGCTCCGCCAGCTCGCGGACGAGCTCCTCGCCCCAGCTCGCCTCCGGATCCAGCTTGAACCGCGCGCCGGCGAGCTGGTGGAGGCGGTCGGCGCGCCCGTCCGGGAGCGACGTCGAGACCACGAACGTCACGGGGCGGGGCTCGCGTCCGAGCACCTCGTGCAGCGGCCGGCCCGCCTGCCGGAGCGCCAGGTCGAGCGCCGCGCTCTCGTAGCCCCACCGGCGCAGGTCGAGCAGGCCCTCGAACCGCGCGGAGAGCGAGTCGAGCGTGTGCTCGCCGGCGAGATCGAGCGTCGGGCCGGCGGCCTGGACCCGGAGCTGGTCCTCGGCGTCGTAGACGACGTCCTCCCCCACGCCCTCCTCGCCGCCCCCGTACAGGTGCACCACCGTCGTCCGGCGGACGAAGTCCGACGAGACCGGCTGCTCGAGACCCTCCAGCTCGTAGGACTCGACGACGACCGGGAGGTCGGCGACCAGGGCGTAGGTGCTCATCGTGTCGCCGCCCACGATGCCAAACGCGGGCGGCCGCGAGCGTGGTCAGGCGACCTTGCGGGCGTGCCAGGTCGCGCCGAGCGTCGTCCGCCGCTCCGGCGGCCGCTCGAGCTTCACCCAGTCGAGCGCCTCCGCCTCGTCCTCGCAGAGCCGGCAGACGACCTGCTCGCTGCCGGATCCGTCCGCCCGCCAGTGGCCGAAGGCCTCGCCGAGGAGCATGCTCCGCCCGCACAGGGCACACATCACCATGCCTTCAAGGTACGACGCCGGTGGGACGGCACCTTCCCGGGCCCTCCGAGCGGTGCCGCCCGAGCGTGCCCCCGGCCCGGGCGCGTCCGGCCGTCCTCCGGCCAAGTAACACAGTGTTACAAGCCCCGGGCGCGGCGCCACGAGGGCGGCGGACGGGCAAGTAACACTGTGTTACGAGCACCCTGCGGCACGGCGACGCCGACCCGGAGCCCGGCTCGCGTCGCGTCAGGAGAGCCGCTCGATCACGGCCGCGATCGCCTGGCCCTGGCCGATGCACATCGTCGCGATCCCGTACCGGGCCTCGCGGCGGTCGAGCTCGCCGAGCAGCGTCGCGGTGATCCGCGCCCCCGTGGCGCCGAGCGGGTGACCGAGCGAGATCCCGCCGCCGTTCGGGTTGACGTCGTCCATCCGGTCGCCGAGGCCCGTGTCGTGGACGAACTGGAGGACGACCGACGCGAAGGCCTCGTTTGCCTCGATCACGGCCATGTCGTCCCAGGAGAGCCCCGCCTTCGCGAGCGCGCGCTCGCACGCCTGCGGGTTGCCGTGCAGCATGCGATACGGGTCGACGCCCGCGAGGCCGAAGGAGACGAACCGCGCGCTGGGCTCGAGACCCAGCTCCGACGCGCGCTCCTCGCTCGCGACGAGCATCGCCGCGGCGCCGTCGACGATCGAGCTCGAGTTGCCGGCGGTGACGACGCCGTCCTCCTTGAACGCCGGCGCAAGCGTCGCCATCTTCTCGATCGTCGTGTCGCGGCGCGGCGTCTCGTCGACGCCGAAGAGCACGCCGGCGTGCGGGTTCGAGACCTCGACGGGGACGAGCTCCCGCTCGAACCGACCCTCGTCGATCGCGCGCACGGCGCGCATGTGGGACTCGTACGAGTATTCGTCGAGCGCCTCGCGGGAGAGCCCCCACTCCTCGGCGATCACCTCGGCCGAGATCCCCTGCGGGACGATCTGCCACTGGTCGAGGAGCTTGTCCGAGAAGCCCGACCAGCCCGCCTCGCCGAGATTCGAGCCCATCGGGACGCGCGACATGTTCTCGACGCCTCCGGCGACGACGAGGTCGAGGTGCCCGGCCTGGATCGCGGCCGCGGCGTTCATCGCCGCCTGCATCGACGAGCCGCACTGGCGGTCGACGGTCGTGGCGCACACCGTCTCGGGCCACCCGGCGATCAGCGAGGCGACCCGGCCGACGTTGAGCGCCTGCTCGCCGACCTGCGAGACGCACCCCATCTGGATGTCCTCGACCGCCCCCGGATCGACGTCGACGCGCTCGACGAGCCGGCTCAGCACCTGGGCCGCGAGCTCGTCCGCCCGCACCGAGGCCAGCGTTCCGTTGCGCCTGCCGATCGGGCTCCGGACCGCCTCGATGATCAGCGCGTCGCGCATGGGCTGGCGGGTCAATCTACCACTCCGGATCCCAAGGCCCGGCTGCGTGAGCGAGGTACACCCGGCGCGGCCGGAGGGCGTGGATGCGGTCGAGGTTCGGCTGCCCGCCGGCGACGAGCTCGTCCATCGAGTAGGTGACGTCGCCGCCGAGGACGACCGGCCCCTCCGCGGTCTCGACCACGACGCACTGGTGGCCGGGCGAGTGGCCCGGGCTCGAGATGACCGAGATCCCGTCGAACAGCTCGCGGTCGCCGTCCAGCTCGCGGTAGTCGGCGCCGTCGAAGCGCACCCACTCGACGAGGTAGTCGGGCTCGGAGACGGCGGCCAGCTCGGCGCGCTGGACGTAGGTCGGCACGCCCGCGAAGCGCCGGTTGCCGCCGCAGTGGTCGAAGTGCAGGTGGGTGTTGACCACGGCGTCGATCGGGCGGAGCTCGGGCCACGAACGCAGCGCGATCGACCATTCGGCCTCGAGCTCGGGCGTCGTGTCGACCATCCCGGTGTCGACGAGCACGTGCCCGTCCACGAGCCACGCGTGGACGGGGAGGCGGCCGCCCTCCGGCCCGACGTCGGCGAGATGCATCGGCCGGATGGCGTCGAGGCGCCGCACTGCAGCAGTCTCCCCCGCTCAGCGCGCCTCGGCAACCGGACGGACCGCGAAGAGGCGCCAGTCGCCCGGAACGCCTCTGAGAGCGGCGACGCCGCGATCGTCGAACTCCAGTCCGGACCCGGCCACCAGATCCCTGACGGTCTGCGAGACGAGCACTTCCCCGGCGCCGGCCTCCGCAGCCACGCGTGCGCCGATCGACACTGCGATGCCGGTGACCTTGTCCTCGAGAATCTCACACTCGCCGGTGTGCAGTCCGGCTCGGAGCTCGAGTCCGAGTTCTGCGACCGAGTCCCGGATTGCGCACGCGCAGCGGATCGCCCGGGCCGGGGCGTCGAAGCGAGCGAAGAATCCGTCGCCCGCCGTGTCGAGCTCCACTCCGCGATGACGAGCCAGCTCACGGCGCGTCCGGGCGTGATGCTCCGCGAGCACCTCGCGCCAGCGGCGGTCACCGAGCTCCGCCGCCCTGGCCGTCGACCCGACCAGATCGGTGAAGAGAACCGTCGCCAGCACCGTGTCCGTGTCCGTCTGCCGCCCGGAGCCGGAGGTGGCGACGAACGTCTCGATCTCGTCCACGATCTCGGGTGAGAGGAAGATTCCCCAGTAGTCGGAGCCGGCCACCTCCACGAGTCGGCCGGCGGGCAGCAACTCGACTGCCGCCTCGCTGCCGCCCTCCTTCGCGATCTGGCCTCGAACGAGGACGAGCGTCGGCACCCGGATCGTCGGCAGCACGTCGCGGACATCGCTGTCCGCGAACATCATGTTCAGCGCGTAGCCGATCTCCGGGCTCGCGCCGACTCGCAGCCAGTTCGCGAACCAGATCCGGTCGGCCTCGCTGCGGAGCAGCGTCGGGCAGATCTCGGCGAGCAGTCGATCGGCGTACTCCTGTGTGACCCAATCGCGCAGAGCTCGGCTCGCCTCCTGCCAGTACGGGCTGTCGGACCCCTGCCCGTGGGAGAAGAACTGGAAGAGGACGAGCGCTTCGGTCGCCTCCGGATACGTCGCTGCGTACAGCGCGGCCATCTGACCGCCCTCGTGCGAGCCGACTACGACCGCGCGCTCGGAACCGACGGTCTCGAGCACGGTACGCATGTCCTCCATGCGGGTCTCCAGCGCGGCCCAGCCCGCGCCGCCGCGATCGGACAGGCCGGTCCCGCGTTTGTCGAACAGAATCAGCCGGAACGAGCGGGCCAGCCGCTCGTAGAACTCGCGCCAGTAGGGCGACTCCCAGCCGTAGACGAGGTTCGAAACGAAGCCGGGAACGAAGACGAGGTCGTGCTCTCCGCTGCCGATCACCTGGTAGGCGATCGCGACGTCGCCGTTCCGCGCATAGCGGATGTCCGGCTCCATGGGCTCTAAGCCTAAACTTCCCGGCATGGCGGCCACGGCGACCGAGAAGCGTCTCCTGGTCGGCGGCGAGTGGCTGGAGACCGGCGGGTGGATCGACGTCCGCTCGCCGTACTCGGGCGAGGTCGTCGGCCGGGTCGCGAAGGCCGGCGCCGACGAGACCCGGCGCGCGATCGACGCCGCCGCCGAGGCGATGCGCGAGCCGCTGCCGGCCCACAAGCGGGCGGAGATCCTGGTGAAGGTCGCCGGCTACCTCGGCCGGCGGCACGAGGAGGTCGCGCAGACGATCTGCGCCGAGGCCGGAAAGCCGCTGAAGACCGCCCGCGTCGAGGCCGCCCGCGCGATGTCGACCTACACGATGGCCGCCGTCGAGGCGCGGACGCTCGCCGGGGACGTCGTGCCGATGGACGCCTCCCAGGCCGGCGAGGGGAAGCTCGCCTTCACGCTGCGCGTCCCGATCGGCGTCGTCGGCGCGATCAGCCCGTTCAACTTCCCGCTCAACCTCGTCGCCCACAAGATCGCACCGGCCCTCGCGGCCGGCTGCGCCGTCGTGCTCAAGCCGGCGACGGCGACCCCGCTCTCGGCCCTGCTGCTCGCCGAGCTCGAGCAGGAGGCAGGCCTGCCGCCGGGGTGGCTGAACGTGGTCGCGGGCTCGTCGTCGGACATCGGCGACGTGCTCGTCGGCGACGACCGGGTCGCTGCGCTGACGTTCACGGGGAGCGGCGAGGTCGGGTGGAAGCTGAAGGAGCGCGCCCCCCGGAAGCACGTCGCGCTCGAGCTCGGCAACGCGACGCCGGTGATCGTCGAGGCCGACGCCGACCTCGAGGACGCGACTGCCAGGCTCGCGGGAAACGCCTTCTCGTTCGCCGGCCAGAGCTGCATCTCGGTCCAGCGGATCTACGTCGCCCGCGCCGCCTTCGACGGCTTCGTCGAGCGGTTCGTGCCGAAGGTCGAGGCACTCGTCGTCGGCGATCCCGCTGACGAGGCGACCGACGTCGGGCCGCTGATCGACGCCGACGCGAAGGAGCGGGTGCTGGAGTGGATCGGCGAGTCGGGCGGCGAGATCCTGACCGGCGGCGGCCTCACCGACGACGGGCTGATCCGGCCGACCGTGATCGCCCGGCCGCGTCCCGACGCCAGGGTCTCGTGCGACGAGGTCTTCGGGCCCGTCTGCACGCTGACGCCGTACGACTCGCTCGACGAGGCGATCGGGCTGGCGAACGGCACGCGCTACGGCCTCCAGGCCGGGATCTTCACGGCGAACGTCAAGAGCGCGCTCGAGGCCGCGCGGCGGCTCGAGTTCGGCGGCGTGACCGTCAACGAGGCGCCGACGTTCCGCGCCGACCAGATGCCCTACGGGGGCGTGAAGGACTCGGGGAACACGCGCGAGGGCCCCGCCTACGCCGTGCGTGAGCTGACCGAGGAGCGGATCGTCGTCCTCCAGCTCTAGCCCGGAACGGCACCGAGCTAGACTCGGCGGGGCGATGGCCATCCTGCGTCGGTTTCGCCGCGCCGCCCACGGGCAGCCGCACCGGAGGGCGCTGCCGCCGCCGGGCGTGATCCGCCGCGAGCGCCGCCTCGTGCAGCGTCTGCGGGAGGAGAAGCTCCGCGACCTCGGCGGGCTGATGCTCGAGATGTACCGCCGGGACACGTTCCGCGAGGACCTGCTCGCCCATCGCTGCACGGAGCTGCTCGGCCTCGACGCCCGCCTCCACGAGCTCGACGACATGCTCGCGGCGGCCCGGCACCGCACGCCGGTCGCGCGCTGCGTCTGCGGCGCGCCGCTTCCGTGGAGCTCGCACTTCTGCCCCAACTGCGGCCGGCCCGCGGGGTCGCAGCCGGTCGTCGCCTGTCCCGAATGCGAGCATCCGCTGCCGGCGGACGCCCGGTTCTGCGCCAACTGCGGCGCAGTCGCCGGCGAGGCCTCCGCCGCCGAGCCCGAACCGGCCGCGGCGACCGCCGACGCCGACGACGGTGCCTGAGCGCTGTCCCGCCTGCGGCGCGCCCGCGCAGGACGACCAGGAGTACTGCCTGGACTGCGGCGTCCGCCTCGTCCCGGGCCGCCGGCTCGGCGGCCTCGGCTACGCCTGGGAGCGGCGTTTCGGGCGATACCCGGGCGACTGGGTGGTCGCGGCGCTGCTCCTCCTGCCGGTGGCCGCCGGCTCCGCGACGGCGGGGATCGTCGCCGGGCGGGACACCGGTCCGCGGATCGGCTCGGCGACCGTCGTCGCCACCTCGCCCGTGGTCGAGGCCCCGCCGGCCCCGCCCGTGCAGCCGGAGCCGACCACGACCGCCGCGACCACGCCGGCGCGACGCCCCCCGCCGAAGCCGCCCGCGGGCAGGCCCGGGCTCCTCACCTGGCCCGCGAAGGACGGCTACACGGTCGTGATCTCGTCGATCCCGGCCCGGGGGAACGGGCTCGCCGAGGCGACCGCGAAGGCCAGGGAGGCGCTGGCGCGCGGGCTCCGCGCCGGCGTGCTCGACTCCGGCAAGTTCGCGAGCCTCCACCCCGGCTACTACGTCGTGTTCGCGGGCGTCTACGGCTCGCTCGACGACGCCCAGCGGGCCGCGCGGTCGATGGCGGCGAAGTACCCGAACGTCTACGCGCGCCAGGTCGCGCGCTGACGCCGTTCCGGCGCGATCCTGCCGGTTGCCGCCGAGGGCAACACGGGCCGCGACTTTGTAACACGGCCGGGAAAGGAGTAGACTGGCCCCCGAGAACCGTCGCAGCGACGCTTAACAGGCGCGTAACAAAGCTTTTCTGCCACTTAACAGGAGACCTGAATACTGGCCATGGACGAGTTGAGCGCTCAGATTCGTAACTGCATGTATCAGTACTCGCGAGCGATCTATCGGACGATCAAGGACCTGATCGACCCGTACGCCGACCCGGACGAGCAGCTCGAGTACCGCCGCGCCGTCCTCGAGGCCTGCGAGGAGACGATGGAACGGCTCGCGACCGACCCGCACTACTTCGCGAATCCGGACAAGACGCTCTTCCAGGACATCCGCCGCTACTTCCCGATCACGCAGCAGGCGCA
>Ga0070741_10017437_pt1 | contig 11795 bp, 15 predicted proteins | sample Coa_R1_4_FD_66440 | JGI IMG/M metagenome (GOLD analysis project Ga0070741, IMG submission 66440) | Surface soil microbial communities from Centralia Pennsylvania, which are recovering from an underground coalmine fire - Coalmine... | ecosystem: Environmental > Terrestrial > Soil > Unclassified ...
TCTGCTAGGCGCCTTACGAGGACGAACTGCAAGCGGGCGGCGGCGGCCCGTGTCGGACCATCTCCAGCGACCTCTCGACGGCGCGGATGTGCTCGACCGGCACGCGCGGCCCGTCCGCGGGCGGCTGGAGCCACGGCCACGCCGCCGGCTCCGCGAGCGCCCGCACGTACTCCTCGACCCCCGCAGGTGTGCTCAGGAACAGCAGCTTGGCGGTGGCCGACTCGACCCGGAACGTGTGCGGAGTCCCGCCGGGCGCGAACGCGACCATGCCGGCAGCTCCGCGCTGTCCACACTCGGCCACCCAGCGGGGCGGCTCGCCGTCGTCTCTTGCCAGCTCCGGTTCGACGATCCACGCGGTCACCTCTCCGTCGAGCACGTAGAAGGTCTCGTCCTGCGGATGGGAATGGAGCGGCGGCGCCGCCCCGTGCGGCAGCACGCCTTCCCACAACGCGAAGCGGCCGCCCGTCTGCGCGCCGTCCAGCTTCAGCCGCGCGACCGTTCCGAGGAACCAAAGCGGATCCTCGCCGCGAACGACCACCTGCCCGACCGCATTGCTCATTCCGCCGGCTGGGCGGCGACGGAGCCGATCCCGATCCAGGTCAGCCCCTCGTCTCCAGCCACCATCTGCCGCCGAGCCTCCGGCGGGCAGTAGACGAAGTGACCTGGACGCAAAGACCTCTCCTCGCCGTCGACACGCAGCACGCCGCCGCCGCGAACCACGGCATAGACCTCCTCCTGGTCGTTCCCGCGGTGGTCATGCTCCGGTCCTTCCGCGCCCGGTGCCAGCTCCAGCTGGTTGATCCGGAAGCCGGCGACGCCGAGTTGATCCGTCAACGCGCGGAAGACGCCGTGCTGCGCCTCCACGTCGCCGGCGTGAATCACCTGAGAGCTCGCGCTCATCACAGCTCCTTTCTTGCCACTAAAGCTTCTTCACCATGTAGACCGCCGACTCGCCGTAGCCGAGCGACGTGTAGAGGTTCCGCGCGACCTCGTTTCCGCCGAAGACGTTGAGCTCGATGCGCGCCAGGCCGAGCCGGCGGGCCTCCTCCTCGGCGAACAGCATCGCCTCGCGGCCGAGACCGAGCCCACGGTAGGTCTCGCCGATCGCGATCTCGTACACGAACATGATCCTGCCGCCGAGCCCGTCGCGCTCGGCCAGCCACAGATGACCGGCAACCTCGCCATCGTGCTCCACCGCGAAGATCGAATGATCTGCCGTCGCGAGCCCATCCGTCAGCAACTGTGCGAAGTCCCGCTCCGCCTTCGTGTGCGCGGGCTCCGGCTCGACGCCACCGTGCTCGATCATGCTGTCGGCGTAGCGTTCGGCGCTCGTCGCTCTCCACTCGGCGTACTCATCCTCGCGCAGCGGACGAACCGGCATTCGACGAGCTTACGAGAATGGACAGCGGCCGATCGGGGAAAAGGCAACGCGTGGGGGTCGCGCTCCGTTTCGCATTCGCGCTGATCGCGGTTGCAGCGGTCACGGCGGCGGGCGCAGGCGGAGGCTCGTCGTCGCCTGCGCCCGAGCCGCACGTTCTGCTGATCGGCGACTCGATCTCGACCGCGATGTTCTGGCACCGGCCGGCGGTCGCGGCGGTGCAGAAGAATCTCGCGGTCGACTGGCAGGTCGCCGTCTGCCGCACGCTCACCGGCCAGAGCTGCCCGTTCGACGGTGGGCGTCCGGAAAACGCGCTCGACCTGATCGACGCCATGCCGAGCGTGCCGCCCATCGTCGTCGTCGAGATGGGCTACAACGACGCCGAAGACACCTTCGCGGCCGCCGTCGACGAGACGGTCTCCACGCTCGTGGCCAAAGGGGCGCAGCACGTCCTCTGGCTGACACTCGCCGCGACGCGAGCGCCCTACCCGGAGCTCGACAGCGTCCTGAAGCAAGCTGCCACGCGCTACCCGCAGCTCCAGCTCGTCGACTGGGACGCGTATTCGTTCGGACACGCCGCCTGGTTCCAGAGCGATCTCGTTCACCTCACGATCGCGGGCGGCCTCGCGATGGCGCACCTCGTGCATGCGAGCGTCGTTGCGTTGTCCTCGCCGCTGCGGGTACGGCTTGCGCTGCTGCCCGACCTTCGAGTCGGCCGCCCGTATCGTACGCAGCTCCGCGTCGAGGGCGGCACGGCGCCGTACCGGTGGGAGATCGGCGGCGGTCATCCGCCCCCGGGCATTCATCTCCGCGCAAGCGGCGTCCTCTACGGACGACCGATGACCGACGCAGCGATGGACTTTCTCGGGCGTGTCGTCGACGCCGATGGCGTGAGGGCGTGGACGACGGTGTACGCGCCGTACGCGACGGGGTAGCTCTACGATCGCGAGGTGAGCTTCAGCGGCTCCCTCATCCAGAACGCGATCTACATCGCGCAAACCCCGCCGGAGTGGCCGGTTGCCGCGGACGACTGGGAGCGCGCGGCGGAAGAGAGGCTCGACCCGGGCGCGTTCGGCTACATCGCCGGCGGCGCCGGAGCCGAGTCGACGATGGCCGCGAACCTCGAGGCGTTCACCCGCTGGCGCATCCGGCCGCGCATGCTGACCGCGAACGCGTCGCGCGACATATCGGTCGACGTCTTCGGCCTGCACTCGCCGGCGCCGTTCTTCCTCGCGCCGGTCGGCGTCCTCTCGATCGCGCACGAAGAAGCCGAGCTCGGTGCCGCGCGCGCCGCAGCGTCGTCCGGTGTGCCGATTGTGCTCTCGAGCGCGGCGACGAACACGATCGAAGAGGTCGCTGCCACCGGCGCGCCCCGCTGGTTTCAGCTCTACTGGGTGAACGACCGCGAGATCTGCGAGAGCTTCGTGCGCCGCGCCGAGTCCGCCGGGTACGGAGCGATCGTCGTCACGCTCGACACGCTGAACCTCGGCTGGCGCCCGCGCGACCTGCGCCGGGCGTACCTGCCTTTCATCAAGGGTGAAGGCTGCGGGCAGTTCTTCAGCGACCCGGTGTTCCGCTCGCGGCTCGCGCAGCCGCCCGAAGACGATCTGCTGACCGCTGCCGCGACCATGCTCGCGACGTTCCCGAACCTGGGCCTTGCGTGGGCCGACCTCGACTGGCTGCGCGCACAGACGACGCTGCCGATCCTCGTCAAGGGCGTCCTTACGGCCGACGACGCAAGGCTCGCGCTCGACCACGGTGTCGACGGCATCGTCGTCTCGAACCACGGCGGCCGGCAGGTCGACGGCGCGGTCGCCGCGCTGGACGCCCTCGTCGAGGTTCGCGCAGCGCTGCCGGAAGCGGTTCTGCTGATGGACGGCGGCATTCGCTGCGCTGCCGATGTCGTCAAGGCGATCGCACTCGGTGCCGACGCCGTATTGCTCGGCCGGCCCTACGCCTACGCGCTCGCAGTCGGCGGACAGCGTGGGGTCGAGGAGCTGCTGCAGAACCTGATGGCGGAGATCGACCTCACGCTTGCGCTCGCGGGCGCGCACTCGATCCGCGATCTCGACGCGTCATGGCTGGCACCGACCGCGGGATAGTCCTGAGTGGGCCCGGCGAGGTCGCGCTCGAGGAGATCGACGTGCGCGAGCCCGGGCTCGGCGAGCTGCGCGTGCGGATCGAGGCGACGGGCGTCTGCCACTCCGACCTGCACGTGATCGAGGAGAACGGCTGGGGGCACGAATATCCCGTGCTGCTCGGCCACGAGGGCGCGGGGACGATCGAAGCGGTGGGCGAGGGCGTCCGCGACCTGCGGCCGGGCGATCGCGTCGTGCTCGGCTGGAAGACCGCGTGCGGCGGCTGTCGCAGCTGTGCGCGCGGCGAGCCGCGCCAATGCTCGCGCCCACCGGCTGCGACCGGGCGGCTCTTCCGCCGGGACGGCACGGAGCTCACGCCGGTCCTTCGCACCGGAACGTTTGCGACGCACACGATCGTCCCGTCGGTTGCGGCAGTGAAGATCCCACGCGAGCTTCCTTCGGAGCAGGCCTGCCTCATCGGCTGCGCGGTCGCGACGGGAGTGATGTCGGTGCTCGAGACGGCGAAGGTCTGGCCCGGCGCACGCGTCGCGGTGATCGGCTGCGGCGCCGTCGGGCTGTCCGTCGTCCAGGGTGCGCGCATCGCCGGTGCCTCCGAGATCCGCGCGGTCGATCTGGATCCGCGCAAGCGCGAGCAGGCACGTAGCTTCGGCGCAACGCACGAGGACGTTGGCCCGGTGGACTTCGTCTTCGACGTCGTCGGGCGCCGCGAGACCTTCGAGCAGGCGCTCGGGATGATCGCGACGGGGGGCACCGTCGTCCTGATCGGCCTCTCGCCGGCGGGCGAGCGGGCCGAGCTCGATCTGCCACGCCTGTTCTCACGGCGCGCGCGCATCCTCGTGTCGCACGGCGGCGACCACCTGCCGCAGGCCGACTTCCCGCGGCTCGCCGGCTGGGCGCTCGACGGCACGCTCGATCTCGCCGGGATGGTCACGCACACAGCACCGCTCGACGACTGGTCGTCGGCGCTCGCTGCGATGAAGGACGGCGTGGTGATCAGGACGGTGCTGACGCCTTGACGCTCGAGTTGCTTCAGCGCATCGTGGCCGGCGAAGAGGAGGGTGCGAAGGTCGCCGAGCTGATCGGCATGCGGATGGTCGCCGCCGAGCGCGGCCGTGTCACGTTCGAGCTCGACGCAGGCCCGCAACACTCGAGCCCACCGGGCACGCTGCACGGCGGGATCCTCTGCGACCTCGCCGACGCCGCGATGGGCTGCGCGACGCTCTCGCTGCTCGACGAAGGCGAGACGTTCGCGACGGTCGAGTTGAAGATCAATTTCTTGAAGCCGGTGTGGGAGGGACGCCTGACCGCGGTCGGAGTGGTGATCAAGGCGGGCCGAACGCTGACGCTCTGCGAATGCCGCGTCACAGACGAAGGTGGCTCGCTCGTTGCCTACGCGACGTCGACACAGATGACCCTTCGCGGCCCTGTGGCAGAAGGCCGCTGACCGCATAGGATCGGCGCGTGGACCTGCGCGACACCCCGGACGAGGCCGCCTTCCGCGCCGAGGTGCGCGCGTTCATCGCTGCGAACCTTCCGGAGGAGTCGAGGCAGCGTGGCGGCCGGCGGTTCGAAGACGCCGACCGCGAGTGGAGCCGCAAGCTCGGCGAGGCGGGCTACGCCGGGCTCACCTGGCCGAAGGAGTTCGGCGGCGCGGGCGCGCCGTACAGCCACCAGGCGATCTTCCTCGAGGAGTCGGCGAGGGCCGAGGCGCCGACGCATCTCGGCGTGATCGGTCTCGGCATGGCGGGCCCGACGATCATCGCGTGGGGCACGGACGCGCAGAAGGAGCGTTACCTCGCGAAGATCCTCGACGCCGGCGAGATCTGGTGCCAGGGCTTCTCGGAGCCCGACGCCGGCAGCGACCTCGCGGCGGCGCGCACGCGCATCGAGGACCGCGGCGACCGCTTCGTCGTGAACGGTCAGAAGGTGTGGTCGTCGTTCGCGCACATCGCCGACTTCTGCATCCTCGTCGGCCTCGGGCTTCCGGACGAGCCGCGCTACAAGAACCTCACGTACGTGATCGCCGACATGCACGCGCCCGGCGTCGAAGTGCGCCCCCTCGTGCAGATCACCGGCCACCCGGAGTTCAACGAGATCTTCTTCACGGACGTCGAGGTGCCTAAGGAGAACCTGCTCGGCGAGGTCGGCGGGGGCTGGCAGGTCGCGATGACGACGCTGCTGCACGAGCGCGGCACACTCGGGTTCGCGCTCGCCGCGACGCTCGACGTCGCGGTGCGCAAGCTGATCGCGCTCGCGAAGGAGCGCAACGTGACCGATCCGATTCTGGTCGACCGCATCGCGCGGGAGTGGATCGAGTTGCAAGCCCTCAAGTACACGAACTACCGCGCGCTGACGACGCTCACGAAGACCGGCATCCCGGGCCCTGAGGGCTCGGCGTCGAAGCTCGTGTGGTCGGAGGCAAACCAGCGGCTGACGAAGCTCGCGCTCGAGATCCTCGGCGGCTCGGAGGTCGACGAGTACTGGACGTATCAGCAGCTCCGCTCTCGGGGCAACACGATCGAGGCCGGCACGAGCGAGATCCTGCGCAACATCGTCGGCGAGCGTGTGCTCGGCCTGCCGAGGTCGCGCTGATGGACTTCTCGTTCACGCAGGAACAAGAGGACCTTCGCCGCGAGGCGCGCACGTTCCTCGAGGCGAACCCCTCGCCGACACAGGAGCAGCTCGAGCAGCTCGGCTGGGTCGGCCTGCTCTCGTCCGACGACTTCACGTTCCTGGACGCGGCGGTGCTGTTCGAAGAGCTCGGCCGTGTGTTGTACGACGGGTCGTTCGTCGAGAACGAAGTCCGCGACGACCGCAACGCGCTGCTCACCGCATACGCACTCGAGGCGGTCGGCATCGGCTCGCACGCAGTGGAGCTCGCAGTCGCATACGTCTCCGAGCGTGAGCAGTTCGGCAAGAAGATCGGTACGTACCAGGCCGTGTCGCATCCGGTGGTCGACGCGTACGTCGCCGTCGAGCTCGCCCGCTCGCTCGCGTACTGGGCCGCGTGGTGCGTTGCGGAGCACGACCCCGACGCCGCGCGCGCGGCGGCCGCCGCGAAGTCGCAGGCCGCAGAGGCTGCGGTGCGCGCATGCGAGACGTCGATCCAGGTGCACGGCGGCATCGGCTTCACTTGGGAGCATCCGCTCCACCGCTACTACAAGCGGGCCCTCCGGCTCGAGGGCGCACTGGGCTACGGCCGCGAGCACCGCGCGGAGATCGCCGCATCGCTTCTGTCCTCGTAACCGGCGCGTCGACCGGAATCGGCGAAGTCACGTCGCGTCATCTCGCTGCGCGCGGCTTCGACGTGTACGCGTCTGTCCGCGTTGCTGGGCAAGCTCCGGCCGGGACACGCGAGCTCGTGTTCGACGTGACGGACGGCGCCGCGATCGCACACGCGGCCGAGGGCATCGAGACGCTGGACGGGCTCGTCGCGAACGCGGGGATCGCGATCGCGGCGCCGCTCGAGTTCCTGCCGGTCGACGAGCTCACGCGGCAACTCGACGTGAACGTCGTCGGGCAGCTCCGCGTCGTGCAGGCGTTCATGCCCGCCCTGCGTCGTGCGGGCGGGCGCATCGTCTTGATGGGATCGATCGGCGGCCGTTCGGCGCTGCCCTTCCTCGGTGCGTACGCGATGTCGAAGTTCGCGCTCGAGGCGATGGCCGATGTCCTGCGTGTCGAGCTCGCGCCCTGGGACATGCAGGTGTCGATCGTCGAGCCCGCCACGATCGCGACGCCGATGTGGACGAAGCCCCAGCGGTCGCTCGAGGAAATATCGCCGCAATCGGCCGAGCTCTACGGCGAGCGCGGCGAACGGTTCCGGCGACTGGCGGCGAAACGCTCGTCCTCGGCCGGCGTTCCCGCCGACGCGGTGGCGAAGGTCGTCGAGCGGGCGCTGACGGCTCCGCATCCTCGTTCCCGCTACGTCGTCGGCCCGGATGCTCGGCGGCGCGCGGCGGTGGAGAAGCTGCCGGACCGGCTGCGGGACCGTGTGCTCACGCGGTTCCTGTTCGGCTCGTAGGATCCGTCCATGGGCTACCACCTGGGCTCCCTCGACGAGCTGGGGGAGGGATACGGATTCCGCAAGGTGCGCGCCGCGCTCGGCGTCACCGCCTTCGGCGTCAACGGGCTCGTGTTTCCACCGCACTACGAAGGTCCGAACCACTTTCACGACACGCAGGACGAGCTGTACTTCGTCCATCGCGGGACCGCGACGTTCACGATCGACGGCAAGGAACACGTGGTGCCGGCGGGCGGGCTCGTCCACGTCGAGTCGACGACGCCGCGCATGGTCGCCAACCGCACCGACGAGGATCTCGTCGTGCTCGTCGTCGGCGGCAAGGACGGCTACGTCGAGCGGGACGGCCACGTCGTCAGCGACGAAGACCTGCACAAGCGGCAGGCGATGGCGCGAGGGGAGTACTGATGGACGGGCTGATGATGGACTACCAGCTGACGCTGCCGACGATCCTGCGCCGCGCGGAGACCTACTACGGCGACAAGGAGATCGTCACCCGCCTACCCGACAAGAGCTTTCATCGCACGACGCACGGCGAGACGTGCCGCCGTGCTCGCGCGCTTGCAGTCGCTCTCGCCGAGCTAGGCCTCGAGCGCGGCGACCGTGTCGCCACGCTCTGCTGGAACCACCACCAGCACCACGAGGCGTACCTCGGCATTCCGTGCGGCGGGTTCGTCCTGCACACGCTGAACCTGCGCCTGCACCCGAACGACCTCGCGTACATCGCAAATCACGCGGGCGACCGCGCGGTGATCGTCGACAAATCACTCGTCCCGCTGCTCGACCAGTTCGTCGGCCGCACGTCGATCGAGCACGTGCTCGTCGTGGAGGACTCGTACGAGGAGCTGATCGGGAGCGCCGATCCCGATGCGTGGAGCGACCCCGAGCTCGACGAACACGAAGCGGCCGCGATGTGTTACACGAGCGGTACGACCGGGATGCCGAAGGGCGTCCTGTACTCCCATCGCTCGACGCTTTTGCACACGCTCGGCGTCGCCGCGGGGAATCCGCTCGGCCTCGGCATCTCGGAGCGCGACTCGATTCTCCCCGTCGTTCCGATGTTCCATGCGAACGCATGGGGCTACCCGTACCTTGCCGCAGCGATCGGCGCGAAGCTCGTCTACCCGGGCCCGCACCTCGACCCCGAGAGCCTGCTGGACGACTTCGTGCAGGAAGGCGTGACGTGGACGGCGGGTGTGCCGACGATCTGGCTCGGCATCCTCGGCCTGCTCGACGCGAATCCCGGCCGCTGGGACCTCTCCGGCATGAAAGGGATGCTGGTCGGTGGCTCCGCCGCGCCGCGCTCGCTGATCGCCGGGTTCAAGCAGCGGCACGGGCTCGACGTCGTCCACGGGTGGGGGATGACCGAGACGTCGCCGGTCGCCTCGACCGCGCAGCTCGTCGGCGATCTCGCGACCGCAGACGAGGAGACGCAGTTCGACTACGTCGCGATGCAGGGGCTGCCTTTGCCGCTCGTCGAGCTGCGCAACCGCGACGAAGACGGCAATGTGCTGCCCTGGGACGGGGAGTCGATGGGCGAACTCGAGGTTCGCGGCCCGTGGGTCGCCGCTGCGTATTACGGCGCAGAGGATCAGTCGGTGCGCTGGACGGACGACGGTTGGTTCAAGACCGGCGACGTGGTCTCGATTCATCCGCGTGGCTTCATCCAGATCAAGGACCGCTCCAAGGACGTGATCAAGTCGGGCGGCGAATGGATCTCGTCCGTCGAGCTCGAGAACGCGCTGATGGCGCACCCGGCGATCGCCGAGGCCGCAGTGATCGCGGTGCCGGACCCGAAGTGGGACGAGCGGCCGCTCGCTGCGATCGTCCTGCGCAAAGGCGCTTCCGCCACGCCAGAGGAGTTGCGGGCGTTCCTCGAGCCCGACTTCGCGAAGTGGTGGCTCCCCGACCGCTTCGAGTTCGTCGCCGAGATCCCGAAGACGAGCGTCGGCAAGTTCAAGAAGACGGAGCTGCGCGCGCAGTTCGCGAACGCTCCCGCGGTGACCGCACAGTGATCCGCACCGTCTGGCTCGACAACCCGCCCGTCAACGCCGTGAACTCCTCGATCATCGAGACGCTCTGGGATGCGTTCGAGAACCTCGGTGACGAGACGCGAGCCGTCGTGCTGCGCGGCCGCGGCGAGCGGGCGTTCTCCGCGGGGGCGGACATCGGCGGGTTCGTCGGCGGACTCGGCGAGAACGAGCGCCCGGCCGGCATCCAGCCGGTAGCGAACCTGATCGAGCAGGCGCCGGTCCCCGTCGTCGCGGCGATCCACGGCTACTGCCTCGGCGGCGGTCTCGAGATCGCCCTCGCCTGTGACTTCCGCATCGCGACACGCGACGCGCAGCTCGGCTTCCCGGAGGTGAACCTCGGCCTGCTGCCCGGCGGCGGCGGAACGCAGCGCGCGCCGCGGCTCATCTCGCCCGGCCGTGCGCGCTGGCTCGTGATGAGTGGTGAGCGGATTCCCGCGGAGGTCGCCGAGAGGTGGGGCCTGGTCGAGTTCCTCGTCGACGACCTCGACGAGGGGATCGAGCGCCACGTCGCGCCGCTCGGTCGGCAGAGCCCGCATGCGCTCCGCCAGATCAAGCACCTGCTGCGCGAGACGCGCGACGAGCGCAGCGACGAGCGTGAGGTGTGGGCGTTCGCGGCGTGCCTCGAGTCGGAGGACGGGCAGGAGGGCGTCGCAGCGTTCCTCGAGAAGCGCGAGCCACGCTGGACCGGCAGGTGAAAGCGGTCGTCCTGCGCGAGGTCGGCGGGCCGCTCACGCTCGAAGACTGGGATGAGCCGAGCGGCATGGTGCTCGATGTGCGCGCGGCGGGCGTCAACTTCGCCGACATCCTGATCAGGCGTGGGCGCTACCCGCAGATGCCCGAGCTCCCGCATGTGCTCGGGAGCGAGGTCGCGGGCGATCTCGACGGCCGGCGAGTGATGGCGTACTCAAGTGCCGCCGGTGGGTACGCGGAACGCGTCGAGATCGACCCTGAGTGGGTGTACGACCTCCCGGACGGCGCGTCGTATGCCGCGGGAGCGTCGTTCATGACCGCGTACCTCACCGCGCACGTCCCGCTCACACGGCAGCTCCACGTTGGTGACGGCACCGACGTGCTCGTGCACGCGGGCGCCGGCGGCGTTGGCGCAGCGGCGATCCAGCTTGCGAAGCTTCGCGGTGCGCGGGTGATCGCGACGGCGAGCTCGGAGGAGAAGCGCGCCTTCGCGCTGCAGATGGGCGCCGACGAGGCGCGTGGCTACGACGACCTCGACGGCGTGCAAGTCGACGTCGTACTCGACACGGTCGGCGGCGAGCTCTTCACGCGCTCGCTCGGGCTGCTGCGCCCGCTCGGCGCGATCGTTGCCATCGGCTTCGCGGGGGGTCTCTGGCAGGACCCGGCTGTGCAATGGCTCGTCGGGCGCAACGTGTCGGTGGTGGGCATGTATCTCGGCCGGTTGATGCGCCTCCGTCCCGACCTCGTTCGGAGTGCGTTGGACGAGCTGCTCGAGCTGTGGCGGCGCGGCGACATCGATCCCCCGGTCGGCGCGAGGTTCCCGCTTGCAGCCGCGGGCGATGCTCACGCGTTGATCGAGACGCGTCGGCACGTCGGCAAGGTGATCCTCGAGCCGTGAAGGCGCTCGTCACGGGCGGCGAGGGTGGGCTCGGCCGGGCCATGCGTGCGCGCCTCGAGCGGGAGGGATACGACGTCGAGTCGCTGGATCTCGTGCGCGGGTTCGACGTCTCGGATCCCGCTGCGTGGGAGCGTGTCGGCCCCGTCGACCTCGCGTGCCTCAACGCGGGTGTGCTGACGGGGGAGCTGACGTACGAGAACTATCGCCGCGCGGTGTCCGTCAACGTCGACGGGATCGTGCTCGGCGTCCTGCAGCTCGCGCAGGCGATGCGCGGTGGGGCGATCGTCGCCACCGCGTCGCTCGCCGGGTTGACGGGTATGCCGAGCGACCCGGTCTATTCGCTGACGAAGCATGCCGTCGTCGGGTTCGTGCGTTCGATGGCGCCGCGCCTCGCGCCGATCCACTTGAACGCCGTCTGCCCCGGCATCGCCGACACGCCGATGATCGACCAGCAGCGCGAGGTGTTCGCCGCCGCCGGGTTTCCACTGCTTGCGCCCGACGAGGTCGCGGAAGCGATGTGGCGTGCGGCGACGAGCGAGGGGACGGGGGAGTGCTGGTTCGTGCAGCCGGGCCGCGAGCCGGCGCCGTTTCGCTTCCCGAGCCTCCCCGGCCCGCGTGTGGCCGGCGAGCGTGTGGGCGCCCCTCCGATGTGAGGGCATGCAGCGGCCGCCCGTTTCGC
>Ga0070741_10017438_pt1 | contig 11795 bp, 12 predicted proteins | sample Coa_R1_4_FD_66440 | JGI IMG/M metagenome (GOLD analysis project Ga0070741, IMG submission 66440) | Surface soil microbial communities from Centralia Pennsylvania, which are recovering from an underground coalmine fire - Coalmine... | ecosystem: Environmental > Terrestrial > Soil > Unclassified ...
CCTTGGATACAAATTCGATTTCGGCGCAGGGGCAAAAAGGGCATCAGAGATTTTGGGAGTGGAGTGAGAATTTAAAAAAATTGAAAACCGCAATTAAATTCATCCACCTCTCCGACATACATATTGGAGTTGAGACGCACGGAAAGACCAGTTCAGTAACGGGGAGAAATACAAGGCTCGAAGACGTGCTCCGTTCTTTGGATTCGGTCTTTGATACCGCCATCCGCGAGTCGGTGGATTTAGTCCTCATTGCCGGCGACGTTTTTCACAGAGAAAACCCCCATCCTACGGAAGAAACAGAGTTTGCAAAGCGGATGGCAACCCTTGTTGAAAAGGGGAAATCAAAGGTCGTAATAGCACTTGGCAACCATGATTATCCCTCAAGCTTTGGAAGAGCCGCCGCAGTTGAAATATTTCCCGCACTCAACATGAGCGGAGTTTTCATCTCAAGAAAGCCCGACATCTTTCCCGTAATAACCAAAAGGGGCCCCGTTCAGGTTGCATGTCTTCCCTGGGTGGGTAGAGGCGTCCTGCTCACAAAGGAAGAGTACAAATCCCTCCCCCCCGAAGCCCTTCAACTAGAGATAGAAAAGAGGCTAATCGGCATAATTCGGGGTCTGGCAGAGAGGGTGGATAGTTCGTCTCCCGCCATATTCCTCGGTCATGTCGCCCTGAGAGACGCAAAGCTCTCTGGAACCGAGATGACAACGCTCCTTAGCTTAGAGCCTACAGTTCCAAGGAGTGAGCTTGCAAACCCGGCATTCAGCTACGTAGCCCTTGGCCACGTCCACAGGTTTCAGGTTTTAAATGAGGGGTATAGACCCCCGATTGTCTATTCGGGAAGCATAGAGCGTATTGATTTCACGGAAGAAAAGGAAAAAAAGGGGTTTATTATAGGCGAATTATTTAAAGGCGATGGGAGATGGGAGTGCCAGTTTGAATTTAGAGAAACCCCGGCAAGGAGGTTTCTTACGATAGAGCCAGAGGAAAGAGATGGAGATATAAGCGAGGCGATTTTAAACGAGATTAAAAAAGAAGACGTTCGGGATGCAGTCGTAAGAATAAGATACAAGCTGTCAAAGCCCGAAGATGAAATTGATGAAAAAAGGGTTAGGGAAGCCCTGAGCCAAGCCTACTCAGTAAAGATAGAAAAAGCGTTTGAGAAGCAAAATAAGATAGCCGGTAAGACGGAGTTTCCAAAAACCATGGACACCCTTGAGGCATTAGAGAAATATATACAATCCAAGCCGGAGCTTAAAAACATAGCCGAGGATATGAAAAAATACGCAAAAGAGCTTATTCAAAAATACGAATCCTAGTCGTCGGGACTTAAAATTTCAAAGAGACCGCGCCTCCGTTTCATAACAGCTCATATCACCAGGCTCACATTTTCTGGTCTCAACCTGAAGGGTTACATGTGCGATTTGAAACTCATCGTGTAGGTGGTTTTTTATCTCTTCGACAAGCCCTTCACTCGTTTTTATGTCTTCAACGACTAGATGCGCACTCAGCGCTTCAAATCCCTGAGTAAGAGTCCAGGCATGGAGGTCGTGCACACCGAGAACCCCGTTATGAGAGCCGATGGCGTTTTCAAGGGATTTTAAATCTATTCCCTTCGGAGTCCCCTCAAGGAGAATATGGGCGGATTCGCTAAGGAGTTTCCATGCGCCCCTGAGTATAAGAAAGGCAATCAAGATGCTTGCAAGAGGATCGGCATAATGCCATCCGGTTTTTAACATTACTAAACCCGCAACGAGAGCACCAACAGAACCGATGGCATCGCTTATGACATGAAGGACAGCCCCACGAATATTTAACTTATCGCTTTTGAAACTTGATAGGATGTAAATCCCGAGAAAATTGACTCCGAGTCCAATAAGAGCAACCACGCTCATTTCAAGGCTCTTTATATTCTCGTTGGGAACTCTCAACCTATTGTAGGACTCTATGAGTATTCCAATAGAAATGACAAAGAGGATCAGACTATTTAAAAAAGCGGCAAGTATCTCAGCCCTGTAAAACCCAAACGTTTTTCGAGAGGTCGGCGGTCTTAGAGAAAACCAGATTGCAAAAAGAGCAAGGGAGATAGAAACGGCATCTATAAGCATGTGCGCAGCATCGGAAAGCAGCGCAAGGCTTCCAGTAAAAAACCCAGCCGCAGCCTCTACGAACATGAAACCCACAGTGAGACAAAGCACAACCGTAAGGGCTTTTTTTTCCTTTAGCTCTCTTCTGAGGCCAGTGCCTTTATCGTGATTGCGAGAATCCATTCAAGTAAAAATACAATATTATAAAAAAGAGTAAAGAGATTTGTGCTAAACTCCCCCTTACGATTCCCCAAGAGAGCTAATTTACATCCACGCCTGCTTGGTGATATAATCCTAAACAATAGCAGTTTAATTCTCCTCATTAAAAGGGGGAAACCAAATGGCTAGAGAAGCCGTAGTAGAAACCTCAAAAAACTTAGAAGAAGAAATAAGAATTATGTGCGATTGGACAAAGGAAATGCTTGAGGCAACATGGGATGGATTTCGAAGGCACAATAGGGAAAAGCTCAACCAAGCGGAGAAAATCGGACAAGAAATCCACCAAAAAGAAAAGGAACTGACACACCTTATTATAATTCGATTATCGGCAGGAGATGAATCGGTTAAAGGATTGAGTTTCCTCCCCCGTCACCTCGAGAGAATTGGAGACAACGTTGAACTCCTCATAAGATGCATAAGGACGATGACGCATGAGGGAACACTCTTTAGCGAAAGAGCGATAAGAGAGATCAACACCCTCTTTAATAAAGCCATTGAGCTTCTTGAATGCGTCCGAGATGCCATAAGAACGAAGAATAAAGTTCTCATAAGATACGTCAAAGAAGAGGGAGAAAAGTTCCATGAAATGATCGATGAATATGCGCTTGCCCACCAGGAGCGTCTGATCGACGGCACATGTATATCCAAGTCCTCTTCAGCCTATCTTGCTATTCTCGATTACCTTGCTGATATTGAAAGACACACAAGGCAGATGGCAGATAAAATAGCCGTATAGCAGAGGAAGAAAATGAAAAAACCCAAGACGATTGCCGTTTTGATTGCAGCTTTCTTAGTTGTGATTGTGCTTACACTGAACTCTGATCCCGTACCGGTTAAGTTCCCTTTTAAGAGAATTGAAGCACCGGCATTTGTTATGTACCTGATTTTCTATGTTCTCGGCGTTATATCCGCATTTGTCGGGATGCTCTGGCGGAAGATATAAAAACTCTACAATTTTGCTACTATAAGTCAGTGTATCAGTACGATGGCGTTTCAGCCGCCCCGCCCCGCCGCAATCAGAGATTGAAGATTGTAGTTCAATAGCTCTCCGATCCGCTCTACGCTCACATCCGCCGGTGGATACTTTGTAAGAACTGCCGGGTCGTACGCGTAATGACCCTGACGCGGAAATACAGTCGTCACGCGCCTGCCCCATACACCCTTTATTGTTGTCAATATGCGCAGCTTATCATCTACCAACACATAGTGTATAGCAGGATAACGGCTCTCGACATCCTCAAGCTCACGCTCCTTATGTATATAAATCAGAACATTCTTGTCAGCCGCCTCCTGCAGACCCGATCGCTCAATCTTGCGCGGCTGGAAGACCACATCACCATCAGAGAGGATAACCGTTGGTCCCCATTGTCTGAGGTGATCCACCACGTCTAGTGAATTTGGGAAAAGGCGGTTTGCAAACGGATAGTCAATCAAGAAGTGTGAGACTGTGAGGAGATGCGGATCACGCGGGTACTCAACGCGGTAGCGCTGCAGCGCACCGAGATAATCGGCGTAGCCGAGTTCGGCTCGAAGTTCCTCAAAAATCATCCAGTAGCGCTGCTGGCGCTCGTGTCCGACCTCACGCTCAAGATGGTGCATCAGGTCAACGACTACACGATCATTGTCCAAGAGGGTGTTATCAACGTCAAGAAGGAATACCACCTCGTTTGTAGCCATACTGTTTCACTCCCTTTCATCCACCCGCGCTCCACTTTGTGACTCCAGGCTCGGTCATTGACCAGGGATCGAGCACCCTATTTAGTTCATCCTCAGGAAGAATCTTTTTTTCAGTGGCTACCTGCCTTACGGTTTTTCCGGTTTCGTATGCCTCTTTTGCGAGTTTTGCGGCGGCATCATAACCGATTATGGGGGCAAGAACAGTGCACATGGCAAGGCTCTTTTCAATCATATCCTCGCAACGCTCTTTATCGGCTTTGATTCCCACAATGCATTTCTCCGTAAATACATGGGAAACAGTGGAGAGAAGTCCTATTGACTGGAGGATATTATGAGCCATGACTGGCATCATTACGTTGAGTTCAAAGTTTCCAAACTGTCCCCCTATCGCGATTGCCAAGTCGTTGCCCATGACCTGAGCCGCAACCTGGCAGACCGACTCCGCAATCACGGGGTTCACCTTTCCGGGCATAATGGATGAGCCGGGCTGAACCGGCGGAATCAATATCTCACCGATCCCGCAACGAGGCCCGCTTCCAAGCCACCTTATGTCATTCGCTATTTTCATAAGGCTCACAGCCAGGGTTTTAAGTGCGCCGCTTGCCTCAACAACGGCGTCTTTTGCCCCCTGAGCCTCAAAGTGGTTTTCCGCCTCTCTAAAATTAATCCCCGTCATCTCCGTTAAATTCTTTGCCACAAGACCGCTAAACTCAGGATGCGTGTTTATTCCCGTTCCAACCGCCGTTCCTCCGATTGCAAGTTCAGAGAGATGGCTTCTTGTGTTTTCAATCCTCCTTATCCCATGATCAACCATGGTTGCGTAGCCGCTAAATTCCTGCCCAAGCCTAATCGGAGTCGCATCCTGAAGGTGTGTGCGTCCGATTTTTACAATCCGGTCAAACTCCTCCGCCTTATCGGCCAATGCCCCGTGGAGCTTTTTAAGCGCAGGTATCAGATTCTTTTCAATCGCCTCAAGAGCGGATACATGAATGGCAGTAGGAATCACATCATTACTCGACTGTCCCATGTTTACGTGGTCATTTGGATGGACTGGTTTTCTATCGCCGATTTTTCCTCCAAGGATTTCATTTGCGCGGCTGGATATAACCTCATTTGTGTTCATGTTTGTCGAGGTTCCAGAACCCGTCTGAAATATATCGAGAACGAAATGGTCGTCTAACTTTCCATCTATTACCTCTTTTGCGGATTTTGATATGGCCTCTCCGATTTTCGGGTCGAGGAGTCCGAGTTCCACGTTTGCCTGCGCGGCGGCGAGCTTTATCATTCCAAGCGCCCTAATAAACTGCCTCGGAAAACGAATCCCGCTTATTGGGAAATTCTCAACCGCCCTCGCCGTCTGAGCACCATAGTACGCAGAGGCTGGAACCTTCATCTCACCCATTGAGTCGCTTTCAATCCTGAATCCCTCTTTTGACATATTCAAAAATCCTCCTTGATTATAATAATCGCATAACCCTCTACTTGTCATTGCGAGCATCCGAAGGATGCGTGGCAATCTCAAAAAGGATAGGATTGCTTTGTCGCTTCACTCCTCGCAATGACAAGTAAGAAGACCTTTCTTTCAATAATGCCATAACATCACAGAAAATAGAATCTATCCGAGTCTTTTGGTAAGTCAAATACAACTTATGCATCCTTGTTTTCTCTCCTAACGTCTAACTAATCGCAATCGGGTTATAGCAGGTTACACAATTCAAAAACAGGAGACACGTATATGCCGCGCAATGTATTGCATATAGCATCAATAATTAGTCTGGTTCTGATAGTTTCAGGATTACAGCCTGAAATCCGAGCCGAGCAATCAGGTGTCACTAAGTTCAAAGTCCGTATTGAGAATATATCGAATCCCGACGGACAAATGGCCTCGAATGGCACTAAGTGGCCGTTTGCGCTGTCTCCCGGTGTTTGGGTAGTGCATGGCAAGAATTCTCCGCTCTTTACAACGGGGAAACACGACCGCGGCAAGGGTCTCGAGGCTCAGTCTGAGGACGGCAATCCCGCAACCCTTGCGGAGTCGCTCAAGAAACAACCCGGCGTCAAATCAAGCGGCATTTTTAATGTCCCTGTAGGCGCTACGGCCCCGGGCCCGATTGGACCGGGCGGAGCGTTTGAGTTCACATTCACTGCGGCTCCAGGGTCGAGATTATCGTTCGCGATGATGTTTGGACAATCCAATGACCTCTTCTACGCACCGAATGATACGGGAATAGCACTCTTCGATAAAAAAGGCAAACCGATTAGCGGCGACATTACCCCCAAGATCTCACTCTGGGATGTGGGCACAGAAGAGAATGAGGAGCCAGGCATAGGGCCCAATCAAGCCCCCCGTCAGTCGGCTCCAAATACGGGCGCAGAGGAGGATGAGCCTGTTCAGCTTATCAGTGCCATTCATGACGGCTTCACATATCTGAAGACATCCGATGTCATTCGCATCACTATTACTCCGGAGGAAAGCGTTCAGAGTAGTAGCAGCTAGTGAATTTAAGAAATTGTAACTACGCACTCAATAAATTAATTAAAAGGAGGTGTTTTAAAATGTTAAGACGTAAATTTATAGTTGTGTTAGTATTGGTTATAATCGGGGTTGCGTGGTATCTCTTCCGTCCAGAGAGGCTCTTTATCAATCAGACCGTAAACGAGGGGTTTCCGGCAGCCAATTCAGAAAGTCAGAGCGCATCGCCCCAGGTCCTGTTTAAAGGAAACTTTCACGGTGTAGCCCATGAGACCAAAGGCGTTGCTACGGTCTATCAACTCCCCAATGGCGGGCGGGTGCTCCGCTTCACGGAGTTCAAAACCTCTAACGGCCCCGAGGTTCAGGTCTATCTCATCGCTGCCAACGATGCAAACGACAGCGATACCGTTAAGCAGGCAGGATTCGTTTCCCTCGGTCCAATTAAGGGCAATATAGGGGATCAGAATTATGACCTGCCCGCAGATGTTGACCTGGCAAAGTACAAGGCGGTTACAATCTGGTGCCGCCGATTCGGTGTTAACTTTGCCACTGCACCTCTGGCACCGCAGCAAAATTAAAGGGGTGAGACAAGATGCCCTATGAAAACCATTTTGATGTGATTATTATTGGAACCGGAGCCGGAGGAGGAACCCTCGCTTATGCCCTGGCTCCCTCCGGTAAACGCATTCTGCTTTTAGAGCGCGGCGACTATGTACCGCGAGAGAAGGATAACTGGAATCCCCGCGCTGTGAATGTCGAGGCGAGGTACAACACAAAAGAGGTATGGCATGACAAGAATGGCAATCCGCTCCATCCTCATACCAACTATTACGTGGGTGGCAATACAAAATTCTATGGTGCCGCCCTGTTCCGCCTTCGCAAGGAGGATTTCGGGGAGGTTAGGCATCATGGCGGGATTTCGCCCGCTTGGCCAATCTCATACGATGAGATAGAACCCTACTACACCAGAGCTGAGCATCTCTATCAGGTGCATGGTGAGCGGGGGGTTGACCCAACCGAACCCCCGGCGAGTGCGCCCTATCTCTATCCGCCTGTGAGCCACGAGCCACGCATTCAGCAGTTGAGCGATGACCTAAGCCAACTTGGGCTGAGGCCGTTTCACACACCTCTTGGCGTCATGCTGGATGAGATGAATCCGCACAAGAGCCGATGTATCCGATGCAATACATGCGATGGCTTCCCATGCCTTATGTATGCAAAGTCCGATGCCCAGGTAGTTTGTGTTGATCCCGCTCTTATACACCAGAATGTGACGCTGCTTACCAGCGCTTACGTCTCGCATCTTGAGACCAGCCCTTCGGGTCATGAGATAACCAATGTGCATGTCGAGCGCAAGGGCGAGAAAGAGACATACTCGGCAGACATCGTTGTTGTCTCTTGCGGTGCAATCAACTCCGCGGCGCTGCTCCTCCGCTCGGCAAACGACAAGCACCTCAATGGTCTTGCCAATAGCTCAGATGTTGTTGGCCGTCACTACATGGGTCACGTCAATTCCGTTCTTATGGCAATATCCAGGTGTCCCAATCCCACTATCTTCCAGAAGTCGCTCTCTGTCAACGATTTCTATTTCGGCTCAAAGGAATGGGAATATCCAATGGGGCATATTTCATTTGTTGGCAAACTCGATGCGGAAACACTGAGGGCCGGAGCGCCTGCCATCGCTCCCGGATGGACACTGGAGCTTATGGCCAAGCACTCACTCGACTTCTGGCTCACATCGGAAGACCTGCCGGCCCCAGAGAATCGCGTAACGCTCGACCGCAAAGGCAATATCGTGCTTACATATAAACCGAACAATGAAGAAGGGCACAAGCGTCTGATCGCCAAGCTAGAGGGCTTGATGAGGCAACAGTCCAGATGCTCTGTTCATGGGCACGATTGCCACCAGGGGTTGTTCTCGCGAAATCTGTTTATCGGCCAGCGGATTCCGCTTGCAGGGGTGGCGCACCAGAATGGCACAATTCGGTTTGGCAATGATCCAAAAACATCTGCACTTGATAGGAACTGTAAAGCGCACGACTTGGACAATCTCTACGTTGTTGATGCGAGTTTCTTTCCGTCAAGCGGTGCGGTAAATCCCGCGCTGACAATTATGGCAAATGCCTTGCGCGTTGGGGATCATCTAATGGAGAGGATGAGATAAATGATGCATGTAGGGGCAGGTTTGAGACCTGCCCCTACTCATGTGAGGAGAAAATTATAAATGGTAAGAGCCGTTACGAGATTAAGAAGGACAACCCTCTCTCTCTGGCTTTTCTTTGTGCTCTGCCTTTGGTTATCCACTGCACTTGCCCACCAGGCGGAAGAACGCGTCAAAGCCGTAGCTTCCATTGGGATGACGGTGAGTGACATGGATCGCTCGGTGGAGTTTTATTCCGAGGCGCTCTCATTCAAGAAGGTATCGGACATTGAGATAGAGGGCGCTGAATATGAACATCTCATGGGTGTCTTTGGACTTCGGATTCACATGGTTCGGATGCAACTTGGCGATGAATTCCTCGAGTTGGTTCAATACATCGCGCCCTCCGATGGTAAGCCAATCCCGATAGATTCTCACAGTAACGATCTTTGGTTTCAACATCTTGCCATTGTTGTAAGCGACATAGATAAGGCTTACGAACACATACGCAAATACAAAATCCATCAAATCTCGACGAGCCCTCAGACCCTTCCCAAATCAAATAAGCCGGCAGCCGGAATCAGGGCTTTCAAGTTCAAGGACCCGGACGGTCATCCATTGGAGCTACTGTGGCTTCCCAATGATAAGGGCGATCCTCGATGGCATAATCACACCGATAAACTGTTCATGGGAATAGACCATACGGCGATTACAGTAAGCAACACCGAGGCAAGTCTCAAGTTTTATAGAGACTTATTGGGACTGAATGTTGTCGGTGGGAGCCTCAATACCGGCACCGAACAGGAGCATCTCGATAATGTGTTTGGCGCTACGGTTCGCATTACAGCGCTTCGGCCTCCTATACAACCACCGGGAATTGAATTCCTAGAGTATGATACGCCCCTGGGTGGCCGACCTATTCCTCCGGACGTAAGGACTAACGACATAGTGCATTGGCAAATAACCCTTATAGTCAATGATGTGGAGGCTGTGGCAAAGCGACTACGCGAGAACAACATACGCTTTGTTTCAGATCAGGTACGCACATTGCCGGATGATAGGCTTGGATTTAAAAGAGGAGTCATGGTTCTCGATCCCGATGGCCACGCAGTAGAGTTGGTAGAAGGGTGGACGAATCAATACGCGAAAGAGGCTCTTGAGGGATTGGAATAGATGAATGACAATTATAATGAGCCATAGAATAAATGTTGAAATAATAGAGGAGAAAAAAAATGAAAGCAATTGCCGTAATCGCTGGAAAACCCAATTCGGTGCATCTGCGCGCGGTTCAAAAGCCCAAGGTGAGCGACATCCCCAATGGACGGGGCGTGCTCGTAAAGGTTTTGCGCGTGGGCGTAGACGGTACGGACAAAGAAATAAATGCGGCTGAATACGGAGCCGCGCCGCAGGGCGATGACTACCTTATTATCGGGCACGAGTCATTCGGTGTTGTCGAAGAGATTGGACCAAATGTCACAGAACTGCAAGTGGGTGATTACGCCACTGCGACAGTGCGTCGGCCCGGAACCAGCATTTACGACAAGATCGGCATGTACGATATGACGACAGACGACACGTATTTTGAGCGAGGCATAAATCTGCGTCATGGTTATCTCACCGAATACTATGTGGATGAACCGGAATACATAATTAAAGTGCCACCGGGTCTGAAAGAGGTTGGGGTTCTTCTTGAGCCTACAAGCGTAATTGAAAAGGGAATCGCGCAGGCTTATGAGATTCAGAGGCGTCTTCGTGTTTGGGACCCAAAACGCGCCGCAGTGCTCGGCGCGGGAACAATAGGGCTTCTAGCAACTATGGCTCTCCGTCTCAGAGGTCTTGAAGTCTGCACATACGGCCTGGCAAAGCCGCCATATTTAAATTCCGACCTCATTGAACAAATTGGCGGATGCTATCACAGCACCCAAGATACCACGCTCGTGAAAGAGGCCAAAGAACACGGCCCATTCGACATCATTTTTGAGGCCACAGGATTCTCACCTTTAGCGTTTGAGGCGATGAACATACTGGGGAAAAACGGAGTGCTAATTCTTGCCAGCGTTACCGGGGGTGACCGAGAAATCGAGGTTCCAGCAGACAAGATCAATTTGGGATTTGTGCTCGGCAACAAGGTCGTAGTAGGCACTGTAAATGCAAATCGCGAGTATTTTGAAATGGGAGTCAGGGACTTCTCGCAAGCTGAGCTTGCATGGCCGGGATGGCTACCGGAGTTTCTCACTCATCCTGTAAAAGGACTCGAAAGCTATAAGGAGTTGATGAAAACCCTCACGGAAGCCAAGGGCGCGATTAAGGTATTTTGCGAAGTCGCTCCGCTTCCGTAATTATAGAAAGGATGGCTCAAAATGGACATAAACCGACCGATTTTCATTCCAGTTATCCTTGGCACGCCGCGTCAGGGGCGCATGAGTGAGTATGTGGCAAGATTCGTTGTGGAAGAGGTTAGAAAGCGGAATGGTGTTGAGACAGAACTCATTGACATCCGCGACATTTCTTTATCAACAATGGACGCAGGCGAATCAATAAAGGACGCTAAATTCTCATCAACCGTTATGCGCTCGGATGCGCTGATTATTGTTGCACCTGAGTACAACCACGGCTATCCGGGTCTTCTCAAGCACGTGCTCGATACAAACCTCAAAGAATATATACACAAGGCAGTTGGAATCTGCGGTGTCTCCGCGGGAGGGTTTGGTGGCACAAGAGTAATACAGGGACTACTCCCCGTGATGAGGGAATTGGGATTGGTAACCATATTCTGGGACGGAAACTTCTCCAGTGTCCAGAATATATTCGATTCCTCAGGCAATCTCCTAGATCAGGCTTATATCAAGCGCATTGATAAGTTCTTGAAAGAACTAATATGGATGGCAAAGGTTTTGAGATACGGGCGTGAAAATGTTCCATTAGAATAAGAAAGCAAAGTGATTTTTTAGCCGCAAATTGACACAAATGAAAATAAATTAGAATACAGTATACAGAACATAGAACCCAGGAAACAGGGCGATAAGGAAGATTAGAAGATTAGAAGATTACAGATTCAAGATTAATCTTCCAATCTTTAAGGAAAAGTCCCTAAAATAGTTGGTATAAAGAAGGAGGCGAAACCTTTAAAATAGATAAAGGGAAAAAACTTAAAAGGAGGTTTCGCCCGTGAATAAAAATACAATAAGAAAGAGTAAAA
>Ga0070741_10017439_pt1 | contig 11795 bp, 12 predicted proteins | sample Coa_R1_4_FD_66440 | JGI IMG/M metagenome (GOLD analysis project Ga0070741, IMG submission 66440) | Surface soil microbial communities from Centralia Pennsylvania, which are recovering from an underground coalmine fire - Coalmine... | ecosystem: Environmental > Terrestrial > Soil > Unclassified ...
CCCGAGTTGGCGGAGTCGCCGCCGCGGGCCCGGCGCAGCAGCGCCCGGATGCGGGCGGACAGCTCCTTGACCACGAACGGCTTGGTGACGTAGTCGTCCGCCCCCGCCTCCAGGCCCGCCACCACGTCGTAGGTGTCGGCCCGGGCCGTGACCATGATGATCGGCACGTCACTGGCCCGGCGCAGCGACCGGCACAGCTCGAAGCCGTCCATGCCCGGCAGCATGAGGTCGACGAGGACGAGGTCGGCCGGGCGCCGGGTGAAGGCAGCCAGGGCGTCCTCCCCGCTGCCGGCCCCCTCCACGCCGTAGCCCTCGTCCTCGAGGGCCAGGCCCAGCGAGGCGCGGATGCGCTCGTCGTCGTCGACGAGGAGGATGCGGGACGGCACGCCGCGATCGTCGCTCATTTTCGCCGTCCGCGTGCTTCCGCCGATGATGACGGTTGTGTGACAGGCCCTCGCCTCCAGGGGGCCCATCGTCACCCAGTTGCAACACGAACGCGGTGTTTCCGTCGCGTGCGATGGAGATGATGGCCCGTGTGATGGCCGAGGTGAGTGCCCAGGAATTGGAAGGCTTCGGCCTCGGTTCCACGGCCACGAGCGCCCGCCCGGGCAGCGGCAACGTCCTCGTCATCGAGTCCTGCAACAGCACCTGGCTGTTCGACCACGACAAGGCGCGCTTCCGGCGCGTCCCCCGGGGCACCCCCCTCGACCTGCCTGCCCCCGAGGCCGAGTGGCAGCGCTTCCACCGGCTCGAGGTCGACCCCGACACCGACGCGTTCCTGGTGCACCTCAACGAGTCCGGGTCCCGGCTCCTGCGGTCGTTCCGCCACACGCCCCCGTGCCAGCAGTGCGAACCGCACGGCACGGTGGAGCTGTCGCTCGAGGCCATCCGCCAGGGCCCCGGCGACGACTGACGTTTCTCGACCGGGCTGACGCGGGCCGGGCCCTCGCCCGCCGGGTCGTCGACGCGGCCATCGAGCCGACGGTGGTGCTCGGGCTGGCCCGCGGCGGTGTCCCGGTGGCGGCCGAGGTGGCGACGGCGCTCGGCGTCCCCCTCGACGTGTTCGTCGTGCGCAAGCTCGGCGTGCCCGGCCACCGCGAGCTGGCGATGGGTGCGGTGGCGACCGGCGGCGTGCGCGTCCTCAACGAGCGGGTGGTGGCGAGCCTGTCGATCCCCGAGGCCACCATCGACGCGGTTGCAGCCGACGAGGAGCGCGAGCTGGCGCGGCGCGAGGCCGTCTACCGATCGGGACGGGCGCCGCTCGACCTGGTCGGTACCGGTGTGCTGCTCGTCGACGACGGCCTGGCCACCGGCGCGACCATGCGCGCCGCCATCGAAGCGGCGCGCATGCACGTACCCCGAGCCGTGTCGGTGGGCGTGCCCGTGGGCGCCCGCGCCACGTGCGAGGAGCTGACGAAAATCGCCGACGCCGTCGTGTGCGTGGAGATGCCGGCGAACTTCTCCGCCGTCGGGCAGTGGTACGGCGACTTCAGCCAGACCACCGACGACGAGATCGTGCGCCTGCTGGCCGGGTCCTAGACGATCCGGTAGGTCTGCAGCGCGTGGGCGACGACGTTGCCGTCGGCGTCGGTGGCGGTGATCTCCGTGAACGTGAGCTCCTTGCCGCGACGCACGGTGCGGGCGTGGCACAGCAGGTCGGACTTCTTGCACGCGCCGACGTACTGCAGCGACATCGACACCGTCGACGCCCGGGCACCCTTGTCGAAGTCGTGGTTCGACCATGCCGCCGCCGCCCCGGCGGTGTCGATGGCGGCCGCCACCACCCCGCCGTGGTAATAGGTGCCGTCGTTGGTGAGGTCCTCGCGGAACGGGATGCGCACGGTGACGTCGTCGTGCTCGTACTTGTCGAACACGAGGCCCAGGCCGCCGATGAACGGCGTCTTCGGCATGAGGTCCTTGATGGCGCGCCGGCGGCGCTCCTGCTCTTCCTCGCTCAACGGGTGGTCGGCCACGGCGGGTAAAGGTAATCGCATGGGCCTGTTCGTCGGCACGTCGGGATGGCAGTACCGCGACTGGCGGGGGCCCTTCTACCCGCCGAAGTTGGCGCAGGCCAAGTGGCTCGAGTTCTACGTCGAGCGCTTCCGGACGGTCGAGGTGAACAACACCTTCTACCGGTTGCCGCCGCCCGAGACGTTCGCGGGCTGGGCCCGGCGGGTGCCCGACGACTTCGTGATGGTCGTGAAGATGAGCCGCTACCTCACCCACGTGAAGCGCCTGCGCGACGCCGCCGAACCCGTCGGCCGCTTCTTCGAGCACGCCCGGCCCCTCGGCCCCAAGCTCGGCCCCGTGCTCGTGCAGCTGCCACCCCAGCTCCCGGCCGACCTGCCCGCGCTCGACGACACGCTGGCCCGCTTCCCGTCAGGCGTGCGGGCGGCGGTCGAGTTCCGGCACCCGAGTTGGTTCACCGACGACACCGCCGCCCTGCTCGCCCGTCACGACGCCGCCTTCTGCCTGGCCGACAGCCCCCGCCGGCGCACACCCCTGTGGCGCACGGCCGACTGGGGCTACGTGCGCTTCCACGAGGGCCGCGCCTCACCGCCGCCCTGTTACGGCCAGCGCTCCCTGCAGACCTGGGCCGAGCGGATCGCCGGCCTGTGGCCGCCGGGCGCGGACGTGTACGCGTTCTTCAACAACGACCACCGCGCCTGCGCCATCCGCGACGCGTCGGTGTTCGCTCACGCGGCGACGCGGGCCGGGCTGCACCCGACCCGCGTCCCCGACGTGATCGCGATCGCGTCCTGATCGCTACTTCTTGACGAAGCCCTTCGACGTCAGCCAGCTGTGGGCGACCGTCTCCGGGTCCTCCTTGTCGACGTCAGCCCGCTTGTCGAGCGCCGCCAGCTCACTCGTGGTCATGGCCGCCGACACCTTGTTCAGCGTGGCCTTGATGTCGTCGGTGAGGGCCTTGGTGCGGATGATCGGCGTCAGCACGTCTGCGGGCTGCAGGTGCTTGTCGTCCTGGAGCACGACGAAGCCGAGCGAGTCGAGGGTGCCGTCGGTGGTGCCGACCTCGGCCACATCCACGTTGCCGTTCTTGAGCGCCTCCTTCACCTCGGGGCTGTCGAAGCCGAGGGGCACGATCTCCTTGAACGTGATGCCGTAGGTGTTCTTGAGGCCGACGCCGCAGTACGGCCGCTGCGCGCACTCCGCCGGCGCGCCCAGCTTCAGCTGGCCCGCCACCGCGGCCAGGTCCGACATCTTGGTGAGGTGGTACTTGTCGGCCGTCGCCTTGGTCACGGCGAAGGCGTTGGCGTCGAGGGCGGGCGCGGCGTCGAGGGCGGTGAGACCCTTGGGCTCCAGCCGCGTCCGCAGCTTGGCGAGCGTCGCGGCCGGGTCGCCCGTCGCCTCTCCAGCCGCCTTGTTGACGAATTCGAGCAGCGTCGCCGCGTAGTCGGGGAACACGTCGATCGTGCCCTGCTCGGCCGCGGGCTCGTACACCTCGCGGGTGCCGAGGCGCAGCTTGCGGTTCACCGTGTAGCCCTTGGCCTCGAGGGCGCCGGCGTAGACCTCGGCCATGATCACGCTCTCCGAGAACTTCTCGGAGCCGATGGTGATCGTCGTCTTCTTCGCCGCCGCCGACGAGGACGACTTCGACTTGCCACAGGCGCTCAGTGCCACAACCAGGACTAGGCCGAGGGCCATCGCCCTCGTCATCCGGTGGATCCGCATGCTCCAGCCTCCTAGGGGGGTGTTGGCGCGGGCCGCAGGGCGTCCGCGGCGCCGGCAATCGGCTCATTCTTGACCGAATCGCGAGGCTTGAGTCCATTCGGCGTGATCCACCGCTGGACGAGCGCCAGACCGAGCTCGGTGCCGAGCGAGAGCACGGCCACGAGCAGGGCCCCCGAGAACACCTCCACGTTGTCCCGGTTGGCGATCCCCTCGAGGATGTAGCGGCCCAGGCCGCCGAAGGCGACGATCGCCGCCAGCGTGGCGGTCGCGACGACGTTGACGGCCGACGTGCGCACGCCCGCCATGATCAGTGGCAGGGCCACCGGCAACTCGACCCGGAGAAGCGTCTGCGCGCCCGTCATACCCATCGCCGTGCTCGCCTCCCGCAACTCGGGATCGACCTCACGGACGCCGGTGTAGGCGTTGGTGACCATCGGCGGCACGGCGAGGAAGAACAGGGCGATGAACGCGGGCACCGCCCCGATGTGGTGCGTCACCTGCAGGGCGACGATCAGCACCGCGAACGACGGCACCGCCCGCCCGATGTTCGACACGTTCACGGCGAGCAGGCCACCGCGACCGACGTGGCCCATGACCACGCCGATCGGCAAGGCGACGACGACCGCGACCGCCATGACCAGCACCGAGATCTCGACGTGCTCGAGCACACGGTGCGGGATGCCGTCGGTGCCGTGCCAGTGGGCCGAGGTGGTGAACCAGTGCGCGACCTGCGACAGGAAGTGCACGTCAGGCGTCCCGGCGCGCTCGCGCCCACGGCGTGGCGACGCGCTGCAGGCCGACGAGCCCGAGGTCGGCGGCCACCGCGATGACGACCGACAACGTGGCTCCGACCACGAGCGGGGTGTGGAAGTTCCGGAGATAGCCGTCGTACATCAGGCGACCGAGGCCGCCCAGACCGATGAGGGCGGTGATCGTGACCAGGCCGATGGTGGTGACGGCGGCGATGCGCAGGCCGGCGATGATCGACGGCACGGCCAGCGGCAGCTCGATGCGCAGCAACTGGCGGGTGGGACTGAAGCCCATGCCCCGCGCCGCTTCCTTGATGTCGTCGGGCACCCCGTCGAAGCCCGTCATCAGGTTCCGCACGAGGATCAGCAACGTGTAGCTGACGAGCATGATCTCCGCCGTCAGCCGCGTCAGCCCGGTGAGCGGCAGCAGCAGGCCGATGGCCGCCAGCGACGGGACCGTGTACAGCGCGCCGGTGACCCCGAGGATGGGCGCGAACAGCCACCGCCACCGGCGGGCCGCCAGCGCCAGCGGGAACGAGAGCAGCAGGCCGACGGCGAGGGCGATGAGCGTGAGCTCGATGTGCTCGCGGGTGGCCGACCAGATCAACGCCCCGTGGCTCGTCACCCACGGCCACCAGACCCACGAGTTCGGCCCGGTGGCCAGCACGGCTCCCGACACTAACCTCGGGTTCTCGCGTGATCCGGCTCGAGCACCTCACCAAACGGTTCGGCGGCACGAAGGTGGCGGTCGACGATCTCACCCTCGAGGTACCCGAGGGCGACATCTGCGTGCTCGTCGGCCCGTCGGGCTGCGGCAAGACCACGACCATGAAGATGGTCAACCGCCTCATCGAGCCGACCAGCGGCCGCATCTTCATCGGCGACGACGACGTCACCCACGTCGACCCCGTCGGGCTGCGGCGCCGCATCGGCTATGTGATCCAGCAGGTCGGCCTGTTCCCGCACCTGACGATCGCCGACAACGTCGCCACCGTGCCTCGCCTCCTCGGTTGGGACAAGCACCGCGTCCACGCGCGCGTCGACGAGCTGCTCGACCTCGTCGGCCTCGACCACGGCGAGTTCGGGAAGCGCTACCCGCACGAGTTGTCGGGCGGCCAACGCCAGCGGGTTGGCGTCGCGCGCGCCCTCGCCGCCGATCCGCCCGTGCTGCTGATGGACGAGCCGTTCGGCGCCATCGACCCCATCACCCGCCACCGGCTGCAGGGCGAGTTCCTGCGCCTGCAGGCCGAGCTGCACAAGACCGTGGTGTTCGTCACCCACGACATCGAGGAGGCGGTGCGCATGGGCGACCGCATCGCCATCCTGCGCCAGGGCGGCGTGCTCGAGCAGTACGACACGCCGGCCCAGATCCTCGGCAACCCGGCGTCGCCGTTCGTGGCCAGCTTCGTGGGCGCCGACCGGGGCCTCAAGCGCCTGACCGTCACGCCCATCGACCCGACCTGCCTCGACCCGTGCCCGCCCGCCCTCGACGGCCTGCCCACGGTGGCGGCCTCGGGCACGCTCAACGACGCGCTGGCGGAGATGCTCCAGCACGACCGGGCCGATGTGGCCGTGGTCGACGGCGACCGCTGCATCGGCATGCTGACCCTGCCCGCGCTGCACGCGGCGGCGCGCCGCAGCGTCGAGAGCTCAGCTGATGGCGGAGGCGCCGCGGAAGTACGGCAACAGGACGTCGGGCACGGCGACTGAGCCGTCGGGCTGCCGGTACGTCTCGACGACCGCGGCCCACACGCGGGGCACGGCCAGGGCCGAGCCGTTGAGCGTGTGCACGAAGGCGGTGCCACCCCCGCTCGGCTTGTAGCGCACGTTCGCCCGGCGAGCCTGGTAGTCGGTGAACCAGCTCACCGACGAGACCTCCAGCCACATGTCGCAGCCCGGCGCGTACACCTCGAGGTCGAACTGGCGGGCGTGCGACTGCCCCAGGTCGCCGGTGCAGATGTCGAGCACCCGGTAGGGCAGGCCCAGCGCCTTGATCGTTGTTTCGGCCCGCTCGAGCAGCTCGGCGTGCATGGCCGGCGCCTGCTCCGGCGTCGTGTACGCCAGGATCTCCACCTTGTCGAACTCGTGCACGCGCAGCAGGCCGCGTGTGTCGCGGCCTGCTGCGCCCGCTTCGCGTCGGTAGCACGGCGTGTAGGCCATCAGCCGCATCGGCAGGTCGGCCTCGGCCAGCACCTCGTCACGGCCGATCGACGTCAGCGGCACCTCGGCCGTCGGGATCGCCCACAGGTCGTCGCGCTCGAGGTGATAGGCGTCGTCGGCGAACTTCGGCAGCTGGCCGGTGGCGATGAGGGTGTCGGTGCGGGCCAGGGTGGGCGGGCGGATCTCCTCGAAGGCGTCGGCGTTGCGATCGAGCGCCAGCTGGCACAGGGCCCGGGTGAGCGTGGCTCCGCCCTTGCGGTACATGGCGAACATCGACCCGGCGATCTTGGCCCCCCGCTCGAGGTCGAGGATCCCCAGAGCCGCCCCGGTCTCCCAGTGGGGGACCCGCTGATGAGAGGCGTAGGAGTCGGGGTCGAACCCCTCGATCCGCACGACCTGGTTCTCATCCGGGCCTGCGCCGTCAGGGGCGTCGTCGTTGGGCAGGTTGGGGATGCGCAGCATCGCCTCGCGCAGCTCCGCCTCGGCGGCCGCCGCCTCGGCCGTGACCTCCTTCTCCTCGCCCTTCAGCTGCCGGCCCTGGTCGACCAGCTCCTGGGCCTTCGCTTCGTCGCCCGCCCTCCGGGCCTGCTGGCTGTCCTTGGAGATGGTGTTGGCTCTGGCCCGTAGGTCGTCGCGCCGCGACGCCAGCTCGCGTGCCCGCGCGTCGAGGGCCGCTGCCCGCTCGACCTCGGCCGCGGGCACGCCCTTGCGCGCCAGCGCCGCCTTCACGCGGTCGAGATCGGTGCGGAGGAGGCGCACATCGATCATGGGGAGAGGACGCTAGCTTCCCTTCGATGCCCGCCCTGGAGGTTTCCGGCCTCGTCGTGCGCTACGGCGCGACGACCGCCGTCGACGGCGTGTCGTTCGACGTCGAGGCGGGACAGGTACTGGCTCTGCTCGGACCCAATGGCGCGGGCAAGACCTCGACCGTCGAGACGCTCGAGGGCTACCGGCGGCCGTCGGAGGGCACCGTGCGCGTGCTCGGGTGGGACCCGATCGGCGACCGGGCCCAGGTGGTGGCGCGCATCGGCGTGATGCTGCAGCGGGGTGGCGTCTATCCCGGCATGAACGCGCACGACGCCCTGCGGCTGTTCGCCGCGTACTACGACGACCCGGTGCCGGCGGCCGAGCTCCTCGACCAGGTCGGGCTCACGAGCGTGGCCCGCACGCCCTGGCGGCGCCTCTCCGGCGGCGAGCAACAGCGCCTGTCGTTGGCGCTGGCGCTGGTGGGCAGGCCGACGGTGGCGTTCCTCGACGAGCCCACGGCCGGCATCGACCCGCAGGCCCGCCTGCTGGTGCGCGATGTCATCCGCCGGCTGCGCGACGACGGCGTCGCCGTCCTGTTGACGACGCACGAGCTGGAGGAGGCGGAGCGGGTCTCCGACCGGGTCGTGATCCTCGACCACGGCAAGGTCGTTGCCGCCGGTACCGCGGCCGAGCTGATGGCGACGGGGGCCGGCGCCGATATCCGCTTCGGTGCACCGGCCGGGCTCGACACCGCCGCCCTCGGCGCCCGGTTGGGCGCGACTGTCGAGGAGGAACGGCCGGGCGAGTACCGCGTCGACGCGCCGGCGTCGCCCAACAACGTGGCCGTGCTCACCGCGTGGTTGGCCGAGCACCAACTCCCCCTCGCCGACCTGCGGGCCGGGCGCCAGACCCTCGAGGACGTGTTCCTGCGGCTCACCGGCACGACCAGCGCCGCCGTGGCCGACCGGGCCCCCCGGGTGCGGCGCAGGGCGCGCCGGTGAAGGCCCGCGCCCTGCGCGCCCAGGTGCGCGCCGAGGTGGTGATGACGCTCCGTCGGGGCGAGTCCGTGCTGCTGGCCCTCGGCATCCCGGTGATGCTGCTGGTGTTCTTCTCGCTGGTCGACGTGCTGCCGAAGCCCGACCGGGTCCGTGACTCCGTCGACTTCCTCGCTCCCGGCATCCTCGCCCTGGCGGTGATGTCGACGGCGATGGTGAGCCTCGGCATCGCCACCGCCTTCGAGCGCCAGTACGGCGTGCTCAAACGCCTCGGCACCACCCCACTCGGCCGCCCCGCCCTGCTCACCGCCAAGACCGCGGCCATCGTCGTCGTCGAGCTCGTGCAGGTGGCCGTGCTCGTGCCCGTCGCCCTCGCCTTGGGGTGGCACGCCCACGGCAACCCCGCCATTGCCGTGCTGGCGGTGATCGTCGCCACCGTCGCCTTCGCGGGCCTCGGCCTGTTGATGGCGGGAACGCTGCGGGCCGAGGTGACGCTGGCGGCGGCCAACGCCCTCTACCTGTTGCTCCTCCTGCTCGGCGGCATGGTGATCCCGCTGTCGAAGCTGCCGACGGGCCTTCGCGTCGTCGCCCGCGCCCTGCCCGCGGCCGCCATCGCCGAGGCGCTCGGCGGCGCCTTCAGCTCCGCCGGCTCGGTCCCCGCCCGGGCGTGGGTCGTCCTCGCCGCCTGGGCCGTCGTCGCCCCGATCGCAGCCGCGTTGACCTTCCGCTGGGAGTAAGCCCGGGCGCGAACGTGCCCGCCTCGGAGGGCGGGCACGTTTCGCGAAGCCGGAAGTGCGTTTGTTACACGATGTTGCCGGGGCCGATCCGTATCGCCGGCCCGTGGGCGTCAACCGGTGCATACGCACCGTCGCCCAGGAAGTGCACGTCGTACCCGAGCGGGTTGAGCAACACGTCGACATCGTTCTGGACCATGCTGATGTCGCTGCACTTGGCAGTGCCGGTGTTGTCGGTCTTGACGTCCTTGCACAGCACGGTGCCCATCGCCTCGAAGGTGAGCAGGCGGCCGGGCAGGCCCGTGTGGGTGGTGTGATCGGTGAGGTGCGCCGTCAGCGTGAACAGCGGCACCGCCGGCGGGTTGTTGACGTTGATGATCGCCGGATCGGCCACCAGGTCGGCCTGGCAGAACACCGTTACCGGCGCCGTGTGCACCGCAGGCGCCACCGGGGTGTCACCGCTGCCCGACGCGTCGTTGTAGAAGGTGCCGCACGTCGGCGCCTGCGGGACGTAGACGCTGAAGTGCAGCGAGATGCTGTCGAACGGCGGCACCGTGTAGACCTTGCCCTTCGGCTCCTTCCACGTCAGCGTGCTGCCGTTGTTGCTGATGACCGGTTCGGTCGTGGTCACCAGGGTCGTGCTGTTGGGCACGTAGGCGAACCCGGCCGGCAGGTTGTCGGTGATCGTGGCCAGCTTGATCGGCGTGGCCGTGGGGTTGATGACGCTGATCGTGTAGCCGTCCTGCACGGGGACGATCTTGGGATCGGGCGGGTTCGTCTGCTGCGGGCTCGGCGGCGTGCCGGGCTTGTCGGCCGTCTTCACGACCTGCGGCGGTCCGGGCGACAGCGTGGTGCGGTGCGAGACGACGTTGGTCTGGCCGCCGAGGACGGTGACGGTCCAGCTCAGGCCGGCGCCGTTGTCCTGGAAGGTGGAGCACTCGCACGTGCTCGGGAACTCGTTGCGGGTGCCGACCTTGGTCCACACCGACTGGAACCCGGCCTCGTAGTAGCGGCTGCCGGCGGTGAGCGGCGTCCACTTCTCGGTGCGGGTGGCCGCCGACGTGGAGGCGATGCACGCGATCGACCCGTCAGCGGGGTCGAACTTGCCGTAGCCCTGGTCGGACCCCTGCAGGAAGCAGTCGCCGACGCGGTAGACGATGGCCCGGATCTCGTTGTCGGTGGTGTTGTTGATGGCGACGTCGGTCCTGTACCAGTCGTTGCCGACGACGTAGGAGTCGGTCTCCGTCAACTGCACGCCGGTGTCGCCGAGGGCGACGGTGGTGGAGATCGTGTACGGGTCGCCGAGGGTGCCGGTGCCCGTCACGCCCGTCTGGTTCATCGGGGTGAACGGCGTACGGGGCGACGCGTTCTCACCGGCGGGGATGTCGGCCGGCCCGTAGAGGGTGCTGGTGGCCGTGGTCGGGCCCAGCGCCACCAGGGTGCCGCACGCGTTCCCGCCGAAGAACTCGGGAGCCGGGTCGACCCGATGCTGCACGTTGCAGGTCAGGTCGCCGCTGATCTCGATCTTGGTCAGGGGGCCCGTCGGCGACGTGATCGCCTGGCTGTATGCCTGGGCCGCCGGGGGGCTTGAGAGCACGATCAAGGACGCCAGCGTGAGCACGCCCGCCATCGCACTGCTGATTTTCCGGAGTCTCATGCTCGTGGTGTTCAACAACCTTGTCTCCTCATCCTGCATGACCACGCAAAGTGGCAATACATGCGCAAATGGTGCTGGCAGGCCCCAGCCGCCGGCGTTACGCCGGGCTCATGGCGACCTTGACGCCTCCGTGGAAGTTGATGCTGTAGGGGAAGAAGCCATCGCCCAGCGGCGCGCCGTTCACCCGGAACGCTCGGACGTGGGGGCCGCCGCCCGGCCCGGCACCGACGATGATCTCGTCGGGGGCGGCGCCGTCGATGTCGCCGATGGCGACGCTCACGCCGCCTCCGAAGGCGGGGTCGAAGGCCATGAAGCCGAACCCGAGCTGCTGGCCGGCGGCCGTGAACGTGCGGACGTGGGGGCCGCCGCCGGGACCGGGCCCGGTGACGATGTCCTCGCTGCCGGCGTTGTCGACGTTGCCCGCGGCCACGTTGACGCCTCCGGCGAAGGCGGCGTCGTAGGCGTAGAAGCCCGGGTTGAGCACGCCGCCGGCGGCGCTGAACACCTTCACCAGGGGGCCGCCACCAGCGCCGGCGCCGGTGACGATCTCGTCGCCGGGCACGCCGTTCATCTCGCCCGACGCCACGTTGACGCCGCCGTGGAAGCCCGCCTCGTAGGCGAAGAACTCATGCAGCGGCTGGCCCTGGGACGAGCCGCTGAACACCCGCACGTCGGGGCCGCCACCCGGTCCTGCGCCCGTGATGATCTCGGGTTGGCCGGTGTCAACCGCGCCCACGGCCACGTTGACGCCGCCGCGGAACCCGGCCGCGTAGGCGAGGAACTCGTTGAGCAGTTGCCCGCCGTTGCTGAACACGCGCACGACCGGGAACGCGCCCGGGCCCGCGCCCACGACGATCTCGGTGCCGGGGTTACTGGCGATGACGTCGCCACGCGCCACTGACAGGCCGCCGGTGAACCCACCGTCGAAGGCGAAGAAGCTGCTGTTGGGCGAGCCGTTGGCGTTGTAGGTGCGGGTGTCGGGCCCACCGCCGGAGCCGGGCCCGGTGGTGATCAGCCCGTTGGAGAAGCCGCCGCCACCGCCGCCACCGCCACCACCGCCGCC
>Ga0070741_10017441_pt1 | contig 11794 bp, 12 predicted proteins | sample Coa_R1_4_FD_66440 | JGI IMG/M metagenome (GOLD analysis project Ga0070741, IMG submission 66440) | Surface soil microbial communities from Centralia Pennsylvania, which are recovering from an underground coalmine fire - Coalmine... | ecosystem: Environmental > Terrestrial > Soil > Unclassified ...
GAGGCGAGCCGCACGTGGTCCAGCCACGCCCGGTCCGGGGTGAAGCCGTAGCGCGCCTTCCAGTACTCGAGCGGGGGCGCGTCGAAGGTCCACATGGTGCCGAACTCCTTCACGAACCCCTTGGGCACCGGGGGCGCCGCGGCGGGCGGCGGCGCAGGCGGGGCCGTGACCTGGGCCGCCCCGACAGCCGGCGCGCCGAGGCCGAGCGCGAGGAGCGAACCGAGCGTGGCGAGACGAAACGTTGACCGGGGCATGGCATCTTCTCGCGGGAGACGGTGGAGTGGAAAGGCGGGTGCAAGGTAATCCGCCCGGCGGCGGCCCGCGAGACCGGGGTTAGATTCGGGAAACCTCATCCCCGGAGGGATCAGCGATGGCCAAGACCAGCAGGGCGACGGCGGTGTGGGAGGGCGTGCTGCGCACCGGGAAGGGGCGCTTCGAGGCGGGCTCCGGCGCCTTCAAGGGCGACTACTCGTTTCCGACCCGGTTCGAGGCGGCCGCGGGCACCAACCCCGAGGAGCTGATCGCCGCGGCGCACGCCGCGTGCCTCAGCATGGCGCTCGCCGCCGGCCTCGAGCGGGCGGGCACGCCGCCCACCCGCATCACGACCACCGCCGCCTGCACCATCGACAAGGTGGGCGACGGGTTCCGGATCACCGGGATGCGGCTCGAGGTGCGCGGCCGGGTGCCGGGAATCGATCGGGCCGCGTTCGCCAAGGCCGCCGAGGACGCCAAGAACGGCTGTCCCGTGTCGCAGGCGCTCAAGGGGAACGTGCCGATGGAGCTGGACGCGCGGCTGGAATGATGGGCAGCCCTCAGCCATCAGCTGTTAGCCGTCAGCTATTAGCCATCAGCTTGCTCCATGCGTGGGTGAGGTCCGACTTCCCTGCGTCCCGGGAGGCCTCCCGAAGGCGGCTCGAGCTAATAGCTGACGGCTAACAGCCGATGGCTGAGGGCTAATGGCTGACGGCTGACGGCTAACCGTGACCCCCTCACCTCGCCCGGCACCGGCCCCCGCTATCGTCGCCCCCGTGGCAACGCGCGCGCCCGCCCGGTCCCCGCGGTCCCGGGCCCCCACCGCTCCCGACGACGCGGTCGAGTCCGGCCAGGCGGCGGGACTCCGGTACGTGAGCGACGCCGCGCCCGGCATCCGGCGCGAGCGCCGGGGCAAGGGGTTCGTCTACCTGGGCCCGGACGGGAAGCCGGTTCGCGACCGGGCGGCGCTCGAGCGCATCCGCCAGCTCGCCATCCCGCCCGCCTACACCGACGTGTGGATCGGCCCCGACCCGCGGGGCCACCTCCAGGCCACCGGGCGGGACGCCCGGGGCCGCAAGCAGTACCGCTACCACCCGCGCTGGCGGGAGGTGCGCGACGAGACCAAGTTCGGCCGGATGATCGCCTTCAGCCGGGCGCTGCCCCGGATCCGGCGGTGGGTCCGGCGCGACCTGGCCCGGCCCGGCCTTCCCCGCGACAAGGTGCTGGCCGCGATCGTGCAACTGCTCGAGTGCACCGGGATCCGGGTGGGGAACGACGAGTACGCGAAGGCCAACCGGTCCTTCGGCCTCACCACCCTGCGGGACCGCCACGTGGAGATCTCCGGGTCGAGGCTTCGGTTCGAGTTCCGGGGGAAGGGCGGCAAGGTGCACGCCGTGGACCTGAACGACCGGCGCCTGGCGCGGATCGTGGCCCGCTGCCAGGCGATCCCGGGCGAGGAGCTGTTTCAGTACCTGGACGACGAGGGGCGGCGCGAGACGGTGGACTCGGGCGACGTGAACGACTACATCCGCCGCATCGCGGGCGAGGACTTCACGGCCAAGGACTTCCGCACCTGGGCGGGCACCCTGCTCGCGCTCGAAGCGCTGCAGGAGGTGGGTCCGTTCCGCACGGCGGGCGAGGCGAAGTCGAAGCTGCTGGCCGCGATCGACCGGGTCTCCGAGCGGCTCAACAACACCCGGGCGGTCTGCCGCAAGTACTACATCCATCCGGCCGTGCTGGAGAGCTATCTGGGCGGCGGGCTGCTGGGCCGGCTCGAGGGTCTCGATTTCGCCGCGAACGGCGCCGCCCCCGCCGGGCTCGGCCCCGCGGAGGCCGCGGCCGTGAAGCTGATCCGGGAGCTGGAGCGGGGACGCGCGGGCGCCGCTGAGCGCCGCGGGGCGCGCGGTCCGGGCCGAGCGGTGTATGCTGGATGGCGATGCCGCCGATCGCAGAGGACCCGGCCCTGGCGGAGCGGCTCGCGCGCTGGCGGGCGGAGACGCCGGGTGCGAGCCGGGGCGTTCACCTCAACAACGCGGGCGCCGCGCTGATGCCGGCCCCGGTCCTCCGGGCCGTCGAAGAGCATCTGCGGCGCGAGGCCATGTTCGGGGGATACGAGGCGGAAGACCGGGCTCGGGACGAGCTCCGGGCCGCCTACGCCGCCCTGGCGCGGCTCCTGGGGGCGGAGCCGCACAACCTCGCCCTGGTCCAGAACTCGACGGTGGCGTTCGCCCAGGCGCTCGCGGCCCTCGACCTCGGGCCCGGCGACCGGATCGTCACCACCCGCGCCGACTACGCCTCCAATCAGATCATGTACCTGTCGCTCGCGCGCCGCCGCGGGGTCGACGTGGTGCGGGCGGACGACTTGCCCGAGGGAGGCGTGGACCCTGACTCGGTCCGCCGGCTCCTCCGGCGACGGCGGCCGGCGCTCGTGGCGCTCACCTGGATCCCGACCAACTGCGGGCTGGTCCAGGACGCGGAAGCGGTCGGCGAGCTGTGCGAGGAGGCGGGCGTGCCGTACCTGGTGGACGCCTGCCAGGCGGTAGGCCAGATGCCGGTGGACGTGGCGCGGCTCCGCTGCGACTACCTGGCCGCGACCGCCCGGAAGTTCCTCCGCGGGCCGCGCGGCATCGGGTTCCTGTTCGTCTCCGACCGCGCGCTCGCGGCGGGCGCCCACCCGGTCCTGGTGGACTTGCACGGCGCCACCTGGACCGACCCGGACCGATTCGACCTCGCCCCGGACGCCCGCCGGTTCGAGACCTGGGAGCTCCCCTGCGCGCTGGTGCTGGGCCTCGGGGCGGCGGCCCGTTACGCGCTCGACGTGGGCCTGGAGACCGCGCGCGACCGCGCCCGGGCGCTCGCGGCCCGGGCCCGCGACGGGCTGGCCCGGCTCCCGGGGGTCCGGGGGCTCGATCGCGGGCGGGAGCTCTGCGCCATCGTGAGCGCGGCGCTCGACGGCCGGGACGCGGCCCAGGTGAAGCTCGAGCTCCGCCGGCGGGGCATCAACACCAGCTCGAGCGATCGCGCGAGTGCCGTGATCGACATGGACGCGAAGGGAGCGGCCTCGGCGCTCCGGCTCTCGCCGCATTACTACAACACGGAGGAGGAGGTGGACCGGGCGGTGGCGGCGATCGGCGAGCTCCTCACCCGCGGGTAGGGCGGTGGGCGTCGGGTGCGGGCGGGGCGCGGGAGAGGTACGGGAGAGGGCACCCTTCGCGCGCAGCCGGCCAACGACGCTCGGAGTCCCAGGCGGCATCACACGGCCTAACGCGCGCTCCGGGTGCCCCCTCCCGCTTCTCTCCCGCGCCTAACGCCACCTCGCCCGCACCTCGCCCGCGCCCACCTCGCGCGCCCGCCTCGCCGCCAGCACCGGCTCGAGCACGCGCCACACCCGGTCCGCCATGATCCGCTGACCCGCGGCCGTCGGATGCATTCCGTCCGGCTGGTTGAGCGAGTCCACCCCGGCCACTCCCTCGAGCAGGAACGGCACCAGCGGGACCTGATTCGCCGCGGCGAGCGCCGGATAGATCTCCCGGAACCGGCGGGCGTAGCGCTCCCCGTAGTTGGGCAGCGCCTCCATCGCCACCAGCACGATCGCGGGCGGGGGCGACGCCGCCCGGGCCCGGTCGATGATCGCTTGGATGTTCGCCCGCACCGATTCGGGCTCCTGTCCCCGGAGCCCGTCGTTGGCCCCGGTCTCGATCACCAGCACGGCGGTCCGGTCGCGCAGCACCCAGTCGATCCGCCGCCGGGCCCCGGCCGAGGTCTCGCCGCTCACGCCCGCGTTCACCACGCGAAAGGGGAGCCCGGCCGAGTCGATCTTGTGCTGGATCAGCGCGGGATAGGCCTGCTCGGGGTCGAGCCCGAGGCCCGCCGTGAGGCTGGTTCCCAGGAAGACCACGGCCGGCCGCGCCGCCTCATCGGAGGCGCTCCCGCCGGCCGGGGCCCCGCCCGAACGCCGGGCGGCCTCCGCGCCCGGGCGGCCGCAGGCCGCGAGCGCGCCGATCAGGAGCGCAATCAAGTATCGGGATATCATTCAGCATGCTCGCCTGTGAATCGCTCACGCAGATCTATCGCGCCGCCGGCCGCGACCTCATGGTCCTGAACGATATCAGCCTCCGGGTGGAGCCGGGCGGGTTCGTCGCCGTCACCGGCCCGTCGGGAAGCGGGAAGACCACGCTGCTCGGCCTGCTCGCCGGGCTCGACCGGCCGACCCGCGGAAGGGTGACGCTCGACGGCCAGGACCTGACCGCGCTGGACGAGGACGGGCGGGCCCGGGTCCGGCGGGAGAAGGTCGGCTTCGTCTTCCAGACCTTTCAGCTCATCCCCACCCTCACCGCCCGCGAGAACGTCCGGGTGCCCGCGGAGCTTCGCGGCGCCGACGGGGCCGCCGACGCCGACCGGCTGCTCGAGCGGGTGGGCCTCGCGGACCGGGCGCACCACTACCCGGCGCAGCTCTCCGGCGGCGAGCAGCAGCGGGTGGCGATCGCCCGGGCCTTCGCCAACCGGCCCAAGATCGTGTTCGCCGACGAGCCCACCGGCAACCTCGACCAGCGGACCGGCGCGGGCATCATCGAGCTCCTGGCCGAGCTGAACCGCGATCTCGGCACCACGCTCGTGCTCGTGACCCACGACCCGGATCTCGCGGCGCGGGCCCGCCGCATCATCCGGCTCGCGGACGGCCGCGTGGTGGGCGACTCCGGCGCGTGAGCTCCCTCCGTTTCGTGCTCCGCATGGTCCGGCGGGAGCTCCGGGCCGAGCCGGCGCGCCTGCTCCTCCTCGCCGGGGCGACGGCGGGCGGCGTGGCCGCGCTGGTCGCCGTCAAGTCGTTCACCACCAACCTCCGGGACTCGATCGGCCGGCAGGCGCGGGCGCTCCTGGGCGCCGACCTGAGCCTGAGCAGCCCGCGGCCCTTTTCGCCCCGGGTCGAGCGGCTGCTGGACAGCCTGGTGTCGGGCGGGGTCGCCTCCGGCGTGGCGCGGGTCACGAGCTTCGGCGCGATGGCCTACGTCCCCCGCTCCTCGGGGGCGCGGCTGGCGCAGATCGCGGCGGTCGAAGGGCCGTATCCGCTCTACGGCGAGATCCGGACCGAGCCCGACTCCGCCTGGTCGGGGCTCCAGCGGGGCCGGCGCGCGGTGGTGGACCCCGCGCTGCTCACCGCCCTGGGCGCGCGGCCGGGAGACACGCTCGCGCTGGGCGAGGCCCGGTTCGCCATCGCGGGCACGCTCGCGAGCGCGCCCGGCGAGATCGGCTTCCGGAGCGTCTTCGGCCAGCGGGTGTTCATCCCGGCCCGCTACCTCGGGGAGACCAAGCTCCTCGGGGTCGGCGCCCAGGTGCGCTACACCGCGTACCTCAAGCTCGCGCCGGGTCGCTCGGCGCAGGCGATCGCGGGCCGCCATGGCCCGCTGCTTCGTGCCGAGCAGGTGCGGGTCCGCACCGCGGCCCAGAACCAGCGGTCCCTCACCGACACGCTCACCCGTCTCGCCGACTACCTCGGTCTCATCGCCCTGGCGGCGCTGCTGCTGGGCGGGATCGGCGTGGCAAGCGCCGTCACCGTGCTGGTCCGGCGCCGCATGGAGACGATCGCCGTGCTCCGCTGCCTGGGGGCCACCGCGGGGCAGGTCTTCGCCGTGTACCTGGTCCAGGCCGCGGCGCTCGGGCTCGCCGGCGGGCTGATCGGCGCGGGGCTCGGGCTGGCCCTGCAGCAGGCCATCCCCGCGCTCGCGCGCGGGCTCCTGCCGGTGGACCTCCGGGCCGCGCCGGTCCCGCGCGCCGTCGCCCTGGGGCTCGCGACCGGCCTCTGGGTGTCCGTGATCTTTGCGCTGCTTCCGCTGCTGCCGGTCCGGCGGATCCCGCCGCTCGCGGCGCTCCGGCGCGCCGTGGAGGAGGCGCCGGCCCCGCGCGATCCCCGGCGCTGGGCGGCCGCCGGCCTGCTCGGGGCGAGCGTGGCCGCGCTCGCGGTGCTCCAGGTGGGCGACTGGCGCGCGGGGCTCGCCTTCTCGGCCGGGATCGGCGGCGCGCTCGCCGCGCTCGCCCTCGCGGCCCGGCTCCTCATGCGCGCCCTGCGCCGCTGGTTCCCGGGCGGGTGGCCGTATGCCTGGCGGCAGGGGCTCGCCAACCTGTTCCGCCCGGCCAACCAGACCGTCGCGGTGGTGCTCGCGCTGGGGTTCGGGACCTTCCTGCTCGGCACCGTGCTCCTGGTGCAGCACAGCCTGCTCCGTGGTCTCGAGGCGACCGGCGGGCCGCGGCGGGCGAACCTCCTCCTGATCGACATCCAGCCCGACCAACTGCCCGCGATCCGCCGGGAGCTCGCGAGCCGGGGGCTTCCGTCCTCGGACCCCGTGCCCATCGTCCCCATGCGGATCCGCTCGGTGAAGGGCCGCCCCGTGGCACGGCTCCTCACCGGCGCCGGCGGGGGCGAGGCCGGAAACGCCTGGGCGCTCCAGCGCGAGTATCGCTCCACGTATCGGGACACGGTGGTGGGCTCGGAGCGGGTGGTCGCGGGGACCTGGCCGGCGGCCGAAAGGAGCTCGCCGGTTCCGATCTCGGTGGAGCAGGATCTGGCCCGCGAGCTAGGCGCCGGGGTGGGCGACGAGATCGTGTGGGACGTGCAGGGCGTGGCGATCCCGTCCCGGATCGCGAGCCTCCGGGAGGTCGAGTGGGCGCGGTTCGAGCCCAACTTCTTCGTGGTGTTCTCGGCCGGGGCGCTCGAGCGGGCGCCGCAGAGCTTCGTCCTGCTCACCCGGGTGGACGATCCCGCGGCCCGGGGGCGGTTCCAGCGGGATCTCGCCGAGCGGTACGCGAACGTGACCACGCTGGACCTGGCGGCGATCCAGCAGGTGCTCGAGCGGCTGATCGGGCGGGTGTCGCTCGCGATCCGGTTCCTGGCCCTGGCGAGCCTCGCCGCGGGGGCCGTCGTCCTGGCGGGCGCCACGGCCGCGAGCCGGCTGCAGCGGATCCGCGAGGCGGTGCTGCTCAAGACCCTGGGCGCGAGCCGGCGGCAGCTGCTCCGGATCGCGCTGGCCGAGTACCTCGCGCTCGGGCTCCTGGCGGCGGTCGCGGCGCTCGGGCTCGCGACCGCGGCGGGCTGGGGGCTCGCGCGGTTCTTCTTCGACGGCCGGCTGTGGGTGCCGGGCCCCGCCTTCCTGGGGCTCGGGGCTGCGGTCGTCGGGCTCACCGTGGGGGTGGGGCTCTGGACCGGCCGGGGGGCGCTGGCGAAGCCGCCGCTCGAGGCGCTCCGCGACTAATATTTACCAGCCCGACACACCGGTTCCCCCATGCTCGCCATCGACCTCAGCGGCAAGCGCGCCCTCGTGGCCGGCGTCTCCGACGACGCCGGCTTCGGGTTCGCCATCGCCAAGGCGCTCGCCGAAGCCGGCGCCACCGTCTGCGTCGGGACCTGGCCCCCGGCGCTCGGCATCTTCCTCAAGCTGCTGGAGCGGGGGAAGATCGCCGACTCGCTCCGGCTCTCCGACGGGCGCCGGCTCGAGTTCGAGCGCATCTACCCCCTGGACGCCGCCTACGACACCCTGGCCGACGCGCCGGCCGAGGTCCGGGAGAACAAGCGCTACCGGGACCAGGGCGACTTCAGCATCCAGGGACTCGCCGAGCGGTTCCGGCGGGACTTCGGCGAGGGCTCGCTCGACGCCGTGGTCCACAGTCTGGCCAACGGGCCGGAGGTGAAGAACCCGCTCCTCGAGACCAGCCGGGCCGGCTACCTCGCGGCCGTGAGCGTGAGCGCCTACAGCAACATCTCGCTGGTGCGGCACCTGGCGCCGCTCATGCGGCCCGGGGGCGCCTTCCTGTCGCTCACCTACATGGCGAGCGAGCGGGTGATCCCCGGGTACGGGGGCGGGATGTCGTCGGCCAAGGCGGCGCTCGAGTCCGACACCCGCACCCTGGCCTACGAGGCGGGGCGGCGCTTCGGGGTGCGGGTGAACGCGATCTCCGCCGGGCCGTGGGCCTCCCGCGCCGCGAGCGCGATCGGCATCATCGAGCGCATGATCGAGTACACCGCCGCCAACTCCCCGCTGCCGCGCCCGATCACCGCGGCGGACGTGGGTCACGCGGCCGCTTTCCTCCTGAGCCCGCTCGCGGGCGCGATCACCGGCAGCGTGATCTACGTGGACAACGGGTATCACGCGATGGGCATGGCCGTGGCCGACGGCTCGGTCGCGCGCGGTGACTGAGCCCGGGGCGGGCCTCGAGATCCGGCGGGAGGGCCCGGCGTGCCGGATCACGCTCTGCCGCCCCGAGCGGCGGAACGCGCTCACGCCGGACGGCGCGCTGGCGCTGGCCCGCGCGGTCGAGGCCGCGGGGCGGGCGGGCGGGGCGCGGCTCATCCTGCTCGCGGGCGCCGGCGGCCAGTTCTGCGCCGGGCTCGACCTCCACTGGCTGGCCGGGTTCGAGCGCGGGCCGTCGGCGGCCGAGGTGCGGGCCGGCCTCGAGCGGTTCCAGGCGGCCGTCCTGGCGATCGTGCGCTCGCCGCTCCCGGTGGTCGCCGTGCTCCAGGGGAGCGTGGCCGGGTTCGGGGTGGACCTCGCGGCGGCGTGCGATCTCCGCCTCGCCGGCGCGGGCGCGACCTTCACCTCCGGGTTCGCCCGGCTCGGCCTCGTCCCCGACGGCGGCTCCACCTGCACCCTGCCCCGCCTGGTGGGCGACGGGCCCGCGCTCCGCTTTCTCCTGGCCGGGGAGACGCTCGACGCCGAGACCGCGCTCCGCATCGGTCTGGTGGACGAGGTCGCCCCGGACGACCGGCTCGAGGCGCGGGCCGGCACGCTGGCCGAGGCGATGGCGGTCGGCGCGCCGGCCAGTCTGGCCGCGATCAAGCGGCTCTGTCGCGAGGAGCAGCTTCCCGCGCTCGAGCGGGCGCTCCGGCGGGAGGCGGAGGCGCAGGCGGCGGCCTTCGCGGCCCCGGAGTTCCAGTGGCGGCTGGCCGCGTTCGTCGGGCGGACCCGGGGCAAGCCGGCGTGACCGCGCGCCCGATCTTCGCCCCCGATCTCCTGGCCGGGAAAGTGGCCCTGGTGACCGGCGGGGGCACCGGCATCGGCCTCGGGATCGCGCGCTGCCTGGCCCGGGCCGGGGCCGCGGTGGCGATCGCGAGCCGGAAGGCCGAGCACCTGGAGCCCGCCGCGGCCGAGCTGCGCCGCTGCGGCGGGGCGGTGCTCGCGATCGAGGCGAACGTGCGCGAGCCCGAGTCGGTGGCGCGGATGGTGGAGCGGGTGACCCGCGAGCTGGGCCGGCTGGACGTGCTGGTCAACAACGCGGCGGGCAACTTCTACGCGCCGAGCGCGACGCTCTCGCCCAACGGCTGGCGCGCGGTGGTGGAGACGGACCTCTACGGGACCTTCTACTGCTGCCAGGCGGCCTACCCGGCGCTCCGGGCGGCGGGCGGGGGGCGCATCGTCTCGATCTCCATGACCCTGCACTACCGCGGCTGGCCCCGGATGGCGCACGCGACGGCGGCCAAGGCCGGGGTGGACGCGCTCACCCGCACCCTCGCGCTCGAGTGGGCGCCCGACCGGATCACCGTAAACGCGGTCGCCCCGGGACCGATCCCGACCGAGGGGGTGAAGCGGGCGTTCGGCGCGGTGGGGGCCGGCGGGGAGGGGCAAGCGGGAGCGGCGGCCGGGCCGGGGGCGCCGGCACCCGACCTCTTTCTGCGGGACCGGGACCTCGCGCGCCTCATTCCGGCGGGCCGCTGGGGCACGCCGGAGGACATCGGCCACATGGTCACCTATCTCGCGAGCCCGGCCGGCGAGTGGATCACCGGCGCCGTGATCGTGGTGGACGGCGGCGCCTGGCTGGTCCCCGCCCCGTGACCGTGGAGCGCGCCTTCGCGGTCCTCGGCGCCCTCTCGGGTTTCCTCGCGGTGGCCGCCGGCGCGTTCGGCGCGCACGCCCTGCGGGAGCGGCTGGCGCCGGATCTGCTCGCGGTCTTCGAGACGGCCGCCCGCTACCAGATGTACCACGCCCTCGCGCTGGTGGGCACCGCGTGGGTCGCGGGCCGCTGGCCCGGCGCGCTGCCGGTGTGGGCGGGCTCGCTCTTCGTGGCCGGCACGGTGGCCTTCTCCGGCAGCCTCTACGCCCTCGCTCTCACCGGCGCCCGCTGGCTGGGCGCGATCACCCCGCTCGGCGGGCTCGCGTTCCTGGCGGGCTGGGTGTGCCTCGCCCTCGCCCCGGCCCGGGGGTGAGGGGCCCTAGTCCTCGGACGAGCGGCGCCGCGCGCGGGGGCGCCGGCGCCCGGAGGTCCCGCTCGAGGACCGGCTCCGGCGCCGCGGCGACGAGCGCTTCCGGCTCCGGCTTCCACCGGGCGGGGGCGGCACCTTGGCGCCCTTCCGGCGCGCCTCCGAGAGGCCGATCGCGATCGCCTGCTTGCGGCTCTTCACTCGGCCGCCGTGGCCGCGCTTGCCGCGCCTGAGCGTTCCGTGCTTCCGCCGGCGCATCGCGCGCTCGACGCTCCGGCCCGCCGCTCGGCTGTAGCGCCGCCGGCTCCGGCTCCCGCCGCTGCTCTTCTTCCTGGCCATTGCCGCTCCTCGGTCGAAGGGCTCCGGCCCCGTCCCGGTCGGGGCGGGGCCGCCCGGCCTTCACAGTGCGGCGGGGACGGGCTCCGGCCAGCGATGTGGATCACAATCGGCCGCTGGCCATTGGCCGTTGGCCCTAGGCCAGTGCCGCACACCGCGAGGGGCTCCGGTGCACGAAGCCCCGGAGCCCCTCTTCAGCAGCCGCTAACGGCCAATGGCCAACGGCCAATGGCCAACGGCTGACGGCCGCCCTACACCGACCTCGCGAACGCCATGTGGTACGCCATCAGCACGAACAGCGCGAGGACCACGATCGCGGCGATGGTGAGCGGGAAGACGAACACGCCGGTGAAGACCCGGCTGTCCTGCTTGAGGTGCATGTAGAACATCGCCACCAGGGCGAACTTCGCCGCGGAGAGCGCGAGCAGGAAGGGGACGAACACGGTCCGGAGGTCGAACCCGAGCGCCCCGGCGTGGTCGCCCCAGGTCATCTCGTACAGCGCGACCTCCAGCGCGGTCAGGATGAAGAGGACCAGCCCCACCTTGGTGTAGGTGCCGGGGGTCGGATGGGCGTGCTCCTCGGAAGCCACGTGCGCGTCCATGCGGGCCTCACTTCATCAGATAGACGACCGGGAAGATGACGATCCAGACCACGTCCACGAAGTGCCAGTAGAGCGCCGCCATCTCCAGGTTGAGCGAGTTCTGGGGCGGAAGCTGCCGCCGGAAGGCCAGGATCCACATCGTGATCAGCCAGATCACCCCGATGCTCACGTGGGTCCCGTGGAACCCGGTCAGGGTGAAGAAGCTCGCCCCGAACAGGTTCCGGCTCAGGGTCAGCCCCTTGTGCACGAAGTGGGTGAACTCGTACACCTGCATGCCCACGAAGAACATCCCGCAGCCGATGGTGGCGGCGAGCCAGCCCAGGAGCATCCCCCGCCGCCCCTTCTGGGCCCCGTAGAGCGCGAGCACGATGAAGAGCGAGCTGAACAGGAGGAGCGCGGTCCCCACCGTCACCAGGGGGAT
>Ga0070741_10017442_pt1 | contig 11793 bp, 11 predicted proteins | sample Coa_R1_4_FD_66440 | JGI IMG/M metagenome (GOLD analysis project Ga0070741, IMG submission 66440) | Surface soil microbial communities from Centralia Pennsylvania, which are recovering from an underground coalmine fire - Coalmine... | ecosystem: Environmental > Terrestrial > Soil > Unclassified ...
CGCAACTGGAGGACGGCGAGGATCGACGGCCTCGTGCTCGAGGCCTCGCTCACGCGCTTCTACGTGGAGTTCGACTGGCAGGGCGAGGAGCTGATGATCCAGTCACGGGCCATGGACTCCACGGGCTACGTGCAGCCGACCAAGGCCGAGCTGCGCAAGGTGCGCGGCGTCAACTCCATCTACCACAACAACGGCATCCAGACCTGGCTCGTGCGCGCCAACGGAGAGACCGAGAATGTCGAGATCACGTGAGGCGCTCGCCGCCGCCTTGGTCCTGCTCGTCGCCACGCCTGCCGTTGCCGGCAAGCTCGGACTGGGCCGCGAGGCGACGCCGCAGGAGATTGCCGCCTGGGACATCGACGTGCGCCCCGACGGCCAGGGGCTGCCAAAGGGCAAAGGCACCGTCGCCCAGGGCGAGGCGATCTTCCAGCAGCAGTGCGCGGTCTGCCACGGCGAGTTCGGCGAGGGCAAGGATCGGTGGCCGGCGGTGGCGGGCGGTCTCGGCTCGCTCAGGAACGACCGTCCGGACAAGACGGTCGGCTCGTTCTGGCCCTACCCGACCACCGTCTTCGACTACATCCGCAGGGCCATGCCGTTCGGCAACGCCCAGTCGCTGTCGCCCGACGAGCTCTACGCGCTCACCGCCTACATTCTCTTCCTCAACGACGTCACCAAGGACCCCAATTTCGAGCTGAACGAGCGGAACCTCGCCGCCGTGAAGATGCCGAATGCCGGCGCCTTCTACGACGACGATCGCGAGACGACCGAGCGCGGTTTCTGGAATCGGCAGCCGTGCATGAAGGACTGCAAGAGCAAGGTCGAAATTCTGGGACGCGCCCGTGTGCTCGACGTGACCCCGGAAAGCAAGACCGCGCCGCGCGTCGATTGAATTCGGGATGCGCCGGCGGCTCGAGGTCCCGGCCGTGGGCGCCGGCACGGGCCTCATCGAGGCTTGACATCCGTCAATGCCGGGCATGGCCGGGTGCCGTTGTCTGGGGCCGGGTCGCCTGGCGGCGGGCGACATGCGAACGGATCCATCTCATGCTCACGAGCAGGCGCATGCGGCTGCTCCTTGGCGCCCTCCTTCTGCTGTCGGCTGCCGGGGCGGGCTACGCCTTCGTCTCGCAGCGACCCGTCCGCGTCACGGTGGCCCCGGTCGTCGAGAACGTGCCGGTGCGCGTTTTCGGTCTCGGCACCGTGGAAGCTCGGGTGCTGTCGCGGATCGGCTTCGAGGTGGGAGCCGCCATCACCGAGCTCAATGTCGATCACGGCGACGTCGTCACCAGGGGGCAGGTGCTGGCAAGACTGCATTCGAGCCAGCAGGAAGCCAAAGTAGCGCGGGCGAAAGCCGCCGTGCTCAGCGCCGAGGTGGCCGTGCGGAAGGCCGACGCCAACATCGTCAAGGCCCGCGCCATCCTGGCGCAGCGTCTCGAGGTCAACAAGCGACGGCAGGAGCTGGCGGCGCGCCAGGTGACCTCCGCACAGGCGGCGGAGGAGGCGCAGCGCGACGAGGATGTCGCTAAGGCCGATCTGCTCGTGGCGGAGAGCGAGATCGAGGTCGCCAAGGCGCAGCTCACAGACGCCCGCGCGCAGCTGGCCTACGAGAAGGCGATCCTCGAGCAGCACACCCTCGTGGCGCCGTTCGATGCGCTCGTCGTCGACCGCCAGAGGGAGCTCGGAGCGGTGATCAAGGCCGGCGATCCGATATTCACGCTCGTCGCCGTGGGCTCCTTCTGGGCATTGGCCTACATCGACGAGTCGCGGGCCGGCGGCATTACGGAGGGCCAGCCCGCCGAGGTCCGCCTGCGCTCGCTGCCCGACCAGGTGTTCTCCGCCCGCGTCGTGCGGATCGGCATCGAGAGCGACCGGGTGAGCGAGGAGCGGCGGGTCTACGTGAAATGCGAGCAATGTCCCGTTCGCGTTCATCTGGGCGAGCAGGCCGAGGTGTTGATAACGATAGCCGTGCTCGCGAAGGCGCGGCTGGTCCCCGAGGCCGCCGTCACCGGCTATGACGGAAGGCGGGGCACGGTGTGGAGCGTGGAGGCCGGCCGGCTCAGGCGCAGGGTCGTCTCGTTCGGATACCGCACAGAGGACTCGCGACTCGAAATCCGCGACGGCCTTCCCCCCCACGCCGAGGTGGTCTCGCGGACGACGCCGTCGCTGCAGGAGGGCCGGGCGGCACGGGTAACGTACGAGGCCCGCCCGTGAACCTCGCTTTCCGCGACGTGCGCCACAACCTGTTCCGATTCCTGCTGACCTGCTTCGGTCTGAGCCTGCTGCTCGGCGTGGTCCTGGCCATGATCGGCATCTACCGCGGCATCGTCGTCGATGCTTTGACGGTCGCCCGCAACCACGGCGTCGACCTGTGGGTGGTGGAGGCGGGATCGCGGGGCCCGTTTGCGGAAGCCTCGCGCATCCCGGGCGACAGCCGCGAGGCCATTGCCCGGCTGGCCGGTGTCGTGTCGGCCGGCTCTGTCACCTATCAGACGGTCGAAGCGGAGCGGCTGGGACGGAAGGTGAGGCTGTACGTCATCGGCTTCGAGCCGGGTCGGCCGGGCGGACCGGCTCAGATAGTCGCCGGGCGTACGATCGGGCAGAGCCACTTCGAGATCGTCGCCGACCGGCGCGCGGGATTCGATCTGGGCGATCGCGTGAAGCTCGGGCGGACGGTCTTCTCGGTGGTCGGTCTCACGGAAGACCAGGTCGCCTCGGGCGGGGACCCCGTTGCCTTCATCACCCTGCCGGACGCCCAGAAGCTGCAGTTCGAGCTGGCACCGCCCGCGGCCCGCGTTCAGCTCGCCCGCGGCGCGCAGGGTGCGAGCAGAGACACAGTCAATGCCGTGGTGGCGCGTCTGGCGCCGGACGCCAACCTCGAGGCAGTGGCCGAGGCCGCGCGGCGCTGGAAGCATCTGGCGGCTCTCACCCAGTCCGAGCAGGAGGGCATCCTGGCCGAATCGCTGGTGGATCGCGCCAGACGCCAGATCGGCATGTTCACCAGCATCCTGCTGCTCGTCTCGGCGGTGATCATCGCCCTCATCATCTACACCATGACGATGGAGAAGCTGCGCCAGATCGCCATGCTCAAGCTGATCGGCGCGCCGGATCGCACCATCGTCGGCATGATCGTGCAGCAGGCGCTGGCACTCGGGCTGACGGGCTTCGCCTTCGGTGCCCTGCTCATCGCAGGCATCAAGGACTACTTTCCGCGCCGCGTCGTGCTGGAAATCGACAGCGTGCTGGCGCTCGGCGGCGTCGTCGCCCTCGTCTGCCTACTGGCGAGCGTCCTCGGCGTCCGCGCCGCCCTCCAGGCCGACCCGGCCACGGCGCTGGGGAGCTGACCCGTGATCGGGCCCCGAGACGGCGCGCTGGTGTCGCTGCGCGGCATCTCCAAGCACTTCGGTGAGGGAGAGACCCGCATAGACGCCTTGCGCGACATCTCGCTCGACGTGTGGCCGGGCGAGGTCGTCGCCCTGCGCGGGCCGTCGGGCTCGGGCAAGACGACGCTGCTCAACGTCATTGCCTGCATCCTGGACCCGTCCGGCGGGCGCCTGAGCCTGGACGGGGAGCCGATATTCGACGGCAAATGGCTGCGGCGAGACTTGCGCCGGCTGCGGCTGGAGAAGATCGGCTTCATCTTCCAGTTCCACAACCTGCTTCCCTTTCTCAACGCCATCGACAACGTGGCCATTGTGCTGCAGCTCGCGGGCCACGAGCCGTCCGAGGCGCGGCAACGCGCCATCGAGCTGCTCGACTACCTGGAGGTCGGCCGCCGCCGGGAGGCGTTTCCGGCCAAGCTTTCGGGAGGCGAGGCGCAACGCGTGGCCATAGCCCGGGCACTCGCCAACCGGCCGCGCATCATCCTCGCCGACGAGCCCACGGCCGCGCTCGATTCCAATCGCGCGCAGATCGTCATGGACCTGCTGCGCAAGCTGGCCGTCGATCAGAAAGCGGCGGTCATCGCCGTCACCCACGACGACAAGATCTTCGATCGCTTCGACCGCATGTTCATGCTGCGCGACGGTCACCTCGACCGGATCGTGCGTGCATCCGAAGCGGCATGACCCGTCGCGCCCCGTGCCGTTGCTCGCGCTGCCGCCTCACGCCGTTGCCGCCGGCTTCTGTTCCTGTCCGGCCAGCCGCTTGCCGTCGTCGCGCAGAACCACGTAGATCGCGGGGATCACCAGCACGGTGAGCAGCGTGGAGGAAGCGAGGCCGAACAGCAGCGAGATGGCGAGGCCCTGGAAGATCGGATCGAGCAGAATGGTGGCGGCGCCGATCATGGCCGCCAGCGCGGTGAGCAGAATGGGCTTGAAGCGGACGGCGCCGGCCTCGAGCAGCACCTCGCGCAGTGCCCGGTCCGGCCGCTTGCCGTGCCGGATGAAGTCGACCAGCAGGATCGAGTTGCGCACGATGATGCCGGCCAGCGCAATGAAGCCGATCATCGAGGTCGCCGTGAACGGCGCGGCGAACAGCCAGTGGCCGAGCATGATGCCGACCAGCGTCAACGGGATCGGAGTGAGGATGACGAGTGGCAGGCGGAAGCTGCCGAACTGGGCTACGACCAGCACATAGATGCCGAGGATGGCGGCAGCGAACGCGGCACCCATGTCGCGGAACGTGACGTAGGTGATCTCCCATTCCCCGTCCCAGAGCAGCGTGGGCTTCCCCTCGTCGGCCGGCTGGCCGTGGAGCCTGAGGGATGGCTTCGCGAGCGCGCCCCAGTCGTGCGCATCGATGCGCTTGGCCACCTCGAGCATGCCGTAGATCGGCGCCTCGTAGGCGCCGGCGAGCTCTGCCATCACCATGTCGGTGAAGCGCCCGTCGCGGCGGAAGATGGTGGGGGAGCCCGCCTCCTTGGCGATGCTTACGACCTCGCCCAGCTCGACCACCGTGCGGTTGCCCGGCTGTGCGTTGGCCGGAACCGGCGTCGATCCCAGGGCCTCGGACCAGGATAGCGCGCGCTTCGGCAGGCGCACGGCGATCTCGATCGGATTCCTTCCCTCGCCGCGATGCGAGTACCCTACCGGCACGCCGCCGAGCAGCGTCTGCAGGGTGTCGTAGACGTCGCGCTGCTCGACGCCGAAGAACTCGAGCCGGTCCTGGTCGATGGCAACGCGCAGGCGCGGGCGCCGCTCGCCGATGGAGTCGTCGACATCGACGATGAACGGAACCGAGGCGAAGATCTTCTTCACCTCGCGCGCGACGGCGCGCCGCGTTTCGGAATCGGGGCCATAGATCTCGGCCAGGAGCGTAGCCAGCACCGGCGGTCCCGGCGGCACCTCGACCACCTTGAGGCTGGCGGCCTCGGGCAGCGCCACCTCCTTCAGGCGCCGGCGAAGATCGAGCGCGATGTCGTGGCTGGCGCGCGAGCGCTCGCCGCGCGGCGCCAGATTGACCTGCAGCTCGCCGAGCTCGACGGCCTCGCGCACGTAGTAGTGCCGCACGAGGCCGTTGAAGTTGAAGGGAGCGGGCGTGCCGGCGTAGGCCTGGATCGAGCGCACCTCGGGCAGGTTGCGGGCGATGTCGGCCATGGCGAACAGCGTGCGCTCGGTCTCCTCCAAGGTCGCGCCCTCGGGCAGGTCGAGCACGACGGCGAGCTCCGACTTGTTGTCGAAGGGGAGCAGCTTCACCGTGACCGACTTGGTGGCAAACAGCGTCAGCGCCGCCAGCGTGGCTGCGCCGACGCCCAGCAGAAACCTCCAGGCGGAGCGCTTGCTGGCGATGACCGGCGTGGCAAGGCGGCGATAGAGGCCACCCAGCGCGCCCTCGCCGTGCCGTCCGTGGCCGGCGGGAGCGCCGGTGTCCCTCGGTGCCAGGCGCAGCATCAGCCAGGGTGCGACGACGACGGCCACGAAGAAGGAGAACAGCATGGCCGCCGAGGCGTTGGCGGGGATCGGCGCCATGTAAGGCCCCATCAGCCCCGATACGAACAGCATGGGTAGGAGCGCCGCCACCACGGTCAGCGTGGCAACGATGGTGGGATTGCCCACCTCGGCCACCGCCTCGATCGCCGCCTGCAGCCGCGTGCGGCCATCGTGCATGGCCCAGTGGCGGGCGATGTTCTCCACCACGACGATGGCATCGTCGACGAGGATGCCGATCGAGAAGATCAGGGCGAACAGGCTGACGCGGTTGATGGTGTAGCCCATCAGGTTGGCGGCAAACAGCGTCAGCAGGATGGTGGTGGGGATGACGACCAGCGTGACTGTGGCCTCCCGCCAGCCGATGGCGACCGCGATCAGGGCGACGATGGAGATGGTCGCAAGGCCCAGGTGGAACAACAGCTCGTTGGCCTTCTCGTTGGCCGTCTCGCCGTAGTCGCGGGTGACGGTGACGGCGACGTCGGCGGGAATGAGCCGGCCCTCGAGCGTCTCGAGCCTGTGCAGGAGGTCCTCGGCCACCACGACCGCGTTGGCGCCGGCCCGCTTGGCGAGGGCGATGCTGACGGCCGGCACCCGGTGCCAGTTGCCCTTGTCGTCCCTCGCGTCGTTCCAGACACGGTGCTCCCGCGGACTGGGCCCAATGACCACGGAGGCAACGTCGTTGACGTAGACCGGCCGGCCGTCGCGGGCGGTGATCAGCAGGAGCCCGATGTCGGGTACGCCGGTCAGCGTCTGCCCGGCCGCGACGCTGCGGGCAATGCCTGCCTCGCGTACCTGACCCGCCAGGAAGGAGCGGTTGGCGTCGCGCACCTTGGCGACCAACTGCTGCAGGGTGATGCCGTAGAGGGCGAGCTTCTCCGGCGACGGCTCGACGCGGATCTGCTGTGGACTGCCGCCGGAAATGTAGGTGAGACCGATGTTGTCCGTCTTCACGAGCTCGGCGCGCAGCTTGTCGGCGAGCTCGTAGAGATCCTTGTCCGTCCATCGGCCGGCGGCTTCCGGCGTCGGCGACAAGGTCAGGACGACGACGGCTACGTCGTTGATGCCCCGGCCGACGATCAGCGGCTCGGGAATGCCGACGGGGATGCGGTCCATGTTGGCGCGGATCTTTTCGTGCACGCGCAGGATCGCGTCCTCTGCCTTGGTGCCCACCAGGAACCGCGCCGTCACCATGACGCGGTCGTCCTCGCTCCGGCTGTAGACATGCTCCACGCCGTCGATGGCCTTGACGATGGCCTCGAGAGGCTTGGTCACCAGCTCGACGGCGTCGGGCGCCTTGAGGCCGTCGGCGTTGACGCGGATGTCGACCATGGGGACGCTGATCTGCGGCTCCTCCTCGCGCGGAATGACGAAGAGGGCGATGAGGCCCAGCGCGACGGCCGCCAGCAGGAAGAGGGGTGTGAGCGGCGAGCCAATGGTCGCGCCCGTCAGCCGTCCTGAAAGGCCGCGGTTCACGGTCGCACCAATTCATCGCCGGCGCGCACGCCCGAGAGGATCTCGATGCCGTCCGGCATGTCGGGCCGCGGGGCCTCGCGGCCGCGCTGCACGGGCACGTCGACGACGCCCTCCTTGCCCGACCGCACGCGCACGTAGTCGATGCCGAAGCGCGTGGTGATGAATGCGGCCGGCACCACGAAGGCGCTCCGCTCGCCGCCCGATATCCACACCCTGATGCGCTCGCTCACGAAGTAGTCGCCGAGCCCTTCGATCGCCGCGTCGGCGACGACGCGGCCGTCCTCGATTTGCGGGTAGACCAGAACGATTTTGCCGAAGCGGACTCCGGACTGACCGATCTCGGCGCCGTCGATGCGGACTGGGTCGCCGGCCTTGAGAAAGCGGGCATGGCGTTCGGGCACGCGCAGGCGCAGCACGAAGCCCCGTTCCGCTACGGTGGCGATCACCTCGCCCGGAAGGACGACGCTGCCGGCGGTGAGCGGCACCCTCAGCACGCGGCCGGAGGCCGGCGCCAGCACCTGCCCCTCGCTCAGCTGCTGCTCGATCACGGAGCGCTCGGCGATGCGCGACCGCAAGGCCGTGCTTGCCACCTCCGCTGCCGTGCGGGCCTCGTCGAGCCGCACCTTGGGCGTGGTGCCGCGCTCGAACAGGCCCTGCGCCCGCGCCAGGTCCTCCTGGGCCTTGGCCGATTGTGCCTGCAGCCCCGCAATCTGCGCGTCGAGCGCCTTCATCTGCAGGACGAGCTTGGCATCGCCGACCGTGGCGACCACCTGACCAGCTTCGACGCGGTCACCCTGCCGCACCGTCAGTTGCGCGATGGTACCGCCGATGCGTGCGCGCGCCGGCGCCACGTTGGCCGTCTCGACGGTGGCGAACACGGCCTTCTCGTCCGCGATGCTGCTCGCGGTGGCCACGAACACCTCGTCGGCGAGGGCCGGCCGCAGCAGGGCGAGAAGTCCCGCAAGCACGACAGCGATGCGCATCGACGTCTCTCCCGGTCCGGACCGTTGCGATCGCGAACGCGGCCACCTTCTCGGGTGACGGGCGCGGGCCATCATTGATCTCTCTCAATGCTGAGCTTGCGGGGTCGTGCCATCCTGCGCTTGGCCGCGGGCCGGCACTGCGCCGTCGGGGCGCAGTAGACGCGGTAGAGCACCGCGAGCAGCTCGCGCGCTTCCGCGCTCGCAACCGAGTACCAGATGGTCTGACCGTCGCGTCGGGCAGCGAGCAGGCCGTCCTTGCGCAGGAGCGCCAGATGCTGGGACACGGTCGAATCGCGAAGTCCCAGGCGCTTGGCCAGCTGGCCCACCGACCGCTCGCCGTCGACCAGCTGGCAGATGATGAGCAGGCGATGCCGATTGGCCAGCGCCTTCAGCAACTGGCTGGCACGATCCGCCGCAGCTTCCATGGCCTCGATTTTAATGTTCATATTTGCGAATATACGCAATAATGAATATGTGTCAAGCAACAGGAGCACGAGGGAGCGCAGATCGGGGGACGAAGCACGAGGAGGACAGGACATGGCAAACGTCGTCGTGATCGGGGCGGGCCTCAGTGGAACGCTGATGGCCTACGAGCTGGTGCCGCAACTGCGGTCGGAGGATCGCCTCACCGTGATCTCGCAGGGCGAGAAGTATCATTTCGTGCCGTCCAACCCCTGGGTGGCGATCGGCTGGCGCGAGCGCAGCGCCATCGAGGTCGATCTGCCCGAAGTTATGCGCCGCAAGGGCATCCGTCTGATGGCGCAGGGTGCCCGGCGCTTGCATCCGCGGGAGAACCGGGTCGAGCTGGAGGACGGCACTTCTGTCGACTACGACTACCTCGTCGTCGCCACGGGCCCCGAGCTCGCCTTCGACGAGATCGCCGGCCTCGGCCCAGCGGGGCATACGCAGTCGATCTGCCACGTGGATCACGCGACCGCGGCCAAGGCGGCGTTCGATCGATTCGTTGCCGCGCCGGGGCCGATCGTCGTCGGCGCGGTGCAGGGTGCGTCCTGCTTCGGGCCGGCCTACGAGTTCCTCTTCATCCTCGACACCGAGCTGAGACGGCGCCGCATACGCGACCGCGTGCCGATGACGTTCGTCACGGCCGAGCCCTACATCGGGCATCTCGGCCTCGACGGTGTCGGCGACACCAAAGGCCTGCTGGAAAGCGAGATGCGCGAGCGCCACGTCAAGTGGATCACCAATGCGCGCGTGACGGAGGTCACCGAAGGCAGAATGCGGGTGGAGGAGGTCGGCGATGACGGCGCGGTCCGCGCCACGCGCGAGCTGCCCTTCGCCTACGCCATGATGCTGCCGGCGTTCCGCGGCGTTGCCGCCATCCGCGGCATCGAAGGGCTGACCAACCCGCGCGGATTCGTGCTGGTCGACAAGCTCCAGCGCAACCCCGCCTTCCCCAACGTGTTCGCCATCGGCGTCTGCGTGGCGATTCCCCCCGTAGGGCCGAGCCCGGTTCCCGTGGGCGTGCCGAAAACGGGCTTCATGATCGAATCGATGGTGACGGCGACGGCAGAGAACATCGGCGCGCTGCTACGTGGAGAGACGCCGACATCGCAGCCGACCTGGAACGCCGTTTGCCTCGCGGATTTCGGCGACAGCGGCGTTGCCTTCCTGGCGCAACCGCAGATCCCGCCGCGCAACGTCAACTGGTCGTCGAAGGGCCGGTGGGTGCACACGGCAAAAGTCGCGTTCGAGAAATACTTCCTGCGCAAGATCCGGCATGGCGAGAGCGAACCGTTCTACGAGCGCTTCCTGCTCGACAAGCTCGGCATCCGCAAGGTGAAGGAGCACGCATGAGCGGGAGCAGGCACATCGTCTGCCGCCGATGCGGACAGATAAACCGCGTCGCCGACGGGAGGCCCGCCGAGCAGGCCCGCTGCGGGGCGTGCCGCGAGCCGTTGTTTGCCGGCCAGCCGACGGAGGTCGACGAGGCGGGCTTCGAGCGCCATGTGACGCGCAACGACATTCCCGTGCTGGTCGACGTGTGGGCGCCATGGTGTGGGCCGTGCCGGGCCATGGCGCCGATGTTCGCGAAAGCTGCCGGTGCGCTCGAGCCGGAGGTCCGACTGCTCAAGCTCGACTCCGATCAGGCGCCCGAGCTGTCGGCGCGCCTGGGCATCCGCAGCATCCCGACGCTTCTGCTCATGCAGTCCGGCCAGGTTCTCGCACGCACGTCGGGTGCAATGAGTACGGAGCAGATCGTGGCCTGGACCAAGTCCCATCTCGCATCGGCCGGCGCCGCCGGCCGATGAATCCGCGGCAAGTGAAATCAAAGGAGCCCATCATGAACATCGACCGTGCCGTCCTGGCCTTTGCCGGCCTGATGATCCTGGTGAGCCTGGCACTCGCCTGGCTCGTCAGCCCGTACTGGCTGCTGCTCACCGCCTTCGTGGGCCTCAACATGCTGCAGGCGGCGTTCACCGGCTTCTGCCCGGCGGCGATGATCTTGCGCCGGCTCGGGGTCAGGGAGGGGTGCGCCTTCTGCGATCGCGGCACGGCGTCGGCGTGACCGGCATGCGGCCGCGTTGCCGCCGCATGCAGTATTGATCGCCGCGGCCGGGATCGCCGCTGCGCAAGCGCCCGGCCACGTCTCAGTACCAGAGCGACGCCTTGGGCAGCGGCATGTCGGCAAACTGCACGAACGTGACGTGGAATGCCGCGGCGATGATGGCGGCGACGACGATGGTCTTCCACCATGGCCAGCCGGCGAGCAGCCACAGTTGCAGCACCAGGAACACGAGGCAGGCGAGCGAGAACCCGATGAGCGGCATCAGCGCGGCAAAGCCGGCGACGAGACCCAGCGTCAACACGAGCGTCGAGGATACCTCGCCGGGTTCGGCATTGACCTGTGTGCTGGGCGCAGCGGGCGACGGCCGGCGCAACAGGCTCCAGGCCCCGCCGATGAACAGTACGACGCCGAGCGCCAGCAGGTAGCGGTCGGGGCCGATGGCGTCGAAGTTGGCACTCTCGCGCGCCTGTACGGAGATGCGCCAGGCGTCGGCGAAGGAGACGACTCCGATCAGGATGAAGAGCAGAGCTTGAAGGCGCTGCAGGAGCATGGACAGAGCCTATCCGGTCCGACGCGCTCTCGTGAAACCGACAAGGAGCGCAAGCGAGGGTGGAACGACTTTGTAGCCAATCCCGCGATTGCCTGTCGACGGCATTCCATTGAGCGGGATTTGTTGTCGTTTTTCAAGGGCCGCACCCTGGCATTGCTGCAGTGGGCCGTGCTAGGAATGGCGCAGCACGTGGGAAACACGCGATCGGCGACCGCGATGGGGCCGGCAGGCGGCTCTTTGGTTTGCAGAGCGGGCCAGGCCGACAGGGGTGCGCCTCGGGGAAACGCTCATGGACGTTGGCCTCCTCTCCGGACTTGCCAATGCGCTGTCGCTGGCCAACGTCGGCTTCGCGCTGATCGGCTGCCTGCTCGGAACGCTGGTCGGCATCCTGCCGGG
>Ga0070741_10017443_pt1 | contig 11792 bp, 13 predicted proteins | sample Coa_R1_4_FD_66440 | JGI IMG/M metagenome (GOLD analysis project Ga0070741, IMG submission 66440) | Surface soil microbial communities from Centralia Pennsylvania, which are recovering from an underground coalmine fire - Coalmine... | ecosystem: Environmental > Terrestrial > Soil > Unclassified ...
GCTCCAGACACCTCCCCCTACCGCCGCACCAGCGGGCAGAATCACCGGCAACTTCGACAACACGCTGCAGAACCCCACTCCGACCCCGGCCGGAGCCCTTACTGAAACGCTGGGGCTAGGCCAGCAGTTCCGAGGCGCTGGCGAAGGAGCTCACCGTCATCGCGTCCTCGCTCCGCTCGGGGCCGAGCTGGAAGTCGGCGGCGTTGCGCTGGGAGGCGATCACCGGGTAGCCGTCGGCGTCCCAGCCGAAGGGCTCGACCACGATCTCGCGGTCGGCCCAGCCGGGATCGGCGCTGAGCTTGCGGTGATAGATGAAGTACTGCTCGCCGCCGGCGTCGATGAAGCAGCCGTGGCCGCCGCCGGTGAAGATCGGGCGGGGCAGCTTCTGCCACGAGGCCGGGTCGAGGACGTCGCCGCCGGTCCACTCCAGGAGGCCGACCTTGTACTCCGGCGTCCAGCTGGCGTCGGCCGAGTAGGTGATGAACAGCTTGCCGTCCCGCTCGTTGCGCAGCACCTGGGGGCCCTCGTTGAGCGCCGCCACGCGCTGCTCCCATTCGTGCTCCGGGCTCGAGATCCGCACCCGCTCCCCGCTGATCGTCACCGGGTCGGCCATGGGGGCGATGTAGAGGTGCTGGGGGAACCCGTCGTGCTCGCCCTCCCAGCCCGACCACACGGCGTAGAGCCGGCCCTCGTGCTGCAGCACCGTCATGTCGATGGCCCACGTGTCGTGGCGGGGATCGCAGATCTTGCCCAGGGCGTGGTAGGGCCCGAGCGGGTGGTCGGCCTCCAGGACGTAGGCCCGGTGGTTCTCGTTCTGCCCGTCGCTGGCGGCGTAGTAGACGTACCACCGACCGGCGATCTCGTGAAGCTCGGGCGCCCACAGCTGCCGGCCCCGCCGGCTCCCCCGCAGCGGCTTCCACACCACGGTCGTGCGGTTGCGGTCCATCCGGCCCAGGTCGGTGAACCGCTTGATGACGATCCGCCGGTCGTTGCGGGCCGCCTGGATCAGGAGGAACGAACCCTCGTGGGGCACGACGAACGGGTCCTGGCCGGGGAACGGCCGGCGCTCCCGAAACCCGTCGAAGATCACGACTTTCCGAGCGGCCGCAGGATGCGGTCGCTGCCGAGGCTCAGCAGCCAGCCGGTGGTGAGCAGGATCCACACCGTCAGGCTGGCGTGGGCGATCTTGATGTTGTCCTCGTCCCGCATGTAGTCGGTCATGGCCTTGAACCAGAAGAAGCTGCGGACGAGCCGGCGGAGGGGGCGGTTGTGGATGTCGGTCGACATGGCGTCGACGCACCACACCACGAAGGCCAGCGTGCACTCGGCCAGGACGAGGAAGAACATCATCTTCCGGGCGCCCGTCCGGTCGTACTCCAGCGACACCAGCCAGCCGGTGGTGGTGAGCAACCAGACGATCGCCGCGAACCGCCCCAGCTTGGGGAAGTTCCGGTGGGTGAACCAGCGCCCCAGCGTCACCGGCCACAGCACCGCCCGGACGATGCGCTCGAACGGCGGTCGGGCCCCGCCCTCGGGCAGGGAGTCGGCGCACAGCACGATGAAAGCCAAGGTCACTTCTACGAGAACCAAGGCCGCCATGGTCCGCTCCGACGGGAACAGCGCTCACGCTGCGGGGACAACAGGTTGACGTCTTGTTTCCCCAGGCAGGGCGTGTTTTCCTGCGGAACGCTACGAAGGCCGCGATACCTTCGGGTGAGATGCCAGAAAGTCCCACAGGGCCGGCGCCCAGTTGGCGTTGAAGGCGGGGACGTGCCCGCCACCCTCGATCGTCCACAGCGTCACCGAGACGCCGGACGGGCAGCCGCTCCACGTCGCCTCGTCGGTCTCGTCGCCGGGGATCGCCTGGTCGAGGTCGAGCTTGCGGCCGGTGACGGCCAGCGCGCCCCGGCAGCCGTCCTTGGCCGCCCAGTCGTCGACCGTCTCCACCGCCCCGGGGTAGACGCCCTCCGGCGTGGCGCCACCCTGGTAGCTGACCGTCATGTCGTCGCGGCCGTGGACGTGGAGCACCGACACCGCGGACCCCGCCGGGCAGCGGGTCTGGTCCTTCCACGTCATGCCGGCCAGGGTGACGATGGCCGCCACCCGGCCGGCCCGGTCGCAGGCGTAACGGTGGGACATGAAGGCGCCGTTGGAGTGGCCCACGACATAGATGCGGGCCGGGTCGACGTCATACCGGGCCGAAACGTCCCCGATGACGGCGTCGAGGTAGGCGACGTCGTCGACGCCGGAGTGGAAGAAGTCGCAGCAGGCGTCGGTGGCGTTCCAGAACCGCCGGCCGACCCGGTCCTGCGTGCCGTCGGGGTAGGCGAGCAGGAACCCGGCCTTGTCGGCCTCGTCGAGCAGCCCGAAGTAGCCCGCCTGTTGCTCGCCGCTCGAGCCGTAACCGTGCAGCAGCACCACCAGCGGGACCGGGTGGTGGCCGTCGTAGCCGGCCGGGACCTTGAGGCCGTAGGGCCGCTCCGCGGTGGGGCTGGCCGCCGTCGACGGCAGGGCGAGCACGCCGGCCGCCAGCAGGATCACCACCACGGACGCGGACCAGCGACGCACGACGCTCATGCTCGTAATGACGTCGGGGCGAACCGCGGCATTCGTCCGGTCAGGCGATCGACTTGGTGTACCCCCCGTCGATGTTGCAGGCGATGCCGGTGATGAAGCTGGCCCGGTCCGAGGCCAGGAAGGCCACCATGGCCGACACCTCGTCCGGCGAACCGAAGCGCTGCACCGGCAGCAGCTGGGCCAGGTGGTCGAAGACCCCCTGTGGGGTCTCGGCCACCTCCGGGACCATCGCCGCCGCCAGCCGGTCCCACAGCGGGGTGTGGATCAAGGCGGGACAGACCGAGTTCACCAGGATGTTGTCGACGGCGAGCTCGTTGGCCATCGACTTCGAGAAGCAGAGCATGGCCGCCTTGGCCGCCTCGTAGTCGACCATGCCGGGGATCGGCGAGTGGGCGCCGACGGTCGAGACGTTGACGATCCGGCCGCCGCCCACCCGGCGCATGTGGGGGACGACGGCCCGGGTGAAGCGCACCGTGCTGAGGAGGTTGACGTCGAGGCAGACCGCCCACTCCTCCTCGGTGGTGTCGAGCGTCCGGCCGGCCCAGGCGTCGCCGGCGTTGTTGACGAGGACGTCGATGCGCCCGTAGTGCTCGGCGGTGGCGGCCACGACCCGCTCGATGTCGTCGAGCGACGTGATGTCGGCGGCGACGCCGATGGCGTCGCTCCCCCGGCGGCGCAGGGCGTCGACGGTCTCGTCGAGCGCCTCCTTGCCCCGGGCGCAGATCGCCACGTCGGACCCCTCGGCGGCGAACTCGAGGGCGATGGCCCGCCCGATCCCCCTGCTGGCCGCGCTGACCAGCACCTTCTTCCCCTTCAGTCCGAGATCCATCCGACGACGATAGGCCAACGCGGCGGCTGAGGCAGGGCCGGGCCTCAGGAGGGCGTTCGGCGCAGCGTCCGGATCAGCTGGTGGTCGGCGGTGAACAGCCGCCGGAGGGTGAGCTCGCCGCTGACGAGGGCGGCGAAGCCGTTCCCGCCGAGGAGCATGTACATCACCAGCAACTGGAGGCGGATGGCGGCCAGGGGCGAGGCTCCGGCCAGGATCATGCCGGTCATGGCGCCGGGCAGCGACACCAGGCCCACGACCTTCGTCTGATCGACGGTGGGGAGCATGCCCGTCCGCAGCGCCACCCGCTGCCAGGGGCGGGCGGCGTCCCGGCTCGGCTGGCCCAGCGAGAGCCGGGCCTCGACCTCCCGGCGGCCGGCGGCCAGGTCGTGCCGCAGCCGGGTCATCACCAGCGACGTCGTGTTCATGGCGCTGCTGATGATCATCGAGCCGAGGGGGATGACGATCCGGGGCGAGTCCCCGATGATCCGCAAGGCGAGGAGGACGCCGAGCGTGCCGGCGGCGGCCACCGAGATCGAGGCGGCGGCGATCGGACGGGCCCCGGGCACGCCGGCCGCCCGGCCGGCCGACGTGAGGCTGGCCGTGCCGACCATCACCGCCAGGACGACGACGGTCAGGGCGCCGTGGCCCCGGAAGACGAAGTCGAGGATGTAGCCGATGGCCAGCAACTGGACGAAGGACCGGACGGTGGCCAGGGCCAGGTCGGACTCCAGCCCGACCCGCCGCCAGCGGGACACGGCCAGGGCCACGGCCACCAGCACCAGCGCCAGCCCCACGTCGGGGAGCGTGACCGGGCCGCCGAAACCCGAGCCGTTGGTGGCCGGCGGCGGCGTCACGCCCGCCGGTCCGGTGAGTAGGGCTCGACCCGCACGACGTGGTCGGCCAGGTCGGCGTGGGCCGGGTCGTGGGTCACCATGACGACGGTGAGCCCGGAGTCGGCCAGGCGGCGGATCAGAGCGATGATCCCGGCCTTGCTGGTGGTGTCGAGGGCGGACGTGGGTTCGTCGAGGGCCAGCACCTCGGGATCGAGGGCCAGCGACCGGGCCAGTGAGAGCCGCTGGGCCTCGCCGACCGAGAGCCGGTCCGCTTCCCGCCCGGCCAGGGCCGGGTCGAGGCCGACCCGGGCCAGCAGCGGCCCGACGTCGCCGCCGGCGACGGCGCCCGCCGGGGCGGCGACGGCCAGGTTCTCGGCCACCGAGCCGGGGAACGTGACCGGCACCTGCCCGACGAGCTGGACGCGACGCCGGAGGTCGAGGACGTCGTAGCTCCGCACGTCCCGCCCGCCGAAGAGGACCGTCCCGGCGTCGGGGTCGTCGAGGCGGTTGAGGAGCCGGAGCAGCGTCGTCTTCCCCGCCCCCGACGGCCCGACCATCACCGTCAGCCGGCCGGCCGGGGCGGCGGCGGAGAACCCGGCCACGATGGGGCCGTCGTCGCCGTCGACGCGGACGTCTCGGTACTCGATGAGGGCGGTCATGGTATGGGCCCTAGCATGGCCCGCCGTGATCGATCCCGAGCTGCGCAAAGCTGAAGACGAGGGCTGGCACGAGCTCCACGCCCTCGTCGACTCCGTGCCGGCGGCGGCCGTCGAGCGGCCGGGGTACTTCGAGGAGGGCTGGTCGGTCAAGGACCTGCTGGCCCACGTCGGGGCGTGGCTGGCCCAGGCCGGGGTGGCGCTGGAGCAGATCGCGTCGGGCACCTACCGGGTGGAGGCGATCGACGTCGACGCCCTCAACGGCCGGTACCTGGAGACGCTGCGGGCGCTGCCCTTCGATGTCGTCCGGGCCCAGGCCGACGCCGCCCGCACCCGGATGCTGATCGCCTCGGCCTCCGTCGGGTCCGGCAACGGCGACGCCGCCTTCTGGATCCGCAAGGCCGGCCCCGACCACTACGCCGAGCACCTCCCCCGGCTGCGGGAGTGGGTCGACGAGCTGACCGCTGGGGGCGGCGGAACGGCCGTCGGCCCCGCCCTCGTCCCCGAGGGCGTAGACCTCGCCGCCGTCGACGCCCGCCGGGCCGAGCTCGTGGCCCGGTACCTGATGCCGTCCGCCGAACGGCCGCCGTCCTCGGCCCGGGGCGTGCACCACGTGGCCCTCATCTCCTCCGACGTGGAGCGGACGATCGGGTTCTACCAGGGGCTCCTGGAGTTCCCGCTGACCGAGATCTTCGAGAACCGCGACTACAAGGGCTCGAACCACTTCTTCTTCGACATCGGCCACGGCAACCTGCTGGCCTTCTTCGACTTCCCCGGCCTCGACGTGGGGCCCTACGCCGAGGTCCTCGGCGGCCTCCACCATCTCGCCATCTCGGTCGAGCCGGAGCGCTGGTCGGCGCTGCGGGCCAAGATCGACGCCGCCGGAGTCGCCTACCACGAGGCCAGCGGGTCGTCGATCTACCTCGCCGACCCCGACGGCGCCCGGGTGGAGCTGATCTCCGACCCGCTCCGGTCGATGTACGGCCACGAGGTCGGGTAGCGGCGGTGAGCGGGCCGGTCGACGTCGGCGAGGGCCGCCAGACGACGGTCGGCGGGATCCCCGTCCGGCGGCCGCTGCCGCAGCGGGCCCGGCGCACCGTCGGCGCCTGGTGCTTCGTCGACCACTTCGGGCCGGTGGACGTGCCCGACGTGTCGATGCGGGTCGGCCCGCACCCCCACATCGGCCTGCAGACGGTGACATGGGTGCTCGAGGGCGAGGTCGTCCACCACGACAGCCTGGGCAGCGAGCAGCTGATCAAGCCGGGCCAGCTCAACCTGATGACCGCCGGGCGGGGCGTCGCCCACGCCGAGGAGACGCCGGCCGGCGCCACCGGCGTCCTCCACGGCCTCCAGCTCTGGGTGGCCCAACCGGAGGCGACCCGCCACGGCCCGGCCGCCTTCGAGCACCACGCCGCGCTGCCCGAGGCCGAGGTCGGCGGCGCCGTGGCCACCGTCCTCGTCGGCGAGCTGGCCGGCGCCCGCTCCCCCGCCCGGTCCGACACGCCCCTGGTCGGCGCCGACCTCACGGTGGCCGGGCCGGCGACGCTGCCCCTCGATCCCGCCTTCGAGCACGGTCTCCTGCTCGACGCGCCCCTGGCGCTGGACGGGCAGCCGCTCGCCTCGGGCACCTTCGCCTACCTCGCCCCCGGCCGGCACGAGGTGGGGCTGGCCCCGGCGACGGCCGGTGGGCCGGCCCGGGCGCTGCTGATCGGCGGCCGCCCGTTCGAGGAGCCGATCGTCATGTGGTGGAACTTCGTGGCCCGCAACCAGGACGAGATGGCCGAGGCCCGGGCGGCCTGGGAGGCGGGCGACGACCGCTTCGGCCCGGTCGAGACCGGGCTCGGCCGCATCCCCGCTCCTCCGCCGCTCTGGGACCGGCCCGGAATGCGGCCGGTGCAAAAGTAGTTGAACGTTCCATGAACGCGACCACCTTGCAGCCCAACGTCGACATCCGCCGGGCCGGCGACCGCTTCACGACGCGGATCGGCTGGCTCGACTCGAAGCACTCCTTCAGCTTCAGCCGCCACTGGGATCCGGCCAACACCCACCACGGGCTGCTGCTGGTCAACAACGACGACGTCGTCCTGCCCGGCACCGGGTTCGAGACGCACCCCCACCAGGACATGGAGATCGTGACCTGGGTCCTGTCCGGCTCGCTCGTCCACCAGGACTCCACCGGCACGGCCGGCGTCATCTACCCGGGACTGGCCCAGCGGATGAGCGCCGGCACCGGCATCCTCCACTCGGAGAAGAACGACTCCTGGCGCCTGGCCGGCGGGCTGCCCCACGACGAGCCCGTCCACTTCGTGCAGATGTGGGTCGTCCCCGACGAGGCCGGCATCGTCCCCGGCTACGAGCAGCTGGAGATCGACGACGAGCTGCTGCGGGGCGGGCTGGTGACGGTGGCGTCGGGAATCGGCCGCCACGACGGCCAGACGGCCATCCGCATCCGCAACCGCTACGCCGCCCTCCACGCCGCCCGGCTGGCCGTCGACGGAAGTGTCGAGCTCCCCGAGGCGCCGTACCTCCACCTGTTCCTCCCGAGGGGGACGGTCGAGCTCGAAGGGGCCGGCGTGCTCCACGAGGGCGACGCCGTGCGCTTCACCGCCACCGGCGGCCAGCGGGTGACCGCGCTGGAGCCGGCGGAGATCCTGGTGTGGGAGATGCACGCCGGCATGGCGGCCTGACGGCCGCCAGGGCCGGCCTTTCAGGTGGCGACGCGCAGCTCCTTCAGGCCCCGGACGTTGAAGTTGTCGAGCCACTCGGGCTCGGCGCCGCCGGCCAGGCGCAGGCCGGGATAGCGGGTGACGATCGTCCCGACGGCGAGCTCGGCCTCCAGCCGGGCCAGCGGCGCCCCCAGGCAGTGGTGGACGGCGCCGCCGAACGTCAGGTGCTTCGGTGACGGCCGGGTGACGTCGAAGTCCTCCGGGCGCTCGAACACCGTCTCGTCGCGGTTGGCCGAGCCGATGACCGAGATCACCACCGACCCGGCGGGCACGTCGACACCGCCGAACGACACCGGGGAAAGCACCGACCGGGGCCAGCTCATCACCGGTGGCTCGTAGCGCAGCGTCTCCTCCACGGCGCCGGCGGCGAGGCGCGGGTCGGCCCGGACCAGGGCCAGCTGCTCGGGGTGGCGGAGCAGGCAGAAGACGGTGTTGCCGATCAGCTGCATCGTCGAGCAGAAGCCGGCGGCGATCAGCAGGCTGATGTTGGCCACCAGCTCCAGGTCGGTGAGGCCGTCGCCGTCCTCCTGCTGGGCCACCAGCACCGACAGCAGGTCGTCGCGGGGCTCGGCCCGCCGCTCGGCGGCCAGCGCCGAGACGAGGTCCATCAGTTCGCCGCTGGCCTTGTCGGCCATCGCCACCTGCTCCGGCGTCGGCATCGGCTCGACCACGGCGGCGTTCTCCTCGATCAGCGCCCGGAAGCGGTCGTGGTGCTCGGCCGGCACGCCGAGCAGGCCGCACACGACAGAGATCGGAATGCGGTAGGCGACCTCGTTGGCCAGGTCGAACTCGCTCCGCCCACCGGCCGTCACCTCGTCGAGCAGCCCCTCGACCTTGGCCACCACCTGGTCGCGCCGGGCCTCGACCGCCTTGGCGGTGAAGGCCTTCGACACCGCCCGCCGGAGCCGGGTGTGCTGCGGCGGGTTCTGGGCCAGCATGCTCGTGCCGATGTAGCAGGCGGCGGCGCCGTCGCCCAGCTTGCGGGCCAGGACCTCGGGCGAGCCGAGCGGGCTGCCGAGACGGGGGTCGCGCAGCGCCTCCTCGCAGTCGGCGTGGCGGAACAGCCAGCAGATCGGGGCGTGGCGGTCGACCACGACGGGCTGCTCCGCCCGCAACCGCCGGTACGTCGGGTAGGGGTCGGCCTTGAAGACCGGATCGAAGATGTCGAAGGCGGTAGCCACGTCGGTCATGGCCGCTGAAGATAGCCTTCCGCCGGCAACGGGGGAGGTGGTGCATGACCGACGATCGGGACGTCGGGCTGGCGTCGGTACTCAGCCGGTGGGGCACCCGCCGGGAGCGTGCGGCCAAGGGGACCATCCACATCAAGGGCGCCGAGCAGGCGTGGGAGATGAACCGCCAGGGCCGGTGCCGGTTCTACGCCCACCTCGGCCGCACCGGCCTGGCCAACCCCGACTGGATCTGTTTCCGGCACGAGATCCACACCCACAGCGGCGTCCACGTCCACCAGGGCGGGCTGGCGCTGTTCGTCACCAAGGGCCGGGGCTACACCGTCTGCAACGGCCGGCGGGCCGACTGGAAGGCGGGCGACGTCATCCTGTTGCCCATCGAGCCGGGCGGCGTCGAGCACCAGCACTTCAACCTCGGCGACGAGCCCTGCGAGTGGATCGCCTTCGCCTTCAACCCCTGGCTCGACGCCATGGGCAACGGCTACGAGCAGCGCCAGAACCATCCCGAGTACCGGGCCGGCGACGAAGAGGCGGCGCCGTGAACCTCTACGACGACCTCCTGGCCCGGCGCGACGCCGAACGGGCCCGGCGAGCCGAAGCCCTGCTCGTGGTCGACGGCGAGGCGCAGCCGTGGGAGGACACGCCGCAGGGCCGCCTCAAGTGGTACCTGCACCCGGCGCTGACCGACCGGGCCCTGCAGACGCTCGGGATGTACGTCCAGGAGCTGGCCCCGCACAGCCGGTCGGGCCGTTACCGCTGGCAGGGGGGCGAGATGATCGTCTTCCTCGGCGGCCGGGGCGTGACCGAAGTCGACGGCGAGCGGTTCGAGTGGGAGGCGGGCGACGCCCTGGCCGTGCCCGTCCGGGAGGCGGGCGTGGAGCTCTGCCACCACAACCCCCACGACGAGCCGGCCCGGTTCGTGTGCGCCTGGCCGAACTTCCCCGCCGTCCTTGGCGTCGACATGGGGGCCGGGCTGGAGCAGCTCGACACCGCCGGGGAGTGCCGGGGGTGAGCGCGCTCTACAAGTGGGCGCTGGTCGTGCACATCTACTCGGCCATCGTCCTCGTCGGGTCGATGTTCTTCAACGCCTTCATCCTGGGGCCCGCCCTCAAGCGGATCCCGCCCGCCCAGGCGGCGACCGTCGGCGACAAGATCGGCGGCGGGCTGCGCATCGCCGGGCCGGTGACGCTGGTGCTGCTCGGGATCACGGGCTTCCTCCGGCTGAGCTACAACCACATGCTCTGGGCCGGGAAGGGCCACTTCTTCTCGGCCTCCTTCCTGACGTCGAGGTTCGGGTCGCGGATCTGGCTGATGTTCGTCAGCTGGTTCGTCCTCGTGATCACCGGGACGCTGTCGCTGGCCTGGTACGAGAAGGTCCTGGCCCGCAAGCTGCCCTACACCGCCGGGCTGCGCCAGCTCGAGGAGCGGCGGGCGGCCCAGGAGAAGGTGTCGGCCTGGCAGGAGCGGATGAACTACGTGAACGTGACCATCGGGCTCCTGGCCGTGCTGGGCGGCTCGATGTTCAAGAGCGGGCTGTAGCGGCATGGGGAAGGGGGCGCTCGGGCTGCTGTCGGCCTACTGGCCGGAGATGACGGCCCGCCACGCCCACGTGCCACTGGAGCGCAGCTCCCAGTTCACCGTGCACCGCTCGGCCACGTCGGACCCCGACCGGATCGCCCTCGCCACCCCGGAACGGTCGGTGACCTTCGCCGAACTGTCGGACCTCGTCCGGCGGGCGGCGGCCGGCATCGCGCAGCGGACCGGCGAGGGTGGACGGGTCGCCGTCCTGCTCGACGATCCCCTGTCCCAGGCGGCGTGCGCCTTCGGCGCCTGGGAAGCCGACCGCCTCGCCTTCGTGGCCTCGGGCCCGGTGCCGCCGGCGACGCTGGCCGACTTCGCTCCCGATCTCGTGATCGCCCGGGAACTCGCCCACGCCCCGCCCGGCGTCCGGGTGGAGACCCCGTACACGCTCTCGGCCGAGCCGGTGACCTTCGGCAAGGCCAACCTGCGGACGCCCGTCCTCGTGCTGCCCAAGCCCGACCGCACCGGCGAGGTGGCCCACAACCACAAGACGCTGGTGGCCACCGCCGTGGCCTTCAGCTCCTTCTTCATGTTCGAACCGGGGGCCGAGGTCGTCCTCCTCGAGCCACCCACCGGCTGGCTGGGCCTGGCGGTGATGCTGGCCGCCTGGCACCGGGCGACGACGATCCGGGTGGCCTGGACGGGGGACTGGGCGGCCCACCCCGACCGGGTCGACTACCTGGCCGGCAGCTTCGCCGCCGCCGACGCCCGCTACGCCGGGGCCACGCCGGCGCTGCGCGACGTGCGGGCCGGCGTCGGCGCCATCCTCGGCGTCGAGGGTCCGTTCAGCCCGTCCCGCCGGCGCCGGCTGGCCCGCCGGCTGGGGACGCCGGTGCTCACCGTCTACGGCCGCAACGACCTCGGGCCCGTCCTCGGCAGCCACCCGACCTGGTACCTCGACGACGCCATCGGGATCCCCCTGCCCAACGTCGACACCCGGCCGCTCGACCCGGCGGGCGGCGCCGAGCTCACCATCGGCTGGGACGCCGTCGAGGAGGCCGAGATCGGCGTGAAGTCGGCCCTGGCTCCCGCCGGGGGCGAGCTTTCGGGGACCTGGTTACGGTCCCGGATGGTGGGCCAGGTCGACCCCACCGGCCTCTACTTCGTGCGGTAGCCGGACGCGACCCGGGCCCCGCACCCAAAAGGAGTGCGGGGCCCGAGCGGGCTGGGTGGAGATCCGGGTCCGGCTACTGGCCGTTGAGCGACTCCGGGCCCCGGCCGGCGTGCCAGTTCTGGTAGTGCTGGCGGTGGCGGTCGTTGATGTAGCCGGGGCGGTAGTGCTGGTCGTAGAAGTCGGTGTCGAGGTGGTGGACGACGACGCCGAAGTGGGCCTGCATCGGGTTGTAGGTCACCGGCCACTGGCCGAAGTTGTCGATGCAGTACTGGATGTAGGCGATCGTGGC
>Ga0070741_10017444_pt1 | contig 11791 bp, 9 predicted proteins | sample Coa_R1_4_FD_66440 | JGI IMG/M metagenome (GOLD analysis project Ga0070741, IMG submission 66440) | Surface soil microbial communities from Centralia Pennsylvania, which are recovering from an underground coalmine fire - Coalmine... | ecosystem: Environmental > Terrestrial > Soil > Unclassified ...
TTGCACCTATGGTTAGTCTCGCCGAGACACCACCGACTGGAAAGCCGGATGCGGGAAATCCGCCCGTCCGGTTTGGAGGGAGGGGTGGCGCGAAAGCGCCATCCCTACCCCTATCGGGCGGCGTGCGGACTTCCGAAGTCCGCAGCGATCCACGAACTAGGTGGGCCAAGGGTCATGTTTGGAGTCGGCCGGTGCTCGGGTGTCGCTGCGGGCAGGATGCCCGCGCGCCGGTGCGCTCAGACTGGAAAGTCTGCGCTAGCCCTACGCCACAAGCCATGAGGAATGGGTTGACCTAATTGGGGGGCTGCGCTTAATTGGCTTTCGTGAAGCCAAAACCCATTCCGGATGGATACGATGCGTTGGTGCCTTACTTTGTGGTGCGTGGAGCGGTCAAAGCCATCGAATTCTATAAAGCTGTTTTCGGCGCTACGGAACTCTTGCGAATGCCCAGCCCGGATGGCACTAAAATCGGGCATGCCGAACTCAAGATCCGGGGTCACGTGTTGATGCTGGGCGACGAAAATCCGCAAATGGGGGCCGTCGCCCCACAACCGAATGGACCGCCGCCGCCGGTCGGTTTGATGTTCTACGTCGAGGATGTCGATGCCTTGTTTAATCTCGCGATCTCCAAAGGAGCGAAAGCACTAATGCCTCCGACCGACATGTTTTGGGGAGATCGCTACGGAAAGTTCCTCGATCCGTTTGGCCATCTTTGGAGCGTTGCGACCCATATTAAAGACGTCCCGCCGGAGGAGATGGCCAAGGGCGCCGAGGAATGGTCGCGAAAAAATGCGCCGAAGTCTTAGCGTTCATTGTTACTGTTCGAACCGCGGAGTCGAAAGTGTTTTGCCCGTAGTGATGGTGGTTTGTTCGGAGTGCCGCCTTTCGGGCGGCTCGGCGCGGGTAATTGAGCAGTTCCGATGCTCCATTGCAGCGGCAAGACCGGCTGAAGCCGGCACTCCGAGCCGCCGTCCTAAATCGGAACCTATCGCGGAATTGAGCTGAATGTTAACCCTGGAAAGGCTGGCGACGTTGCTGCAGTCCCACTGCGCTGAGGCCGCCGCGCAGGTCAAAGAATTTGATCTCGCCGGTCAGGAGTTTGCCTTCAATTCCGAGCCGGCGCTGATGGGAGTCATCAACCTTTCGCCTGATTCGTGGTACCGCGAGAGTGTTTGCCTGTCCGTCGAGAGCGCGATCCGCCGCGGCCAGGTGCTGCACGCTCAAGGCGCGCGAATCGTGGACCTGGGCGCCGAATCGACCTTGGCCCATGCCGCTCGCGCAGACCAGGCTCGTCAAAAGCACCTTCTCCTCCCCGTGCTGAAAGGGCTGCGCGAATCCAAGATTTTGGTCTCAGTCGAAACTTATGAACCGGCCGTCGCCCAGGCGTGCCTGGAAGCCGGCGCCAATGTTTTGAATCTCACCGGCGTCGCCTCCAGCGACGAGATTTTCCGCATGGTCGCCGCTCATGATGCCGCGGTGATCCTCTGCTACGTCCAGGGGGATAATGTGCGGAGCGTGGGCGATTTCAACTTCGGTTCGGACCCGATTGATTTGATGCGCGATTTTTTCGCCCGCGCGACGGAAAAAGCTCTGCGCCTGGGCGTGAACAAAATCCTGATCGATCCCGGGCTTGGTTTCTATTACCGAAATCTACAGGACAGCTCGGTGAGGGTGCGACACCAGATGCAGGTATTTCTTAATTCATTCCGATTGCGCAGCCTTGGATTTCCTATCTGCCAGGCTCTGCCCCACGCCTTTGAGTTTTTCGGCGAAGAAGTTCGTTGCGCTGAACCATTTTTTGCCGTTCTGGCCGCTTTGGGCAAAACGGATTTATTCCGCACGCATGAAGTCCCGCGCATCCGCGCCGTTCTCGAGACGCTCAAGGCGTTTTGACTCAAATCCGCTCGAAGTACCGGCTCTTTTCCCAGTCCGTTACGGCATTGTTGAAAGCCTCCGTCTCCAATCGGGCATGGTGGGAATAGAACTCAACTACTTCCTCCCCGAAAGCATGTTTGGCCAGGGTTGAGGCGGCAAACCGTTCGGTAGCCTCGTGCAAGGTTGACGGCAAGCGCGCCAGGGCCGCGTCTACATACGCGTTTCCGGCATATTCGTGGCCGCAAGCGAGCTTTTCCTCGATCCCAGCCATGCCCGCAGCCAGCATCGCCGCAAAGGCCAGATACGGGTTGGCATCCGCCCCAGGCATGCGATTTTCCACCCGAAACGATTTATCCTCACCTACGACCCGAAAACCCACCGTCCGATTATCAACCGCCCAGGCCATGCGAGTCGGGGCCCAGCTGCCCGGTTGATACCGCTTGTAGCTATTGATCGTGGGAGCAAAAAAAAGGCAAAGCTCGGGCGAATACTTCAGCAGCCCGCCGAGAAACTGCCGGAATAAGGCTGAACCGGGCTCGCGTTCCGACTTCGAGCTTTCATGCGCCACAGCGCGCCGAGGCGCCTTTGAAATTCGACCGGTTTGCGCGAACGCATTGCGACCGTCTTTCCATAAGCTCATATGGACGTGGCAGGAATTGCCCGCCTCGGTCGGTGCATATTTCGCCATGAACGAGACCGACTTTCCGTGTTGTTCGGCGATTTCCTTGATTCCTTGTTTGAACAAGACGTGACGGTCGGCCATTACCAGCGGTTCCGAATAAATGAAATTGAGCTCGTGCTGGCCGCGGCTCCATTCGCCCTTGCTGCTTTCGATTGGGACATCGGCAGCGCTCATGCCATTGCGGATGGCGCGCATGAGCGGTTCGTCGCGGGTCGGCTGCATCAAATGATAATCGATGCGGTAATCGCTCGACGGCTGCAGGTCGCTGTAACCACTGTCAAAAGCGGAATGATAGGTCTGATTGAACAGGTAGAACTCCAGTTCGCTGGCGCAAAAGCAGGTAAAGCCATTGGCTTTCACACGCTCGAGCTGACGCCGCAGGACCGACCGCGGTGCCTCGGCTACCAAACTGCGATCGTGTTTGACATGATCACAGATGACCAGGGCCGCCGCCGTTTGCCACGGGATGAGCCGGAGCGTCTCGAGGTCCGGCTGCAATGTGAAGTCGCCAAATCCCTTTTCCCAACTGGCCACCTTGAAGCCGTCCAGGGGATCCATATCGAGATTGACCGTCAGCAGGTAATTGCACCCGTGCGTTCCCTGTTTAGCGACTGAGTCCAGGAAAATGTCAGCGCGGAAGCGTTTGCCCACCAGCCGGCCAAACGGATCGGGCAACGCCACCAGGACCGTGTCGATGGTTCCCGCCCGCACTTGCGCCCTGAGTTGCTGCAGGTTCATCAGGTTTCCGCGATGTAAACGTTTTTGAGCTCGGTATAGCCTTCCATGGCCGCCATCCCCAGGTCGCGGCCCAGGCCGCTGCACTTGAATCCGCCAAACGGAGCTTCCACATGAACGCTGCTATGCGAGTTGATGCTGAGCACACCGCTCTCGACGGCGCGCGCCACGCGCAGCGCCCGCCTCAAATCATTCGTCCAAACCGATCCGCTCAAGCCGTACGGGGACGCATTGACCTCGCGCAGCATCGTCTCCTCGTCTTCGAACGCTGACATACAGACGACCGGCCCAAATATTTCTTCCCGCCAGCAACGATCGCTTTTCGCCACGTCCAACAGAACCGTGGGCTCGAGATAAAAGCCCTTTCCCGTGTGACGAGTGCCGCCGCAGGCAAAGCGGCTCTTGTGTGAGCGGGCGTCCGCGAGATACTCCTCCACCGTTTGGCGTTGCGCCGCCGAAACCAGCGGTCCGAGCTGAGTTTCGGGCCTGGCCGGATCGCCCACGACCAGTTTCTTGGTGGCAGCCACAAACTTTTTGACGAAAGGCTCGAAAATCGATGCTTCCACAAACAACCGGCTCCGGGCGCAGCAATCCTGGCCGGTATTGGCAAAAACACTCATCGGCGAGGTGTCGGCGGCCCGTTGCCAATCTGCATCGGCGAAAACTATGTTGGGCGATTTGCCCCCCAGTTCGAGCGAGATGCGTTTGATGTCCTTGGAAGCCAGTTCCATGATCCGCTGGCCGACCGACGTCGAGCCGGTGAAGGAAATCTTGCGAATGAGCGGGTGCGTCACCAGCGCCTCACCAATGGCACCCCCGGAACCGGGTAAAACTTGCAGCACACTCGCCGGCAGTCCGGCGGCATGCGCAATTTCGCCCAGCGCCAGTGCCGTTAGTGGTGAGAGCGACGCCGGCTTGAGCACCACGCAGTTGCCCGCCGCCAGCGCCGGTGCCGCTTTCCAGCACGCGATTGGGAACGGGAAATTCCAGGGCACGATGCAGGCCACCACGCCCATGGGCTGCCGCAACGTGAAATCAAATCCACCGCGGGCGACCGGCAGTGTCTGGCCACCGAACTTGGTTACTGCCCCCGCGTAAAACTCAAATACCCGCGCCCCCAGGGCCGCTTCGTCACGGGCGTCGCTGATCGGTTTGCCGATCTGCAGCATTTCGAGCTGGGCGATGCGTTCCACGTTCTCGCGCAACGCTCGCGCCACGCTGAACAGTACGTCGCTCCTCTTGCCGGGGGTCAAATCACGCCAACCGGATTCCCAAGCCTTGTGGGCCGTTGTCACCGCCGCCTCAACTTCGGATGCGCCGGCGCTGGCAACCTCGCCGAAAATGTCTTCCGTAGCTGGGTTGATCAACCGTGTGCGCAAGCCCGAAGCGGACTCGCGCCAGGCCCCATCCACAAACAACCCTGTCGGAATACTCATAAAACTTCGAGGTACAGTTGGCGCAAATCCGCGCGCGCCACGGGGACGGCATTGGTTTTGTGGCATGGGTCGTCGAAAGCCTGGGCGACCAAAGCCTCCAGGTGCTCTTCGGTAACTCCATGTTCTCGCAATCGGGCTTGCAGACCCAAATCGGCCAGGAATTTCGCAATAAAACCGATGGTCGCCTCATCTGCTTCCGCGGCTTTGACCTGGTTCAAATCCAGCCCGCAGGCAATGCCCACGCGACGGTACAAGCCAGGCTGGCGCGCTGCGCAAAATCTCATGCCGGCGACGAGGCAAAGTGCGTTGGCCAGGCCATGGTGCATCTGGCAGATCGTCGACAGTGGATGCGCGAGCGAATGCACCACCCCAAGGTCCTTTTGAAAAGCCACCGCTCCCATCGCCGCAGCCACCAGCATTTTGCCGCGCGCATCCACATCGTTGCCGTTGCGATACGCGCGTGGCAGAGCGTCGACAATCAGGTGGATTCCTTCCAGGGCGATGCCATCGCACATCGGATGAAACGCCGGGCAGGTAAACGACTCGATACAGTGAGTCAGGGCATCCGCGCCGGTGGCAGCTGTCAATTTCGGAGGCAACCCCAGCGTCAGTTCAGGATCCAGAATCACCAGCCTGGCCAGCAGCTCCGGGTGGAACAAGACCGCTTTGCGTTTGGTCGAATCCAAAGTAATGACCGAACTGCGGCCCACTTCGCTGCCCGTCCCGGCCGTCGTCGGGATCGCCACGAACGGCGCCAGCCCTGACCAATCCGATTCGTCGTAGAAGCGTTCGAGTTTGTAATCAGGCCTTTTAACCAACAGCCGGGCTGCTTTGCCCACGTCCAGCGGGCTTCCCCCGCCCAAAGCGATTACCCCGTCGCAGCTGGCCTCCTGGTATTGCGCCGCGGCCCCACGCACATCGTTCTCCACCGGGTTGGCGCGCACTCCTGAATAGACAAACCAGGTCTTATCGCGGGCCGTTCCTCCCAGGACACGGGCCAAACTGTCGAAGGCCGGTGTCCGAAGCAGTCCGCTGTCGGTCACCACCAGCGGCCGCTCCACTCGCAATTTTTTCAGTCTCTCAGGCAATTCCGACAGGGCTCCAGCCCCAAACAGGGTTGGAGTTGGAAAGGAAAAGACAGCCGCGCTCATTTTGCTCTAAGCTTTAGGTTCGGTGCTGATTGCGTGGTCTTGTAAGCCAAAACCCCGGCGAAGTCAACCGACCCACCGGTTTACGATCGTGGTTGAATAAGCGGCTTCCGAGCGTAGCGGGCTCCGGGCAGAACGCCTCATTTTTTGGCGAAGCGTTCAACCCTCGAAAATAGTGTCGTGCCCAGCCTTACTTTAACTCCCGTTCCAGCCACTGTACAGTCTTGTCCCACATTGGCTGGGTGTACACATGACCCAGCCCGGGATACACAAGGCTCTGGAATTGGTCGGGCTTTCCGTACAGCTCATACACGGGCCGGACGGCTGATTCGATGCCGTGGATGCCATCGATTGGCGAACCGGAATCCTGATCGCCGGTTTGGAACAAAATCGGCCGGGGAGCTATGAGCGCCACGACGGCTTCGGTATCGAAATGGCTGAGCAGGCCCGGTACAAAATAATAGATGCCATGTGCCTTTAGTTCCTCGTGCTGAATCAAGTTCTGATAGCGCGTGAGGCAGGCGACGGCAACTCCGGTTTTGAGGCGCTCATCCAGGGCCATCAGCCACCAGGAACGAGTCGCCCCCATGCTGATGCCCGTGACGCCAAGCCGGTCGGAATCGACCTCGGGGCGGGAGGCCAAATAATCCAAGGCCATCAGATCGTCGCGCAGGATCATGCCCCAAAGCGTGCGCCCAACCCACAGGTTGAACTTGCTGGCGGTCATTTCTCCGGCGGAACCCTTTTCCTCCGGACCTCCCGGTCCCTGTCCGTTGCGTTCTCCGAAACAGTACGCGTCGATGCCCAGCACGACAAAACCGCGGCGGGCCAGCGCGGGTCCCGGGGCTTCCGGTGTGTGCCGCGCCTGAAACAGTTCTTCTTTGCCGATGTCATACTCCCCGCCGTGCCAATGGCAAAAAAGAATGCCCGGCGCTTTGCGGGCATTTTGGGGAAGCAACAGATAGCCCGGCACCGTGGCGCCGGCCCCGTTATCGAACGCGAATTTTTCGACTACAAACTCTCCCCGGTCTTCACGAGCAAGGGTTTGAACTCGGGACACCTTGGGGCGCGGCGGGAGGTTGCCCAACAAATTCCAGAGCGTGGCGCGAGTTTTTTCGCGCTGCCGTTGCCACTGCGCTTTGGAGTTTGGGGCTGCGAATGCGGGCGGCAAATCAGCATGGGCCAGCCAGCGCTTTGTTGGTGAGGAATTGGTTTGCGGCATGAGCGGGGCGGGCGCGCCTGCGAGCAGGAGCGCCATCAGGATGGTGGGTTGGTTATTTTCAGGGGCACAGCCGCAGTAGTTCTGCTTCGTCGATAATCTTCACGCCTAACTTCCGCGCCTTTTCCAATTTCGAGCCGGCTTCTTCACCGGAAACGACGTAATCGGTTTTTTTGCTGACGCTGCCGCTGACTTTGCCGCCGGCGGCCTCAATTTTGGCGGCGGCCTCCTCGCGCTTGAGATTGGGTAGAGTGCCGGTCAGCACGAATGTTTTGCCCGCGAGCGGGCCGGCCTTTGCTTGCGGCTGGTACAGCTCGGAACTGAAGTTCAACCCTGCTTTGCGCAATCGTTCGAGCAGCTTCCGATTCCGGGGGTCACCGTGCCATTGCACGACGCTTTGGGCGATGACTTCGCCGACATCTTCGCAGTCAGTCAACTGATCCGCGCTGGCGGCGAAAATGTCATCGAGGGAGGCAAAGCACCGGCCCAGGGCCTTCGCCACACCCGCCCCCACGTGCAGGATTCCCAGCCCGTACAACACGCGCCACAAATCGCGACTCTTGCTCGCAGCCACGCCCGCGAGGAAATTTTGCGCCGATTTTTCCCCCATTCGCTCCAAACCGGAGACCTCATCAAGCTTCAGCGAATAGAGATCGGCCACGTCCCGGACCAGGCCACGGCCGACCAACTGTCGCACGAGGGCCTCGCCGCCGCCTTCAATGTCCATGGCGCCTCGCGAGCACCAATGTTCGATGCGGCCGCGGACCTGTGCTGGGCAGTCCGGGTTAACACAGCGCCAAACGACCCCTTCGTCACCCTCGACCAGACCGGCAGACCGCGAAATCTTTGAACCGCATTCGGGACAGGTTGGGGGGAATCGAAATGGTGTTTCGCTGCCCGTGCGTTTGGTCAGCACTACGTCAACCACCGCGGGAATTACTTCCCCGGCTTTCTCGATGGTCACGGTGTCGCCAACCCGGATGTCCTTCTGCCGTATGTAATCGTCATTGTGCAAGGTGGCGCGGCTGATGGTGCTGCCAGCCAGGAAGACCGGTTCGAGTTCCGCCACGGGCGTCAACGCTCCCGTGCGGCCCACCTGGACCGTCACCGCCTTGAGTTTCGTCTCCGCTTGCTCCGCCGCGTATTTGTAGGCAATCGCCCAGCGTGGGGCTTTCGAGGTAAACCCGGCTTTTTCGCGTTGCGCAAACGAATTGAGTTTGACCACCGCACCGTCGGTCTCGAACGGGTACTGGCGGCGCACTTTATCCAATGCATCGATGGCCTTGACCAATTCGTCCGCGGACGCGCAGTGCCAGGTGGTCTGCGGCGTTTTAAACCCGAGCGACTTCAGCCAATCCAGCATCTCGCTTTGGGTTTGGGGCGGGCGCGCTGCGCCCTGAACGAGCCCAGCGCCGTAGAGGACGATATCCAGCGGGCGTTTGGCCACCATGCGCGGATCGAGCTGTTTAAGCGACCCGGCTGCGGCGTTGCGCGGATTGGCAAAAGTCTCTTCTCCGGCAGCCTTGCGCTCGGAGTTGAGTTTCTCGAAGCCGGCTTTGGTCAGATACACTTCGCCTCGAACCTCGAGCAGTTCCGGGATTCGTGAGGCATCTTCATGGTGGGCTTTGCGCGTTCCTGCGTGGAGGAGCGGCGGGATGCTGCGGATCGTTTTCAAATTCACCGTAATGTCGTCGCCGGTGGTGCCATCGCCGCGGGTTGCACCGCAAACAAACCGGCCGTGCTCGTAGCGAAGGTTGATGGCGACCCCGTCAATTTTTGGTTCGACCACCCAGTCGAGCGTTTCGTTGGGCAACAGCCGTTGAACGCGACCGATGAACTCGCGCAACTCTTCCTGGGAATAGGTATTGTCCAGGCTGGTCATCGGCTTGAGATGACGGACGGGCTTGAACTCCTTGAGCGGCTGGCCGCCGACGCGCTGGGTTGGAGAATCCGGAGTGACGAGTTGGGGAAATTGTCGTTCCAGGTCGAGCAGTTCGTGATACAGCCGATCATAGTCCTGGTCGGTAATCGTCGGCTGGGCCAGAACGTAGTATGCATGGTCGTGCCGCCGGAGTTCATCGGCCAACTCGTGATGGCGGGCTTGCGCTTCGCTGAGCGTCATTGCCGAAATGTTAGACAGTTCTCAGAAAAAGCACGCAGAAAGTTTTGCTTAAGAGCGTGTTTAATAATGATCTTGGCGGCGAGACGCCGCCAAAACTCGCCGGCCAGAGGCCCGCGCTACGTAGCGCAGGCGTCCTCGCCTGCGGGTTCCGGCGGCGTCTCGCCGCCGGAATGGCACCGCGGACCCATTTTCAAGACACCCTCTAAAGACACCCTCTAATCGGGCGGAGGATGAGGTTTGGCGCCAGGTGGTGATCGGACGTTGCTGCGGGCAGAATGCCCGCGCGCCTTTAGGCATGTATGCGGCGCACGATGGCGGAGGTTAGGCGGAGGGGGACACGGCGGGCAAAGAAGGAACCAATCCGGTTGAAGACACCGGGGATGACCACGCGTTTTCCTTTCATCATGCCGGCATAGCCCGCCTCGGCTACAGCGCGGGCGGACATCATCGGCCAGGAGTGGCTTTCGCGCAGGTTGGCGCGCTTCTGGAATTCGGTTTTGGTCATGCCGGGACAAAGCGCCGTAACGGTCACGCCAGTGTCTTTCAGTTCATCGGACAGAGCATAGGAAAAGGAAAAAACAAACGCCTTGCTGGCGTAGTAAACGCTCACCATGGGTCCGGGCTGGAACGCGGCGGTCGAAGCGACGTTGAGAATGCGCCCGGCTCGACGGCCGAGCATGGGTTGAACGAACAGGCGCGTGAGTTCAACCAGCGCCACGATGTTCACCTGCATTATGCCGCTCTGCGACGGGAGGTCGCTCTGCGCAAAAGGACCGTACGTGCCAAAGCCTGCGTTGTTGACCAGAGCCGAAATCGGAACATCCCGAAGACTCTCGAAGGTTTTGGCCGCCGCTCCCGGGACACTCAGATCGATGGGCAGGACCCGTGTCTCAATTCTGTGAACCGCCCTGAGTTCATCGGAAACCACCTGGAGACGGTCTAAATTTCTCGCCAGCAGGGCCAGGTTGAAACCCGCATCGGCCAGTACCTCGGCCAGCTCCCGTCCAATACCCGTTGATGCCCCGGTAATCAGTGCCCATTCTCGCATAACCTTTAGCCAGTATATCATACGAACCCGCTGCGTCAGCGGGGCGGCCACCAGGGCAAACGCATCTAAATCCTCGAAAAGAGCCCCCCGAGGTAGGGACATCGCGCTGCGATGTCCCCGCCCGCGTTTAGCGGGCGGAACGAATGCGAGAGGAGTTACGTTCACGGAGGACACACAGACTCACCGCGGCGCACCCTCTCAGCACCGGGTGCGCGCGACGTAATCCTTGCCCGGGGAGCCACTTCCGAGGGTGCCTCGACCGGCCGGTGCACCGTTCCGCGAGTAACAGAGACATGAAACGCCAACGAGTCAATGCCAAGCCGGCTCCAGCTCACAACAATCTGCACGCAGCGCCTTGCAACTCTGCATCGACCGCGCGTCCCGAAGGCCTCCTTTCCCCTTCCCTCTTCTCCCAAAGGGGAGAGGGAGATTTGTTCGGCGCACCTTTCGCGTCCTGGTGTGCTGCTCGGCTGCTGCCAATTGTGTGCGTGCTAATCGCCGGTTGCGTCGGACCGCGCCCCCTTCACGGAGGCAAAGCCGAGACTACCCGCGGTCCAGCGGGAACCCTGGCTCAAAAGCTCGTTCAGGGTGACAACCCGGCCCAGGAAAGCCGCCAACAACAGGAATCTCTCCGCGTCCGCAACTACACGCTGCCCGCCGGCGCGCGGCTGGAAGAAACCACGGTCCAAACCCGCGGTTCCGGTGCGCCGATGACGAATGTCCATGCGATCGTTCTGAACGCGCCGATGCCGGTGACCGAGCGCGAGGAGAGCCGTACCGCAGCCGAACTGGGTGCGTCACAAAAGGACACCGCGCGCGAGTTGGGGGCGAGATTGGCCAGTTTACGAGGCATTACTTGGTTAGGCGCGGCGTTATTTGTGTTCGGCCTGAGTTCCTTGTTCTGGCCGCCACTGAAGCTGGTGATTGGCAGCGTGACGACCAGCGCGGCAATTGCCGCCGGCGGCCTGATCCTGCTGATCCTGCCCACGCTGATCGCCGGCAACGAGTTGCTAATCCTAAGTGGTGTGGGTCTGGCGATCGGCGCATGGTTTCTGGCGCACCGCCACGGCCAACTCCGCGGCCAACTCTCCGCCAGTTCAGTCCTCGCGAGCCCGCCCACCGCAACACCCGCGCCGCAACCTGGCTCCGCTTCTCCAATTAAGAATTAAAAATTTAAAATCAAGCATTCCACCCCTTCCGCTGCCATGACCGTTCACTCGAAAAACTGCCCACCTTCACGGCAGCCATTGCCCACCTGCGCGGCAGAGGCCCGACAGGGAACTCCAAAATCATACACTACGAAATCCCGGAATAAGTCAGGCCTCTGCCGCCCCTCAACGGTGGTTCCGCAGCAATTTCGAAAGCCGGCAGATGTCATGCGTGGCTCGCATCGGACTCGGTTCGGATGTTTCTGCGGGCTGGAAGCCCGCGCGCGTGCGCCTGTGAAGGCGTGCACACTGCGGGGTGCAAGTCCCCGTCAGGCGGAACGTTCACCCGCCTGTAACCGAAGGCTACTGCGTCGTGGC
>Ga0070741_10017445_pt1 | contig 11790 bp, 14 predicted proteins | sample Coa_R1_4_FD_66440 | JGI IMG/M metagenome (GOLD analysis project Ga0070741, IMG submission 66440) | Surface soil microbial communities from Centralia Pennsylvania, which are recovering from an underground coalmine fire - Coalmine... | ecosystem: Environmental > Terrestrial > Soil > Unclassified ...
GCGAAGACGAGGACCGGCGTCAGGAAGAGGGCGACCTGCAGCGACGAGTTGACGATCACCGAGATCGCGAAGTCGGGGCGGTTGCGCGCGGCGAGCTGCACGCCGACGACGTTCTCGACCGCGTTGCCGGCGATCGCCACGACGACGAGGCCGGCGAAGTCCTGGCTCATGTGCAGCGTGTGGATCGCCGGTGTCAGCGCCGACACGAACCAGTCGGACGTGAACGCCGCGGCGACCCCCGCGCCGCCGAGGACGAGCGCCGTCGCGGTCGCCGACCAGCGCGCCGGCGTCTGCTCCTCGTCGCCCGTCGCGCGGACGAACGAGGGCAGCGTGAGGATGAACAGGGTGAGCAGCACGCCTGCGCAGATCAGCGACAGCGTGTGCGTGTGCGGCGCGGCCGGCGTGTGGAATGCGTGCGCCAGCGACGGGATCGCCATCGTCGCCGCCGCGAGAAGCGTCAGCGTCGACACCATGCGCGCACGCTCCGAGTCGAACCGCTGCGTGCCGTGACGCAGACCGCCGGCGACGAACGCCAGGCCCAGCACGAGGACGCTGTTGCCGAGGATCGAGCCGACGAGGGCCGCCTGCACGACGCCCACGAGCCCGGCATGCAACGCGAACAGCGCGATGAACAGCTCGGGCAGGTTGCCGAGCGCGGACTGCACGACGCCGGCGGCGCCCGACCCGAGCCGGGCGCCGAGTTGCTCGGTCGCGCTGCCGACGAGCCGGGCCAGCACGGCGAGCGCACCGGCCGCGACGAGGAAGGTCGCGACGTGGGGGATGCCCGTGTAGCGGCACACACCGCTGACGGCGACGAGGAGCGCCGCCACCGCAAGCCCGATCAGATCGTGCCTGTTCAAGTCGCGGAGCCTAATGTTCAAAGAGCAGGGCGGACGGGAACGTCACCCGTGATGCGGATTCTCTTCGTGGTTCTCTGCGCCGGCGCGCTGCTCGCGCTGGCGCCGGCCGGCAACGCGTCGCAGCTGATCGATCGCAACGCGACGCACGTCAGCATGCGCGTGAACGCGAAGGGCGAAGCGCTGATCACCTACAAGAAGGGCAACACGATCAAGCGGGTGCTCGCGTGGGGTGCGGTCAACGCGATCCCGCCCAACCGCACCAAGCCGCAGGTGAAGTTCAAGCTCGACTACTCCGGCGGCTACGCCAAGTACCACAACGCGCATTACTACCTCGTCTTCAACGGCAAGTGCCTGCCCTACGACGGCCCCGCGCTCGCATGGCGCGTGGCGGCCTGCAAGGCGCCGGACGGCTCGTACTGGGCGCTGCAGTCGTGGCAGCGCGCGCTTCCCGACTACGGCGTGAATCCGTCGTCGACGCAGTCGGTGTGGGAGCTGCGCCTGTCGCACTGGACGGGCGCGCTGCCGGTGCTCGACATCACGCTCGACTGGTCGTACCACAAGTACGACCAGCTCTTCGGGACGTACACCTATGGCGGCGTCCCGGTGTTCGGCTACAAGTCGACGTCCGCCGGCGCGCCGCTCGACACGTACGGCCGCAACATCTACGTCGACACGTTCAACTCCGCGTACGGCGCCGGCTGGAAGCGCGACAACAGCTTCCTCACACACCAGCCGAAGGGCTCGTTCTGTTACGGCTTCTACCCGCACGGGTCGCATCCGGCCGGCGACGGGACGCAGTACCGCGCGACGGCCGAAGGGCCGGGCGTGGCCCCGGACGTGACGTGGCTCGGCAAGGCGCCGGGCCCGTACGACAAGACCGCCGACGCGACCGCGAACCAGGCGCTGGCGGCGCTCGGCGACCCGAAGTGCCGGCCGAATTGACGTCCTGACTAACGTTGCGCCCGTGCAGGAGCAGGGCGCAGACCAGCGGTCGCTCTTCCGCCGGTGGCCGGCGGGCGTGTCGGTCGTCGTCGCCGAGGTCGGCGAGCGGCGCCACGGGCTGACCGTCTCGTCGCTCGCGTCGCTGTCGCTCGACCCGCCGCTGGTCGGCATCTCGATCGCGCTGCAGGCGTCGCTCCACGAGCTGCTGAAGGACGCGGACGAGTGGGCGGTGTCGATCCTCGCGGGGAACCAGGAGCATCTGGCACAGCACTTCGCGCGCAGCGTCCCGCCGATCGCGCTGTGGGACGGCATCGAGGTTCGCGAAGACGATCCGCGGCTGCTTGCCGGCGCAGCCGGCTGGATGGTGGCGCGCACGGTCGACACGTTGCCGACGGGCGACCACACGTACTTCGTCGGCGAGATCGTGTCGATCGAAGAGGGGACGGCGCCCGACTCGCTCGTGTACCTGCACCGCGAGTTCCGCGCGCTGTGACCGACGCCGTCGTCTTCGACATGGACGGCGTCATCGTCGACTCGGAGCAGGTATGGGACGAGGTGCGCGAGCGCTACACGCGCGAGAGCGGCGGCACGTACAGCGACAGGGCGACGCGCGACATGATGGGGATGAGCGCACCGGAATGGTCGGCGTACATGTCGGAGACGCTCGGCGTCCCCGGGACGCCGGAGGAGATCAACGACGCGGTCGTCGAGCGGATGCTCGCCCGCTACGGCGAGGCGCCGCCGTTCATCCCGGGCGCGGTCGACACCGTGCGCCGCGTCGGCGATGCCTTCCCGGTCGCGATCGCCTCGTCGTCGAACCCCGAGCTGATCGACGTCGTGCTGCGCAGCTCGGGCCTGGACGCGCTGATCAACGTCGCGGTGTCGTCGCAGGAGGTGGCGCGCGGCAAGCCCGCGCCCGACGTCTACCTCGAGGCCGCGCGGCGGCTCGAGGTCGATCCGGCGCAGTGCGTCGCCGTCGAGGACTCGCACAACGGGATCCGCTCCGCCCACGCGGCGGGGATGTACGTCATCGCCGTCCCGAACCCGCATTTCCCGCCGGATGCGGAGGCGCTCGCGCTTGCCGACGCGACCATCGCGTCGATCGCGGACCTACAAGTCGACGATCTCGCCGTCTAGCGGCACGATTGCGCCGGCGTAGGCGCTGCGCGGCTCCAGGCAGTGGTTGATCGCCTCGAGGTGCACGACGACGACGGTGCCGTCGAGCGTGCGAACCTCGTCGGCGGTCATGACGATCGGTTCGCCCTCGTTGAAGCGTGCGCCGCCGCCGTTGACGATCGTCGCGCGCGGCCGGTACCGCTCGCGCGCCTCGTGCACCTCGTCGCAGAGCACCGTGTCGCCGGCGATGTACACGTCGTCGACGACCCAGCCGGATACGGCGCCCATCGCCTCGCCGATCGCGCCGGTCCCGTGGCGGCCGCGCGTCATCGGGATCGCCGGGTGGCTCGTGGCGACGTTCGTATGGCCGCGCGCGCGAAGCTCGTCGGCGCTCTCGGGTTGCGTGAGGATCGGCAGGTCGAGCGGGATCAGGTCGTCGAAATGGTCGCGGTGCAGGTGCGTGACGATGACGAGGTCGACGCCGTTCAGCACCTCGCCCGCCGGCATCGGCAGCTCGACGAGCGGGTTCGGCTTCGGGTTCGGCGTGTTCTCGATCGGCGGCGACGTGCCCGCAGCGCGCAGCATCGGGTCGACGAGGATCCGGCCGACGCTGCTGTCGAGCAGCAGCGTCGCATGGCGGACGAGCTGGACGTTCACGACGCCCGCGCGAGCAGCACGCAGCCGTTGTGACCGCCGAGGCCCATCGCGTTCGACAGCGCGACGTCGACCGTCGCCTCACGCGCGTCGTTCGGCACGTAGTCGAGGTCGCACTCGGGGTCGGGGTTGCGGTAGTTGATCGTCGGCGGCAGCACGCCGTTCTTTACGACGAGTGCGCTGAAGATCGCCTCGATCGCGCCCGCGGCGCCGAACGTGTGGCCGGTCATCGACTTCGTCGAAGACACGGCGAGCTCGTAGGCGTGGTCGCCGAAGACGTCCTTGATCGCCTTCGTCTCGGCGGCGTCGCCGAGCGGGGTGGAGGTGCCGTGCGCGTTGATGTAGCCGACGCGCTTCGGATCGACATCCGCGCGCTCCATCGCGGTGCGCATCATCGCGGCGACGCCGATCGCCTCCGGCTCCGGCTGCGCCATGTGGTGCGCGTCGTTCGACGCGCCGTAGCCGACGACCTCGGCGTAGATGTCCGCGCCGCGGCGCTCGGCCGACTCCCAGTCCTCGAGCAGCAGGGCGCCCGCGCCTTCCGCCATCACGAAGCCCGCGCGCGTCGCGTCGAACGGCCGCGACGCGTTGGGCGGATGCTCGTCCTCGACGGCGAGCCCGCGCATCGCGGTGAAGCCGGCGAGGATCAGCGGGACGATGCACGACTCGGTGCCGCCGGCGAGGACGGCGTCGGCGCTGCCGCGCTTGATCATCGCGGCCGCCTCGCCGACCGCATGCGAGCCGGTCGCACAGGCGGAGACGACGGCGTAGTTCGGGCCGCGGATGCCGAGCGTGATCGCGAGCTGGCCGGAGATGGAGTCGACGAGGACGTTCGGCAGGAAGTTCGGCGACACGCGGTCGGGCCCGCGCTCGCGCAGCACGTCGGCTTGCTCGAGGATCCCCGGCACGCCGCCGATCGCCGAGCCGAAGATGATGCCGACGCGGTCGGGGTTGAAGCCGTTCAGGTGCGCGTCGGCCAGCGCCTCGCGGCCGGCGGCGACGCCGAGCAGCACGTTGCGCTCGAGCTTGCGCGCCTCCTTCGGCGAGACGACCTGCGTCGGGTCGAAGCCCTTCACCTCGCCCGCGACCCGGACGGGCAGCCCGTCGGTGTCGAACGCCGAGATCCAGTCGATACCGCTCTCGCCGGCGACGGCCGCGCGCCAGGTGCTCGGCACGTCGAGGCCGAGCGGCGTGACCGCTCCGACACCCGTGATCGCAACGCGTTTCACCGATCAAGCGTACCGCGGGCGTTTCGCACGAACCTGCGGTGGGAAAGAACACGGTGCGATGCAGAAACCTGGCCTTATCTTCTTCCACTCCAGCACGTCAGGGCGTTGCCGGCGTATGGAGGGGTTCGTGGCGCAGGTGCTCCAGCGGCGGCGGAACCACGACACCTTCAAGTACTACAAGGTCGCCCGGGAGCAGCGGCCGGATCTCGTCTCGAAGTTCGGGATCGAGGTTCTCCCGACGCTGGCCGTCGTCGAGGACCAGCGGATCGCCGCGCTCCTCGAGGGACCGCGCGGCTGCGGCGAGATCGAGACGTTCCTCGCGCCCTGGCTGCGCAGCAGCTAGACGATCGCCACGCCCTCCTCGCGGAGCGAGAGCTTCGCGAACTTGTCCCAGTTCGCGGCGATCGTCTTCGCCATCGCCTCTTCCTCGGCGATGATCTGGTCGCATGCGGCGGCGGTCTCTTCGTCGTTCGCCTCCTGCGCGACGCGCTTCAGCAGTTCGTACGACGCGATCTCCATGTGTTCCGTGGCGTAGCCGTCGCGTGCGTTTCGGCCGGCTTTCTCGCCGCGGACCATGTCCATCGGCAGCTTGGCGAGGGCGCCCATGATCCCGACCAGCTGCCTGACGCCCGACGGCGTCTGGCCGTGCGCCTCTAGGCGCCGGCGCATCTGCTCCGCGTGCCCCTCGGTCTCCATCTTGTGATGCTCGAGCTCGCGCAGGATGTCCGGGTCGTCGGTGGTCGAGATCATCCCGTCGAGCATCCGCAGCACGTTCTGCTCCATCGCGTGCGCCTCGTCGATGTGCTTGATGAGTTGTTCCTGGATGGTGGTCATGCGCTCTAGGCTTCCTCGCGATGGAGCCGGAAAACATCGAGGACCTGCCGTTCCCGCCGATGGAGGCGGAGCTCGTCCGCGAGCTGCCGACCGGGGAGGGCTGGCAGTACGAGCCGAAGTGGGACGGGTTCCGCGGCGTGCTCGAGACGTGCGGGCCGGAGCTGGCGCTGTGGTCGCGGAGCGGGCGGCCGCTGCTGCGGTACTTCCCCGAGCTGCGGCCGCTCGGCGAGCTGTTGCCGCCGCGGTCGGCGCTCGACGGCGAGGTGGTGATCGCGCGCGACGGCGCGCTCGACTTCGACGCGATGCAGATGCGTCTCCATCCCGCCGAGTCGCGGATCCGCAAGCTGTCCGCCGAGATCCCGGCCGAGTACGTGGTGTTCGACGTGCTGGTGTGGGACGGCGAGCCGGTGTGGCGGCTGCCGCTCGAGGAGCGGCGCGCGCGCGTCGAGACGCTGTCGGGTTTCCGGTTGTCGCCCGCGACGCGCTCGCTGGCGGATGCGCGCGGGTGGCTCGACCGCTTCGAGGCGCTCGGCCTCGACGGCGTCATCGCGAAGAAGCTCGGCTCGCCGTACCTGCCGGGCTCGCGCGACGCGGTCGTCAAGGTGAAGGAGCACCGCACCGCGGACTGCGTCGTCGTCGGCTTCCGGCGGAACAAGGACGGGGCGCTGGCGACGCTGCTGCTGGGTCTCTACGCGGACGACGGTCATCTCGACTACGTCGGGACTGCGGCGGTCGCCGCGGGGAAGCGCGCGGAGTTCGAGGCGAAGCTGACGCCGCTGATCGATGCGTCGGTCGATCGCCAGTTCGCCGAGCCGACGCGGTGGGGCACCGGCGAGCTCGAGCAGACGGCGGTCCGCCCGGAGCTCGTCGCGGAGGTGCGGTTCGACAAGGTGCAGGGCTCGCGCTTCCGCCACGGCACGAAGTTCATCCGCTGGCGCGACGACAAGGCGCCCGCGGATTGCACGTGGCGCGAGCTGCGCCCGCCGCGCGACCCGAACGCGCCGACGGTCGACGAGCTGTTCGCCTAGTCCGCCGCCCACAGCGCCTCGACGGTCGTCCCGAGCGCGCGCGCCAGTGCGATCGCGAGCATCACGGATGGGAGACTGTGGCCGTTCTCGAGCGACGAGATTGTCTGCCGCGACACGCCCACTTCCGCCGCGATCTCCGCCTGCGATCTGAGGCGCTGGTAGCGGGCGTATTGCAGCGGTGTCGCGGCCTTCGTCGTCACGCCGATACGGTCAAGGCCGCCAACCGCCGCCGCAAGTCGCTCGTTTGGCCGCGTCTCCATCGGGCGAGCGGGTGTGGCAACCCGCCTTTACCGTCGTTTGGCGTCGGTCGCTTCGCCTTGACGCAAGCGCGCTTTCCCGTCGTTTGGCGTCGGTCGCTTCGCCTTGACGCAAGCGCGCTTTCCCTTCGTTTGGCGACGGTGAAGCGGCCCTGACGGTCCGCGCAAGACAGTTGCGCGCTCGACTACGTGACGGTGAGGATCGCCGAGTAGGTGCGCTGGCTCGGGATCCAGAGGCGGTAGCGCGCGCCGGGCGCGGCACGGACGACGGGGGCGAGATACCCGCGCGCGGTCGTGTGCCGCAGGCCGCCGACCGCGACCCAGCGGCCGTGGCTCTGCCGCAGCAGCTTGTACGTCTCGCGACCGCCGGGCCGCACCTGCCCCCAGAGCGAGACGCGGAGGCCGACCCGCGAACGCTCGGCGAGCGGGAAGCGGAACGCCTGGTACGCCGGCTTCGCCGCGCCGCGGGTGGTGAAGAGGCCGCTCTGCCACCGCGCCGTGTCGGGCTCGTCCTGCACGAGGTAGTGCACGAGGATGTCGACACGCGGCAGCTCGTACGCGCGCAGCGCCGCCTCCGACATGTACTTCGCCTGCTTCGCGTACGACACCCCGAGCCACTTGTCGGGCGGGTTCGTCTGGTAGCCGTACTCGGTGAGCCAGATGCGGACGCGCGGCCCGAAGTCGCGACGCACGAGCGTGAGCAGCCGGCCGAGCGTCGACATCGTGACCGTCGTGCAGTGATTGCAGCCGCCGCTCGTCGGCGTCTCGTTCGGTGCAAGCGGATACGGGTTGTGCGCGTACGCGTTGAGACGCGCGTGCGCCGCCGCCATCCCCGCGGCCCACGCCATCGGCGAAACGCCTCCGGTCGAGCCGCGCGGCGCCGTCACACCGCCGGCGACCTTCGACTGCGGGCTCACGCGGTGGATGGCGGCGTACGCAGGGTTGAGGAGCCGCCGCACGTACGTCGACGGCGACGTCGGCCGCAACCAGCGTCGCTGGTTCGGCTCGTTCCACACTGTCCAGAGGTGCACGAAGGGGTAACGCTTCGCGATCGCCGCTGCGAACGCGGCAAACGACGAGCCGCTCGTCGGCGCCCAGTTCTCGCTGCGGCCGCCGTTCGCCCAGCGCGGCGAGCCGTAGAGCGTGACGAGCGGCGCGATCCGATGCGCGCGCAGTCCCTGCAGCAGCTCGTCGGTCGTCGGCCAGTCGTACGTGCCGCGCCGCGGCTCGGTCGCGCGCCAGTCGACCGTCACCCGGACGACGTCGACGCCCGTTGCCTGCAGCTTCGCGAGCCGCTGGTCGAGGGTGCCGGGCCCCCACTGCAGCCATGCGTCGTCCTGGATGCCGTAGCGAACGTACGGCGACGCCGCCGCCGAGGTGGGAGAGATGAGGGCGGCGAGGACGACGACCAGCAGGAAGGCCCGGCGCATGCCTCCACGGTAGGCCGTATGTCGTCAAGACCGTGTTAGAACGGATTACGAATCGTATTCGAGCCCGAGCTTCGCGAACCGCGTGCGCAGCGACGGCGGACTCCGCCACATGCCGCGCATCGGGTCGCCGACGGCCTCGATGCGCGCCGGCATCGAGGTGAGCGTGAACGCCTCAGGCTCGACGTCCGCGACCTCGTCCCATGACAACGGCGCCGAGACACGCGCGTCGGGTGTCGGACGTACCGAGTACGCCGATGCGATCGTGCGGTCGCGTGCGTTCTGCCCAAAGTCGACGAAGACCCCGACGCGGTCGGCGACGCGCCACGTCGTCGTCGCGACACGCTGGTCGCCGATCCGCCGCTCGACCTCCTCGGCCACCGCCTTCGCGAACCGGCGCACGTCGGGGAAGAGCACCTCGGCTCTGATCGGCGCGAGGACGTGCAGCCCCGTCGCGCCGGACGTCTTGGGGTACGACCGCAGGCCGAGTTCGTCGAGCACGTCGCGCACGACGAGCGCGATCTCGCGCACGAACGGCCACTGGCCGTCGCTCGTCGGGTCGAGGTCGATCAGCAGGTAGTCCGGCTTCTCGATCTCCGGCACGCGCGAGTGCCACGTGTGCAGCTCGATGCAGCCGAGATTCGCGACCCATGCCAGCGCTGCGGCGTTGTCGACGATCGCGAACACCGTCGAGTGACCGGACGGGAACTGCACGAACACGTCGTCGACGTACTCGGGATGGTTCGCCGGCACGCGCTTCTGGTGGAAGAAGTCCTCGTTCACGCCGTTCGGGTATCGCTTCATGTGGAACGGCCGCCGGCGGAGGTGGGGAAGGGCGAGGTCGGCGACGCCCGCGTAGTACGCCACCAGATCGCCCTTCGTCAGCCCCCGCTCGGGGAAGAACGGCTTGTCCGGGTTCGAGATCGGGACGTCGTAGCGGCCCACGCGCATGCAGCGAGTATCGTGGACGCATGCTGGAAGGCCACCCCGCGACCGGTATCACGCTCGAGCCGCTCGACGACTACCTCGTGATCGAGCCGCTCGACGAGAGCGAGACGGCGAGCGGCCTGATCGTCCCGGTGAACGAGGCGACGCAGGTGCGCACGGGCATCGTCGCCGCCGTCGGCCCCGACGTCGAGAACGTGGAGCCCGGCGACAAGGTGCTGTTCCCGCGCGACGCGGGCTTCGAGGTGCGCCTGGCCCGCTCCTCGCACCGCGTGCGGGTGCTCCGCCGCGAAGAGCTCATCGCTCGCATCGCGGACTAGCGGGTACGATGCCGCCCGCTGGAGGGGTGGCAGAGCGGTCGAATGCGGCGGTCTCGAAAACCGTTATCCGTCGTTAGGCGGATCGAGGGTTCAAATCCCTCCCCCTCCGCTAGCACCACCGGGAGAGGTGTCCGAGTGGCCGAAGGAGCGCGACTGGAAATCGCGTATGTGCCGAAAGGTGCATCGCGGGTTCAAATCCCGCCCTCTCCGTACCGAGTGCCCGCCGCCGGCGGGCACTCGCGTCACTGGGGCAGCGTCGCGTCGACGTCGTCGACGTAGACGAACAGCTCGAAGCGCACGCCTTCGCTGCGTTCGAGCCGAGCTGCTCGTAAAACGAGGCGGTCGCGTTGACATCGACCGCGACGACGACGGGGAACGCGCGCACGTCCCGACTCTAACGCCGCAAAAACCCTGCGGTACGATGCGCGCGCCCGGAGAAGTGGCCGAGTGGCTGAAGGCGGCGCCCTGCTAAGGCGTTAGGTGGGGGAATCCCTGCCTCGAGGGTTCGAATCCCTCCTTCTCCGTTGCCGGAGGCTGCTAGTGCGTCGAGACGAAGACGTACGCCGCGACGTCGTGGATCTGCGCCGGGGTGAGCTTGTCCTTGAAGGGCGGCATGATCGCCCCGCCGTTCGTCACCTGCGTGACGATGCGCGCGTATGCGGGCTTCAGGTTGTCGAGGTTCGGGCCGACCGTCCCGGTCGCGCCGGCGGCCCGCAGCGTGTGGCAGGTCTTGCACCCGGCGGACTCGAAGACCGCCTTGCCGGCCGCGGGGTCGCCCTGCGGCGGCTTCGTGGGCGTGCGCGTCGTCGTGACCGCGACCGTCCGCTCGGCGCTCGCCTCGCTCTCGCGGCCGAACACGATCACCGCCGCGATCATCGCGGCGAAGAAGCACAGGCAGACCGACAGGTAGAGCCCCATGTGCCGCCCCGGGAAGTTCGCGTTCCAGCGCGGCAGCAGGAACGACGAGATCAGCGCGAACACGATGAACGCGGCGCCGATGACGGCGAGCCCGATCTTGTGGCCGGTGGTCAGGCCGGCGACGATGAGGACCGTCGAGAGCATCGGAGTCGGAAGCTACCGAAAGTGCTGCTAGGAAGCGGCGGCTTCGCCCGGCGCGATTTCCACGACGCCGGTCTCGGGCGGGCCGACCGGCTCCGGCCGCGTCGGGCGCAGGTACAGCATCTCGTACACCGTCGCGGCGATCACGCCGCCGGCGAACGGGCCGACGTACCAGACCCAGAAGTGCGCCCAGTGGTTCCCGACCAGCTGCGGCCCGAACGCGCGCGCCGGGTTGATCGCGGCGCCGGTCAGCGGCGCGCCCATCAGCACGCCGAGGCAGATCGTGAAGCCGATCGCCAGGCCCGCGATCTGCTTGAACGCGCCGCGCTCGTCGACCGCGGTCGCGAACACGACGATCACGAGGAAGAAGGTGAGGATCGCCTCGATCACGACGCCCGGCCCGGACGCGATGCCGTTCTGCAGCGACGGGACGCCGAGGTGACCGCCGTTCTCGAGCGTTGCCGGGAACACCCACTTCAGCGTCAACGCGGCCAGCGCGGCGCCGCCGAACTGCACGAGCCAGTACCAGACCGCGAGCACGGGCGCGATGCGGCGCGTGACGAGGAAGCCGAGCGTGACCGCCGGGTTGAAGTGCCCGCCGGAGATGAAGCCGAACGCGGAGACGAACACCGCGATGACGAGGCCGTTGGCTAGCGCTGCGTCGGTCGGCGACTGGGCGAACGCCCCGGCGCCGACGAAGATGAGGGCGTACGTGCCGATGAACTCGGCAACGCCGCGGCGGAAGTAGTCGCGCTCGAGCATGGGACGAACCATAGGACCCCCACCGGACGTCAGCCCATCCAGGCGCCGTTGTTGTGGTCGATCGCCTGCCCGGTGACGCCGAGCGAGTCGCCGGATGCGAGCCAGGCGACGGTGGCGGCGATCTCCTCCGGCTCGCCCATGCGGCGCAGCGGCACCTCCTGCACGGCGATCGCCCAGGCCTCGTCCGACGTCAGCCCCGGCCACGCCGACAGGCCCTGCCAGGCCATGTCCGTGTTGACCCAGCCCGGGCACACGGCGTTCACCTGGATCTGCCGCGGCGCGAGCTCGGCGGCGAGCGAGCGCGTCAGCCCCAGGAGCCCCGCCTTCGAGGCGCAGTACGCCGTGTAGCCGGCGACG
>Ga0070741_10017446_pt1 | contig 11790 bp, 12 predicted proteins | sample Coa_R1_4_FD_66440 | JGI IMG/M metagenome (GOLD analysis project Ga0070741, IMG submission 66440) | Surface soil microbial communities from Centralia Pennsylvania, which are recovering from an underground coalmine fire - Coalmine... | ecosystem: Environmental > Terrestrial > Soil > Unclassified ...
TCCCGCCAGGAAGCGGTCGTGGATGGCGAATGGGCAGGCGTAGACGTCACCGACGGGGTCGATCAGGCACACCACGCGGCCCGCGCCGCAGAGGTTCAGGCCGGCTAGCGCGCCGGGCTGTCCGAGTGGTGAGAGGTGAAAGAACGAGTCGCCGGTAAGCACCCTGTCGCCGTGATCGACGAGCCAGTTGTACAACTGCAGCTGCTGGTCGGCGGTCGGATGCAGATCCCCCCACACGTCGGCGCCGCGCCCGGACGGGCGCAGCCGGGTGATCCGCAGCGTGGCGCCGTAACGTGCTGCCAGAGAAGCAAACTCGTCGAGCTGCTCGACATTGTGGCGGGTCACCACAACCGAGATCTTGGCATCCTTGAAACCGGCGTCGGACAAATGGCCCAGCGCTCGCAATGCCATGTCGTAGGAGCCGCGTCCGCGAACGGCGTCGTTGACGTCGGCGCTCGCTCCGTCGAGTGAGATCTGCACGTCGACGTAGTCACTGGCGGCCAGCCAACGCGCTCGCTCGGGGGTGATGCGGACGCCGTTCGTCGAGAACTTCACGCCGACGTGGTGGGCGGTCGCGTAGTCGACGAGTTCCCAAAAGTCCGGCCGCACAGTCGGTTCGCCGCCACCGATGTTGACGTAGAACACCTGCATGCGCTCGAGCTCGTCGATGACGTCCATGCATTGCCGCGTCGTGAGCTCGCGCGGATCACGCCGGCCCGACGACGACAGACAGTGCACGCAGGCCAGGTTGCACGCGTAGGTCAGTTCCCACGTCAGGCAGATCGGTGCGTCGAGTCCGTGTTCGAACTGTTCGACCAGCCGGGGCACAGTCACTTCGCCACCAACATCTGCGAGTCGGCGAGCACCTGCAGCGCATGCAGATAAGGCCGCTCACCATCGGCCGTGACTCCCGCTGCGCGACAAGCAGTTCGAGCGTCCGCATGCTCGTCGAGCGATCGAACGATCGTCAATATCGTTCGGTCTTTCAAGAACGACAGCTTGCGGGTGCCGAAGTGGTACAGCAGCGCGCCGAACGGCTCAGGCCGTACCGCCACTTGGGGATGCAGCCGCCAGCCCTGCGACGGGTCGAACACTCAGTAGACCCCGCACATGCCGTCGATCGACACCTCTTCGACGAGAGACTCGGTGACGAGTTCGTCCTCTTGCACGTGTTCGTTCGGTTCCATTCCAGCCTGCCTTTCCTGTGCTCGGTCTCGACAGATTGCAGTCGAGGAGCCAGAATATGGCATCGAGTGCCGAAATGGAAGGGCGGGGTGTGGTCGAGTCGCGCGTGGGCCGTCGCCGGTCGACGACGCGCCACCACATCACCGATGTGGCCATCGAACTGTTCGCCGATCGCGGGTTCGACGAGGTGAGCGTGGACGACGTCGCCGAGGCGGCAGGAATCGCCCGCCGCACCTTGTTCCGCTACTACCCGTCGAAGAACGCGATCCCGTGGGGTGAGTTCGATTCGCACCTGCAGCACTTGCGCACTCTGCTCACAACGGTCGACGCCGCTGTTCCAACCGCGAAGGCGCTGCGTGATGCGCTGTTGTCGTTCAACACATTTGACGAATCCGAAGCCCCGCGACACCGCTTGCGGATGCAGGTGATCCTGCGCACGCCCGAACTGCAGGCGTATTCGCTGACCATGTACGCCGGCTGGCGCGACGTGATCGCGGAGTTCGTCGCCGGCCGGTCCGGATCCAAGCCCGACGACCTGGGGCCTCAGACGGTGGCATGGGTGCTGCTCGGCGTGGCGCTTGCCGCCTACGAGCACTGGCTCGCCGACGAGTCCGTCGCGCTGACGCAGGCCCTCGGCGACGCATTCGACGTCGTGTTTTAGCGCGAGCGAGCGTGTCTGTACGGCGACACGCCGGGAGATACGTGCAGTCTGCGCACGCTCGTCGAAAAGAAAAGTGACGGATTTCCGGTCCCGGCGACGACGATAAGGATGTGAGCGCCGAACCCCGTCCGCCCGACGCTCCGCGCGCGCTCCTCGCGCTGTACGACCAGGCGCTGCCCGCGGTGTACGGATACTTCGTGCGCCGGTGCCCGGACAGGAGCACCGCCGAGGACCTGACCTCGGAGACGTTCCTGGCCGCAATGGACAGCGCCCGCCGTGACGATCCGCCCGACGTCACCGTGCCGTGGCTGATTGGAGTCGCCAGACACAAACTGGCAGACCACTTCCGGCGCCGGCACCGAACCGCGATGCCCGTCGCGGAGGTGCCAGAGCCCGACGATCCCACGGACACGTGGGACGCCGAGCTGGACCGGATCGTCGCCGAGAGCACGCTGGCGCGGCTGTCCGAACAGCACCGGGCGGTGCTGACGCTGCGCTATATGGACGGCTGCTCGGTGAACGAGTGCGCGGAGCTCATCGGCCGCACCGTGCACGCGACCGAGGCGCTGCTGGTGCGGGCACGACGGGCGTTTCGGAACCACTACGAGGAAGGAGGTGCGCGATGACACAGCACGATCCGTTGACCGTCTTGCGCGCCGATGACCTTCCGGTACAACCGGATTCGGCCTTTGCGGCGCGTCTGCGGGCCCGGCTGGAATCCGCCCTGTCCCTACCCGGAGGAACCGAAGGAGTTGACATGAGTGGCACCGCACAAGCGATCGCCGAACTGTCCGAGCCCGCCGAAACCTCGAGCCCCCCGCGGCCTGCTGCGCTGCCGTACCTGGCGGTCGCCGACGCCCGGCGTGCCATCGACTGGTACGCCGACGCACTCGGGGCCGTAGTGGTCGGTGAGCCGATCGTGATGGACGACGGGCGCATTGGCCACGCCGAACTCGCAATCGGCGACGGCGTGCTGTACCTCGCCGACGAGTATCCCGAGCTTGGCCTGAAAGCGCCTCAGCCGGAAGCTGTTTCGGTGAGCCTCATGCTGCACGTTCCGAACACCGATGCCGCGCTCGCACGGGCGCGCGAACACGGCGCCGTCGTCCAGCGCGACATCTACGAGAACTACGGAACGCGCAACGCAACGATCATCGACCCGTTCGGCCACCGCTGGATGCTCAGCGGCCCGCTCCATGCTGCGGCTGAGACGATCCGGCACGGTGACATCGGCTACGTGTCGGTCTGGACGCCCGACGCCGACAAGGCGGCCGCGTTCTACGGCCACGTGCTCGGCTGGACCGTCGACAGCGCGGCACACCGGGTGACCAGTGCAGCGCAACCCATCGGGGTGTATTCGGTGGACGGACCGCCGACGTTGTTCTGCTGCTACGCCGTTTCGGACCTGGAAGCCGCGCGCCGGGCGATTGTCGACGGCGGTGGAGAAGTGGGCGAGCTGCGGGACTTCGAGTACGGCACGGTGCTGGACGCCACCGACCCGTCGGGCAACGCGTTTGCCGTCTACACGCCAGCCGGCAATCCGCCGCGGCCAGAGCTGAACGGCGCCGGCCCGGGTGAATTGTCCTACGTCACTTATGAAGTCGCTGACTCAACTGCGTTCCGGACGTTCTACGAGCGGGTGCTTGGCTGGGGGTTCGAACCGGGCCGCATCGAGGACGGCTGGCAGATCACCGAGACTCACCCGATGGGCGGCGTCGCCGGCGGCAGCGCACAGCCGACGACGGTGCCGATGTGGACGGTGGCCGACATCGACGGCGCCGTCGCTCGCGTGCGCGAGGCCGGTGGCACCGTGCTGCAGGAACCGGCCCGCCAGCCGTATGGCTTGGTGGCCGAGTGCCGTGACGACCAGGGCAGCCGGTTCTACCTTGGGGAGTTCTAGCGCGCACGCACCACCTACGCAAGCACCTCGGAAATCGGGGCGCCGGCGGCGATCTTGGCCCGGGTCTTCATCACCGCGCCGGGCATCCCGCCGCCGACCACCCCGGCCACCACGCCGTCGCGCTCGTAGTACGCGAGGAACTTGCGGCCGTCGTCGTTGACGAGGTGCACGATGTCGTCGGCCTCGGGCTCACCGAGGCATTGGATCTTGACGTCATACTGATCGCTCCAGAAGTACGGCACGACAACGAGATCCGCCGACACCTCTTGGCCGAGTAACGCCGGCACCAAGACTCGCGCTTGTTCGGCGACGTTGCTCCAATGTTCCACGCGCGCTTGATGTCCGGTCGCGTCTTGCCACGACGCGACGTCGCCGAGTGCCCAGACATGCGGCGCGCTGGTCTTTCCGACGTGGTCGCACACCACCCCGTTGTCGACCTCGACGCCGCTGCCGGCGAGCCAGTCGGTGGCCGGCCGCGACCCGATGCCGATGACCACGAGATCGGTGTCCACCTCGGTGCCGTCGGTCAGCGTCACTTTCTGCACCCGCTGCTGACCCCCCACGGCCTCGACGCCTGTGCCGGTGCGCAGGTCCACTCCTTCGGAACGGTGCAGCCGCGACACCAATGCGCCGATCTGCTCACCCAACACCGACACCAGCGGCTCGGGCTGGGGTTCGACCATCACGACGTCGACGCCGAGCCCGCGCAGACTGGCCGCCACCTCGCAGCCAATGAACCCCGCCCCGACAACCACGGCACTTCTCGCCGTCGCGGCCTCCTCGCGCAACGCCATGCTTTCGTCGAACGAGCGCAACACATGGATGCCCTGCAAATCCGGAAACGACGGAATGCGCCGCGGCACAAGGCCGGTCGCGATGACGACGTCGTCGTACTCCAGCGTCGTCCCGTTGTCCAACGTCACGGTTTGGTCGCCGGTATCCAATGAGCGCACAGCGGAACCAAGCCGCAGCTCGATCTTCTTGTCGTCGTACCACTCTCGCGGCTTGAGCACCGTGTCGTCGAGCTCGCTGCGCAGCACCTGCTTCGACAGCGGCGGCCGGTCGTACGGTAGGTGTACCTCGTCACTGACGATCGTGATCGGTCCGTCGAAATCCGCACGCCGCAGCTGCTCGGCCGTGCGCGCCGCCGCCAGTCCCCCACCGACGATGACAATCCGTTTGCTCATTTAAGGGTTCATACACGATCGCGGCGGCGCCGGGTACGCCCTCCCCCGCTAAGGCATCGACCGCTCGATCAGGTTGGACAACACCACAATGCTCTCGCTTCGCTCGACGTCCGCGCTGGACCGGATGCGCTCGAGCGCCTCCTCGAGGTGCTGCATGTCGCGCGCCAGCACATGCAGGATCGCGTCCGACGTGCCAGTCACCGTCGCGGCGCTGACGACCTCGGGAATGTCGACCCATGCCCCACGCAAGCGCTCGGGAGCGATCGTGCCGTGACAGAACACTTGCACGTAAGCCTCCGTGTGCCAGCCGAGCGCATTGCGGTCGATGACAGCGGTAAACCCTTTGATCACACCGCTATCCAGCAACCGATCCACCCGCCGCTTGACCGCGGGCGCCGACAGGTTCACCTTCTCACCGATCTCGGCGAACGTCGCGCGGGCATGCAGCCCAAGCTCGGCGAGGATGCGCTCGTCGATGTCGTCGAACCGTTCCGCCAAAGTCGGTCCCGTCTACGCAATAAATCGCTACAAACAGCCTATTCGCGCAATGTATCACCGTAGTGTACGCAATACATCCAAAGTGATTGCGCGACACAGCCGATCTACCTTTGATTTATGACGCTCGCGATGACGATGACGGCTGCGGCGATCGCCGAGGAAGGCGCGCATACGGCCCACAACTACGCGCCGCTGCCCGTCGTGGTCGCGAGCGCGAACGGTGCGTGGATCACCGACGTCGAGGGCCGTCGTTACCTTGACTGTCTCTCCGCATACTCGGCGGTCAACTTCGGCCACCGCAACCCCGACATCATCGCAGCCGCGCACGCCCAACTCGACACCGTGACGCTGGTGAGCCGCGCGTTCCATTCCGACCGGCTCGGCCCGTTTTGCACGGCGCTCGCCCAGCTCTGCGGCAAGGACAGGGTGCTGCCGATGAACAGCGGCGCCGAAGCAGTCGAGAGCGGCCTGAAGGTTGCCCGCAAATGGGGCACCGACGTCAAGGGCGTACCGGCGGGCGCCGCCAATATCATTGTGGCGGACAATAACTTTCACGGCCGAACGATCAGCATCGTGAGCTTCTCCTCGGACCCGTCGGCTCGTGGTGGCTTCGGGCCGTTCACACCGGGCTTCCGGTCGGTCCCGTTCGGAGACGCCGCTGCCCTCGCCCGCGCGATTGACGACCGCACCGTCGCGGTGCTCCTCGAACCGATCCAGGGCGAAGCGGGCGTCATTGTGCCGCCGGACGATTACCTGCCTGCCGTGCGGGCCCTGTGCAACAAGCACGACGTCCTGATGATCGCCGACGAAATCCAGAGCGGCCTCGCCCGCACAGGCCGCACGTTCGCGTGTGACCACTGGAACGTCCTGCCCGACGTGTACCTACTGGGTAAGGCTCTCGGCGGCGGAGTGGTTCCATTGTCGGCCGTGGTGGCCAACGACGATGTCCTGGGTGTGCTGCACCCGGGTGAGCACGGTTCTACATTCGGCGGCAACCCGTTGGCGGCGGCGATCGGATCGACGGTGGTCGATTTGCTCCAGACAGGTGAATTCCAGAGGCGGTCAACCCAATTGGGCGCACTCCTGCACCGCCGGCTGCTCGGCTTGCGCGGCGCTGGGGTGGTGGCCGTACGCGGGCTCGGCATGTGGGCCGGCGTCGACGTCGACCCCAGGTGCGGCGACGCAAGGGAGATCAGCCTGCGGCTCGCGCAGCGTGGCCTGCTAGTAAAGGACACGCATCGCGCTACCCTGCGGTTCGCACCACCGTTGGTGATCACCGCCGACGAGATCGACTGGGCCGTCGACGAATTCGCAGCCGCGCTGCGCGAGGGCGGCTAGTACTTCAGCACACCTCGGTCGACGGGAATCTGCACACCCGAGAGTGTCGCGGAACCGTCACCGGCCAGCCACGCCACGACGTCGGACACCTCTTCTGGCGTCATGAAGTCGTTGAGGCTGCCCTCGGCGCCGCCGTCGACGGGCTTCAATGGCATTGGCGAAAAGCTGTGCAGATAACTCGGATGGTTTTTGAACATCTCCACCATTGCTTCAGGTTCGATCATCGGAGTGTTGATCGAGTACGGGTGAATGGAATTCACTCGGATTCCGAATTCGCCCACTTCCAAGGCAAGCGTGTTCGTCAACGCAGTCAGGCCGTACTTCGACGCGGCATAGTGGCCGTTGCCCGGGGTCGCCTTGAGCCCGGCCGACGAGCTGACCACGATGATCGAACCTCCGTTGCCCGCGTCGATCATCGCGGGAACGACGGCCCGAATCGTGCGCCAGGTGCCCGACAAGTTCACCTCGATCACCGTGTCCCACTGGTCTTCTGACAGTTCCCACAGCCGGCCCCAGCTCAGCACGCCCGCGTTGGCGACGAGGATGTCCAGCCGCGCGAACTGCTCGACACCGTCGGCGACGACTTGACGCAGCGCGGCGCCGTCGCGGATATCGACTTGGCGGGCAAGGATTTTGCGTCCTGCCGCTTCGACGCCGCGGACGGTCTCGTCGAGCTCGTCGGGTGTCGCAGGCGCGTAGGTGATCGACGGTGCCACCGGCGCGCAGATGTCGATCGCGATGATGTCGGCACCCTCCTGCGCCAGACGGATCGCGTGTGCGCGTCCCTGGCCGCGCGCGGCGCCGGTCACGAACGCAACGCGTCCTTCAAGCGAACCCGTTGATGCAGCCACTGACGTCCCTTTCGCCGACTGCGCTCAGGCTAGCAGCGGAAACTGGAACGTGTTCTAGTGACCCTGGCGGCTGCCGATCAGATGTCGGAGATGATCTGCGACCGCTTGGCCTTGTACTCGTCCTCCGTCAGCGCACCGGTGGCGCGCAGCGTCTCGAGTTCTTGCAAACGCTGGGAAATCGACGGCTCGGGCGGGGTGAGGGTGGGCGCCGCTGCGACCGGCGCAGCGGACGGGGTCGGGGCGGCGGCCGCCGCGGCGGGAGCCGGCGCCGGTACCGACTCCTGTGCGCCGGCCCGCCGCACAATGTCTAGAACTTGTCCGCGCAGCCCGGGGTTCGAGCGCAAGTCGACCATCCGGTTCAACGGCACGCCGTTGGTCTTGAGGAGCCGCAAAATATCCATCAGCGGTTGGGCCTTGCCGGACAGGTCGTACGTCTTGTTGTCCTCCGCGATGGTGAACTGCGCGGGTACCAGACCATTCACCAAAGCGCTTCGCTCCCAGTCGATCTGGAACTTGTTCGTCGTCGGATCGACAAGCACGACGAGCTTGCGCGAGTTGAAGTTGCCCATCCTGGTCACGTTGGCGATGACTCGATCGGTGGCGTCGAACGGCGTAAGTCCGGGACCCTCGATGTGCAGGTTGAGCGAAATCATGGGCTGATCGTTGATGCGCATGCCCGTTTCACCCATGCCGGTGATCTGCGCCAGCGCGAGCACGCCGTTCTGCTCGAGCGCGGCCGTCGTGGCGGCCGACTTGCTGCTGTAGTTGGCCAACCACAACGCAACCAGCACGTCGGCCGCGGTGATCAGCAGCCCGACGTAAAACATCCACCCGATATAGGCCCGGCTCATCGGGCCGATTGCGAAATAGACGATCAAGAAGATGGGCCCGACAAGACCTCCGCACAACAACACCATCAATTGGGACTTCAAGTAACGCGCAAACATCGGGAATACTCCTCGCTCGCCAGCCCCCGTCGCGACATAGAGTATCGCCCTTGCGCACCGCGCGGCTGCGATTGCGATGGCAGCCGTGGGCTGTCGATCTGCCCGTGGTCGCCGATGAGTCGGCGTATGTTCAGGCCGTGACGTCGCCGCCGGCCTCGGTACGCTCACGCTGGACCTTGGTCGCGGTGTCGGCAGCGTTGTTCTGCGTCCAGATCGACTATTTCGCGATGAATCTCGCATTACCTCGCATGGCGAGTGATCTCGGCAGCAACACCACAGACTTGCAATGGGTCATCAGTATTTACATGTTGGCGCTCGGCGCGTTCATGGTTCCGGCCGGCCGCATCGGCGACATTTTCGGGCGCCGACGGGCTCTGCTCGCCGGTGTCGCACTGTTCGGGGTGGCGTCGGTGTTGTGTGCGGTGGCCCCAACTGCGGGAATGGTCATCGCATTTCGCGCATTGCAAGGTCTCGGGTCCGCGCTGATCTTTCCGGTGTCGATCAGCGTGCTAAGCAACGCGTTTCCGGCCGGACGATCCGGGCATGCTATCGGAATCGCTTACGGCATAGCAGGTTTGGGAAATGCAGCGGGGCCGTTGATCGGCGGCCTGCTCACCGACACCCTGGGCTGGCGCTGGATCTTCTGGCTTAACGTTCCGTTTACCGTGCTGTCGTTGGTGATCGGCGCCCTGTCCATCACCGAGTCCAGGGACAGCACGGTCCCGCGGCGAATTGACCTTTCCGGCTTGGCGCTGATCGTTTTCTGTGTCGGCCTGTTCACGTTGACTTTCGACCGGGCGCCGTCGTGGGGATGGGTTTCGCCGACCACGATCGTCGCGCTCGTCGTGTCACTCGTGTTGCTGGGCGGCTTCGTCGCCGTCGAACGGCGGGTCCGCTGGCCGCTGGTTGACCTGTCGCTGATGCGCAACGCGACATTCACGATCCTCGTGATCGCCGGCACTCTGGCCAACATCGCCTACGCCGTCACGATCTTCCTGTCCACGATCTACCTACAGCAGGTGCGCGGACTGGACCCGTTGATCGCGGGGCTGGCATTTCTCGGTCCGTCGGCGGGCGCTGCGTTCGGCGGCGTCATGTCGGGGTGGTTGGCTGCGCGCAGACCGCCGGTGCTGGTGATGGGAATAGCGTGTGTGGCGGCGGCGGTGGCGCTGGCAGCGCTCTCGCTACCAGCAGGCTGGATGGTGTACCTGATCGCGCTGACAGCGGCCGGAACAACATTGGGTCTGGTGTATGCGTTCACGACCGTCGCAACGCAAGCGGTGGTGCGCCGCGAGCGCGCCGGCGAAGCTGCCGGCGTGACGCTGACGTCGATGGTGACACTGGCCGGCGTCGGCGTCGCTGTGTCGGGGACGGTGCTAGAGGTCCTGCAACAGGCAGAGATGACCGGCGGCTCCGGAATCCGTTTGATCATCGGGGTTTTGGCGGCCGTCCTGCTGCCGGCGGGCATCGCGGTGGTGCATCTCGCGCGGACGCGAAAGCGCGAGGTCGCGCCAACAAGCTGGGCTCAGGCCGCGGCTCTTGACACCCCCGACGCTGGCGATGACGGAGCCCCTGACGGCGAAAGTAGTTGCTCCAGAAGCGATGTCCAGGCACGCCCTTCGCTCGACGCCACCGAGTAGCCGGTGTGAATGCTCACAGCGGCGGATGCGGTCGAATTGGCGTCTGAGTTGTAGTCGCAGACCGGGTCATTGAGATCGCAGACGCTGATCGTGCGGCTGCCCAGGGCCGCAGGCAGTTTCGCGGTGTTGGTGTGCGCGAGGATGTAGTGGTCCTGCGCCGCGCCCAATCCCCGACCGGGAACCGCGGTGACCGTGCCCAAGTCGACGGTGGTGTCGTCGGGAATCCGGTCGCCATCGGCGATCAGCAGCGTCGCCGCGAGGTTGGGACTGCCGGCAAGGCCGTAGAGATTGCGGTGCACCACCATCGCACCTTGTGAGTAGCCGGCCAGCACCACCTTCGTGTTGGGGCATTGCTGCGTGTACGCCGCGTATTGCTTACCCAGCGCGGCAGTTCCGGCGTCGACACTGTTCATGAATCCGGCCCAGCCCATGATGCTGCCGTCGGGGGGCACTGCGGTCGCGGGATAGTCGACGGCTTCCGCAGTGATCGTGCGGCCGTCGTGCGCGAGCGTCGCTTGAAGTTGGCGGAAGGTGTCGAAAACCACTTGGCCCATGCCGTCGTTCTCGGTCGGATTGGCGCGCTCGCCGGAACCGGCCGCCCCGATCCAGTGCAGGTCCGGGCAGCCGGCATCTGCCGATGCCGTTCCTGCCGCAAGGCCGGTGAATGCTGCTCCAGTAATAGCGGCGGCACAAATCATGCCAATCGTGCGTTTCAAGACAGAACCCCGAACTTTCTCGGCCCCCGATTTGGCCGTCGCGAAGTTCATCGCCTGAACGGACGGGAGTGTTACAGGCGTGCCGCCTGGGGCGTTCAGTGCTTACGTACGACGCGTTCTTGCTGGCCCTCACGCCACACGGTCACGTCCATGTGGTCGTCGCCGACCTCGACCGCTGCCGCGCCGAGCAGGTATGCCTTGAAGAAGTGCTCGAACCACCGACCGCGTAAGTCGAAGCCGGTCTCGGCGAACAGCGCTTCCGCGTATCGCTGATGCAAAGCCTCGTCCATGACGTCCTCGACGACTCCCCAGACTTTCGCGTCGCCGTCGCTCACGTGGGTGTCGATGGTTGCGGTGTGCAACGTGAACCGCGGGTTAGCGACCAAGTCCTTGAACTTTTGCGTTCCCGGCATGCCGCCGAGCCACAACTGGTCTTCGAAGAACCTCGGTTCCATGGGACTGATCCGCGGAAAGCCGTCGGGGCGAATAGTGCCGAGCATGCACAAGTTTCCTGTTGCTGCATGTCGGCGAACGAAGACTTCAGCGATTCGCGGTGCAGCGCAGTTAAATTCACTCCAGGGCGTCACACTGCTGAGCGTAGAGCCCGCAGTGGCACTAGCCGCATCGAATTCGACACCAGGGCTGTGATTTCTGAAGATTGACGACCCTCACGTCGATCTCGGCGCAATTCGGCGCAACGCAAAGCGGCGCCCACCCTTTCGGATGAGCGCCGCTTGTGCGCGCTGAAACTACTTGACGATCTTGGTGACCCGGCCGGCGCCGACGGTGCGGCCACCCTCGCGGATCGCGAAGCGCAGTCCCTCGTCCATGGCGACGGGCTGGATCAGCTTCACCGAGATGTTGGTG
>Ga0070741_10017447_pt1 | contig 11789 bp, 10 predicted proteins | sample Coa_R1_4_FD_66440 | JGI IMG/M metagenome (GOLD analysis project Ga0070741, IMG submission 66440) | Surface soil microbial communities from Centralia Pennsylvania, which are recovering from an underground coalmine fire - Coalmine... | ecosystem: Environmental > Terrestrial > Soil > Unclassified ...
TGAGCCACGACGATCGCTCCACGCGACTGAGGGACGGAAGCGTGCTGATACGGAGGTACCAAGAAAGATGACTCTGGGCTAGTCATCCTCGTCATCACGGATGTCGTCGCTGACGCGTTCCTTGAATTGCTGGAGCTTCTCGAACGCTTCGTCGGCGTCTACACCGCCGGGAGGCGGATCACCGAGGAGCCACGGCGCGGCGTCGACGGCCGTCTTCCATGCAGCTTCCTCGGTCTCGCGGTCACCAGCAGGCTCGGCCTCGATCGGCTCCACCTTGTCGAGGTAGACGTTGGTGAATCCGTCGCGTTGCTGCTCGTGGTATTCGATCCGGGCCTGCCGCCCCTCGGCCGCGAGCGCCTGGCGCGCGATGTTCTCCTTGAAGGTCGTGTACTCGGATCCTTCATCCGCACGCAAGACGTAGCGGGTGTTCCCCGAACGGGTTGTGAAGGCTTGGACCTCTTGGACGTGGACGATCTTCTCCGGCACAACGGGATCGTTCCGTGCGGAGCGAGCCGGGAAACGGGTTTCGTTTCGCCTAGTCCTCGCCTTCCCAGTATTCGAGCTCTGGCCCGGGGCGGGCGAAGATGATCCGCTCGCCGGCGACGCTCCGCGCGCCGATCTTGCCCGTGTCGAGATACTCGACGATGTCCGGCGCGATCAGCGTGGAGAGCATGAGGACGCGGATCGGCACGTCCGTGTCGTTGCGGATCTGGTGAGCGCCCTCCTTGCCGCGCGGGAACGCGACGACGTCGCCCTCACGCAGCTGTTTCTCGCCCTCGTGCGTGCGGAGCGTCGGCTCGCCGCGGAGGACGATCACCCATTCTTCGTTCGCGTGGTGGGTGTGAAACGGCCCCTGCTTGTTCCCCGGCTCGATCTCGTACATGCTCGCGCCGATCAGCTCGGCGTCGGTGTGCGCGCCGACCCAGGCGTCCTTGAAGCGCCAGCCCTCGCGCTCTTCCGTGCGATCCCACTCGTCTGCGTTGAGATTGAAGACCTTCATGCGGGCCACTCGTCAGTGGTTTGGGAGGACGAGCTCGAAGCGGTTTTCGCCTTGGTGGTAGAGCAGATCGCCGCCGTGTGCGCGGGCGTAGGCTCGGGCGATCGCGAGTCCGAGTCCGGCGCCTTTGCTCTGCTCGCCGCGGTTGAACTGTTCGAAGAGCTGCTCGATCGTGTCGTCGGGAATGCCGCTGCCGTGGTCGGTGACGGAGATGCGCAGGTGGCTGTCTTGTTGTGCGGCGGTGAGGACGATCGGTGGTGCGCCGTGGGCAGCTGCGTTGGTGAGCAGGTTGGAGATGATCCGTTCGAGCGCTAACGGATCGGCGACCGCGGCGAGGTCGGCGGGCACCTCGAGCTGGAGTGGCGTCCTGGCGGGGATCGAGTCTGCGGCGATCCTTTCGAGCAGGCCGCAGAGGACGAGCGGCTTCGCGGCGATCGTGATCCGGCTTGAGCTGAGGCGGGAGAGGTCAAGGAGCTGCTCGAGCAGTTGCGTGAGCCGCTGCCCTTGCTCGTGGGCGACCTGGAGGAGCTCTTCGCGTGTGTCCTCTGCGAGCGCGTCGCCGTGACCCACGATCGTCGCGATTGCCCCGACGACTGAGGTAGCGGGTGTTCGGAGCTCGTGCGAGGCGATGGCGACGAAGTTTGCGCGGAGCTCGTCGAGGCGGAGCATCTCCTGGTGGAGTCGGGCGCGCTCGATCGCGAGCGCGACGCGTTCGCCGACGAGCTGGAGCAACTCGGTTTGCTCGCTGGTGAAGTGGCGGTGGGTAAGCGTCCCGACGTGGAGGACGCCGATCGCGGTGTCGTGGATCAGGAGCGGCACCCCTAGCAGCGACTTGATCCCCTTTTCGCGGAGGATCGGGTTGAGGACGTCTGCGTGGTCGACGTCGTCGAGGATGACCGGTTGCCTGCTGGCCGCGACCCGGCCGGCGAACCCTTCGCCGACAGGGATGCGCACTCCGGCTTGCACTTCTTCTTCGATCCCGACGGCGGCACGCGCGACCAGCTCGTCGTTGGTGTCGTCGAGGAGCAGGACGGCACAGGTGTCGGCGTCGATAATCTGGCGGATACGAGGCAGCAGCTCCGAGAGCAGCTCGTCAAGTGTGAGCTTGCTCAGCGCGATGTCGGTCACCGACTGCAGCGCCTCGAGGCGCCGGCGCGCTTCCCGCTCTGCCTCGAACAGGCGTGCGTGCGAGATCGCGATTGCGGCGCGGCCGGCCGCGAGTTCGAGACACTCTCGATCATGCGGGTCGAACTCCCGCGGCGTCAATGTGCCGACGTGCAGGACACCGAGCAGCTCCTCGTTGTCGGCGATCAGCGGCGCACCGAGCAGCGACCTGATTCCTTTCTCGCGCAGGATGGGGTTGAAGATGTCGGCGCTGTCGAGGTCGGGAATGACGATCGTTCTGCGCTCGGCGGCGACCCGGCCGGCGAAGCCGCGGCCAAGTGGGATGCGGACACCCTGTTCGACCTCTTCCTCGATGCCGACCGCAGCGGTGGCGACGACCTCGCTTCTGTCCGGGTCGAGGAGCAGGATCGCGCAGGTGTCGGCCTGCAGAAGCTCCTTCGTCTGGCTGAGCAGCGCGCGTAGCAGCGCATCCAGATCGAGGTGAGCGAGCGCGGCGTCGGTCAGGGCTTGCAGGCCGACGGCTGCGCCCGTGCCATTCTCAGTCGAGCCCACAACCAGAAAATTGTGCCTCAGCGGCGTTCTTGGCGCCAGCCCGGACAACGTCCGCCGGGGGCGGCGATTTGCGGCGATCGGCGCTATTCTTTTTGGGGGGATTGATGAGCTGGACGACCTTCCTCGAGGCAGCGCCCGCCGCAGATCATGCGGTGCAGATCTACGACGACCTCGCCGAGCTCGCTGATTCCGTTGGCCGCTATCTCGATGCCGGCTTTCGTCGCGGAGAGCCAGCGGTGGTGATCGCGACCGCCGACCACTGGCAAGCTTTCGCCGCGGAGCTCGAGGCGTGCGGGTGGGATATCGACCAGCTGGAAGCGGAGCGCCTGCTCAGCCGCCGCGATGCTCAGCAGGCCCTCGACGAATTCATGGACGGCGAGACACCTTCCGCCGAGCGCTTCGAGCAGGTCGTAGGCGGAGCGATCGACGACCTGGCAACAGGCTTTCCGGACAAGACGCTCCGCGCCTTCGGCGAGATGGTCGACCTGCTGTGGAGACAAGGAAACGAGGCCGGCGCGATTGCGCTCGAGGAGCTCTGGAATGAGCTCGCCGCATCCCGCAGGTTCGCGCTGCTCTGCGGTTACCACCTGGACATCTTCGACATCGAGGTTCAGACCTCCGCGCTGCCGGAGATCATCGGCGTCCATACCCACCCGCGTCCGGCTGCTGATACGTCTCGGCTCGCGGCGGCCGTCGACAGAGCGCTCGCCGAGGTGCTCGGCCCCTTCGAGGCCGGCAAGATCTACCTGCAGGTCGCAGAGCAGGTTCCACGCACGCAACTACCCCGCTCGCAAGCCGTCCTCATGTGGCTCAGCCAGCAGCAGACATCAATTGCGCAGCAGGTCCTCGACCGCGTGCGAACCCACTACACCAGCCTCCGCGAAGCCGCAAGCACCCACTCACGCGCTCCGTTGCACTCGTCGTAGCGACCCCGGTCGTTCTGCAACACACCCTGACGAGCGACGTGACCGGCCTCCACGGTCGCGGTCACGAGTGGGTCTGATCGATCGCGGAGGCCTGACCAGAATCGCGAGGGAGGGCGCGGCCCGTGTCGCGCCCTCCCTCGCGTGCACGCTTAGCAGTAGGTGGCGACGATCTTGCCGGTGCCCGCGTGGCCGGGGTCGGGGGCATACCCGGTGGCGGTCGCCACGACGACGATCTTTGTGATCGTCCCGGTGATGACGCTGCCGTTTTGGGTGATCGACTTGGACACTGCGGTTCCCATGTAGGCGGGGAGCGAGCCGACCGGCGTCGAGCTGCCGCCAGGCGACGTCGTCCACGTACCGCCGCAGAACGGCGGCTTGGAGCTCGGCGTATCGGCGAACCCCTTGAAGGCGAACGGCGTGACGGTGGTGGTGTTCTGTGTCGCCCACCGTGCACCCCAGAAGGTCACCGTCGAGGAAGCGGTCGTAGCCGACGAGTCTCCGAGCGTGAAGATGCCGCGGCTCGGGAACGCGAAGACGATCACGCTCTTCGTCGCGTCGGCGGATGGCGCGTAGTAGCCGTCACCGGTGAAGTCGGCCCGCACAGGTTGAGCCCCCTGAGAGACCGTGAGGCTCGGAATCGTGCACTGCGCACTCCCGGAGACATCGGTCGGACCGGTCACGCACTGCTGACTGCCGATCCCGGCGCCGAGGGTGAGGGTCAGTGTGCGTCCTGCAACCGGTGTGACGCCGTCCTCGAGCAGTCGCCCGGCGAGGGTGACGGGGTTTCCCTGCGCGATTACGGTCGGCCCGGTGTAGGTCGTGCTCGTCTCTTCCGGGGTGACGGTGAACGGCGTAGTGTCGGCGCTGGGCTGGTAGTTGGCGTCGCCGGTGAAGTTTGCGGTGACCGGCCGCGCGCCGACAGGCTCGCTCGGTGTGATCGTGCATGCTGCCTCGCCGTTGCCGTCCGTGACCGCGGAACAGCTCTCGGAGCCCATCGCGAGCGTGACGGTCTGGCCTGCCACGGGAGAAGCACTGTCGGTACGCGTCAGCCTTGCCGAGAGGATTGCGGGATCGTTGAAGTCCGCGCTCGTGGCGCCGTCGTAGCTCAACGTCGTGCGGGCCTTTTGCACGATCTGCGTCGCGGTTCCGTTGCTCCCGTTGAAGTTCGCGCTATCACTCGTGAATGCGACCGTGATCGTGTGACTGCCAACGGAGAGACTCGACGTGTTGACCGAAGCCTGACCGCTAACGCCAATGTTCTGTGGCAGGCCGAGATCGGCGCCGTTGTCCTGGAACTGCACGCTGCCCGTCGGAGTTCCCGCGCCGGGCGAGTTCACGGACACGTTCGCGGTGAAGGTTGTGGGCGCACCGAAGTCGGACGGGTTGGCGGACGACGACACCACGGAAGTTGTGTCCGCCGCTGTGACGACCTGGCCGCCGGCGAGTGAGCCGCTGCTATCGAGCACGCTCGGGTCGCTACTTGTGAAATCGGCGCTCACGGGATGGTTGCCGACGGAGAGAGGTGGCGCGCTGAATGACGCAACACCGCTCGCATCGACCGGCTGGGGAGCTCCTGCGTTCGCACCGTCCGCTTTGAATTGAATCGACCCGGAGGCGGGCGCCCCCGCATTGCTGGCCGATGCGATCCAGGTGACGCTCTGCCCGTACACGGCAGGATTCGCGGAAGACGAGACCGATGTCATCGACTGCGGAGCAGTGACGACCAGAGTAACCGGGTCTGCGTTGACGAGCGGAAGGTCACCAAAGAATGGGTCACCGGAGTAGTCGAGGGTGAGCAAGTGAATCCCCGGCGAGAAGCTTCGGAACAGAACGGCCTGACTATGGTCGGTTAAGAGAGTAGGGCTCAACACGAGGGGCGGCCCGAGCGGCAGCAAGCCGTCGAACAACTGGACCACTCCTAGTGGAGGCACGAATGGCGTCGACCCTCTCACGACGAGCGCGATCCTTACGCTCTGGCCTGCGATCGCAGGGTTCGCCGAGGTGATGATGCTTCCGAACGTCGGTCCGGCGGCCGAGGCGGGCAGAGCGCTCAGCCCTGCTGCCAAGACCACGACTCCCAGGATCGCCGCGCGACAGGCCCACTTGGTGTTCATCGGAGCTCCTTTGCTGAAGGTGTCTGGTCGTCGATGCGGACGATCTGGAGGATTCGCTCGAATGGGATCGCCGCCCGGCGGCTGAGATCGGAAGCGGCGTCGATCGACGCCGCGTCGAAGAAGCAGAGTGCGATCTCGTCGGCCGGTACGAGAATCGAGCCCGTGTAGCGGGCGACAACGCCGTCCGAGTTGATTTCGTCGGCCGCTCGTCGCGCCCGCGCCCCGACGCCCGCGAGTTGCCGCGCGGTCACGCCGGGCCAGAAGCACTCGGCCATGAAGGGCGTCACCGGATCTGCTCGATCTGGTCGATTTGCATTGCACCGACCGTACGAGCGACGGTCAGCTACCGCAGCGGGTGTTTCCCTCGATAACCCCTCGACTAGGGCTACACGTGGTCGGGTCGGTTGGCGGCGACGTGCGCGCCGAGCTCGGCGCGTGAGCGGATGCCCAGCTTCCGATAGGCGCGCGCGAGGTTCGACTCGACCGTCTTCGGGCTGATGAACAGGGCGGCCGCTACCTGACGGTTCGTCAGTCCGCTCGCTGCCAGCTCTGCGACTCGCTGTTCGCCCGGAGTTAGAACCTCATCGCTTGTCGGGCGTCCACCAAGGGGACGGAGCTCGCGTCGTGTCCGTGCCGCCCAGAGCTGTGCTCCGAGCTGCTCGAAGATCGCCAGCGCCTGCGTGAGCGACTCGTGCGCGCGGCGTCGCTCGTTGCGCCGGCGCTGAAGGAGGCCGAGCACGAGGAGCGTCCGCGCGCGTTCGAAGGGCATCGGCAGCCGTTCGTGCTCGGAAAGCGCGTTCTCGAGCGAGCACTCGGCGGCGTCGAGCTCGCCGCGAGCTGCGAGCAGAAGGCCGCGGCCGCGCGCCCCGGTGGCGAGCGACCACGGGATCCGCGTCGCCGTCGCTCGCTGTTCGAGGTCGCTGAGCACCGCCTCGGCCCGGTCGAGGTCGCCGATGGCGATCAGAGCTTCGATCAGATCGGCGTGAACCCGGTACACCGCCGGTTCGCGAATACCGAAGCTCTCGGCGACCTCAAGTGCGTGCGACAGGTGCGACTCGGCGCCGGCAGCGTCCCCGAGCGAAAGCTGTAGAAAGCCGAGTGCGCGATGGAGCGGAACCGCAAGCGGCGTTCCCTCGGCAGCTGCGACGTGCTTCTCCACCGAGCGAACCTGTTCGACGTTCCCGAGATGCGCGTCGATAAGTGCGCGCATGGCCGGCGGTCCTCCGAAACTCTGCCCGCCCTGCTCGGCGAGCTCGACGCTCTCGGCCGCGTACCGCGATGCCAGCCCCCAGTCGCCGCTCCAGCACTCGAGCTGGGCGAGATGCATGAGCTCATTGGGCATCGAGCTCTCATCGCCAACCGCGACCGATTGCGAGAGCGCTTGCTCGAGCCGCATACGCGAGCCGGCGAAGTCGTCGACGTACTTGAGCCACTGTGCGAGCTGGGCGCCGACACGAGAGCGGTGGATGCTTTGCGCCGCGCGCGACTCGGCCTCGAACGCGCGCTCGATCATCTCGAACGGCAACCCCCGCCCGGAAAGCAGACTGGCGCGCGTCGTTGCGAGGAGCGCATCGATGAGAGAATCCGGATCGGCGGCCTCGCCTTCTCTGTTGAGCAGGTCGAGCGCGGCCTGAGCATGTTGCTCGCAGCGGTCGGCGTCGAAGTCGCAGTAGACGGCGAGCTCTGCGTGACAGGCCGCCACGAGCGCGGTGTCCCCTGCCGCTGCTTCGAGGGCCTGCTCACAGCGCGCGACGGCCGGCCGGCTTCCTTCGCCCCAGTAGTCGAGCGCTGCGAGGTCGAGGAGCGCTCTCGCTTGCTGCATCCCCGGTCGTTCGGCGACAGCGAGCAAGACCTCGCGCGCACGTTCGGGGTCGCCCGTCTCGACAAGGTAGTACGCGAGCTCGAGTGCGCGCCGGTCGCGGTCTCCGAATGCATCCGCCGGTGTGAGCCGGATCGCGAGCTCGGCGAGCTCCACCGCAGACTCCGGGGCGCCGCGCCTGCGTACCTCGCGCGCGGCCGTTGCAACGGTGGACGCCACCGCGCCGTCGGGTTCCTCGGTGCACAGTGCCAGGTGTCGTGCGCTCTCCTCCGTGTTCGCGGCGAGAGCGGCCAGCCGTCGGTGCGTCTCGCGTCGCTCGTCGCTCGAGGCGGCCGCATAGATCGCAGACGCGAACAGCGGATGGCTGAAGCGAACAGACTCTCCGTCGACGATGAGGACACGTGCTTCCTCGGCGCCGGCAAGCAGCGCGTGCATCTGCTTCGACGACGCGCGCGCCGCGCGGCGCAACCCGCCGACCGTGGGATTCGCCATCGCGGCGGCGGTGAGCAGCATCCCGCGCGTCGAGGCCGGCAGCGTCCGCAGGCCGCCCGCGACGAGGGCGCGGACATCGTCAGGAACGGGAAGCGCCTCGCCTGCCGTCGGCGTTCGCGCATCCTGGAGTGACGACGCGAGCTCGAGCGCGAAGAATGGGTTGCCTGTCGTCGCGCGGTGGATTCGCAACAGCACTGCCCGGCTGAACGTGCGCCCCAGCCTCGCCTTGATCAACTGATGCAGCGCGCCGGCGCTCAGCGCGCCGACGCGAACGTGTTCCAACCGCTCATCGTCGAGGGACCGGTCGAGGCCAAGCGGCGCCGAACTAGCGCTTGGCGTGCGCATCGAGAGAAGGAATCCCACCGGACGTCCGTCGAGCCTGCGAGCCGCGAACTCGAGCACGCGCGCGGTGGCGCCGTCGAGCCATTGGACGTCGTCGATCGCGACGACGACCGGACTCAATGAAGCGAGGTGGTCGAGGACGGATACCGCCGCAGTCGCGACGGCGCGCTGACCGGCGACGGCATCGGCGCGACCCGCCCGCAGCAGCGCAACTTCGAGCGCGTCTCGCTGCGGCGCCGGAAGCGCAGCGAAGACGTCGGGTTCGACGCCCTCCAGCAGATCTGCGAGGGACGAGTACGAAAACGCCGACTCCACCTCGGCCGGGGCGCACCACAGCACCCGGAGCGACGCGACCCGCGCGGAGGCGACGCCTTCGCGCCACAATGCTGTCTTTCCGATCCCTGCCTCGCCCTCGAGAACACACGCGGCGGGGCCGTCCGTCAGCGATTCGAGAAACCGGCCGACGGCCTGCAGCTCCTTCTCTCGCCCGAGGACGCCGTCGGCCATACAGCGAGGGTAGGAGCAAACGCAGCCGCCCGCCACAGATGCCCCATTGCCGTGCGCCGCTGCTCCGGCGGACAACTCGTCGGGAAAGTGGAACCCGATACCCTCGGGCGACGTGATGGACGACGGATCGCAGACGCGAAGTGACGAGGAAGCGAGAGGCTTGGCCCACTTCCAAGTGGTCGTGCAGCCCGATGGCCGCTACCACTGGCAGCTCATCAACCCCCACGGCACCCCGGTGGCGCGATCGAGCGAAAGCTATGTCACAGAGGACGAAGCAGTCGCGGCTGTAGAGCGGGCGCGGCGCCTGATCGGCCAAGCCCCGATCAGACGTCCGGCTCACGGGTGACGGATGTCGACCAGGCCGACGCGTTCTAGCCGAATGTGAACACGTAGGCCTCGACGCCTGCGCGGTGGAATGTGATCTCGAACGTGCGGTCGGTGATGGATCCCTGCTGCCGGACGAGCTGATAGAGCCGCGACTGGACGAGCCTGCCCTCACCGTCCTCGTCCACGTCCAACCCGCGGGCCGCTCCGGGCGGAGCCCCGTCGAGTAGCACACGGAACGGCACGTTGGCCTCTCCACGCGGGCGCAGGACGAGGTGGACATCCCGGGCATGGAAACGGAACGCAATCCTCCCATCCGCTGCGTTCAGCACGCTCGTGCCGCTCTCGATCGTCCAATCTCCGGCGAGCGCCCATTGGTTGAGCATCAACATCTCCGGTGCGACGTAGACGCTGGGCACGCCGATCTTGGCGCCGCCGCGAGACGCGAAGTTCTGGCCCTGCGCGTAGCCGAGGTACGTCTCCGGAGAGCGCAGGTTCGTCCAGTCCGCCTGGGCCTCGAATCCCTCCGGCGTGGGGGAGACGAGGCCGTCAGGTACTCGATCGGCGCCGGCCTCGTGCAGCAGTTGCTGGATGCCCCGTTCGCACTCGTCGTATCCGCCCTCGCCGAACTGGTGGTGCCGGATTCGTCCTTGCGCGTCGGCGATGTAAATCGCAGGCCAGTACCGGTTGCTGAACGCGCGCCAGATCGCGTAGTCGCTGTCGAGCGCGATCGGGTACCAGACGTTCATGTCCTTCGCGGCTTGGCGAACGTTGTCGACGTTCTGCTCGAACCGGAACTCGGGAGTATGGATGCCGACCACCACCAGGCCGCGATCCTTGTACTTCTCGGCCCACGCGCGGACATACGCGAGCGTGCGCAGCCAGTTGATGCAGGTGTAGGTCCAGAATTCGACGAGCACGACCTTTCCGTGCAGGCCCTCCGCTGTGAGCGGCTCCGTGTTGAGCCAGCCGGTCGCGCCGTCGAAGCCGGGCAGGTAGCCCTCCGCCGGCAACGGGGCATGACGGCGCTCGCCGAAGAGGCTCATTTCGCGACGTAGACGAGGGCGGCGACGTTGGGCACTCAGCGAACGGGCCGGAACGCGGCGCGTAGTTCCTTGGAGAAGAGCTCCGGCTCCTCCCAGGCGGCGAAGTGGCCGCCCTTGTCGACCTCATTGAAGTAGACGAGGTTCGGATAGCTCGCCTCGACCCAGCTGCGCGGAGTCCGCCAGATCTCGCCAGGGAACGTCGTGAAGCCGGCCGGGATCGAGGGCGGCGGCAGAGGCTGCCTCCCCGCGGCTGGCGCGTCCGGCCCGTAGGCCTCCCAGTACGACCGCGCCGCAGAGGCGCCGGTGCCGGTGAGCCAGTACGTCGTGATGTTGTCGAGGATGTTGTCCCGGGTGAGGTTGCCCGAGGGCTCGCCGTCGACGAAGGCGCCGGCGATTTTGTAGTAGGCGTCGGTGTCGTGGTCGATCATCCAGGCGGCCAGGGCGACGGGGGAGTCGACCAGGGCGTAGCCGATCGTCTGCGGCCGAGTGGCCATCTCGACGAAGTAGCCGTTGCCGGACTGCTGGAAGGTGGCAATCTGCGCGGCCGCGGCGCGTTCTTCGTCGGTGTCCGTGGGCATAGGGCCGTTCAGCGCCGGCACGAGCAGGTTCGTGTGGATGCCGATCAGGCTCTCGGGTGCCTGGCGGCTCATCGTGTCGGTGACGCCGGCGCCCACGTCGCCGCCCTGGGCCACGTAGCGGGTGTAGCCGAGGCGGCGCATGAGCTCGGCCCAGGCCCGCGCGGTCCGGTCCAGGTCCCAGCCGACAACGACCGGCTCGCCCGAGAATCCATACCCGGGGAGGGAGGGCAGCACGAGGTGGAAGGCATCCTCGGCGCTGCCGCCGTGCGCGGTCGGGTCGGTCAGCGGGCCGACTGTGTCGATCATCTCCATGACGGACCCCGGCCAGCCGTGCGTCATGATCAGCGGTAGGGCGTTTTCGTGCTGCGAGCGCACGTGGATGAAGTGGATGTTCACGCCGTCGATCTCCGTCGTGAACTGCGGGAGTGCTTCCAGCCTCGCTTCGATCCGCCCCAAGTCGTAGTCGGTCAGCCAGTAGGAGACGAGCTCCTGAATCGTTGCCAGCTGAACGCCCTGCGACCGATCCTTGACGAGCTCTCTGGAGGGCAAGCGCGTCGCCTGGAGACGACGGCGCAGGTCTTCGAGGGCCTCTCCCTGGACGTTGAATTGGAACGGACGGATCCCGGTTGCCGTTTCGACAGTTGCCATGCTCACCTCTCGGTCGTGAGTCAGCCTCTTGATCGTGGAGGCCGTCGCATTACGGCGACGCGCGGCGAGTTTCGTCGAGGCCGTCGCACTACGGCGACGCGGCGAACGATCCAAGAGCAAACTCTCAGAGTTCCCCGCTGCGAGTCAATAGCGTTCACCACCCCGGCACAACCCGGGCTGTTTGCCCCGCTCTGCTCCATCAATGCTCCATATCGCGGTCACGCCTCCGGCGACTCCCGCATTGCGACCTTCAGGTCGATGACCGGCGTTCCGTCGATCGCCTCGAGTGCACCGACATGCACGTGCAGTCCTTCAACGG
>Ga0070741_10017448_pt1 | contig 11789 bp, 9 predicted proteins | sample Coa_R1_4_FD_66440 | JGI IMG/M metagenome (GOLD analysis project Ga0070741, IMG submission 66440) | Surface soil microbial communities from Centralia Pennsylvania, which are recovering from an underground coalmine fire - Coalmine... | ecosystem: Environmental > Terrestrial > Soil > Unclassified ...
GTCTGCGTCGGCTCAGTCTGGAGACGGGGCGCGGCCCCGCTTTCGAGCCGGCATTGCGGCTTTATCGAAAGCGCGGGTTCGTGGAGGGGGAGGCCTTTGCGGATTACCGGCGGAGTCATTTCAATCAGTTCCTTCACTTGGCTCTGTGACTCAGGGCGGCGCGGGGGGATTGTCGGGGCCCTGCGTATCATGGGTACCGGTGACGACTTCATCCAGCAGCGCGCTCCCCAGGACTCACTCGTCCGGGGGGGGATCTTGGCCAGGTGTTTCGTATCAAAAGTCCGAGAGCCTACGGGAATGTACCCGATGAACTGCTCGTCAAATGGTCCGCGGGCGGCGATCGGTCCGCGTTCGACGAGATCGTGACCCGGCACGGGCCGTTCGCGTTGCGGGTCGCAGCGCGACTCATTGCCGATCCCCGTATCGCCGAGGAGGTCGTTCAGGAGGCGATGGTCCGTGCCTGGTGCCAATGTAGCCGCTTCGATGAGCGCCGCGCCCGATTCACAACCTGGCTTTATCGGATCGTGGTGAACCTGTGTATCGATCACCGACGCCGTATACAACCTGAGCCGATGCCCGAGGAATTTGATCCCGCCGATCCCGCCGCGGGCACCCTCGAGATGATGGAGGTCATGGAGCGCGACGCGACTCTTGCAAGGGAACTCTCCAGGCTGCCTGCCCGGCAGCGTGCCGCGATGACACTCGTCTATGACGAGGGGCTCTCGGGAGCGGAGGCAGCCGAGGTGCTGGGGTTGTCGGCCAAAGCGGTGGAGCGGCTCCTGGCGCGAGCCCGAGCCTTTTTGCGGGAAGCGCTTCGTAGCCGGGGCATGACTTCCAGTTCTGAAGGAGCCTGACCATGATGACACTTGCGCGATTCAGAGTTCTGGTCGAGAGCTACGGCGCGGATTTGCGCCGCTGGCCGCGCGAGGCTCGCGATGAGGCCGAGCAACTCCGCGACGCCTCTCCCGAGGCCCAGGCGTTTCTCGCGGAGGCGCGCCGACTCGACGAGGCTATCGGTGCCGCGACTGCGCATCAGGACGCGTTGCGTTGGCGCGCTGCTGATCAGGACGACGCGCTCGCCAGATTGCGCGCGGGTGTTGCTGCGCGAATGGATGAACTGCAGCCCGGGAGTCGGCGCTCCGGATCCGCGCCGGCCTGGCTCGGATCCTTGTTCAGGTTGCGCCACGTTGGATGGATTACGAGCGGCGCGTTTGCCGTAGTTGCCGGGCTGGCCATCGGTGCGATGTACGGTTCGGCGCCAGCACCGGCTGGCGCTCTGGCGACACTGTTGCAACCGGCGGCGCTGGACTTTCTGGCGGAGTGAGTGTGAGCCCTATGAGCGAGACAGCGGCTGTGAAATCATGGCGTCGGTTTGCTCTGCCGGCTTCTGTCATTCTGAATCTGTTCCTGATCGCGTTGATTGCCGGACATCTCTGGCACGCACCGCTGTTCATGAACATCGCTGAGGGGAGGGGGATGCCGTTGGCGCGTGCCTTGGCGAGAGCGGAAGCCTTGTTGCCTCCGAAGGATGCGGCCGCTTTCGGAGCGGTCATGCGACGCGATGCGCCCCATCTGGAGAAGTCCGTTATCGAGTTACGCCGCGCGCGGCTCGAGCTCGATCGGCAGATCGCCGCGGACCCCTTCAGCCCGCAAGAAACGCGTGAGGCGTTACTCGCGACCGAGAGGGCTTGGGATCATTTTGTCGAGGATTTCAGCGGCACGCTCGTCGATGCGTTGGGACAGGTCTCACCGGAAGGCCGCCGCAAGCTCATTTCCGTGACGCATTTTGGTCCGCACACGGCTCCTGCGACTCCTTGAGGGAGTCTCAGCCAGTCCGCGCCGCCGGTGGACGAGCCGGTGGCGCTGAGGGTTGGCTCGTGTTGGTTTCTTCGGTGCACTCCCGCAAGGCTCGGCGCACGGCAGTCGATGCCGCATGGAAGCTCTCCGCGGTATAACGCACCAGGTCGCGTCCCGCGTTCTTCGCCTCGTAAAGGGCATGATCCGCTTGGGCGACAATCTCATCGAGCGAGCACGCTTCTTCCGCGGTCATCGCCAGTCCGGCGCTGATGCTCACCCGCAGATCCGGGTGCTCCTCGGCGAGGGACGGCATTGTCCCCGCTTGCAGCCGTAAATGATCGAGCACCCTGACGGCGACATCGAGCGTGGTATCAGGGAGGACCAGCAGGAACTCTTCGCCACCCCAACGACCGAGCGTATCCCTGGGGCGGAGCGAGGCGGTCGCCATGCCCGCGAAATCCCGCAACACCCGGTCGCCGGTGGCGTGACCGAAACGGTCGTTGATGGCTTTGAAGCGGTCCAGATCGATCAGGGCGATGCACAGCGGCTGCCGGGTCGCGAATGCGGTCGCCAACGCCTCCTTGGCGATGGCCGCGATCCGCCCGCGATTCGGCAACCCGGTCAGACTGTCCTCGGAGGCCAGTCGAATCAACCGGCGGCGATAGCGGCGGTTGATCACCAGTAGATACAGGAGCAGCGCAATGACCATCACGGCGACACCGCCGCAGATGACGACCCAATGGAGCTCCGTCTTTTGCCGCTGTGCCCGCTCGTCCGCCACCGCAAGCTCACGCTGTAACAGGTTGTTGCGCTCGATTTCACGGTCGGTTTCGAAGCGGGCGCGCAGGGATGCGACCTGTTGGGCGCGTTCGGCCTCGATACCGGCCATATAACGTTTCAAATACTCCCTCAGGTCGCGGTAGGCCTCGGGGTATTTCTGCAACATCGCGTAGGCTCGGGCACGCAACTCGTACGCGTCGGGTACCCGCCGTGGCTGTAGTTGCGCGCCATCCTCACTGAGCGCCTCGTTCAGCCGCATGAGGGCGCGATCGGCGTTACCTTCGGCGAGGTCGAGGCGCGCGAGCAAGGGCTGCGCTTCTTTCACGATGTCGGCCGAATGGGAGCTCGTGAAGATCCTCGTGGCGTTTTCGCAATCGCTCCGCGCGGCTGTGAGTTGTTGCAACTCGAGCCGCACGCGGCAGGTCGCGAGATCGGCGAAGCCGATACCCTGCTGGTCCTCCAGCTCGACGCTCAAGCGGCGCGCGTGCTCCATCTGCTCGAGTGCGGCGTTGTAATCGCGCATCTCGCTGAAGATTTGCCCACGCAAGTAATACAACACGGAAAGCGTCAGGGTGGCGTTGTGTTTGAGCTCCCAGTCGATGTCCTCCTGGTTCAACGCCAGCGCCTGCTTGAAATCGCCAACGGTCCGCATCACGGGCGACAAAGCGGATGCCGCCTCCACGCGAACCTCCGGAATCGCCTGGGCGACGCCGGCACGATAGGCCTGGGTCAAGGTGAGAATCGCCAGGTCGGCTCGCCCCCGCCGATTCTGTATCAGGCCGATCGCGATCTGCAGGCACAGATCCGCGCGTGAGCCGGGAAGTTGCAGACTGCGCGCCTTCTCCAGCGCGCTCAGCGCGGCATCGATGCGGTCAGAGTCGTAAACGTTCTCCGCATAGGCGATCTGCAGACTGACGTGTGTGGAGTCAGTGGCGATCGGAGCGAGCTCCAAGCCTTTCAAGGCGGCGGACCGTGCTTGCTCATCGAGCTCGAGGAGGCTATAGGCCTGGGCTTCAACCGCATACAGCGCCGCGATGCGTGCTTCGTCCGGATGCACCGCGCGCTCCGCCGTTTCAATCTGCGCTTTCAGCGCCTCGATGGCTTTCTTGGGATCCCGGCCGGTGAGATCCTGCAGAGCACGCGCGCCCGGAGGGGACAACGCGAGGCAGGCAGCCGCCCGCGCCGAATGGACGCCACCATTGAACAGCGTCGCAGCCAGCAGGACGACTGCCGCGAGCAGCACGCGCGCCGCTGGGCGGCGGGGAGTGGGGAAGGGAAGGGCCATGATCTGCCCCGACGTTACTTCGGTTCCGCTCCGTGAACGCTTGGGGATTTCACAGTCCCGGTGCAACCGTTCGGTGCTGCGGAACAGCAAATTGTCCGCGAATTGACATATTGCAGTCGCCGGTGAGGAGCTGCCGGCCTAGTGCGAGACAGGCCTCACTTGCCTAGCTGGGTCGGATAGGGCGGGGCTGACTTCAGGGGGAGCGTCTTTGCCGCTTTGAGCTGCTCCATGACCTCCGCGACGGCGGCATCGAGCTGGTTGTCATTTCCGTGGTTGACTGCCGCGGGGTCCAGTTGGATCTCCATATCGGGCGCAACGCCCTCGTTCTCGACCCGCCATTCGCCTGCCGGCGTGTACATCCGGAAGAACGGCACAGTCAGAAAGCCGCCGTCGATCAGCGGCGGATTCGCGGCAATGCCGATCAAGCCGCCCCAGGTACGGGTGCCGACCAACTTTCCCAGCCCCAGGCTGCGGAAGCTGAAGGGAAGGTAGTCGCCGCCGGAACCGGCGTCCTGATCGATCAACATGACCTTGGGGCCGTAGATCGCCCCGGCGGGCGTGTTGAAAACCAGGCCGTCGCGGTCCTTCCAGCCCGAGAGATACTTGCGGCTCAAGACTTCGAGCACATAGTTCGCCGCTTGCCCGCCGCCATTGCGCCGGTCGTCGATGATCAGCGCGTCGCGATCGCTCTGCGCGAAGAACATCCTGTTGAAAAAGGCAAAGCCGTTGTCCGCGGTATCGGGCAGGTATACGTACGCGATCCTTCCGCCGCTCTTGCGCTCCACATACTCCTGGTTGTGCGCAATCCATTCCCACTGGCGCAGGCCGGTTTCGCTGCCAGTGGGAATCACCGTGACCGTACGTGCCGTTGCACTGGTGCCGCTACGGCTCACCGTCAGCGCGACCTGCTTGTCGACCGTGTTCTCGAGCAGCGAAAAGATGTTTATCGTGGCATCCAACGGATGTCCGTTGATGGCGAGAATATAGTCGCCCTCGCCGACGTTTACGCCGGTGGCCGCAAGCGGCGCTACCAGGAAAGGATTCCAACGGTCGCCGCGGTAGATCTTTGCGATCTGGTAGAGCCCTTTGTCGATATTGAAGTCGGCCCCGAGCAAGCCGATACCCGCGGGCCGCTCCTGGTGGATATCGCCCCCGCCGGTGCGGTTGTGACCGACCTGGAGCTCGCCGATCATCTCGACCAACAGCTCGTTCAGGTCCTCGCGCCGCTGCACGAACTCGAGCAGGGGCTCGTAGCGGGCGCGCACCGCGGGCCAGTCGAGCCCGTGCAGATTGGGGTCGTAGAAATAGGCCCGCTCCATGCGCCAGACCTCATCGAAGATCTGGTGCCATTCCTGGCGGGGGTCGACGAGCATGCGCAGCCCGGCCAGATCGATCGGCTTGGCATCGAGCTTCTCGTTCGCGTCGGCGACTTCGAGCTTGTTCTCGCCGAGGCTGAGCAACAACTTGTTGTGATCCTCGCTCATGGAGACGTCGACCAACGCGGAGCGGAGCTGCTTTTCCGCGCGATCCTCGAAGTTGTATCGGTAGAGGTCCGCGTCGGCTCCCCGGACCACCGGCGGCGGTTCCCGACTGGAGCCCGGCTGCTTGCGGGCGAGATAGAAGAGCGAGCCGTCGGCAGCGATGAGCAGTCGCTCATAGTTGCGTTCTGCCACGGGTATTGGAACGAAGCGCTGCGCCAGTCCTTGCAGGTCGACACGGGTGGGCTTGCCGGGCGCGGCAACCTCGGCAACCTTCTCAGGCCCGGCGCCCCGACGCAGGCTGTTGGTTTCGGCCGGCCTGACCGGCCCTGGCCTGTCTTCCTTGGGCTTGTCCACCTTGGCGTTGTCGACCTTGGCTTTGGGTGGCTCCTCATCGCCGCTCTTCGGCGGCAGCGGTGAATGACCGTCGGCCGCTAGCACCGCTGCGTAAATGGCGCTTCGGAGTGGACGCTCCTGCGTCGACATATCCAGCGAGCTACGAGAGGGGCCGGCATCGATCGACGCGGTGAAGTACAACAGGTTGTCCGCGCCGAACACCGGGTGTTCCGTCTGGACGAGGCGGTCCGCGAGGTCCGTAGGCTGTCCGCTCGCGAAGCTATAAAGTCTCACGTGGTTCAAGTAGTTCTCACCTGCGATGGTGTAGGCAATCCATTGGCCATCGGGTGAGAACTCAGGCTCGAACCCGCCACGACGCTGGCTGGTGTCGATCAGGGTGATCGCGTCGGTTTTCAGCTCGAGCGCGTAGAGATGCAGGTGGTTATCCTGGAACAGGATGCGTCGCTCATCGGGGGACCAGCGAAGCAGCGTGAAATAGCTCGAGATGTGGGTCTCGTGAGTCAGTGCGTGGCGCTCCGGCTTCTGCAATCCAAGCGCGTCGCGAATCAGAAGCGCCTGCGTGCCGCCCTCGTCACTGATGTACGCGATCCGCTGGGCATTCTTGCTCCAGCACGCGTCCGACTCCCGCGCGCCCGAGGTCGCCGTCAGGTTGCGAACCGGGCCGTCTTTGACGGGAACGCTGAAGACATCACCACGGGCGGTCACGAGGACGCGCTTGCCGGTAAGGGAAAGTTGCGTCGAGGTGATATTCCTGGCCACGTCCTTCCATTGCGGCCGCGCCTGGATTTCCTGGGCGGCGAGGTGAATGGGCAGGAGTTTGATCTGGCCGCTATCGAGATCCAGCGCTTTCAACAGTCCGCCGGTCTCGAACACGATCGTGTGTCCGTAGGCATCCGCGTTGCGGACGTCCCATTGGGTCTCGTGTGTCAGTTGCCGGACGGTGTGAGTGCGTGCCTCGTAAAGAAACAGGTTGGCCGCGCCGTCGTTGCGATCGGAAATGAAAGCGACGTCGTTATCGATCCACATCGGATTTTTGTCAGAGGCATTGACGTGCGGAATCTTCTCCAGCGCTCCGGTGCCAGGCTCGATGATCCAGATAGGGGGCGTGTCGCCGCCGCGATGCTGACGCCACCCGCTGATGCCGACGTATGCAAGTATGTAGGGGCGGTATGCCAGTCGCTTGCCGTCCCGTGACCAGGTACCCTCTACCGCGACGGCTTTCATGACCTTTCGCTCATAGCCGCCTTCCAACGGCACTTCATAGAGCTGGCCACTCCTGCTGTTGGCGACTTCACGGTCGGAGGCGAACAACACGTGCTTGCCATCAGGGCTCCAGCCGGTAACTGTGTCCGCCCCAGGGTGCCAGGTCAGACGGCGAGGTTGGCCGCCCGCGACCGGAACTACGTAAACGTCGATGTTGTTATCGTAACCGGCCGAAAACGCGATCCAGTTCCCGTCAGGGGAGAAGTGAGGTCCGAGCTCGGAGGCCGGGTGGGTCGTGAGCCGGGTAGGGCGGCCGCCGTCGCGGTCGCTGATCCAGATGTCTCCCGCGTAGACGAACGCCAGGTGGTCCTTTGAAATGGCCGGCTGACGCAGCAGCCGGGTGCCGCCGTCATCCGCTACCGCGATGTGGCTGAGACCGGAAAACAAGAACAGGAGTGCAAACGCCTTGGCCACGAGCCCGCGATGATGCATTTCGTTCCCTTGAGGATGCAGCCCCACCGGTGGGGCGAACAGCGAACACTAGCAAGCGAGGCCGTGGGCTGCAGCGGTTTTGGGTTCGGCTCATCGATTCTTTCAAACCTGTTGCCGCTTTCGCGCTCGTCATCCAATACCGGGGCGACGCGTTTTTGGAAGGACGGTCTGAACGGTCCCCTGGGTCTCGAGGGATTAGCGGTGCAGCGCCCACTTCGCGTTCTGCTTTGGATATTTTCGATTTCAAGCGTCGTACTTGCGGGACCGCCGGCCTCTGCGGACGTGCTCTTCGCTGTCCGGGTGCTTCGGGAAGAGGGGTGCGGCGGGACTTTGCCTCCCGCTCCGCCGCTGCACCGCAATCCGTTGCTGGACCGGTCGGCCGAGGAGTGGGCGGCCGGACGGGGTCTATCGCAGGCCGTAGAGCTTGGCGGCTATCACGCCGCCACTGCGGCGGGGCTGCATGTGCGGGGTCCCGAGGATGCCATGCTCCAACTGCTGAAGCGGTCGGGGTGTCGTACCCTGGCGAGCCCGGGGTTACATGAGATGGGGTTGTATCGGCGCGGGTTCGATGTATGGATCGTGCTCGCGACGGGGCATGAGGTCACCGCGGACTCCGGTGGGCGTGAGTCGAGTCCGCCGGCGCAGGTGCCGGCGGAGGGACTTCCGCGGCCGGAGGGGCGGGCACACGCGTTGGCTGAAGGTAGTGCGCGAGCGGAGGTGGGGGCGCACCCGTCCGCGCCCGCGAACGCTCCGGCGGGCGTGACTGCGGATGCGGTTGAGACGACCGCAAGTGCGTCTGGGGCAACCGGGCGTGCATCTGAGGCGAGCGCGGGTGCGTCTGGCGCGACGGCGGGTGCGTCACAGGCTGCGGGAGCCTCGCCGAGGACTTCACACTCGGTGAGGTCGCCGGCGCCGGCGGACGAATTGCCCGAGGACGCGGCAGTTCCGGCGCCGGCGCCTGATGCTTTGGCGACGGCTGTTCCTGGGCCAAGCCGCGGCTCGAAATCAACAGCTCGCCCGTCGGGGAGCGTGGCTGCCGAGTCTGCGGGCGCGGTGGACGCTCCAGCATCGGCGCCGGCGCGTGATGCTTTGGCGACGGCTGTTCCCGGGCCGAGCCGGGGCTCGAAACCAACAGCTCGCGCGTCAGGTCGAACGGCTGGGTCCGCGGATGTCGTACCGGCGCCGGTGCCGAAACCCGCGCTCTCACCCATCCTCGCGACGCGGGCACTCCAACTCGTCAACGATGTGCGCGCTCGCGGCACGCGGTGTGGCAGTGAAGTGTTTGGACCCGCACCGCCGGTGACGCTGTCGCCGACTCTCGCCGGAGTGGCTTTTGGACATGCGAGCGACATGGCCCAGAACAATTACTTCGAGCATAGCGACCTGCACGGACACTCGCCGTCAGACCGCGTTCGCGCGACCGGGTACCAGGAAACGCTAGTCGGCGAGAATATCGCTTATGGCCCGAAAACGGTGGACGAGGTCGTGCAAGGGTGGCTCGACAGCCCGGGTCACTGCGAGAACATCATGGATCCCCGTTTTGCCGAGATGGGGCTGGGGTATGCCACGAGTTATGACTCCAAGCACCGCCTCTATTGGGTCCAGGTGTTGGCCACGCCCCGACGGGTCGCCAGTCGCTGAGAGGCTCCGCGAGCGGCCGAGCCCCCCGAGGCCGGAAGCAGCCACACCGGGACAGGCCCGTCGCGCGCCGCCGGCAGCAGGAGCTGGGTCTAATCAATCTCGCTAACGCGCGAGGTAATTCTCCATCGGCGCCATTCCGCCCGCGGCCGGGTTGGGCGGGGGCATGGGCCGGCCGGTGACCGGGTTCGGGTAGTGGAAGGGTTCGACGAAAAAGCTTGGATAGGTCAGGTAGATGCGGGTCGGCGGGAGATCGGGTGGCGGTGGGAAGCTGTCCGGTCGGGTGTTGGGAGTGGCCGAGAACTCCCAACCATCCTTGTAGGACGTATACATGTTGAAGGAGGCACGTAGCCGGTGGATCTTCCAGATGCCGCCTTCCTTCACATACTCGTTCTCATAGGTGCAGTCGCCCCAGCCGCCAGCACCCATGACGAAGGCTGTCCAACGGCCCTTGCCCGTCTGCCCGTCGGGCGCCACGTCGACGATGCCCTGGAATTGTTGGTGGTTGATGAGCAAGCCCTTTCTGATCCCGACAGGTCCCAATCCCGTGACGAGGTACTCCAGTACCCGTTTCTTGCCTAGAAACACGCCGCGTCCCCCAATCTCGAGGGTGCCGGTCTCCTGGTAAAGATCCGCAACGTCAGGCCACAGCGCCTTGTCCACATAGTATCCGTATGCGCGTTGGACCTTCTCTATGGCGTCGTGGTCCTCGAGGAGTACGATTCGCTGACCGAGCTCTTGTACCCGGTTCCACGCGTCAGTCAACTGCGCGCTCGAGCTCGCCGCAAGAGGTTGCGGCGTAGCATGCGGAACCGGTGGCTCCCCCGTGACTGGATTCTTGTAATGATAGGGCGGCGTGTAAACCTCCGGCAGTGACCCATAGATCTCCGTTGGCGGACGATCGGGAGGGAACTGTTTGCTGGGTCCGTCCAGGGGGATCGCGCCGTTCTGCCATCCCTTGTCGTAGTCCGCCATCACGGTGACGTAGTAATGCAGCTTGCTGATCCTCCAGACACCGTGCTCGTTGACGTATTCGTTCTCGTACTCACCCTCGCCCCATTCTCCTTGGCCGGCCGGGGTCGCTGCGGCGGAGGAAGCCGAGTCGGGTGAGGAGCGGCTCGAGGCGACTTGCACGTCGCTGCGCCAACGTGCTCTGGCGGTACGATTGTCAGGAGCGATGTCGATGATCGGTTGCAGCATCATGTAGTTGTTGAGCTGCCCAGGGCGCAGGCCCTCGGGCCCGAAGAGGGTCGATAGAGCTTTCAGGATATGCGCGCGGCCGACATACACACCGCGCTGCCCGAACTCGAAACTCGCGCCCGTGGAGAACAGATCCGCTACCTGGCGCCACTGTCCCTTGTCGAAGTAATAGCCGTAGGCAGCCTGGAGATTTTCGATGGCTCGGCGCGAGCGCAAGAGGGCGAGCTCGGTCTCGTACGCTTTGACCGTGGCTTCGAGCCTGGCGATGTCGGTGGCGGTTTGGTTGGCGCCGTTGGCGCTGCGGCGGGCGATGTCGTCGGCGGTTTGGTTGGCGCCGTTGGCGCTGTGGTGGGCAATGGCGTTGGCGCTTTGGCTGGCGACCTCGTCGGCGCCATGGGTGGCGGCTGCGCCCGCGCTCGTGGCCGACAACAGGACTGCGACACCCAACAGGAGCCGGGACCCGCGGGCTCGGCCGGTCGGGGTACGCGCGCTCATCGGTCAGTCACCGGGTTCTTGTAATGGAACGGTGGCGTGTACGACTCCGGGTAGGGTTTGTACGTCACCGTCGGTGGCCGATCCGCCGGAAAGCTCTTCCCGGTGTCGGATTTCCAATCGCCCGAAACCGGCTCGAGCCGCGCCCACCCGCCCTTGTACGGCGCGACGAAGTTGGGATAGAAATGGATTTTCTGGATTTTCCAGACACCGCCGTCCTGGACGTACTCGTTCTCGTAGACGCCGTCGCCCCAGGCGGCGTATTTCTGGAATTGCCCCAGGAGCGCCAGCTCCCGCCAACGACCCTTGGCCGTGTGTCCGTCGGGCGCGATGTGCACCACGGGCTGTAGTTGCATGTGGTGATTGAACTGACCGTACGGCAAGCCCGGCCCGGGATGGCCGCCGCCCTGGCGAATCAACAGTTCACGAATCTTTGCCTTGCCGACATAGACGCCGTCGACGCCCGTCTCGAACGTTGCATCATCGGCGAACAGGTCGGCGGCTTCCTCCCAGTAGCCCCGATCGATGTAGTAGCCGAACGCGCGCTGCAGCTTCTTGACCGCGTTGATGTCTTCGAGCCGCTCGGCCTCCTCGGACAAGGCCGTCACTTTCGCTTTCAGTGCCGCGATCCGTGCAGTGTCCGCATCGGCCGCGTGGGCTGCAGCCCCGGTGGCCGAAAGAATCCCTGTCACCAGGCCGACTGCGAGCGCGCGTCGGGTCAAGCGCATATCGTCCCCCTCGATGCTCGTTTCATTCTAGGGCGCGCCGGCGTTGGAAAATTGATCGGCGTGGAAAGGTGATTTGACCGGTTTGGAAATGGCCACTCACGGGCTCAGCGGAACGGCATAGGCTTTGAAGATTCCAGGGTCCTGGCCTTTGAGCTTGGGATCGATGAGATAGCCGATCTTGCCTTCGAGAGCGTAAGCTGTTCGCCCCACGAGAGTGACCGCTGGCGGCGAGATGAGACCTTCGCGAAGTACCTTGATTTGCGCATGATCGCCCTCGATGGTGACCTCGTCGATGCGGCCGCCATTGCCATCCGCGAGCAGGAAAGTACGGTCATGAAT
>Ga0070741_10017449_pt1 | contig 11789 bp, 10 predicted proteins | sample Coa_R1_4_FD_66440 | JGI IMG/M metagenome (GOLD analysis project Ga0070741, IMG submission 66440) | Surface soil microbial communities from Centralia Pennsylvania, which are recovering from an underground coalmine fire - Coalmine... | ecosystem: Environmental > Terrestrial > Soil > Unclassified ...
CGACCTCCGCTCCGATGGACTGCGCGGTCACGCTCGACGACGGAAGCTTCGACAAGCGGTCGCGAAGCGACGGGAGCACCTCGTCGATTCGCTTGCTCAGGGCGGCATTACGCTCCGCGACCCCGGCGTTCGCGTACGCGTTGGCGAGATCCGCCGCCTTGGCGGCGGTCGGTTGGCTCGCGGTCACCGCGATCACGTTGCTCGATCCGACCGGGGCCACCTGGACGTCCGACTGGATCGAGCTGACCGACTGGCTGGTGCCGAGCTTCTTCTGCGTCCGGGCGGCCACGGCATCGTTGTCGATGAGCTGGGCGGCGGTCTGGGAGGCGACGGTCGGATCCTGGGTCTCGGTCACCAGGCCGAGCGCCGGCAGGGTCGGGTCGTCGGCGGGGATCGGGGAGACCAGGACGTCCGCGGTTGCCTCATACGTGCTGTCGGTGGTCACCACGTAGACCACGGCTGCCGCGACGACGAGCGCCGTAACCACGCCGACCAGAAGCGCTCGCTCGCGGATCGTGCGCAGGAACCGGCGGAAATCGCTCTCGGCGATCGCCGGCTGCTGCCACGAGCTATCTGTCGAGCGGGCTATGGGCCTGGCCTCTCATTCGGACGCTTGATCTTGACACGTGGCAGGCGGTCCAAGTATGACGCCCGCTGTTGGTCAGTCGAGTCGCCCCGCCGTTGGATTCGAATTATTGTCCAAATCATGGGGGATGACCTACTCGTTCTCTGCTACCACGCGGTGAGCCGCGCCTGGCGCCAGCCGCTGGCGGTGACGCCACAGAGCCTCGAGCGGCAGCTCAGCTTCCTGGTCGATCGCGGATATCGTGGCGCGACCTTCCACGAAGTTGTGACGTCGCGGCCGGCTGGGCGCACCCTTGCAGTGACGTTCGACGACGCCTTCCGGTCCGTCTGGCGGCTCGCGGCGCCGATCCTCGCCCGTCTCGGCCTGCCCGGCACCATCTTCGTCCCGACGAGCTTTCCCGGCTCCAAGGCCCTGCGCTGGCCCGGAATCGACGGCCTCGCGGACGGAGAAAGCCGGGACGAGCTCGCTCCGATGTCATGGGATGAGCTGCGCGAGGCGGCGGAGCTCGGCTGGGAGATCGGGTCCCACACCCGGACGCACCCGCGACTCACGCAGCTCACCGATCGTGAGCTCGAGGATGAGCTGCGTCGCTCCCGCGAGGATTGCGAAACGATGATCGGCTCTCCTTGCCGGTCGATCGCCTATCCATACGGGGATCATGACAGCCGGGTGGTGGCGGCCGCCGGCGCCGCCGGATACGACGCGGGCGGGACGCTCCCGGATCTCCCGGATCGGCTCGGCCCGGTGGCCCCGCTCCGCTGGCCGCGACTCGGTGTGTATCCGGCCGACGCGGAGATGCTCCGATTTCGCGCGAAGGTGTCGGCGCCGCTCAGGCGACTGCGGTCGACGGGCGCCTGGACCCTCGTCGGCCGCGCGGCCGAATCCCGAGCCCCCGCCAACTAGATTGCGACTCGCCGTTCACACCGATGTGCCGTACCACCGGTCGGATGACGGGATCTACGGCGAGCATGCGTTCACGCTGTTTCTGATCGAGCTGGCCTCACGGCTCGAGTACCTCGTCGCGTTCGGGCGCCTCGACCCGGGCGGTGGCCGCGGGCGCTACCCGCTGGGCTCGGCCGTCGACTTCGAGCCGCTGCCGCATTACGAGAGCCTGGTCCATCTGCGCCAGGTACTTCGCGCGGCGCTCGCGTCGATGGTCCGCTTCTGGCGGCTTCTCGGTCGCGTCGACGCCGTGTGGCTGCTGGGCCCGAGCCCGATGCAGATGGGCTTCGTCGTGTTGGCCGCGCTGCGGCGACGTCGGATCATCCTCGGGGTGAGACAGGACACCCGCGCCTACATCGCGCACCGACACCCAACGAAGCGATGGGTTCGACCCGTCGCGGCGGCGATGGACTTCGTCTGGCAAGGGCTCGCCCGCACCTGTCCCGTGATCGTCGTCGGGCCCGAGCTCGCCCGCCACTACCGCCGGGCTCCCGCCATGCTCGAGATCAGCGCCTCCCTGGTCTCGCGGGAGGAGATCGTGCCCCTGGAGCAGGCGGTCGGGCGCTCGTACGACGGCGAGCCGCTGGAGATCCTGAGCGTCGGTAGGCTCGAGACCGAGAAGAACCCTCTGATCCTTGCCGACATCCTGGCGGCGCTCGAGCGAGACTCCAACGGGTGGCGGCTCGTCGTCTGCGGCGAGGGGCCGCTGCGGGACGAGCTCGCGAACCGGCTCGAGGCGCTCGGGGTGCGCGAGAACGCGGAGCTTCTCGGGTACGTGCCCTACGGGCCCAGGTTGAGCGCCCTCTACCGCGGGAGCCATCTGTTCCTCCACGCCTCGCTCACCGAGGGCATGCCGCAGGTGCTCCTGGAGGCGTTCGCCGCCGGTCTGCCCACGGTCGCCACCGACGTGGGTGGAGTGCGGGCGGTCGGCGATGCGGCGATGCTGGTTCCCCCCAATGACCCCGCGGCGGCCGCGGCCGCCATCATCAGCCTGCGCGACGATCCCGCCAGCCGGCGACGGCTGGTCACCGCAGGCCACCGCTACGTCAGCGACAGGACGATCGACGTCGAGTGCAGCCGCGTCGCCGATTTCATGCAGGCGGACTGAGGCGAACGATGCGGCCCCATCGGCGCAAGCGGAGGCTGGGGACGGTGCTGCTTATGGCAGTGGTCGCCGCGCCGGCGGCATATCCCGTCTGGCTCGCCCTGGCCACGGCTCGTCGGGGACGTCCCGCCCCGCCCCAGCCGCCCGAGTGGCCCGGGCTCAGCGTCGTCATCGCCGCCTACAGGGAGGCCGCGGTGATCGGCGCCAAGATCGACGACGTCCGCGCCAACGGCTACCCGGGCGAGCTCGAGATCTTGATCGTCGCCGACGATCCCCCCACCGCGGAGGCGGCTCAGAGGTCCGGCGCCAGGGTCGTGGGACCCGGCGCCCGTGAGGGCAAGGCGGCGGCCGTGAACCGCGGCATCGCGGTCGCGACCCAGCCGATCGTGGTCATCAGCGACGCCGATGCCCACCTCGCGCCGGGGTCGCTCGCCGCGCTCGCCCGGTGGTTCGAGGACCCTCGGATCGGCGCGGTCGCCGGCGAGAAGCAGGTGGCGGGCATGGGGCAGTCGCTTTACTGGCGCGTGGAGTCCTGGATCAAGGATCGGGAGTCCCGGCTCGGGACGACCATCGGCCTGGTGGGCGAGCTCGCCGCGGTGCGCCGGTCGGTCTTCCGCCCGCTTCCACGGGACACCGCGGTGGACGATCTCTGGATGGCGCTCGACGTCATCGAGGACGGCCTCGGCGTCCACTACGAGGAGAACGCCACCGCGGTGGAGACCGGCGCCCCAACGCTGGCGGCCGAGTGGGAGCGTCGCACGCGAACGCAGGCGGGCCTACTCGACCTCCTCTGGCGGCGACGAGAGCTGCTCAGGCCCCGCAGAAGCCCCGTCGCCGGACAGCTCTGGGGTCACAAGCTGCTGCGGACCGTCTTCGGGCCGCTCGCCCACGCGATGCTGCTGGCGCGGGCGACCCTCTCCCTGCACCGGAGCCTGGCGAGCCGCGCCTTCGTCCTCCTCCATCTCGCGACCGCGCTCGCCGCAATCCGCAGCGAGCGCGGAGCGAGGCTGAGCCGCCCGGAGCAGACCGCCGTGCAGATCCTGTTCCTGCAGGCGACCGCCCTCGGTGCCATCAAGCGCTATCTCTCCGGCGATCGCCCGGCCTCGTGGCCGAAACCCGACCGCGGCGAGCGCTCGGGGGAGGTCTTCACGGACGCGTGACGTCGGTGGTGGCCGGGATTCGCACCCGAACCCGGCGCGCCGTCAGTCGAAGGCGTCTCGAACCAGCGCGACGGAGGTCATCAGGGCGATCTTGAAGTCGAGCCACAGCGACCAGTTGTCGATGTAGTAGTTGTCCCACTCGACTCGGTCGGCCAGGGAGGTCCTGCCGCGGAGGCCGTTCACCTGGGCCCAGCCCGTGATGCCCGACTTCACTCGATCCCGGTCCGCGTAGCGGTAGACCGACTCGCGCAGCTCGGCCGCGATGTGGTCGCGCTCCGGTCGCGGGCCGACCAGCGACATGTCTCCCCGCAGCACGTTGAAGAGCTGTGGAAGCTCGTCGATGGCCGTCCGGCGGAGCAGCCTGCCGAAGCGGGTGCGGCGATCCTCTCCCTCGACGCCGCCGGGGCCGAGTCCGCGCCTGAGCGCCTCCTCGATCTCCGCCATCGAAACCTTCTTCTGCCCACCATCGACCATGGTCCGGAACTTGAGCATCTCGAACTCACGGCCGTCGAGACCGACGCGCCGCTGCCGGAAGAAGATCGGCCTGCCTGCCGTGAGCAGGGTCCCGACCGCCGCGACGAGCATCACCGGTGAGACGGCGAGGATGGCGGCGGCCGCGACAAGCCGGTCGATGCCGTACTTGATCTTGAACTGCCAGCCGCGGGGATGGGACGGATGGATGCTGAGCAGCGGCAGGCCCCCGACCCGCTCGACGGTCATGCGATCGGGGGTGTCCTCGAACAGGCGCGGGATCACCGAGACCGAGACCCCGAGGTTGCGGAGCCGGCGCAGCATCTCGAGCTCCTCGGCGTGCGAGGCCTCCGAGAAGCTCACGATCGCGTGCTCGATCGAGTTCGAGCGGACGACCGCCTCGAGCTCCGAGGGGGAGCCGAGGACCGGACAACCCTCGACCTCGCCGATGTCCATCGGGCTCGCGTCGACGAAGCCGACGGGTCGCAGGCCCATCTGGGGGCGATCGAGCAGCCGGTGGGCGACGAGGTGCCCGACCCAACCCGCGCCGATGATCACCGTGGGGCTGCCGACGCGTCGCCGCGCACGCATCTTGATCGCGGCGCGCCCCGCGATGAGGAACGCCACCACGAGAACCCACTCCCGGAGGACGGCCGATGACACACCCGAGCCCGGCACGACCACCAGACGCGCGAATCCAACCGTCATCGCCGCCACGGCGCTGGCCCCGATGATGGTGCGCGCCGCGTCGAGCAGCTGCATCCCATTCCGCGGGCGATAGCTCCCCTGCGCCGCGAGCAGGGCCAAGGTGAGGGTCGAGAACATGGCGAGCCAGGCGATGCCGTCGACCGAGCTGCCGGTCAACCGCGCGATGGCGACTCCCGCACCGAGGGCGAGAGCGAGCGCGGCGACGTCGGTGAGCAGGTCACGGTGGACCGTCCGGTGCTGGCGCGGAGGGGCCTTCGGCCTGAGCACGACACGCTCGTGGCGCGCGACCTCGTTCGTCCGCGATCGGGTCGATGCCCGGCTCCGGACCCGGCGTCCATGGGTCGCCGGCCAGCCGTTCGCGACGGTCGCAGCGGACCCGTTGCCCGAGCCGTTCCCGGTGGTCGCCGGCGACGGGTCGCCGGCGCCGTTGCTCGCGGCGAACTCAGCGTCGGTCGAGGCGGACCGATTGGCGGCCCCGCCGTTGGCGCTGTCGCCCCCGATGGATGCGGCGCCGCCCCGGATCACAGCGCGATGCGCTGCACCGTCCGTGACGCCGGATGGTCAGTGCTGATCATGGTTTGGGCCTGGCGGAAGCGGGACCGGTTGCTGAAGTCTCGCTCTTGCTGTCTGCTGGTCATGCTCGGCTATCCCTGCCGTCGGTTCGGCCGATCTACACCCTGCTCTTGAACGTTCTATCTCCGAGAGGAAGCGCAGATGCTGGCGCTTTGGACACTTGCGCAAGCTTGGCCTGCGGCGGGATCCGAAGTCAATGGCGGGGCGCCGAATTCACCACAGATCCGGGGCCTCAATACCTCAATTCGGGGAGGTCGCCAATTCGCCGCAGATTGCGGCAAGGGATCGGCGGCTGCACGGGGGGGTGCATTTCGCCAATCTGGCGCGTACCTCAATGCGGTGAGCTAGGCTAGCCGCATTGAGGTACCGCCGAGCGTCGGATTCTCGGGCCCCTAGGAGGGAAACGGAAGGCTCTTGACCGGAGAAGGGAACAGCTCTCAAAACGGCGTCAGGCAGGCGCCGTCGCCAGTCGAATCGGACCAGCCGGTGCCGGCGTCGCGCACGAACCTGGAGGCGCCACTCTCCAACCGCGAGCGGGAGGTCCTCGCGCTGCTCGCGGGAGGCGCCAGCGGCGCCGGCATCGCCCAGCAGCTCGTCCTCTCGCCCGAGACCGTTCGCACCCACATCCGCAACGCGATGGCGAAGCTCGGTGCGTCCAGCCGCGCGCAGGCGGTAGCGCTGGCGGTCCAGCGGCAGGAGATCGAGTGGCGGGACTCGGCGTCCGCCGACCAGGTGGCTCGGTCGCAGGCGCCTGCCGCCGGGTCCGCGGGAAGCGCTCGGTCGCGGGCCACCCTGCTCACCACCGGGCAGGCGGACACGGTCGTGAGCGCCTTGCTCGGCGACCTGACCTCGCTGCACGAGGTCGACGGCGGCGCCATCTTCCTCGCCGAACCGGACGGGCTCTCACTGCGTCCGACCGCGCTCGTCGGAGAGGGGCCGAGCCCCAAGTTCGCGGAGCGCGTCCATCTCGGGCAGGGCCCCGTGGGGCGGGTGGCGCTCGAGCGACGGGCGCAGCTCGTACCCGGAGCCGGCTCGGGCGCGTCCGGCCTGGAGCGCACCGCGATGTGCGTGCCGATGATCTCCGGCAGCACGCTGGTCGGCGTCATCAGCCTCACGATTCGTCCCAGCAGGCTCGTGGGACGGCGTGAGCTGCTCCTGCTACAGGCCCTCGCGACCCGGGTCGCGGATCTGCTGCTCTCCAGCGAGAACCACGCGCAGCAGCGTCTGAAGGAAGCGCTCGAGAGCTTCCACACCTCCTGGTCGACCGCGAACCGCTAACCCTCGGCTGCGCCGCCGGGCGGCGGCTCCGGCGACGACTGCCGGCGCATCTCATCGAGCGCGGTCTCGACGGTTGCGTCCACGGCCATCACGCTCTCGATCCCGCAGAGGTCGAAGACACGACGCATATAGGCGTCGGCGGGGACGACGAGCCGGAGCTCCTGACCGCGAGTCCGTAGGCGCTGGGCGAGGTCGAACAGAAAGGCGATCCCGGCGCTGTCGACGTAGGTCGCCTCGGTCAGATCGAGGATCAGGCCCGGGGCGAGGTTCGTCAGCCGGCGGGAGAGGCCATCCCGAAGCTCGCCGGATGTCACGCTGTCGATGTCGCCCGCCACGCGCGCGATCATCGCCTGCCCCGTCTCGGACTCGATCGTCAGCCCGATCACGGGGACCCCTCACGAGCGGTCGGCGCGCGCAGCTGGCGGCGCATCGTGACGGTGGTCCCGTCGGATCGACGGCCGATGGTGACCTCATCCATGAGGTCGCGCATCAGCGCCAAGCCGCGGCTGCTGCGCGTTTCCGCCGGCGGGCGCCACTGCCCGGTATCGCTGACCAGGATCTCGATCTCAGGACCTCGCCGGACTGCGTGGAGCTCGAAGGGAACGTCCGACGTGGCCGGATGAGCATGGGCGACTGCGTTGGACCAGGCCTCACCGGCGGCCACCAGCATCTCGTAGATCTCCTCCTCGTCTGCATTCGCCGCCCGCAGCCACTGGGCCAGCGCCTGTCGCATCGAGGTGAGCGACTCGGGCCGGGGCGACAGCGTCAGATCGAGCGTCTCGCCCGGCGGGGTCAGCTTGACCGCGAGCACGGCCATGTCGTCGTGGGAGCTGGCACCAAGCGACCCGATGATCGCGCGGCAGATGGAATCCGGCTCGCCGGTCAGGTCCTCGACCGAGCTCCGAAGCCGCTCGAGGCCGTCGCCCAGCGGCACGTGAGGCGTCTCCACCAGGCCATCGGTGTAGAAGAGCACCATGGCGTTCGGATCGAGCGTCATCACGCTCTCCTCGTAGACGGGGAATCTCGTCACCCCGAGGGGGCTGCCGGATGCGCTCTCGGCGAAGCTCGAGCCCCGATCCGCCCCCACCACGAGCGGCGGCGGGTGCGCCGCGCTGGCGATCCGCATGGTGCACGAATCCGGATCGAGGATCGCGTAGAGGAGCGTGACCATGCCCCCCTGCTCGCCCTCGAGCACGAACCCGTTCATCCGCTCCAGGACGACGGCGGGACGAAGCGCCTCCAGGGCGTAAACGCGCACGGCGCTCTGCAGATGCGCCATCCGGGCCGCGGCCTCGACGCCGCGGCCGACGACGTCGCCGATCACGATCGCCACGTTGCCGCTCCGCAGCTTGATCGCGTCATACCAGTCGCCGCCGACCTCGGTGCCCGCGCTTCCGGGCCGGTAGTGGGCCGCGAGCCTCATCCCCGGAACCTCGGGCAGCCTCGGCAGCAGGCTCCGCTGCAGCGTCTCCGCGAGCTGACGCTCACCCTCGATCCTGGCGCTGGCGCTCTTGAGCGCGTGCAGCGTCGCGCCGACGATCGCCTCGCCCCCGGTCTCCGGCGGGCCGCCCGCCTCCTCGTCGCCGAACGGAGCGTGTGTTTCGCGAGTGCTGTTCTCTGGGTCTTCGATCACGGTCAGCCGTCCCTGGCCCTGAGCGCGCGCCTCGCCCGCGGTCACCGGAGAGCCATTCGGACCGAGTCTAGCCCGGTTTTGCCGACGCCCAGGTCGGTTATGTTGACCTTGGTGAACCGCGTATATTCACCTATGGGCGCGGATTCGCTGGAGCCATCGCACGACCTGGCCAAGGCCTGGCTCCTGCGCTTGGTCGAGCGCACCCCACTCACCGACATCGACGAGCTGGAGCTGGGGCTGCTGACCACCCAGGCGGCGCCGCTGATCGACGACATCCTGGAGGAGCTCAACTCCCCCTCGCAGGAGGGCGGCCAGTCCCTCCCGCCCGAGGCGCGGGAGCGGGTGCGGGAGTTCGGCCGGCTCCGCCACGGGGAGCGGGCGCCCAGCGAGATCCCACGCGACCTCGCCGCCCTCCAGGCGCTCCTGATCGAGACGCTGCGGCGGGAGATCCCGGAGCGAAACCGGGGGGACTTCGCTCGCTCGGTCGAGAGCCTCGCCGAGATCTTCGGCTCGATCCAGGGCGAGCTCATCGAGGGGCTGGTGCGCGAGCGTGCCGGCGAGCCGCGCCGTGACGAGCTCACGGGTCTGCCGGGGCACGCGGAGCTGACCGAGTGGATGCGCGTTCTGGTCGCGGAGAACCGCCGCTACCGGCATCCGTTCTCGGTCGTCCTGATGGACGTGCAGGGGCTGGGGCGCGTCAACGAGGCGTATGGACGTGAGGCCGGCGACCGGGTGCTGGCGGCGGTCGCGACGGTGATCCGCAACCGGATTCGGGGCGCCGACCGGCCGTTCCGGGTCGGGGACGGTGAGTTCTGCGTTCTGCTCCCACACGGCGGCGTGGCGGAGGCCCAGCAGATGGCCGATCGCCTCGCTCGTGTCATCGAGCGCTCCCAGGTCGACAACGGGCCGCGGATCGCGGTCGCGATGGGGATCTCCTCCTGCCCCACGCATGGAGACGAGGGGGCGCGGCTGCTGGAGCTCGCCGAGGAGGCGACCTACTCCGCGAAGGCCGCGGGGCGGGCGGTGGCGGTGGCGGAAACCGACGGTCATGTGTCCGCAGACGCCACTTGAGCCTGCAAGATCTCTAGCGGGCAAGCCTGCCAGAACCTCACAGAAGCTGAACAGGGCTACTCTGACCTTCGGCGGGTGAGCCCGCGGACCCCCCAAGGCGTGGAAGAACGTTGCCCGGTATCAGGACAAGCGCCGCCGCCGACCTCCTCGGCGTGAGCCCCAGCACCCTTCGCAGCTGGGAGCGCCGGCTCGGCTACCCGTCGCCCCGTCGAACGTCTGGCAATCAGCGCCAGTACGACCTGGGCGAGGTCGAGGCGCTCCGCGAGGCACTGCGTGAGACCGGGAACATCTCCTCCGCGGTCGAGGTCGCCCAGCGGCGGGGCCGCGGCCTCGGATCGCCGGTCCGGCTGCTCCAGGCTTTCGATGCGTTCGACGAGCGGGCCGCCGACCGCGAGCTGGAGGAGAGCCTCGCCATCCGCTCGGTCGAGCGAAGCGTGGACGAGCTCCTGCTTCCGGCGCTGGAGCTGGCCGCGGGACGCCCCAACCACGAGGCGGAGTTCGAGCACGCGTGCAGATGGGCGATCGGCTGGCTGCTCTCGGCCCGGCGGCTCGCGTCCGCCGCGAGCCTGCCCGAGGGAGTCCTGCTCCTGGATTCCGGTTCGCCGCTCGGCCTCGAGGCCGTCTACGTGCAGGCGCTGGAGCTCTTCCTGCGGCGGGCGGGTCTCCGGGTGCTGCTGCTCTCGGCGACGCTCGAGGCGCGCCGCTTCGGGAGCGCGCTGCGCGCCCTGAGGCCGAACGCGATCGTGCTCTGCGGCACCGAGGCATCGCTCGACGTCGTGGGCGGGCCTCTGCGGCGCGCCCTGCGCGACGGCGAATCCACCCGCATCCTCGGATATCGGACCGCGCAGCTCGTGGCGGGGAAGCGGGGCGTTGCGCGCCTCGGCGACGGACCGGGCGAAGCCACCGACCGGCTTCTCGCGGCCCTGGCCGCCTGACCTCGCGCCCGAGCTCGCTCGCCGGCTGACCCGGCCCACCCGTATGCGCTGAGCGGACGCGGCCTGCAAGGTTGCGTGCGGTGCGTCACCGCTGCATAGGTTTCGCTCGAAAACCTGTGCATTCGCTCGTGGGCCCCCACGACGCCCGTTGTCACCTCCTCATGCCTGCCCTATTAGTGGGCGGGCTTACCAAGTTCTCGCCATGTTGAGCGAGGACATACAGAGAGGTTCAAGGTGATGGAGACAACAACGAGTCGACTGCTGAACGTCGGTCAGGCCGCCGAGTACATCGGCGTAAGCGCCGCGTCCCTCCGCAAGTGGTCGAACCAGGGGCTCGTCCAGGTGTACCGCACCCCGGGGGGCCAGCGCCGGTTCTCGACCCACGATCTGGACGAGTTCATGAGCTCGATGCGCCAGACGTCGGATGCGCCCGAGGCACGGAGCGTCGCGGCGGGCTGACAGTCCCGACGGGCACCGGAAACTCCAAGGACTCCCGATAGCGGCTCGACATGCCAGGTCGCCCGAGTAAGAGGGTCATCGCGCTCGAATTCGCGGCGCTCGCCGGCGCCTGCGCGCTCGCGGTCTGGGCAAACCGCGATTCCGATTGGAACCTGCCGCTCTTCGGCATCCTGCTCACGGCGTCGGTGGTCGGCGATCTCACCGCCGTCGACACACCGACCAGCCGCGTAAAGATCTCGAGCAGCTTCCTGGCCATCGTCACGGCTGCGGTGTTCCTCGGCGAGACCCCGGCCGCCGTGATCGGCGTGACCACCATCGTGGCGGGGTGGCTGCGATTCCGATACCCGAAGCCGACGCTGCTGATCAACGTCGTCACCTACGCGTGGTTCCCGCTCCTGGCGGGGATGGCGTTCCATGCGCTGATCGGCGCGACCGGGATCCAGCAAACCGAGGCGCCGTTCTACCTGCTCGTCCTGCTCCTCTTCCTGACCGGTCTGGTGATCGACTTCATCCTGATCGCCGGCTACTTCAGCTACCTCGAGGGCGGCCGGCTGTCGACGAAGGTGCGGCGAGCCCTGGTGCCCCTCCTGCCGGCCGAGCTCGTCTCGGCGGTGATGGCGGTGGGCGTCGCCTACGTCTACGTGCAGGCGGGGCTGCCGGTGGTGGCGATGTTCGGCGTAGTTGTGCTGGTGTTCCAGTACCTGATCGGAGCCCTGCTCCTCTCGCAACAGCGAGCCGATGAGCTCGAGCTCCGCGCTAAGCAGCTCGCCGGGTTCCAGGTGGCACTGCTCAGCGCCCTGCTGCGCACCCTCGACCTCCGCGATCGGATGACCGCGCGCCATAGTGCGGCGGTCGCGCGATACTCGAG
>Ga0070741_10017450_pt1 | contig 11789 bp, 7 predicted proteins | sample Coa_R1_4_FD_66440 | JGI IMG/M metagenome (GOLD analysis project Ga0070741, IMG submission 66440) | Surface soil microbial communities from Centralia Pennsylvania, which are recovering from an underground coalmine fire - Coalmine... | ecosystem: Environmental > Terrestrial > Soil > Unclassified ...
ACTCTGCTGCTTTTGTCTGTGGTTACTGGAGTAGCCTTCGGGCAGGGGGCGCCGACCTATGCGAAAGATATACGGCCCGTGTTGCAGGCGCGCTGCGTCGTCTGCCACAGCCAGGCGAATATCGGCAATGCGATAATCTCCGGCGGCCTGGCCCTCGATTCGTATGCGGCGCTGAAGAAGGGCGTCGTCGGCAAGGCGGGCGCGCGGGCGATCTTCACGGCAGGCAAGAGCGGTGGCAGCGAACTGATGCAGCGGCTGACGGCGACTTCCCCGACCAAACTGATGCCCAAAGGCGGGCCGCCTCTGCCGCCGGCGCAGATCGCGCTCTTCAAGAAGTGGATAGACGGCGGCGCGCTGCCGGGCGACCTGCCGAAGACTTCGAGTGCTGCGCAGCCGTCGCTTGCCTCTTTGCCTATGCCCGCCAACCCAGGCGCGCTGGATGTCCGCCTTGCCACGCTGATCAAACCTACCCCGGATTTAGTCAAGAAAGATATGCCGAAAGATGCGGCGTTCACCTTCGCGCTGAAGGTCGGGCCGCTGCCTGCGATCACGGCGCTGGCGTTCAGCCTGGACGGGAAGCGGCTGGCGGTCGGCGGCTATCGGGCCGTGACGTTGTGGGATACGGCGAAGGGTCAGCCGGAAAAGTGCCTGGTGGGGCTGCCGGGGCCGGTGCAGTCGCTGGCTTTTCGACCGGACGGCGCGCAGTTGGCGGTCGCGGGGGGCGCTCCGGGTGTGGCGGGCGAGGTGCGGGTCTATGATACGAAGACCTGGGCGCTCGTCGGAAAGCCGCTCGGCGGGCATACGGACGTGGTCTATAGCGTGGCCTGGAGTCCCGACGGAACCCGATTGGCGACGGCCAGCCAGGACAAGACGGCGCGGCTCTGGGAGTGGCCCTCCGGCAAGGAGTTACAGGTCTTCCGCGATCACTCGGATGCGGTCACGCGGGTCTGCTTTGCGCCGGATGGCAAGTCGGTCTACACGGCCAGCCAGGATCATAACGTGCGCCGCTTCGACGTGGCGAACGGGCAGGTGATCCGCGCCTTCACGGGGCATGGCGACTCGGTGTTGGCGCTGGCCCTCAGCCCGGACGGGAAGGGCCTCGTCTCTTCCGGGCCGGAGCCGCGCCTGCGCTGGTGGAACGTGGATAGCGGCGACACCTCCCGCTACAGCGACGGACATGGCAGCACGGTCAACGAGATCGTCTTCAGCAAGGACGGCAAGTTCCTCGCCTCCGCCTCCGCCGATGGCACGGTGCGCCTGTGGGATGCCGGAAGCGGGGGACAGCAGCGTGCATTGGCAGGCGCAAGCGACTGGCTCTATAGCGTCGCCCTCAGCCCGGACGGGAAATGGACGGCGGGCGCGGGGGTGGACGGCATCGTGCGGCTGTGGGAGACGGCGAACGGACGGCTGCGCCTGGCGCTGCTGGCCTGGCCTCCCGCCGGGAAAGCGACCACGCCGGAATGGGCCGCTCTCACGCCGGAAGGCTACTACGATGCCTCGCCCGCCTGGGCCAAACTCCTCCGTCCTCTCCTGGCCGGGCAGCCCGTCAAGACGCCTCGCCTGGCCTCCTTCTTCCAGACGCTCCACCAGCCCGCGAACGTCGCCAAATCCTGGCAGGCCGCCGCCCTGGAACCTGCCGCTTTGCCCGCTCCCGCCGCTCCCCCGAACAAGTAGGCTAAGGCTCAGAGTCCGGCGAATGAATTCGCGGCTGGAAAAGCACAAAGTCCGCCTGCGCGGACTCAGCATTTGAGTCGGCGCAGGCCGACTTCGTGCTTTTCCAGGTGCAGTTTTAACTGCCGAGAGAGGTCTTTGTTATGATCGGTAAAACAGTGCTTCGAGTGTTTGTCCTGGGTATGGCGGCAATACTGTTCTCGCTTCAGGGCTTCGGGCGGCAGGCGGCGCGGGCCGACGAGGCGCGTGGGACGGCAAGCAAAGGAATGAGTGAGGCGATGCGGAAGGACTGGCTGGCGCGTTGGGAGAAGAACATCCTCGCGGACGAACGCAATCGCTACTGCGACAAAGAGATGGGCGAGGAGATCGGCTGGCTGGTCAGCCCGTTCACCAACGGCTTCTACTACGGCTACCTGGCGACCCACGACACGCGGTGGATAGATCGGCTGATAGACTGGTCGGACGCCTGGATCAAGCGCGGCATCAAGGAGCCGGACGGCTATATCGGCTGGCCGAAAGACGACGGAGCCAGCGCCTCCGCCGTTCCGGGCCTCTACACCGACAACCTGCTTGGTGAGGCGATGGGTCTGCGACCGGCGGTGCTGATGGCCGACACCATCCTGAAGGCCCCGGCGCTGAAAGCGAAGTACGGCGAGAAGGCCCGCGAATATCTCCGGCTGTCGGAGCAGACGTTCGAGAAGTGGGACAAGCGCGGCTGCTGGCGCGAAGTCCAGAACGGCGGCGTCTGGATCGTTCCGGTGTTCGGGATAGATAAGCAGACCGGCCAGTGGACGGAGGGCTATGCGCGCCGCAACACCGACGGCTTCACGCTGCCCGCCAACAAGCAGAACTTCATTGCGCTCTGGCTCCTCGCCATGTACGATGCCACCAAAAAGCCGGTCTATCGGGAGCGCGCCGCGAAATGGTTTCAGGTGATGAAGTCGCGGATGCGCCTGCGCGAGGCCAGCAAAACCTACGAATGGAACTACTGGGACCCTGCCGGGCCGTGGGACTACAAGCCTGACGGCACGACGAAGCACTGGGTCGGCGTCCATCCGAACGGCGGCTACTACTCCATTGACGCCGAGGGGATCGTGGCCGCCTACGAACACCATCTGGTCTTTACCCGCAGGGAGCTAGACCGGCTCATCGCCACGAACCGGGATTTTATGTGGAACCATCAGGTCGAGGGTGCGAAGTTCCAGCGCATAGATGGCGGCGAACCGGACGAACGCTGGAAGAACGCACCGGGCGTTCTCTGGGACGCGCTGGTTCCCTACGACGCAAGCCTCAGAAAGGTGTTCGAGGCGAACCATAACCCGGCGAGTTGGGGCGGGCTGGCCGCGACGCCCTGGTACATCGCACAGGAGGCGGGCCGTCTTTCAGCAGGTACAGAATAGAACAGTGAGTGAAGATAAAAAAGCAGAGCCTCCCAGGATTGGGAGGCTTGCCAAAATCGCAATGTCCTGATTATAGGCGGGGCCGCCGTCGGTGCAGGGCGAGGCCCAGACTGGAGATGCCAGCGCTCAGGAGCAGGCAAAGAGACCCCGGTTCCGGCACGGCAGGGGTCAGCGCCAGGTCCACCACCCATCCTGGCTCGCGTGTGCCAAATGGAGAAGCGCCGCTGTCTGCGCGCCACAATACGCCCTGCGCCGTCTGCGCGCGTACCAACTGGTCGTTATCGTCCACCGCCGCGTTGAAGCGCAGCACATCGCCCGTCTTGGCCGCAGCAAACCCGCTGCCATCTACCGTATCCAGCAGGCTCAAAGGGATGGCAAACTCGATATTGTACCCGCCTGGAACCAGGCGGGCTGCCGCCGTCCAATCCGCGTTGGTAAAACCCGACGCGGCCGTAAACTTGTCTCCCAGGACATCGCTGATGATCTGAAATCCTTCTTTGCTGCCCGGCAGAAAGTCGTTGGATACGCGGTCGCTATCCAGAAAGACCTCCACAGCGTCGTTCAGGAACGGCGCGTCGGCGTCGGAAGCCTGGTTGTCAATGAACTGGTCGTTGACATGGTAAGCTAAAAAGAGCGTGGTAGCCGTATGCGCGGCATACATGGTAAAGCTCAGGTCGTCGGGTGTCGCCGAGAGTTTGTTGCTGCCGATCCAGAAGCGGCCTGGATTGACATCGCCGACGAAATCCACCGTGAGGCCCGGACTATACTCTATCGTATTGATAAAGCCATCGGCGACCGGGGAGTGGCTCGTAAAGGGAGCCGAAATGGTAAGTGGGGCTTGCGCCAGACTGGAGAGAGGCGTAAACACGACTGCAAAGAAGGCAAATGCGCCCAGTACCGCGCCGCAAGGACGGTGGGACAAGAGTGGCGTGCTGGACATGATCGGGTTCTCCTTTACAGGCTAATGGATTGGTTTACTCCTTTTCAAGACGGATGAGGCCAACAGCGATAGCTGTTAAGAACGCCTGCTTGCAAGATGTATGCCAAATACAGCCAAAATTTCAGTTTTGCTTGTCTCTGCGTGCGCGATTTTGGAAATTACCGGCTGGTTCGGCGCTCTGCGGACAATGAAGGAGAGAGAATGCGAAGGATAGGGAGAGTAGGCTTCCTGCTGGCGCTGCTTGCCGTCGCGCTGCAGCCGCTTCTGTCAGACGCGCAGGGAGCGCCCATCAAAGCGGAGGACAAGAGGATGCCGAAAATCACGGAGGCGCGGGAAGGCGCGTTCCGGTGCGATACCGCTCCGGCGCTGCTGGTCGGGAAGTCGCTGGCCGATTCGCCCGCCTTCCTGCCGTTGCAGGAGCGGCTGCAGAGCCGTTTTCAGGCTACGATGGCCCCGGCGAGGCCAGACGGACAGCTGCCCGGATCGCCCTTTATCCTGATCGGATTGGCGCAGGATCATCCGGCCCTCCGGCAGTTGCTTGCCGACCATCAGGCGAAGCTGCCGAAGGGTGGCCTGGGGCCGGAAGGCTATATACTGGACATCACGCCCGCGCGCGTCCTGATTGCGGCCTCGCAACCGGCGGGCGCGTTCTATGGCGCGCTGGCGCTGCTGGAGAGGGACACCGCCGCCGAGAAGGGATTGACGATCCCCGCCGGTACGGTCGCGGACTGGCCGACGATGGGCTGGCGCGGGATGCATCTCCTGGTCAACTCGCGCGCCGACCTCCCCAACCTGGAAACGCTGATCACCGAGTACCTGCCGCAGTTGCGCCTCAACCAGTTGATCCTGGAGATCAACTACCATTTCCAGTACCGGTCGCACCCGGAGATCACCGAGGGCGATGCGCTGACTCGCGACGACTGCCGCCACCTGAAAGAACTCGCCGACAAGCACTTCGTGCGGCTGATCCCGATGATCAACTGCCTCGGCCACCAGTCCTGGGCGGAGCATACCGCGCAGTTGCTCAAGTCGCACCCGGAGTTCGACGAGACGCCGGACTATCCGGCGGACAACAAAGGCATCTACTGCCGCAGCTGGTGTCCCTCCCACCCGGACATCAACAAGGTCGTGTTCGCCCTGATAGACGAACTCGTAGATGCCTTCGACGCGAAAGCGTTTCATGTCGGCATGGACGAGGTGTTCATCCTGGGCCAGTGTCCGCGCTGTAAAGGCACGGAAAATGCAAGGCTCTTTGCAAAGGCCGTCAACGACCTGCACGGGCATATCGTCGGCGCGCGCAAGCTGCAGATGCTGATGTGGGGCGACCGCTTCCTCGACGGCGACGCCACGAAATACGGCGAGTGGGAGGCCAGCAAGAACGGCACGGCGGCGGCCATAGACCTGGTTCCGAAAGACATCATCCTCTGCGACTGGCACTACGAGACCAGTTACGGCGGCGCTCCCGCGACCTATCCCTCGGTGCGGCTTTTCCAGGACAAGGGCTTTCGCGTCTGGCCGTCCGGCTGGCGCACCGAGGAGAACGTGCGGATGCTGACCGGCTGCGCGCTCCAGAACCAGAGCGACAGGATGGTGGGCTATCTGGCAACGACCTGGTCGGGAGCCGGGAACATCGTCGGCGGTCTGTCGGGCAGCGTGCCGCCTCCGCAGGGCCGGGAAAACAGGGGCGACCTGCCTGCTGCCATCCGCAAAGGGGCGCAGATCGCCTGGGAAGGAAAGGTCGGGACATGAGGCGCGCCTGGGCGCTCATAGGAGTGATGGGGATGCTGCTCAGTGGACAGACGGCAGTGCGGGCCGCACCCGGACCGTTCCGGGCGGCGCTGGCCGACAGCCTGCTGCGCGTGCAGCCGGAGCAGACGCCCCCGACGGCCCGGAGCCTGCGCCTGGCTGCCGCCCGCAACGAGTGGATCGGGTTCCAGGTGATCGTCACGGCGGGCGCGGCGGCCCTGGAAGGGGTGAATGTGACGGTCGCGACGCTGAAAGGGCCGGAAGGCGCGACGCTGCCCGCGCCGCGCCTCTACCGGGAACACTATCTCCAGGTGACGCAGCCGACGCCGCGCTCCAAAGCGCCGCCCGGATGGTGGCCCGATGCCCTGATTCCCTTTGCCATCCCTGCCTCGGAGCGGCTGCCCGGCGCGCCGCGTTTCACCGGAGCGCCGTTCACAGTGCAGGCGGGGCGCAACCAGCCCGTCTATGCCGAACTGCGGATACCGGAGCAGGCGCGGCCCGGTGCATATCGCGGTCAGGTGGTCGTGACGGCGCGCGGCCAGAAGCCCCTGCGAATGCCTCTGCGCCTCACGGTCTGGAACCTCACCCTGCCGCGCACGCCCGCGTGCCAGTCCAATTTCGGCAGCTTCGGGCGGGCGGCGCGACAGGCCGGGCTACGGGCAGACTCCCCGGAGGCCCGCGCGCTGATCCGCCGCTACGAGAACGTACTGATGGCCCACCGCCTGATGCCCGCCATGCCGGAGGGCGCGTCGGTAGCGGCTGGTCCCGATGGCGCGCCCGATCTCTCCGGCCTCCTGCCGATCCTGCGCGACTACTTCGAGACGCGGCACGCCAGCGCGCTGCAACTGCCCCTGCCCATCGCCGCCCCGACAGGAGCCGGGCGGGAGAAGGCGATACACTACCTGCGCAGCTACTATGCGTTTCTGGCCGCGCACGGCTGGGCGGACAGAGCCTATACCTATCTGCTGGACGAGCCGAACGACGCCGACGCCTACGAGCAGGTGCGCAGGTTGGCGGCGATGGTGCGCGAAGCCGACCCGAAGATTCGTTTCCTCTGCACCGAGCAGCCGATCCCGGACGATCCGGCCTGGGGAACGCTGGTCGGCGCGGTCAATCTCTGGTGTCCGCTCTGGGCGCTCTGGGACAACGCCAGCATCCGGGAGCACCTGCGCCAGGGCGAGCAGGTCTGGAGCTACACCGCGCTCTGTCAGGGCAAGGAGGAGACGCCGTTCTGGGAACTGGATTTCCCGCTGCTCAACTATCGTGTGGCCTCCTGGCAGAACTGGATCACCGGCTGCACGGGACTGCTCTACTGGACGACAGTCTATTGGGACAAGACGCCCGATCCCTGGACGAACCCGCGCACCTACAACCAGTTCAATGGCGAGGGGGCGCTGTTCTATCCGGGCCAGGACGCCGGGGTGAACGGCCCGGTCGCCTCGCTGCGCCTGAAGGCGATCCGGGATGGGATGCAGGACTACGATCTCTGCGCGCTGCTGGCGGCGAAGAAAGGCCGGGAGGCCGCAGACGCCATCGTGCGGCAGGTAGCGCGGGACTGGCGCGACTGGGAGAAAGACCCGCAGGCCCTTTTCAAAGCGCGGGAGCGGCTGGCACGGGCGATTTTGCAGGAATAAGGAGCGACCGGGTACAATCGAGAGACAACCGGGGCGAGTACGCGAAAGATTGAACCCCTTCGCTACGCGCCTTCGGCTTAATATCCGCGCGGGCGGATACGGTGCAGATTGGAGTTTATGCGTGTCCACAGGACACCGGGCGGAACGCCACTCAGCGAAGGAATTCATTCCGTCGCCAAACCGGCTTGTCCGCCCCTGAACCTGAGTGTTCGGGGATACCGAGGAAACGAGGAGGGAGACGGCTATGGCGGAAGAAGGCGCGGGCAGCGTCCACTATCTGGAACTGCGGCCCCAGGAGTTTCGCGCGCGTCTGGCGGCGCAGCCGGTCGGCTACCTGCCGATGGGAACGCTCGAATGGCACGGCGAGCAGAACCCGCTCGGCAGCGACGCCCTGATCTCGATGGGCCTGTTCGAGCGCGCCGCACAGCGGTTCGGCGGCATCGTCTTCCCGCCCCTCTTCCTGGGGCCGGATCGCGTCCGCCTGCAATCCGACGGCTCCGTATTGCAGGGCATGGACTACGCGGAGGTCACCACACCGCCCCGCCAACTCGACGGCAGTTGCTACCGCATCGGCGAAGGACTGTTCCTGTCACTGGTGGAGAATGTTCTGGCGCAGGCGAAGCGGGCCGGGTTCCAGGTCATTGTGGCGGACGGACACGGCCCCTCCCGGTGGGCCTTCGGCCATGCCGCCGATGGCTGGGAGCAGGAGTTCGGTCTGAAGCTGGTGAGTGTGTCGCGGGACTTCAAGGAGGGCTGGAAGAGCCAGATGGATCACGCGGCGCGGAACGAAACGTCGCTGATGATGGCGCTGCGTCCCGATCTGGTAGACCTCTCGCGGCTCTCGCCGGATCGTTCGGTCTGGCCGCAGGGCGTCGGCGGGGAAGACCCGCGCGATTCGACGCCGGAGTATGGCGAGGCGTGCCTTGCCGCCAGCCTCGACCTGATCGGCGCGAAGCTGGCCGAGTTGGGATTCGGCCCACCACGCTAATCTTCATGCCCGCCGCCCGCGTGGGATCGAGAGACGTTCCGCGCGGCGGCAGATCGCACTGGAAAGAGGAATCATGAGCAGACTGGTCAGCATCGTTTATAAACCGCAGGACGCTCCGCCTTCCGAGGACGGCTATACCCGCGTCCCCTTGCAGGAGGCGCGGCTTGTCGCCGGGTACGGAATCGAGGGCGACGCCAAAGGCGGCCACCCGGAGCGGCACCTGAACATCATGTCGGCGGAGACCGTGCAGACGCTCGGCGGCGAAGGGTTCCGGACGTCTCCGGGGCAACTGGGCGAGCAACTGCTGCTTTCCGGCGTCGCGGTAGATAGCCTGCCTTTCGGCACGCGCCTTCAGATCGGGGAGGCGGCCTGCGTGGAACTGCGCGAGCCGCGCACGGGCTGCGCCAAATTCGAGCAGCATCAGGACAGGCTGCGCCAGGAGGCTGCCGGACGGCTGGGCAGGATGGCGCAGGTCGTGGAGAGCGGGGTGATTCGGGTTGGCGATCCGGTGAAGGTGCTGTAAGAAGGTTGGGCGCGGCCTTCAAAGGCCGGTCTGGAATTGCCAAGCCTGCCTGTGCAGGTTCCCATTCCCTCCCCCTGTTCTTGGGGGGAGAGTTGGGGAGGGGGCCGAGTCCAGACACGGGGTTGGGAACCCCGTGTCTGGACTGCCTCCTACCTTCCGGCAGGAGGCGGGTAGAAGGAACTGCGCCGAAACTATTTTACGGCGGCGCGGCGGCGAAGTAGAGCCGTTCCGCTCACGCCCAGGCCGCAAAGCAACGCCCAGGTTCCCGGCTCTGGCACGCTGGGATCTCCGGTTCCGTGCGTCTCAGGATCATAGGTCGAGACATCCAGAATACGTATCTGCTTGAAGAGATCGAAGCCGCCTGGCGCATTGACCGTCACTTTGGAGATGTAGTAGCCCGCATCCGCTGTCAGTTCGAAGCGGTTTTCTCCGTTGCCCAGGCTCAGGACGTTGTTGAGCAGCAGCGTGCCGCTCGTGGTTCCGACATAGTCAATGGCAAGCGAGAGATCGCCCGTGCCGTCCTGCGGGTTCGCGGTGAAACGCTGGAAGACGCGGGGCAGGCTGCCGTCCGGGTCCAGATCAATCGCGATGTTGTTGATCAAGCCATCCACCGCCTCGAAACTGGCCTGTCCGATGCCCTGCGAGTTGAGCAGTTCGCTCGACGTGACGTTGACGATATCGAGGCCGTTATCAATGTTGGCCGTCACGGACATCGTGTTGTCCTGGTCGGAGCCGATATTGACGTTGCCCGAGCCGCCGCCGAACCCGCCGGTTCCAAAAGAGACCTGGGCCTGCGCCGGAACGAGAGCGACCAGGCCAAGCGCGGCCAGGGCCGCGAAAGTTGTCAAAGAACGGTATCGTTTCATTGGTTACTGCCTTTCCTGCCTACTGCCAGCCAGCAGACATTCGATAGCTGACTGCTTCCTGGAAGTGCAAGTCCGATGCCAATGGAGGCCGTTCGCCGGAAAACCGGCAAGCGTTTCAGGCAAGAGGACAGCAAGCCAATCGTAGCGGAGTGTGACCATGCCTACCTATCGAGCCTTTTTCAGCTTTCTGCTTGGGTCTGTTTGTGTTGTCGGACTGGCGCGGCCTGCGGCGGCGCAGACCTCCTTTGTCATGCTCGGCAGCACGTTCCCGACCGGCGTGCAGCGCGGCAAGACAACCGAGGTGACTGTCCGCGCGGGCGGCAACGGCGGCGCCAACCTCTACGGCGCGTACAAGGCGCTCTTCGAGGGCGAGGGAGTCCAGGCCGAGATCGTGCCGCCGGAGAAGGGCTGGCCCGCCAAAGACCCCAAAAAGCCCTGGGACCTGCCCGGCGTCGGCGAGGTGAAGATGAAAGTGACCGTCGCGGCGGACGCGCCCCTCGGCGTGCGGGAGTTCCGCGTGGCGACGGCGCGCATGGGCATCTCCTCCGTCGGGCAGTTGGTCATCGGGGATGAGCCGGAAGTCGTCTCGCCGGACACGAACCGGGACATCGAACACGCGCTGCCCGTCACGCTGCCCTGTGTCGCCAACGGGCGGCTGAAGAACGGCGAGCAGGTAGACAACTACAGGCTCAAGGTGGAGGCCGGGCAGGAAGTCGTGTTCGCCGTTCTCTGCGCCCGCCTGCAGGACAAGGTCCACGATCTGCAGGAACATGCCGATCCGCTTCTCATCCTGCGCGACCTGAGCGGCAGCGAGCTGGCCCGCAATGACGACTACTATCGCGCCGACCCGATGCTCCACTACAAGTTCGACAAGGCGGGCGAGTATGTCATTCAGATACGCGACGTGAACTATCACGGCAACGAACACTGGGTCTATCGCCTGACCATGACCTCCCGCCCCTACGTCGTCGCCGTCGTGCCGTGCGCCGTGCGCCCCGGCCAGAGCTACGAACTGCATGTCACCGGGTTCAATCTCGGCGGCGCGCAGACCGTCCATCTCGATGTTCCGCCTACCGCGCCGCCCGGCGAATGGCAGACGTCGCTGAAATTCCCGAACGGAACCTCGAATCTCGTCTCGCTGCTCGTCTCCGAGGCTCCGCAGGCCGCCATCGAGGGCCAGCCGAATGCCCGCGCGGGCAGCCAGGCCGTCACCGCCGCCCTCCCCAATGCCCAGCGCCCAACGCCTGACGCCCACCGCCTCTCCCTTCCGGGCGGCGTCAACTCCTGGCTGTCGGCAGAGGGGCAGCGCGACCGCTACGCCTTCCACGCGAAGAAAGACGAAGCCTGGGCCTTCGAGGTCATGTCTCGGCGGCTCGACTCCGAAATGGACTCCGAACTGACCCTGCGGAACGCCAAAGGCGATGTGCTGGCCTCCAATGACGATGCGCTCGGCAAGGACTCGCGTCTCGAATGGAAGGCTCCCGAAGACGGCGACTACACCCTCGAAGTGCGCGATGTGGCCGGACGCTTCGGCCCGACCTATTTCTACAACCTGACCGCGACGCGGCTGCTGCCCGACTTCCGCCTGAAATGCGACCCCGACCGCGCCCTGATCGCGCCGGGCAATCGCACCAGCTGGTACGTGCAGGTCGAGCGCAGGAACGGGTTCGCCGGGCCGGTCGCGGTCGAAGTCAAGGGGCTGCCCGCCGGAGTGTCCGTCACGCCGCTGACCATCCCGCCGGAACTCTCGACCGGCACGCTGATCCTCTCCGCCGCGCCGGACGCCAAGATAGATGCCGCCTCAGTGCAGGTCGTCGGGAAGGCCGAACTGCCCGGCGCGGACGGCAAGCCGGTCACGGTCAGCCGTGTCGCCCGCCCGCTCACGGAGATATACATTCCCGGCGGCGGGCGCGGCCTGCTGGAAGTGGACACGCAGGGCGTGGCCGTCACCGAAACGAACGACCTGGAGGTTTCCACGAACACGCAGACGGTGACGCTGGCTCCGGGCGGCACGGTCAAAA
>Ga0070741_10017451_pt1 | contig 11788 bp, 9 predicted proteins | sample Coa_R1_4_FD_66440 | JGI IMG/M metagenome (GOLD analysis project Ga0070741, IMG submission 66440) | Surface soil microbial communities from Centralia Pennsylvania, which are recovering from an underground coalmine fire - Coalmine... | ecosystem: Environmental > Terrestrial > Soil > Unclassified ...
ACTGCGGTTTCCAACCGACACCGGAAATCATGCTCGCGAGTACGCCCTTTTCGGTGGACCAGAGTTCCAGGTGCGAAACCTGACCATCGGAATTCACGCGCAGGTTCGTAAGATCATTCTTCCCACATCAACGGTGGATAACCAGGTATTCGCACGGGATGCCCTGGAACTAATCGAAATTCCCATTGTGCTCAAGTACAACTTCGGGCCCGGCAAGAAGGCGTTCATTCAGGCCGAGGGCGCGCCCGAGTTCACGCCTCGGTTCAAGCACTCTTCGGCGTCGCTTGTCTCCCTTCCAAATCCCAATCTCGATCACGCCTATTTCGTTCGGGGCAGCCTGGGCTACACGTTCGGGAGCTGGTATGCCAAGGCGACCTACGAGAATCGCTACTTCAAGTTCATCGAGAACGCGGGCAATCCCAGTAATTTGTACAACTGGAAAAGTAATCTGATTTCCGGCGGCGTCGGATTCGTCTTTTAGCGATCAGGCGCTGCGGTATACAGCGAATACTGATACGTCAGGGCCAGCTTCCGCAAGAATGGCTGCGACTCCAAAATGTGTTCGAAGACCGGATTGTGGTAAAGCAGGTAGAACGGCCGCGGCTTCGAACTGAGGTGCCGCTGCAGGTTGCCGAGACTGCGTCTCAGCGCAAACTCCGGAAAAGGATTGAACAGGTACAAAACCAGGGGACCCTCAGGGATCGCAAAGCTGGTCGCGTCGGCGCAGATCGACTCTATCGCGAAACATCTCTGTGACTCGCTCTTGTATTGAGTGATATTTTCTTGAGCAATCTGGTTCAGAGAAGGAAGTAGTTCCACTCCAAGAATTCGTCGGAACGGGTAGTGGGATGCCATGAGCAACGCTCGCCCCTTCCCGGATCCCAGATCCAGAAACGTGAACTCCTGCAGACTGGAGTTCGTCTGCTGCTGTAATGCATCCATCATCTCCGAGAAGAACGCTTCTCCAGTCGGCTGATAGGCGGTCAGAAATTGTCCAATTAACCGGTCTCGCCAACCCACGGCGCCGCTGGTGGTGTTCACACGGTGATCCCAATCGTAGTCGGCGTCGCCGAAACGCGCACGCAGGCGGTCCGGCGTGGAATCGCGGGCGAATTCCCACAACGCCCCGAAAAGCTTTCCCGTAGCCGCGCCGACGCCCTTCTCGCGCCGTTCCTCGATCCAGAATTCTCCGATGGTCGAAAGGATGCGCGGGCGTTTCTGATCCACAGAACTCACCCGATCATTCTCCCAGAAATCCGTGATCGAGCTCGCTCCGTTGCGACGAAGATTTTGCGAGTCGTGTTAGGAATGTTTGTGGAAGCGAGGTGGACCTGGTTTGTATCCGGGCGGCGTGCCTTTGGTGATGAAAGGGAAATCGTCAGGATTTGCGACAAGCACCTGCCCGTCGAGTGAAAGTTCGTATGGAGTTCCGTCTGGATCGACGGGAACTCCGGCTAGATGTTCTGCGGCCGCGATTTCCCAGAGGCTGGCCGGAATGCGTCCGTTCTTGTTCACAAAGCGCGAGACTGCGTCCTGCAGGTTGGTGACATCGTCATCCACCTGGATGGCTCGGAGGTGTTCCAGCGCGTTCTGACGGATATCGTCTGAGTCTGTGGTCTGGTAGGCGGCGCTCCAGAGCAGGCGAGCGGTGGTAAAGTCCTGCGCATGCTCCGCTGTATTTGCAGCCAGGACTTTCAGAAAGGGATGCGCATCGGGAATGCGGGAGCCTTTCTCGAATGCTTCCGACGCCCTCTTGAAGTCTTTCAGTTCGGTGTAGTAGATGAAACCAAGATCGTAATAAAGATGCCAGTTGTCCGGGTTGTGCTCGATCCCGTAGTTCATCAGGCGGATCGCTCTCTCCGGTTGGCCCGCGCCATTCGGCGGGGCGGGAGCCAGAAAGGTCGATCCGAACTGGTACGCCGGCAGCAGTTGTGGGTCGAGTGTGGTCGTGATTTCCAGAAGCGGAGCGAGTTCGTTGAAGCGACTCTCCCGCAGGAAGTGGCGATGCCCGAAGTACTGCACGGCGCGTGTCCAGTAGATGCATGCCATCAGGCCGTTAAAGCCAAGACTGGCGTGCCTGACCAGCTTCGGGGAGGCAATATAGAGGGTATCGTCCACGATGTCGCGCGGGCGGATTTCTTCCACGTGACGCAACAACAGGATGCTGCTGATCATCGAGAACAGCAGGACGCCGGCTGCGCAAAACGTGGTTTGCTGACGCGAGGTCATTTCAAATTCCTGCGCTCGAAGATCAGGACTGCTCCGCTCAAAGCCATCGCGGAATAAAACAAGGCGTACAACGTGTTCTGCAGAATGAGCTGCGACGAGATGTGCTGCTCATGCGCAACGGCGCTGATGATGTTCAAGGCTGAAAAATTGGGTACGAGATAAGCCACTCCGGTCGTAAGCCATCGTGTGAACCCGTGCGTCAGGCTGGCGAACCCCCGCAGATCGTCCGAGAAACTGCCAATGACAAACAGCGAGAAGGCCAGGATCGCGGAAAGAAGCGGCGACGAGAATGACGAGAACAGAAGCGCGACGGAACAGACGATCAGGAATTCCAGAACGATGAAGTACAGGGCCACCAGGATCAGCGCGTCGCTGCCATTAAATTTGTGAGCAACGTAAAGCAGTGCGGCAAAGACTCCGATCGCCATGAAAAAGGTATTTACGACCAGCGTTCCGGCGAGGCCGAAGAACTTGCCGACGATGAATTCCCAGCGGCGCACCGGGCGCGAGAGCACGGTGTAGAGCGTCCGTCTCTCGATCTCTTTGGACACGAGGCCGATGCCGATAAAAATGGCAATCACCACGCCGAAGAGCGATACGGAGCTCAAGCCGAGATTGATGACGACCAGTCGCTCGATCTCGATGGAAATCTGGCTGACCAGGATGGCGGCGCCAGAAAGAAGCAGCGCGAAGGCGATCAGGTTGTAGAGCACCCGGTCGCGAACTGCTTCGCGGAAGGTGTTCGAGGCGATGTAGGCGATCCGCGAATTCATTTCGATGTCCCCGCCGTGGTTTGAGAGTGTTGCAGCCTCTCGACAAAATAGGTTTCGAGCGAAGTGCGGAGCGGCGTGATCGCGATGAGGCGCAGGTGCTCGCGGCGAAGCGCGTCAATCGCGGGGTCCTGCTGGCTCTCGGCGATAATCGCTCGCACCGTTTCGCCAGTAACGTGGCAGTCGGCTCCAAGCGCCTTCATGGAAGCGGGGATATGCACCCCCTTCCAGATCACTTCCACTTTGCCTTGCACCGCAGAAGTAAGATCATCCACTGCGCCTTCGCCGCGGAGCTCGCCTTTGTGGATGATGGCCACCCGGTCGCAGAGGGCTTCGGCGTCGGAAAGAATGTGGGTCGAGAAGAAGACCGTTTTGCCCTCGTGTTTCAACTGTTCCATCAGGTCGCGGACTTCGCGTCGGCCCAGCGGGTCAAGACCCGACATGGGTTCGTCGAAGAAAACGATCTTGGGATCGTGCAGAATTGCCTGCGCGATGCCGACGCGCTGCAGCATGCCTTTGGAAAACTTGCGGAGCTGCAGGCCCTTTACGTCAGTGAGGCCGACGCGGTGCAGCATCTGGTCAATTTTCGATTTACGATCTTTGCCGGGAATTCCGGAGAGCTGACCGTAATAGTCGAGCAGTTCGTGCGCCGTGAGGTAATCGTAGAAGTAAGGCTGCTCGGGAAGGAAACCGATCTGGGCCTTGACCTCGGGATCGGTCCAGTCTTTTCCGAGGATGCGAGCCTTTCCGGCCGTGGGAAAAACCAGGCCCATCAACATTTTCAGGGTTGTGGTTTTACCCGCGCCATTGGGGCCGAGGAAGCCGAAGACTTCACCCTCTTCGACGCTGAGGTGCAGGGGATGAAGGGCGCGTTTAGGATGCTTGCGCCAGAATCCCACCATGTAGGTTTTTTCAAGACCCAAGATTTCAATTGCGGCCATTGCTTGTCTTTTCCGAAGAACGATCCAGAAAAAATTATATGCAAGGAGGCGCGAGATTCAGACTCGTACGAGTTACGACGGTCACGTCGCAGGAGTTGAGTGAAGAGGATTTGGGGAAAAACGTCAAGAATTGCGTGCTTTGGAGCGCCGGCAAGGCATAACAGGCCCGCCGTCGGATTCGCCGGGCTTACCGTGGAGTTCGTAAGTGATTGAATCCAGATATTTTACAGGTAAGTTGTTGTGGCACAAGATTTTGCGGGTGGATACCCCCTCCCCCCTCCGTTTGCTCAAAATCTTGATTCCAAACGACTTACTTGCATTCTATTTGCAAGAACGACGGCAAAATCTTGAAAATAAAAGACTTAAATGCAAAATCTTCAAAACAAATGACTTAGTAGTAGTTCCTAACACTGCCTTGTTCTGCCACTAATCTGTGTTGAACCATGGTGAAACATTTCGGGTGCGGTGCGCAAGGACGGACGTCACACAGGAAGTGAAGCACTTGTGGAAATCTTTATCGCCGGGGAGATCCTCGGACTATCTGCCGGGCGCGTGAATATCCTGGTATTGCAATTCTCCATTGCGGATGGTGAAGCGCACTTTGGAGAAGGCCGTTACGTTTTGGGCGGGGTCTTCGTTTAAAACGACCAAGTCGGCGTTCATGCTTTTTGCGACGCGGCCTGAATGGGCGGAGTCGCCGAATTTTCGCGCTGGATTGGTCGTGAGCGACGCGAGAATCTGCCGATAGTCCATGCCGGCCTGCGACATCAGGGTGAATTCTTCGGCGGTGTCATAGTGATCGGTGTAGCCAATGTCGGTCCCGAACAAAATGTCGCCACCTGCCTGGGAGTAGGCGCGCAACTCGTCCACCATTTGAGCGATGAAACTGGTGCGCGACTGCTCGGAAATTTTGGCTTTGCGAGCTTCCACATCGAACAGAGTCAAGGTCGGAATCAAACTCAGATGCGCGCGCTTGAGCTCGGAAGTGAATTCCGAAGTCCATGGTGGGGAGTTTGGCAGGGTGTGAGCGAGTACATCGACGCCGCTGTCCATGGCGATGCGGGCACCCTCGACGTTCGTGGGATGGGCGAAGACGGGCAGGTGATGACGATGAGCCTCTGCGACCGCGGCTTTGGCGGTGGCCAGCGGTAAGAGAACGACTTCGCCGCGACCCTGGTCGGATCCGGTAAAAAGCTTGATCCCATTTGCGCCTTTGGCAACGTGATCCCGCACAAGAGCGACAGCCTGTTCCGGAGTCGCGGTGTCCGGAATATGGATCTGATTTTCGCGGAGGAAATCGCGAACGTAGACAGGCTCGATGACCCAGATGGGTTCACCGACGGTGAGAATGCGCGGGCCTCGCAGTTCGCCGGCTTGAATGCGGCGCCGGAGTTCGAGCGTGTTGTCGAGCACGGACGCGAGATCGAAGACCGTAGTGAATCCCCAACGGTTGAAAGCTGTGTCGAGGGCTTCTTCGAGATGGCCGGCATCGGAGCTCTGCACGTGAAGAAGAGCGGGAGCGAGGATATGGACGTGACTATTCCAGAATCCCGCGGTGACGGTAAGGCCGGAGCAGTCGATCACTTTTGCCGAGCGCGGGATTTTGATCTTCGCAGCGGGGCCTACGGAAACAATCGTTCCGTCGTGGATTACGATCGATCCGTTTTCAATGGGTGGATCGGTGGGCGAGGTATAGATTTTTGCGCCAGTCAGGGCGAGGTCGGAGGCTTGCGAGATAGCAGCCCCGAGGGAGAGGAGAGTCAGAAGCAGAGCGAATCGGATCCGCATGTAAATACATACGCGTGGGGCGGGCGTGTTGTTTCAGGGAAATGGCGGGAGGCCGACCCCACTTCTGGCGAGAGCGCCAGAAATGGGGAGCAATCCGGCTGAATGTTTATTGATTGAGCGGGTTGAAGGTGAGGATGCCGCCTTCGGAGTTGGAGCATTTGCCGACGGGATCGACGCGGATGACCGCATCTTCTTCGGCGCAGAAGGCGCGGATGCCGGTCTGATTGATGGTGATTGGCGAAGCGAGAATGGTGTAGCCGATGTTGACGCCACCGGCCTGGCTGCCGGCACCCGAGGTGAAAGTGTATCCGCTCTTCCCGCTGTTGGCGGGGTTGCCGTTGTTTGCCAATACGGAGTCGATGAGGCACCCTGTCGTGGAACTGGGAACGCAGGCAGCTCCCAGCGGGCCGCCGAGATTGACAAGGGCGGGAGCGTATCCCACGGTGGGATAGGTACTCTGGTAGGTGATCTCTCCGGTGGTCACGGTGCGGACCGAGGCGACGGCGGAGGATTCGTTGGCGGCCATGCGGGCGCGCAGCAAGTTAGGGATGGCGATCGCGGCGATGATGAGAATAATGGCGACCACGATGAGGAGTTCGATCAGCGAAAAACCTTTTTGCTTCTGCATATCTTCACCTGGGATGTAGCGAATCGGAGCGTGCGGACCGGCTTCGGCCGATCTCTCTGTTCTTAAGCTAGATGCGGCTAACTGTAAAAGTGTCACTTCCCGCATCCAGCAAGGCATCGCGCGTATTCTAACGCCTTTCAAGGGCTGCGAAGAAACAGAATTTTAGGGCTGCAAGATCTTTCACACGAGCCGCATTGGGAAGAACGTCGCTGGATCAGGAACTTGCGCGAGCGCAGTCGCTGGAAACCGAAAAAACAGGAAGGGCCGAGGCGCGGAGTTTTTTGGCTCAAAAGAAAAGCAGCGGAGATGAACTCCGCTGCCGGATGACGCAATTTGCATGGAAAAATTGCTAATTCAGAGGATTAAAGGTCTTAATGGTGGCCTCGTTGTTAGAGCAAGTCCCGGATGGGTCAACGCGGATGACTCCATCTTCTTCACTGCAGAAGCCGCGGACGCCGGTCTGGTTCAGGATCATGGGGCTGGCTTGAATGGCATATCCGATGACGACCCCGGCGTTGGTGGTGCCAGCGCCACTGACGACGTTGTATCCGCTTTTGCCGGTATTGGCCGGGTTGCCATCATTGGCGAGAACGGAGTCGATCAAGCAAGCCGTGCCAGTAGCCGGAACGCAAGCTACACCTAGTGCGCCACCGAGAGCCTTCAGGTTCGGAGCAAAGCCGACCGTCGGATAAGTGGCCTGATACGTGTTCTCACCCGTGGTAATGGTGCGCAAAGAGGCCACCGCGGAAGACTCATTGGCCGCCATGCGGGCGCGCATAAGGTTCGGGATCGCGATGGCCGCGATAATCAAGATGATGGCCACGACGATCAAGAGTTCAATCAGTGAAAAACCATGTTGTTTTCGCATCGGATTTGCCCCTGAAAAGCGAAGGATTCTGGGGAGTAAGCATTATTTGAGTGGCAGTTACAGGGCCAAAATCGGATAGGATTCTTGCATTTCTAAGTAATTGATAAGGATGGAGAACGATATCCGGAGTTCTACGCCGGCCAATATCGCATGCCGCGGATGGTAGAGGGAATGACAATTTGTGTCACTGCTTCGCACGACTGCCCCGGCCCTGTAGGGCCGGGGGGGCAAACACCCGCGCTGGAGAAGGGGATCCTAGGGTGCGATGGCGCGGACGACGGAGTACCAGCTGTTGTCCAATAGGTAGACGTACCCGCTACTGTCCACAGTAAGAACCTGCGGGTTGTTTAACTCAGCGCTGGTTGCGGAACCTCCGTCTCCCGCGTAGCTGGGGACGCCATTCCCCGCTATCGTGGAAATATAGCCCGTAGACACGTCGACCTTTCGGATGCGGTAGTTCCCGTTATCCGTGATGTACATGTTTCCATAACTGTCCAGAGCGACATCGAATGGACCGTTTAGCTCCGCGCTTGTAGCTGCGCCCCCATCACCAAAGAATCCACAACTTGTGTTGCCGGCGACTCCGTAGATATAGCCCGTAGAGAGGGCGACCTCGCGGATCTCGCAATATCCCCCATCCGTGATGAATAGATTACCGCTGCTATCGACCGCAATCCCGAGAGGGAGGTCCAATAATGCGTCGGTCGCCAGGCAGCCGTCATACGGAGGTAATAGACCGTTGCAGCCGCTTCCTCCCCCCGCAATTGTGTAGATGTAGCCCGTCGAGGCGAGGACGACCCGGACGCGGGTGTTGCCTGTATCCGTAATATATACGTCCCCCGAACTGTCGAGTGCAATGTAGCTGGGGCTCTGTAGCTTAGCGCTGGCAGCTGGGCCAGCGTCACCTGAGTAGCCCGAGGTCCCATCCCCGGCTATGGTAGAGATGTAACCTGTCGATGCCGCGACTTTGCGAACGACATTGTTGCCTGTGTCTGCGATGTAAATGTTGCCCGAGGCGTCCACTGCTACTCCCCTTGGAGCATTTAGCTCGGCGCTCGTAGCGGCCGCACCGTCGCCGGAGTAGCCAGACGTGCCGTTTCCGACAGCGGTCGAAATGTAGCCGGTAGAGGCCGTTACTTTCCGAATGCGACTGTTTCCCGTATCGGCGATGTACAGGTTGCCGGAGCTGTCAACGGCCACCCCGTTCGGGTAACTCAGAGCCGCGCTGGTGGCGGGCCCTGCATCGCCTGAGTACCCCGCGCCAATATCTCCGGCCACAATGTCAATGTCACCAGAACTGGGGAGTGCGATCTGGGCGCATCCGCTTATGGGCCCGAACACGAGGCAGGCCAAACAAGCCCGGGCAAAGGTATTTGCAAAGCGCAATTTAAAGGTAGATAGAGCTTGACCTATCTTTTGACTCATCGTGTGGACCACCTCTCTAAGTGATGTTAGGCACGCCATTCCGCTCCACCGGTATCGCGAAGTCTTACTTGGGGGGCAGAACTTAGGTGGTTGCTTATACATCAGAGTTGGAAGACCGACACTAATGAGGGGATTTATTTACAAAATCCGTATGACGATGCGCTACTCCGTTGTGGGCCTAACCAAAAGGCCGTACGCTTCAGAAACAGATTAGGATTGGAGGTTCTCTCCCGCGTTACGATTCACGAACGAAAAATCGCCGTTAGGAGGAGGCGGGAAAACTGCGAAGTGCTTGCGTTCGGCAGACGATTTAAGGGTGTGCGCCGGGGCTGAAGCCCCCGGGTTGGGGCTATGACGCGGCCCTTGAAGGGCCGCTCTTCCACGGTGAGGTCAGGGTTTCGGGCGTGGGCTGGGATCTTTGGACTTCGCGAGCGCTGCACTTCGTTTTGCGCCTGCTTCGCTCAAGATGACGGTCGGGGTGAGCGCGGTCGGACGTCGGGCTTTGGGTCGCAAAAGTAAAAGAGCAGCGAGCTTACGCTCGCTGCTCCTGGCTTGTACCCTCCCCCAGGTACTTGCCGAACAGAATTACTGGTTCAACGGGTTAAAGGTGAGGATCGTCGCTTCGGCATTGGAGCAAGCTCCGGCTGGGTCGAAACGGACGACCGCATCTTCCTCAGCGCAGAAGCCACGAATACCGGTCTGGTTGAGAGTGATCGGGGAAGCCTGAACCGTGTAGCCGACATTGACGCCGCCGGCAATAGTTCCGGCACCCGTATTGAAGGTGTAGCCAGACTTTCCGCCGCCAGTCGGGTTGCCGTTGTTGGCCAGAACGGAGTCAATCAAGCAAGCCGTACCAGTAGCCGGAACGCAAGCCACACCCAACGCGCCGCCGAGAGACTTAAGGTTCGGCGCAAAGCCGACTGTGGGATAGGTGGAGTTGTAGGTGACTTCCGCCGTGTTGACGGTACGGATGGACGCGACAGCCGAAGACTCGTTGGCGGCCATACGGGCGCGCAGAAGGTTCGGAATCGCGATTGCTGCGATGATCAGGATGATCGCCACCACGATCAGCAGCTCGATAAGTGAGAAACCCTTTTGTTTCCGCATCTCTAAATGTCCCCTCGTTTTTATCTGTTTTTAGAATCTCTGCGAACATCGCAGCCGTACTCGATGTTTGCACCTGCCTCGCCAAAGGCGCCAGTTACCTTGGTTTCGGTTACCAATTCGGCAAAGACTTTGTTTTCAGCGGGTGGAGAGACTTCGGTTTCGGGGATGAGTTTGGGGGGATTGTTTCCATTGCCAAATTGCGTCGGAAGGGCTGACAAATCACGTCACTGCGGCGCGGCACTCCGGCTGGCCTGGGTCGTGGAAAGGAGCGAGTCACTGGCGGCCCATCAGGAGAGGTGACGCAAGTACCCAAAGGGATTTGCGAGAGAGTTTCTCGGCGGGAATTGCGCTTTATAATCCGGCGAGAAGAGGGGATTTCATTTGGCGTCGACAGCAACGGGCGTGGCCCGAGTAGAGAAGAAGACATCGGGGGAGCCGTCCGATTCCGCAGCGAAACAGCGATTGATCTTCTCCCTGTTGCTGGCTGTCGTCATGCTGGCGTTCTACAATCCGGTCGCGCACAACGGATTTGTGTTCTTCGATGACTCGGTATATCTGATCAAGAACAATGTGATTCATGGGGGACTGTCGTGGGGGGCGGTGAAGTGGTCGTTCTCGACGTTCCATGCCGGGAACTGGCATCCGCTGACATGGCTGTCGCACGCGCTCGACTGCCAGCTGTTTGGGCTGAATCCGGCGGGTCATCATTATGTGAGCCTTCTTTTCCACGTCAGCAATGCGGTGCTGGTGTTTCTGATCCTGGAAGCGGCTACGGGTCTGCTATGGCCGAGCCTGATGGTGGCGGCGGCGTTTGGGCTGCATCCGTTGAGCGTGGAGTCGGTGGCGTGGGCGGCGGAACGGAAGAACGTACTGAGCATGTTTTTCTGCCTGCTGGCGCTGCGGTCGTATACGAAGTATGCGCGGTCGGGAAGGCAGACGTCTTATGTGGGTTCGCTGGTTTGCTTCGCGCTTGGCCTGATGGCGAAGCCGCAGGTGATCAGCCTGCCAATCCTGCTATTCCTGTGGGACTACTGGCCGCTGGGCCGACTGAATTTTGGGCAGGGTGAGGAGCCGAATCCGGAGAAAACTTCTTTCAGCGCGTTGTTCGTGGAGAAGTTGCCATTCCTGGGACTTTCGGCGGTGAGTGCGGTGGTCACGATCGTGGCGCAGCGCGCGGGGAATTCGGTGAGAAATCTGGCGGAGATTTCGTTTCCGGTGCGACTCGAGAACAGCGCGGTGTCGTATGTCCGCTACCTGGGGCTGCTGTTCTGGCCTGCGAAGCTGGCGCCGATGTATCCGCATCCGGGGAACTCGCTGCACGGGTGGCAGGTTGGGGTGGCAGCGGTGGTGCTGGGCGCGATCACGGCGGTCGCAGTGTGGCAGCGGAAACATCGTTACGTGATCGTGGGTTGGCTATGGTTTGTGATCGCCCTGGTGCCGATGATTGGCCTGATCCAGGTAGGCGAGCAAGCGATGGCCGACCGCTATATGTATCTGTCGATTGTGGGGCTGCTGGTCGCGGTGGTGTGGAGCTGCCGGGAGGTGGCGGTCCAGAGGAAAGTGCCCGCGGCGGCGTGGGGAATCGTGGCGGGGGCAGCGGTGCTGGCGTTGGGGATGGCGACGCATCATCAGTTGAGTTATTGGCACGACGGCGAGACGCTCTGGCGGTATACGTTGAGCGTTACGGATCGCAACTACATGGCGCACGACAACCTGGCGATGGTGCTGGCGGAAGAAGGACGGGCGGACGAAGCGATCACGGAATTCCGCGCGGCGGAGGCGCTGCATCAGTACCCGGCGAGCCAGGTTATTTTGTTGGGCGATTATGAACAAGGTCATGGACACTTGCGCGGGGCCGTTGAGCAATACACGCTGGCGGCGCAGAGTACGAGTGAAGCCGGAGTGAAAGCGGCAGCGTGGGACCGAGTGGCGCGCGCGGAGACGGCTGGCGGAGATATGGCCACGGCGGCGCAGACGTATGAGAAAGCGCTGACGGCGAAGGCGGATGATCCGGACGCGCTGGCGGGATCTG
>Ga0070741_10017452_pt1 | contig 11788 bp, 15 predicted proteins | sample Coa_R1_4_FD_66440 | JGI IMG/M metagenome (GOLD analysis project Ga0070741, IMG submission 66440) | Surface soil microbial communities from Centralia Pennsylvania, which are recovering from an underground coalmine fire - Coalmine... | ecosystem: Environmental > Terrestrial > Soil > Unclassified ...
GGCGCCTAGAGCCGTCTTCAGCGCGATCGGCTCGCCAGGGACCAGCCAACAGGCCGGGCCGGGGCTCGCCCCCCGCCGCCCGGCCCGGCCCCGCTCTGCCGCCCCACCCTCGTGACGCCCCCTCTCCGCCTCGCCCTCCCCTTCCAGACCGTCGAGATCGTCAACGAGTCCGCCCCGCAGCGCCAGCGCGCCCTCGACCTCTTCAGCGAAGGCCGCGACCCCGCGTGGCGCAACTGCCGCGGCGCTGACCTGGAACGCGCCGCGGCCTTTCCGCCTGGGATTACTTGAGGTATCCTCCAGGCAAAGCTCCCCCGCGCGAGCTGAGAGGACGGTGTGTGAGATGGCAGTTGACCACCAGGTGACGCCACGCCAGGCGGGCCAAGCGCTCGCCAAGCTCGTGTGCGCCGAGCCGGCCGCGCGCGGGCTATGGGTCCGCGCTACCCGCGACTACATCGAGCTCTGGCTGGTAACCGCGCCCACGGGCCCTGACACCGTGGGACGACTTCACCAGGCCGGCCTGGCCGTAGAAGACCGCTTTCCAGGAGCGGATCTTCGGCTTCATGTGCTCAACGCGGCCAACTACCCCGGAGCCGATCCAGCGACGAACATCCCTCCCGGCGCTGAGGAGATCTCCCTGCGCTCGGAGTAGGCATGGAGCAGCGCACCCAGGAGCACCTGGCCCGAGCCGAGCACCACCACGACATCGCGCGACTGCTGCTCAGTCCACAAGCCGCTCAGCTCAGCCCCGAGTCTCCCGCCGACTGGGCGGGTCGCTGCCTTCTACGCCGCCGTCCACTACGTCAACGCCTGGCTCTGGGAAACGCGCCAGTTCCGCCCGGCCACACATGCCGACCGGACCGCCGTCCGCGCCAATCCTCCCCTACGCCCCGCCGCCCAGGGCTATCGCAACCTCCAGGACCTCGCCTACCAGGCCCGCTACGCGTACCGCTTCCAACCTACCCCGCAAGTGCTCACCGACGCTGTCCAGGTAGACCTGGAAACCGTCCGCCGCATCGTCCGCCAGGCTCTCGGCCTCCCACCGTGACCCGAGTGTGCGCGATGCCCCAGCTCCTTGACGCCCGCCCGCCGCCACCCGTTAGCATGTATGTAGCTGCCAGCATGCCCGTGTAGGGGCGCTGCTCGCCGCGCCCTGCCGCTTGCGGCGCCCTGCCCGGGCCGTGCCCGACGAAGGTAGGGGCGCTGCTCGCCGCGCCCTGCGGGGCGGCTATCCGTCCGGCTCGTCTGCACCACGCGTGGGGGGACGCGCCAGCGATGACCGAGCTGCTCTGGGACGGCAAGTACGACGCCCACGGCAAGCGCGTCGCCCCCCTCCGTCTCGCCCTCCCCTTCCAGACCGTCGAGACCGTCAACGAGTCCGCCCGAACCAGGCCATAGAGCCGGGCTTACGGCTCCTGGCGAGTGACACTGGGGATCCGATCAAAGTCGCGGTCGAAGCTGTAAACGCTGTGGGCGTCGGTGCGCTCGGCGTGGGCCACGATTAGCGCGTCAGGGAAATCGAGGTTGGTGGAACCATAGAGGCTGAGCGCTCGAATGTAGAGGCGTTTGCTCGGCAGCCTCACGCCTTTCAGACGGATGAATCGCGTCAGATAGTCCGCGATGTCCTGCCGGGGCAAATTGTAGAGCGCGCGAGACGAGAGAACTTGCACCGCCTCGACGAACACCGCCTCACAAGTCGTGGCAGTCGCGGTGCCCAGCTCAAGTTGGTCCATCAGGAGCGCGGCGCGTTCAGCTTGCTGGGGCTCATCACGGGTGATGTAGCGGATGAGAACGTTCGTGTCGATATACGGCAGCGTCAACGCGGCTCAAGCCCCTCGGCCGCGGCCCGCGCCGCCTGCTCCTCAGCCGCGATCGCCGTGATCTCCGCCCACGTCCGCGAGGGCGTGAGCGCCGGCACGGTTTGGTAGAAGTCGCGGAGCGAAGCTCGCGTGGGCCGCAGCTTCACCGCATCGCCCTCGATGGCCAACGTAACCGTGTCCCCCACCTTGATCCCGAGACTCCGTCGAATGGCCGCCGGAATCGTCACCTGGCCCTTCCGTGTGACCACCGTCACCAGCTCCGTCGTCATACCGGACCTCCGATCGTTCGCTACGTCTGGTGTTAGTGTACGCTCCCCGTACTGGGGTAACACGCCCCCCCGGCCCCCGCCCCCGCCCATCGCGCGCGCATCGCCCCGCCCTATAGCCAACCACCCCAGCCACTCGCTACCATGTATGTAGCTGCTAGCATGCCCGTGTAGGGGCGCTGCTCGCTGCGCCCTGCTGCTCGCTGCGCCCTGCTGCTCGCCGCGCCTCGCCGGGGCCGTGCCCGGCGAATTCGGGGCGCTGCTCGCTGCGCCCTGCGGGGCGGCTATCCGTCCGGCTCGTCTGCACCACGCGTGGGGGGACGCGCCAGCGATGACCGAGCTGCTCTGGGACGGCAAGTACGACGCCCACGGCAAGCGCACCGCCCCTCTCCGCCTCGCCCACCCCTTCCAGACCGTCGAGACCGTCAACGAGTCCGCCCAGCAGCGCCAGCGCGCCCTCGGCCGCTTTGGCACCCACCGCGCCGCCGCGTGGCGCAGCCGCCCGCACTGATCGCGAGCAAGCGATGAGCGACGCCCCGCCGCATCATTGGCCGCTCACCACGCACCTGCACGACGAGCGCCTGCCGGAGCGCCGCATCCCCGAAGCCGTGATCCGTCGCGCCGTCAAGTTTCCTCACCGCGTCCAGCGCCGGCCGGATGGTACGGTACACTACATCCGAGCGTTCCGCGAATATGGCGGGCGCTACCTGCGCGTCGTCGCCAATCCGCAGCGCCGCCGGCTCGTGAGCGCATTCTGGGACCGGCGGCTCGGCCGCCGCGAGTAGAGGTGAGCCCCTTGCGAATCACGGTCGATCAGGAAGCAGACATCCTGTACGTGAAGCTGCTCGACGGCAAGCTCGTAGAGGAGTCCGAGGAGATCGAGCCCGGCGTGGTGGTGGACTACGACGCGGACGGCACGCCGGTGGGCTTGGAGATTTGGAACATCAGCCAGCGGGTACCGCCATCCCGACCCCTGGTGGAGGCGTTGGAGTGCATCGCCGGGCTGCCGGCCAGTGCCGCGCCCGCGACGGACATCGCGCGCCGCGCCCTCAGTGCCGTCGAGTCGGCGGCCAGGCCCCGCTAACCCAGCCCCCTCGCCCGCCTCGTCGCCGCGAACAGACGAAGGTAGGGCGGGGGCTTGTATCCCGCCGCCTCGCCCCCGCCCCGTCAGCCCCGACGAGCTATTCGCCCCCGGCATCGAATAACCGAGCGCCTAGCCCGGCATGATCATCGGGGGAGGAGTCTAGAGGTAGGGCGGGGGCTGGTCCCCCGCCGCCCCGGTGCCGGGTAACCGCGCGGCGGCGGGGGATAGCCCCCGCGTTACATCTGCCAGTGATTCATCTGGCCTACGCGCGCGTCATCACTTCCATCATGTGGCCGTTGGGGTCCGGGAAGTAGAAGCCGCGCCCGCCGAGGCGGTGGTTGAGCTGCCCGTCCCAGCCGCGGTCCGGGCCGCTCCCGATGGGCACCCCCTCGGCCTGCACGCGCGCCAGGATGCCGTCGAACTCCTCGTCCGACACCAGGAAGGCGTAGTGGTGCGGCTCGAACTGGTCTGCGTCGTCGAAGTCGAGCGTGAGCGTGTCGTTCACGCGCACCGGCGCGAAGTGGTAGTGCAGCCCGCTGTACTCCAGCCCCATGATGCGCGCGAAGAACTGCGCCGACCCGACCTTGTCGCGCGCCGGCACGATCGTGTGGTTCAGCGTGATCGCCATCAGCTTCCTCCATGGTGCGGGCGGTGGCGGCCCGCCCTCACCCCAACCCTCTCCCAGGGGGAGAGGGAGAATTATGCCCTCACCCCGACCCTCTCCCAGGGGGAGAGGGAGAATTAGGCCCTCACCCCGACCCTCTCCCAGGGGGAGAGGGGGAATCCCTGGCCGGCGGCGGCCGGCGTGTCAGTCGTGCTGCCCAAGCGACTCCCAGAGCAGCTCCGCCTCGTCCACGAGCGCCGCGATGTACTGCATGCCCGAGCGCCAGAAGCCGGGATCAGCGATATCTATTCCGACCGACGCCATCAGTGGCTGCGGCGCCACCGACCCGCCGGCGCTGAACACCTGGCGGTAGCGCGGCAGGAAGGCCGCCCCCTCCGCCTGGTAGCGCGCGTACAGGCCGAGCGTCAGGAACTGCCCGAACGGATACGCGTACACGTAGAACGGCGTGTGGACGAAGTGTGGGATGTAGCTCCACCAGCGGCTGTGCCCGTCGGTCAACTCGATGGAGCCCGCGAACATGGCGCCCAGCTCTTCCTGCCAGACGTTGCCGATCGTCTCCGCGTCCAGCTCGCCCTGGTTCCGCCGCAGGCGGTGTACGCGCTGCTCGAAGCGGTACATGGCGATCTGGCGGAAGGTCGTGGCGAACATGTCCTCGATCTTGCCCGCCAGGAACGCCAGCCGCTCGCGCGGGTCGTTGAGCCGCTGGCGCAGCGCGTCGAACACCAGGATCTCGCCGAACACGCTCGCCGTCTCCGCCAGCGCCAGCGGCGGGTGGTACTCCAGGATGCTCTGCACCCGCGACAGTACGTCGTGGACCCCGTGGCCCAGCTCGTGGCCGAGCGTCATCACGTCGCGCGGCTTGCCGGTGTAGTTCAGCAGCACGTAGGGGTGCCGGTCGGGCGTGACCGCGGCGCAGAACGCCCCGCCGCGCTTGCCATCGCGCAGCGCCGCGTCGATCCACCGCTGGTGGAAGAAGCGGTCCACGATCTCGCCGATCTCGGGATCGAAGGCGCTGTAGGAGTCCACCACCACCCGCCGCGCCTCATCCCAGGGGATGTCGTGCGCCGTGCCGGGCAGCGGCGCGTAGCGGTCGTAGATGTACAGCGTGTCCAGGCCCAGCATGCTGCGCTTCAGATTGTAGTAGCGCGCGACCAGCGGGTACGCTTCGACGGTGGCCGCGGCCATCGTCTCCACGATCTCCGAGGTCAGCTCGTTCGCCAGGTGGCGGGCCGACTCGGGCTCGGGATAGCCGCGCAGGCGGTCGTTCGTCGCCTTATCCTGCAGCAGCGTGTTGTAGATGAACACGAGCTGCCGCTGGTAGCGGCCCAGCCCCTCCGTCAGGCTCTCGGCGGCGCGGCGGCGCAGGTCGCGCTCGGGATGGTACAGGTAGGCCAGCAGCGCCGACTCGTTCAGCGTCTGCGGCTTGCCGTCCACCTCCAGCGTGAACTCCATCGTCGAGGTCAGCTCGTCGAACAGGCGGCTGAAGGCACTCGCGCCCGTCATCTCCTTCTCGTTGAGGATGCGCTCCTCGGGCTCGCTGAGCATGTAGGGCTTTTCTTCGACCACCTTCTCGACGTAATGGCGCACGCGCGCGAAGACCGGGTTCGCGGCGATCTGCTCCAGGCGCGCGGCGCCGAGCTTCGCCAGCTCCAGCTCGAAGAACAGCAGGTGGTTCTGCACCTGCGTGCCCTGCTCCTGCACCTTGGCGACGAGCGCGCCGTGGCGGGGGTTGGCGGCGTCGGCGGCGTGGACCAGGTGGGCGTAGGTACCCGGCGGCCCCGAGCGGGTGAGTAGCGCCTCGTAGCGCTGGAAGGCCTCGGCCAGCGCCGCGTCGTCCATCGTGGCCAGACGGCCCTTGTAGGCGCGCTCGAACGCCTCGGCCAGCGCCAGCACCTCGGCCAGGTCGGCGTCCAGCTTCGGGTCGTCCAGGCCCGCGTACAGCTCCGACAGGTCCCAGCTCGGCAGGGCGGCCGACGATTCTTGCGCCATCGTTCCCTCGTCTCTACCTGTTTTCAGATTCTACTCGCCCGCGCCGGCCGCGGACGGCTCGTCCGCGCGCCGCGCCCAGACCCCGTACAGCGGGTCCCCGTCGGGCGGCGTGTGGGCGGCCGCCTCGGGCGTGGTCCAGCCGCCACTCAGCACGAAGTAGCTGCGCACGAGCGCCAGGTGATCGGCGTCGCTGCCCGCGTGCCAGATGCGCACGGCCTTCGTGGGGAAGCAGCGGTTCGAGAAGGTGACCAGGAACGCCGCGCCGGGCCGCAGCACGCGCCGCACCTCGGCGAACACCTCCAGCGGCGACGTGAGGTACTGCACCGACACCGTGCAGACCGCCAGGTCGAACGTCGCGTCCGGCTCCGGCAGCGTGGGATCGGCGTTCAGGTCGAGCACCGCCCAGCGGGTGAGCTGCGGGTTCGCGGCCATCTCGGCGGCGTTCAGGCCGATGCCCACCACCGCGCTCGGCCGCAGTTCGGGCGGCAGGTGCGAGCGCCACGACGACATGAGGTCGAGCACGGCCGCGCCCGGCGCCGCCAGCCGCCCGATGAGCGTGCCCACCGCGGCGATCGCGCCGTCGTCAATGTGTACGACGTAGCGCGGCACGTCGTAGAACGTGGAATCGGGCCGCGGGTCAAGGCGGTCGAACGCCTCGGGCCGAAAATGGTCGAGCGTGCGCGGCACGGCGTCGGGCATCGGCGGCTCCGGGCGCGGGGGATGGGCGCCTAAGCGTATTGTAGGGCGTCGGGGCGAGTGTGCTACCCTGCGGCGAGAGGGGGTGCACGATGCGGATCGAGGCGAAGATCGCGGAGCTAGGCTACGTGCTGCCGGAGCCGTTCGTCTACCCAAGCCCCAACCGGCGGGGCACGGTGCGGGTTGGCGAGCTGCTGTTCGCGTCGGGCCACCCGCCGTGCGAGGCGCACGGCGTGCCGCTGCGCGGCAAGGTGGGCGGCGACGTGAGCGAGGAGGTGGCCTACGCCGCGGCGCGGTCGTGCGCGCTGAACATCCTGGCGTCGGTGCGGCAGGCGCTTGGCGACCTCGACCGCGTGCGCCAGGTCGTGAAGGTCGTGGGCTACGTGAACACGGCGCCGGGCTTCGAGCGTCAGTTCGCGGTGATCGACGGCGCGTCCGATCTGTTCCTGGCGCTTTGGGGCGAGCAAGGCTCGCACACGCGCTCGGCGGTCGGGGTGTTCGAGCTGCCGCGCGGCTTCCCGGTCGAGGTCGAGGCGGCGTTCGCGGTGGAGTAGCGCCGCGTCGGCGGGAGCTGACGCGGAACAAGCGGAGGAAACGCCATGCGTGCCGTAGTCGTGACGGAGCCGGGCGGGCCGGAGGTGCTGCGCGTCGAGGAGCTGCCCGAGCCGACGCCGGGGCCGGGGCAGGTGCAGATCCGGGTGGCGGCGACGAGCGTGAACTTCGCGGACATCATGGCGCGGCGGGGGCGCTACCACGGCGCGCCGGCGAGCGGCCGGTTCGTACCGGGGCTCGACGTGGCAGGCACGATCACCGCCGTCGGCGACACGGTCACGGGGCTGCGCGTCGGCCAGCGGGTCGCCGCCTTCCCGGCCGGCGGCTCGTACGCCGAGGTCGTGGTGGCCGATCCGGTGACGGTCTACCCGCTGCCCGACAACGTGGACTTCGAGACCGCCGCGGCCTTCCCGACGATCGGCGTGACGGCCTACAACCTGCTGCACACGGTGGGGCGGCTGGCCGCGGGCGAGACGGTGCTGGTGCACGCGGCGGCGGGCGGCGTCGGCACGACGGCCGTGCAGGTGGCGCGGCTGCTGGGCGCGGGGCGGGTGTTCGGCACAGTGGGCGACGACGCGAAGGCCGGCGTGGTGCGCGACCTGGGCGCCGACGCGGTGATCAACTACCGCCGCGAGGAGTTCGCGCCGCGCGTGCGCGAGCTGACGAGCGACGCGGGCGCGGACGTGATCCTCGACTCGGTGGCGGGGCCGGTGACCGCCGGCAGCCTGAGCTGCCTGGCGCCGTTCGGGCGGCTCGTCGTGTTCGGCCAAGCGAGCGGCGAGCCCGGCCAGGTGGCGACGAGCGAGTTCTATCCGCTGAACCGCGCGGTGCTCGGCTACAGCACGGGCGGCTACCGCCGCCTGCGCCCGGCCGCGCTGCGGCCCGCGGCGGAGGCCGTGCTGGCCTGGCTGGCCGCCGGGCGGCTGCAGCTCGTCATCGGCCGCCGCTACCCGCTCGCGGAGGCCGCGGACGCCCACCGCTTCGTCGAGAGCCGCGCCAGCACGGGCAAGGTGCTGCTGCTGCCCTGAGGCGCGGCGCCCCTCGGGCCGAGCGCCGCCCGCCCACGGCTCGGGCGGGGCGCCGGGCCGGCCCACGGCGGGGAAGAAATCACGCCCGCGCTGTGGCAAACTCTTTGCAAGAACGTCGCGGCACACCGCGGTACTCGGAGGGGGCGCCGGATGGCCGCATCCAAGACGGCGGACCATGCCTCGGCGACGGATCGCTCGGCCGCCTGGCGCGCGCTCTTCGTCGCCTGGCTCGGCTGGATGTTCGACGGCTACGAGACGTACGCCCTGGTGCTCGTGGCCGGCGTGGCGATGCGCGACCTGCTGCCCGCCGACCAGCTCGCCCAGGCGCCCGTCTACATCGGCGGCCTGCTGGCCGCCACGCTCGTCGGCTGGGCGACGGGCGGCGTGCTGGCCGGCGTGCTGGCCGACTACCTGGGCCGCAAGCGCACGCTGATGCTCTCCATCTTCTGCTACGCGGTGTTCACCGGCCTCACGGCCTTCTCGCAGACCTTCTGGATGATGCTCGTCTTCCGCTTCCTGACGGGTCTCGGGCTGGGCGCCGAGTGGGGGCCGGGCACGGCGATGGTCGCCGAGCAGTGGCGGCCGGCGGTGCGGGGGCGCGCGGCCGGCATGCTGAACACGGCGTTCGGCTTCGGCTTCCTGCTCGCGTCGGGGCTGTGGCTGGTGGTCGCGCCGATGGGCCAGGAGGCGTGGCGGCTGATGTTCTTGTTCGGCATCGCGCCCGCCTTCGTGCTGCTCTACATCCGCCGCAGCATCGAGAACCCTGAGCTGTGGGTCGCCGCGGATGCGCGCCGCCAGGCGGCCCGCGCCCGCGCTGCCCGCGGCGAGGCGTTGCGCCCCGAGGACCACGCGCTGCTACGCTTCACGATGTTCCACGTGTTGGGCACGCCGGAGCTGCGCCGCCGGCTAGTGCTGCTGCTGCTCATGTCGCTGACCAGCGTGGTGGGCTGGTGGGCCACCTCGACGTGGATCCCGCCGCTCGCCGCCCAGCTGGCGGGCCAGCACGGCCAGGACCCCCAGCACGCCGCCGCCATTACGGGACTGACGTACAACGTGGGCGGCATTCTGGGCTACGCGGCGTTTGGCTTCCTCGCGGACGCGATTGGCCGCAAGTGGTCGATTTTCCTCTACTATCTGGGCGCGCTGCTGATCGTGTGGGGGCTGTTCCTGCTCGTGCGCGACCCGGGGCTCTTCCTGGTGGCGGCGGCCGTGAATGGCTTCTTCACGTCGGGCCAGTTCTCGTGGATGCCGACCTACCTGCCCGAGGTGTTCCCGACGGCGGTGCGGGGCTCGGCGATCTCGCTGGTGTTCGACAGCTCGCGCTACCTGGCGGCGGCCGGCCCGCTGCTCGCCGGCTGGCTCATCACGACCCTCGGCGGCATCGGCAGCGCCGCGGCGATCATCGGTACGATCTACATCCTCGGCCTCGTCGTCGTCCCCTTCGCCGCCCCCGAGACGAAGGGCCAGCCGCTGCCCGCGTGATCCCCGAATCTTGACACGACTGCGACATCCGCCCCATAGTCCGCAGATCGTTACCGGCCTATACTGAGCGCGGTATCTGATGCGGACCGCGGTTAAGCGCCGCGGTGCCCTCCGGCTCGTGCCAGGAGGATAAGAGCGGTCGTGCCCTCCGCCGACCGAGCCGGCGGCCAGGCCACCAGTTCGCGTCGCGCGGACGATCTGCTGTCCTTCGGGCAGGAACCCCTGAGCGCGTGAGGTAAAGTGTGATGGTTGTCGCCATGGCGGGGCTGGTCCAGCAAGGGTCGAACGGCGGAAGCGCGGTCGGCTCGCTCGTCGGCATCCTCTTCGCGATTATCTTCATCGCTGCGCAATGGGTAATCTTCACGAAGGCCGGGCGCCCCGGCTGGGCCGCGCTCATCCCGATCTACAACACCCTCCAAACGATCTGGCTCGTCGGGCGCCCCTGGTGGTGGCTCCTGCTGCTGCTCGTGCCGATTCTGAACATCATCATCGGCATCATCCTGCTCAACGACCTATCCACCTCCTTCGGGCACGGCATCGGCTTCACGTTGGGGCTCATCTTCCTGGCACCGATCTTCTTCCTGATCCTCGCCTTCGGCAGCTCGCAGTACAAGGGGCCAGCCGCGGCCTAGGGCGCCGGCCGCTGTCTCTGTCTCGGGCTGGTAGCGCGCGATGAAGAGAGCGAGGCTCCGGAAGGGCGGTGAGGCGGCATGATAGCCAAGAGCTTCTCAATGGGCGAGGCGCTCAGCTTTGGCTGGGAAGTCACGAAGGCGCATTTCCTGTTCTTGGTCGGCGTGGTGGTCCTGGCCGGGCTGATTGGCGGCCTGCCACAAGCTTTCGCGGAGCAGACGCGGTCAGCCGCGCTGTCCTGCGTCCTCGGCATCGCGAGCTTCGTGCTCAACACGATCGTCGGCATGGGACTGACGAACATCGCGTTGAAGCTCGCCGACCGGCAAGCCCCGGAGCTCGCGGATCTGTTCGCACCCGCCCCTTTGTTCCTCAACTACCTGCTGGCCGAGATCCTGTACTCCCTCATGGTGGGCATCGGCCTTGTCTTCTTCATCGTGCCCGGCATCATCCTGGGAGTGATCTTCGCCTTCTACGGCTACGTGATCGTCGATCGCGGCGCGGGCCCGATCGAGGCGCTCGGCCGGAGCGCGGAGCTCACCAAGGGCGTGCGCATGGACTTGTTCCTCTTCGGGCTGCTGATCATCGGTATCAACATCCTGGGCGCGCTGGCACTCGGGATCGGCCTGCTGGTCAGCGTCCCCGTCTCCATGGTGGCCGGCGCTCACGTCTACCGCCGCCTCGACGCCCAGACCGGTCCCGCGACCGCCTGACGCGCCTGGGTACGCTAGCTGCCCATGATAGCGCGCGAGTACTAGTAGTTGGCTCGCAGATAACTAGCCCGGGCTCGCGGCGCGGCGGAGAGCGGCGCCGGTGAGGCGGAAGGGGCGCCAGTCGTCGAGCGGCTGGGCGGCGAAGCGGCCGTAGAAGTCAAGCGCGAGCCGGTTCCAGGTGAGCACCTGCCACTCCATGCGCCCGCAGCCGCGTCGCACGGCCTCGGCGGCGCAGGCGCGGAAGAGCGCGCTGCCGGCGCCGTGCCGCCGCGCCTCGGGCAGCACGAACAGGTCTTCCAGGTAGAGCGTCGGCAGCGCCAGGAACGTCGAGTAGGTCTCGAAGTAGAGCGCGTAGCCGGCCACCTGGCCGGCCAGCTCGACGAGAAGCGCCTGAAAGCGCGGCGGCGTGGCCGTGGCGTCGCGCGCCAGCCGCTCGCGGGCAGCGGCGTCGGGGCGCGGCAGATGCTCGTAGTCGGCCAGCGCGTCGATCAGCCCGAGCAGCGCCGGCACGTCGCCCGGCCCGAGCGGCCGCACGCGCACCCCCGCCCCGGGGTCGCTGTCCCCAGGATTAGAGGGCTGGGAGGACGGCTGGCTCCCCCCAGGATTGGGGGGTTGGGGGGGCCGATTCCCCTGAGGATCGAGAGGGGTGGGCATGCTATCCGTCATGGGCGGCAGTCGCCAGTTCGGCGCGCCAGGCGGCGAAGCGGTCCGGGTCGGGCAGCCGGATCTCGCCGCGCGCCACACTCACCAGGCCGCGGCGGCGCCACTCCCCCAGCACGCGGTTCACCGTCTGGCGGCTCACGCCGACGCGCGCGGCCAGGTCGTCCTGGTGGATGCGGGCAACCCGCAGCGCGCCGTCGGTCTGGCTGATGCGCCAGAGCGTCTCGGCCAGACGGATGGCGGCGTCGT
>Ga0070741_10017453_pt1 | contig 11788 bp, 14 predicted proteins | sample Coa_R1_4_FD_66440 | JGI IMG/M metagenome (GOLD analysis project Ga0070741, IMG submission 66440) | Surface soil microbial communities from Centralia Pennsylvania, which are recovering from an underground coalmine fire - Coalmine... | ecosystem: Environmental > Terrestrial > Soil > Unclassified ...
CGGTAGCGGATGCGGTAGAACTTCTCGTAGGGCTCGAAGTGGATATCCGACACCCCGGCGGAGATGGCGTCGATCAGGATCTTCTGGATGTACTTGACGACGGGGGCGTCGTCGACGTCCGACTTTTCCTCTTCGATCGCGACCGTGGGCTCGCCATCGGCGAGATCCACCTCCAGATCGCCGATGTCCGATGCCTTCTCGAGCTCGGAGCCGCTCGCCTCCGCCAGCGCATGCAGCGCCTTGGTCAGCTTGTCGTCCTCGACGACGACCGGCTCGATCACGAGGTTGGTCTTGAAGCGGACTTCCTCGAGCGCCTGCAGGTTGGCGGGGTCGGAGGTGCCCACATAGAGCCGGTTGCCGCGCTTCTGCAGCGGCAGCACGCGCCGGCTCTGGGCCATCTTGAGGTCCAGCAGCTCCTTGGGCAGCTGGTGCAGGTCGAATGCCGAGAGGTCGAACAGAGGGACGCCGAACGCGCGCGAGGCGAAGGTCGCGAGCTGGGTCGAGCTGAGCTTCTTGCCCGCGAGCACCTGCTCGACGAAGGTAATGCCCGCGGTCTTGGCCTGGGACTGCATCGCCTCCGCGTCGCCTTCGGACATGAGTCCGTGCTGCGCCAGGGCGCGAGCGAGGCCGCTGATGTTGCGGGCGGAGGCGACGTGGGTAGCCATCAGTCGAGAGGCGAGGGTGGTCCTGGGGCCGAAGACGTTGGGAGGCGCGCTCCGGGTTTTATCGGCAGCGACGAGGCTGGCCTTGAGCTTCCCGGCCCAAATCGCGGAGCCGCAAAGTTATTCCGGGCGCATGAAAGTTAGCTTTTCGATGATGCCCGGCCCTCCGGCGCTTGTAAAGCCGCCGGGGCCGTTCCTCCGACCGGCGGCAGCAAACGCACGACTTTTATCGCACGGCCCTGTGTTTGCAGGATTTCCAGGTGCTGGCCGGCGAGGGCCAGGCGGGTGCCTGCCTCGGGGATTTCGCCCAGATCCTCCACGATCAGGCCATTCAGGGTTTTCGGCCCATCCAGCGGGAAATGCGTGCCGAGCTTGCGATTGAGGGTGCGCAACGGGGCCATGGCGTCCACCACCACGCTGCCATCGGCCGACCGGCCATAGGTGCCCGCCACGTCGGGGGCCGGAGTGGTGAAGTCGCCGACGATCTCCTCGATGATGTCCTCGATCGTGACCAGGCCCTGCAACTCGCCGTACTCGTCCACGACCAGCCCGATGCGACGCCGGTCGTTCTGGAACTGCTGCAGTTGCTGTAATAGCGGGGTTCCCGCCGGGATGAAATACGCCGGCCGGATGATCGCCCGGAGGTGCTCCGCGTCCACATTGCCCGTCTGCAGCAAGGGCAGGACCTGCTTCACGTGGACGAAGCCGACGATGTTGTCGAGGTCGTTCTCATATACGGGAAGGCGCGTGTGATGGGAGGTGGCGATCTGCTGCGCCAGGATCGAGGGCTTTTCCGCGACGTCGATCGCGTGCAGCTGGTTGCGCGGGATCATGATGTCGTCGACCGTGATCGACTCGATGTCGAGCAGGTTCGCGAGCAACGCCCGATGCTTGCCGCGGAAGTACTGCCCCTCGAGCACGAGCGTGCGCAGCTCTTCCTGGGTGAGCGTCGGACTGACTTCCGCGCTGGTCTCCATGCGCAGCAGCCACAGGAGGGCGCGCACGAACAGGTTGACGAACCACACGATCGGCGTCGCGGCCCGCAGCAGCGGCCCGAGCACGTAGCTCACGAGGGGTGCGATCCGGTCCGCATGCGCGGCGCCGATCACCTTTGGCGTGATCTCCGAGAAGACCAGGATGGCGAAAGTGATCGCGAGCGTGCCGAGGGCGAGCGCGCCGCGGCCCTCGCCGAAGAGGCGCACGGTGATGATGGTCGTGAGCGTGGCCGACGCCGCGTTGATGAGGTTGTTGCCGAGCAGGATCACGCCCAGCAGGCGGTCGGTCTGCGCCAGCAGCGCGAGCGCGAGCTTCGCGCCCTTGGCACCCTTTTGCGCGCGATGCTTCAGCCGGAACCGATTGGCCGCCATCATCGCGGTCTCGGCGATCGAGAAGAAGCCGGAGGTCACGAGCAGCACGACCAGGACGATGCCCAGGGTGCCGAGTGGGATCGCGTCCAACGGTCAGCGGTGCAGCAGCACCTCGAGCACGAACTTGCTGCCGAGGTAGGCGAAAAAGAGAAGCGTGGTGCCCGTGAGAATCCACCGCAGCGCGACGCGGCCGCGCCAGCCATAGCGCTGTCGGCCCAGCAGGAGGCCGCCGAAGACCAGCCACGCCAGGATCGAGAACACCGTCTTGTGATTGAAGGTGAGCGGCTTGCCGAAGATCGCCTCGGAAAAGAAGATGCCGCTGATGACCGTCAGCGTGAGCAGGATGAAGCCGATCCCCACCAGGCGAAACAGGAACCGCTCGAGTGTGAGCAGCGGCGGCAGCTCCGCGGTGCTCGCATCGGCGAGGCCGCGATGCAGCCGCTTTTCGAGCCACATCAACACGAGCGCCTGCACCGCGGCGACGATGAAAAGGGCGTAGGCCACGAGCGCGACCGCCACGTGCGCCGCCGCCCAGGGCGCTTCGGCAAACGCGAAGAGATGGGGGCTTTCACCGGCCATGGGCAAGAGCGAGAAGACGCCCGCGATCGGCAACACCACGGTCGCGACGATCGGCAGAGTGCGCATGAGGCCGCTTGCCCACGCGACGATGGCGGTCACCGCGGCAACGACCGACAGCGCGTTGGCGAACGAGAGGTCGAGGCCCTGCGGCTTCGCGACGTCCGCAGTGACGAGCCAGGCATGCAGCAGCAGCGCGACGGGGATGATGATCGGGGCGCTGCCGCTCCATTGCGGCGTCGATGGGGTGACCCCGACGGCCGGTGCCTGCGCGGGCGTCGGCCACAGTGCCCACACCGCGAATCCATAGAGCGCGGCGAGGAGCAGGTGGAGTAAAATCATCGGTTTGTGATCTCGGCTCGAGCCGGGATAGCGCCGGTCTCAGTTTACATCAGCGCTGCCGAACGCCTTTGTCGCGCCGCAGCGCCTCCACGAAGAACTCATGCTCGACAACCTTACCCAGCGGCTCGGCCGCGTGGTCAAGCAGCTGCGCGGTGAAGCGCGGCTCACCGAGGCCAACATCCAGGAAGCGCTGCGCGAAGTGCGTCTCGCGCTGCTCGAAGCCGACGTAGCGCTGCCGGTCGTGAAGGAATTCATCGCCGCGGTGCGCGAGAAGGCGGTCGGCGCGGACGTGGTCGGCTCGCTCACCCCAGGCCAGGCCCTGATCGGTGTCGTGCATCGCGAGCTGACCGGGCTCATGGGTGGTGCCGCGGCGCCGCTCGATCTCGCCAGCCAGCCGCCTGCCGTGATTTTGCTCGCGGGCTTGCAAGGCGCGGGCAAGACCACCACCGCGGCGAAGCTCGCGCGCCTGCTGCGCGAGACGAAAAAGAAGGTGCTGCTCGTGAGCACCGACGTCTATCGTCCGGCCGCGATCGATCAGTTGCGCACGCTCGCATCGCAGGTCGGCGTCGACTGGTTTCCGTCGGCGACGGACCAGAAGCCGGTGCAGATCGCAAAGGATGCGGTCGACTGGGCGCGGCGGCACTATCACGACGTGCTGATCGTCGACACCGCGGGTCGTCTTGCGATCGACGAAGAGATGATGCGCGAGATCAGCGACCTGCACGGGGCGGTGCGACCGGTCGAAACGCTGTTCGTGGTCGACGCGATGCAGGGCCAGGACGCGGTCAACACGGCGCGTGCCTTCAAGGAAGCGCTGCCGCTCACCGGCGTGGTTCTGACCAAGCTCGACGGCGACGCGCGCGGTGGCGCGGCGCTCTCGGTGCGGCACGTCACCGGCGCGCCGATCAAGTTCGTGGGCATTGCCGAGAAGATCGATGGTCTCGAGGTGTTTCACCCCGAGCGCATGGCCTCGCGCATTCTGGGCATGGGCGACGTGCTGTCGCTCATCGAGGAAGCGCATCGCACCGTCGACATCAAGGAAGCGGAAAAGCTCGCCAAGAAGGTCAAGTCGGGCAAGGGCTTCGACCTCGAGGACTTCAAGGCCCAGATCGGCCAGATGCGCAAGATGGGCGGGCTCGCCGGTCTCATGGACAAGCTCCCGGCGGAGCTCGCGCGAGCGGCGCAGGGTGCCTCGGTGTCGGAAAAGAAGATCGGCCGCATCGAGGGCATCATCAACTCGATGACACCGGCCGAGCGCGCCAAGCCCGAGCTCCTCAAGGCCTCCCGCAAGCGCCGCATCGCCGCCGGCGCGGGCGTGACGGTGCAGGAGGTGAATCAGCTCCTCGCGCAGTTCGAGCAGACCCAGAAGATGATGAAGATGGTGAGCAAGGGCGGCATGCAGAAGATGATGCGCGGCGTGCTGCCCGGGATGCGCTAGGCTCGTCCGGCGGCGACGGCGCCGCGCCGTCGATGGACATCCGGTCGTTTTCCGTCGTATAATCAGCGACTTTTCCCTTCACCTAAGGCCAGGAGCCATGGTCGTCATTCGTCTAGCCCGGGGCGGCGCCAAGAAGCGTCCCTTTTTCAACGTGGTGGTCGCCGACTCGCGCAATCGTCGCGACGGCCGTTTCATCGAGCGCGTCGGCTTCTACAACCCCATCGCCGGGGAAAACGACGAGGCGCTGCGCCTGTCGATGGACCGCATCAGCTATTGGCAGGAGCGCGGCGCCAAGCTGTCGGACACCGTCGCCGGCCTCGTGAAGAAATCGGCCAAGACCCCGCCGGCCCAGGCCGCCGCGGGCAACGAACCAGCGGGTGCCTGACGCGCCGCATATCGTCGTTCTTGGCCGCGTGATCGGCGCTTTCGGGGTCACGGGCTGGGTGAAGGTCGAGCCGTACACCGAAAGCAACGAAGCTTTGCTGGACTATCGGCAGTGGTGGGTCAGGCCCAAGAGCCGGACCGAGTGGCGCAGCATGGAAGTACAGTCGGCGCGTTTGCACGGTGACTCGGTGATCGCGCAGCTCGCCGGCATCGATGATCGCGACGCCGCGCTCGCCCTGAAGGGAAGCGAGCTCGGGGTGCCCCGCGAGGCGCTGCCGGCCGCCGGCGAAGGCGAGATCTACTGGAGCGATCTCGTCGGCTTGCAGGTGGTGAACGGGGAAGGGCGCGTGCTCGGTCGGGTGCAGGAGATCGTCGAGCATGGTGCGCATCCGCTGCTGCAGGTGGTGAGCGAGTCCGGCGCGACGCGGCTGATTCCATACGTGAGCGCCGTGGTCGATGCGCTCGATGTCGAACGGGGACGCATCGAGGTCGACTGGGGCGAGGACTATTAGGAGCGTGTGACGAGGGAAGGCGATGTCGGCAATCAGGATCGATGTGCTGACGATCTTTCCCGAGATGGTGGAGCACGCGACGCGTTTCGGTGTGGCCGGGCGCGCGCGGGAACGGGGGCTGTGGAGCCTCGGCGTGTGGAATCCGCGCGATTATGCGTCGGGCAATTACCGCAACGTCGACGACCGCCCCTACGGTGGCGGACCCGGCATGGTGATGCTCGGCGAGCCTCTGGGCAAGGCGCTCGCAGCGGCACGCGAGGCGCAGCGAGAGCACGGCTGTGCGACAACGCGCACGATCTATCTCTCGCCGGCGGGTGCGCCGTTGACACACCGGCGCGCCACGGAGCTTGCCGGCGCGCGCGATGCGGGTTACGTGCTGCTGGCGGGGCGCTACGAAGGCATCGACGAGCGTTTCGTCGAGCGCGAGGTGGACGAGGAGATCGCGATCGGCGACTTCGTCGTGTCGGGCGGAGAATTGCCGGCGCTCATGCTGATCGATGCGATCGTGCGACTGCTGCCCGGCGCGTTGAACGATGCGGAGTCGGCGCAGCAGGAGTCGTTCGCGGCAGGGTTGCTCGACCATCCGCATTACACGCGCCCCGAGGTCGAGGGGGCGCAGGCAGTGCCGGCCGTGCTGTTGTCGGGCGATCATGCGGCGATTCGCCGCTGGCGCCTCAAGCAGTCGCTGGGCAGGACATGGGAGCGGCGCCCGGATCTCCTGGCGCAGCGAACATTGAGCAAGGAAGAAAGCGCGCTGCTCGCGGAATATCGCAGCGAGCGCGGCGGATAAAGCGCATGCATCAGGGGGCGCCCTGCGCTGCATGCAAGGCCAACCGGCCACTGGATCGCAGCAAGCAACAGCAAACGGAGAACGCAAAGTGAACATCATCGAGCAGCTCGAGAAGGAAGAAATCGCCCGCCTGGGCAAGACCATCCCGCCGTTCGCGCCTGGCGACACCGTGATCGTGAACGTGAGCGTCGTCGAAGGCGAGCGCAAGCGCGTGCAGGCCTACGAAGGCGTCGTGATCGCGAAGCGCAACCGCGGTCTCAACTCCTCGTTTGTCGTGCGCAAGATCTCGAGCGGCGAAGGCGTCGAGCGCACCTTCCAGACCTACTCCCCGATGCTTGCGAGCATCGAGGTCAAGCGCAAGGGCGACGTGCGGCGCGCCAAGCTCTATTACCTGCGCGATCGTTCCGGCAAGTCGGCGCGCATTCGCGAGAAGCTCTCGTCGCGTGCCGACAAGCAGGCGCCGAAGACCGAAGCGCAACCGGAGTGAGCACGGCTGCGCGGCGCACGAGCGCCCGCATGCCGCTTTGCAACCGGAAGGGCGATTTCCGCCGAAAAAGGGCAGCCGTTGCGCTGCCCTTTTTGTTCGGGTCCCGCGTTTGTAAGCAGATAAACAACACTGGTGCTCCCCTCGCGCGCGGTGTGGTTTTTGCTACTTGCCCAGGCATGGGTTTTCATCGAAGATTTGCGGCACGCCCGCTTTCCCGCCCGCGCCCGATCCCCTCATGAGAGCCACGCTGTACGAAGCGCTCGGTATCGCACAGAACGCATCGAACGAGGAGATCCGTTCCGCGTTGCGTGCGCAGATACGCAAGTACTACGGCAAGACGCGCGACGGGCAGGGCAATGTCGAGGAAGCGCTGCGTTTCATCAATCACGCGAGCCGCATTCTTTCGCATCCGCAGCGCCGCGCCGAATACGATCGCCAGCTCGCGCTTTCCGACGGCTCGGCCGAGCACCGCATCGCGCACGTCGTGAGCAATGCGGTGGGTGATGCCGGCTTCGAAGGCACCGACATCGGTGCGACCCCGTTTCTCGAGGCCGACGAGATTCTCGAGACGGGTCTTGATGCCGACGAGATTCCCGAGGAGCATCGCACCCCGCATCACCCGGGCCTCACCGAACGCGTCGCGGCATTCGGGCGTCCGTCGCTCGCCACCGCCGGCGTTTGCGCGCTGTTCGCCGGCTTCATCGGCGCCGCGATCCTGTTCGTCACTCCCGAGGATGCCATCGTCGTGGCGAAGCAGGTCCTGGTGTGGATGACGCTCACGCTGCTCGCGCTCACCGTGATCTACGGCGTCGTGCATGGACTCGCCTGGCTGCAGCGTCGCCGCGGTGTGGTGCAACCGGTCTTTGCACCGCAGACCGATCTCGCGATCCTCAATTGGCGGCGCGAGAAGAGCGTGTTCCTCGGCACCAACCAGCCGCAGGAGGATGCGAGCTGGATCTTCCGCCTGCGCATGGCGGAGCTCGAGCGCGCGAAAGCAGGCCGCACGAGCGAGCCACGGCCCTGGAGCCGGCTTGGCGCCCGCGTATTCGATTACGCGATATGGGGCCTCGTGCTCGCGCTGCTGTTGTCGGAATTGCGCGCGCTCGACATCCTGCCCGAAGACATGGCGTACTGGATCTCGCATCCGCTCGTCGCGCCGGTTCTGATCACTGTCTCCTGGATTCCGATCGAGGCGCTCCTGATCGCTTCGCTGCAGACGACGCCCGGCAAGTGGCTGTTCGGGTGCTACCTGCAGTTCTCGATCTCGGATGCCTACGCGCGGCGCGATCCGCAGGCCCAGCTCGTGCGCGGCTTGCGACGCGGCTTTCGCGTGTGGTGGAACGGCATGGGCGCCGGCTTTCCGCTCGTCGCGCCGATCATGATCGCCATCGCGTACGAGCGCCTGATGCAGAAGCAGGAAACCGACTGGGACGCCGCAGAGGATTGCCTCGTCACGCACGGTCCACCCGGCGCGCTCAATCTCGTCACCGGCCTGTGCGGTCTGGCCGCGATGCTTTGGCTCTATGGTGTTGCTTGGCACCAACCCATGGCCGACTCGCTGGCGAGTCTCAAGGGGACGATCGTGTCCTCCTTGCCTGCGCGGCCATCGTTCATCGATCAGAGCCTCGCCGGTCGCGACCGCCTGATGCAAAGCCTGCGCGGCAGTCTCGCGGTGGGCCCGATCGAGTCCGGCGACAGCAGCCAGGTTTCGTCCCAGGGCCCCGACGCGCAGCGCGCCACCGGCAGCAAACCGGCGACCGTGCCCCGCGCTGCGCCCAATGGCGCGCAGAGCAGCGATCCTGCGCGTCCGATCGATCCCGATCTCGCGGTGCGCTTCGACGAGCGTCGCGCGCGCATCGGTGCGCTCAAGACGGAAGGCACGCGCATGCTGCGTGCCGGCAACTACCGCCGCGCGGGCGAGCTATGCGGTGCGTGGGCCGATCTCGACCTCGGCAACGCGGACGCGTGGCGCTGCTACGGCGAGGCGCTGCAGGCGCAGGGATATCACCAGCAGGCGATCAGCGCGTTCAAGAAGGCCAAACAGTACGATCCGCAGGATCGCTCGCTCGATGCGGCGATCGACCGCAGCCAGAAAGGCGTCGTTGCCGATTTCCTCAATCGGTATCGCCGCTAGGAATCGCTCGACTCCGATTGCTTCTCGAGCTCGCGCCGCACCTCGTCCATGTCGAGGTCCGAGGCGCCCTTGATCACCTGCTCGAGCGCGCCCGCGCTCAATGCGCCCGCCTGCGAGAATACGATCACGTTGTCGCGAAACACCATCAGCATCGGGATCGAGCGGATGTTGAAATGCGCCGAAAGGCCTTGCTCGGCGTCGGTGTTCACCTTGGCGAACAGGATCTCGGGATGCTTTTTCGCCGCCTGCGCGAACACCGGCGCGAACGCGCGGCACGGCGCGCACCATGGCGCCCAGAAGTCGATGATCGCGAACGGATGGTTGGGAATGGTGCTCGCGAATGCATCGCTGTCGAGCTCGACCACCTCGCCTGCCGCGGCGCCCGTCGCGATGTTTGTGGCGTCCGCCTGTTGCGTCATATCGCTCATGTTTTCACCAGTCTTGCGCCCGGTCTTCGGACGGCCGGCCGCGGGTTCGTCATTTCCGTTTCATCACAAAAAAGAACGCGCCGTCCTTCTCGCCGTGCTCGAGGAGCTCGTTGCCCGTCTGGCGCGCAAAGGCCTGGAAATCGCGCACGGAACCGGGATCGGTCGCCAGCACGCGAATGACCTGGCCCGAGGCCATGTCGTTGAGCGCTTTCTTGGTGCGAAGCACGGGCAGCGGGCAGTTCAGTCCCCGTGCGTCGACCTCGCGATCTGGCTGTTGCATGGTGGCTCCGAAAGGCGCATCGGCACCGCGCCAACTGAATCGACCATTTTACCAGTGCTGATGTTCCCGTCCGGAGCTTGCCCCGCGCGGTTCCGCGGCCGCGGCGACGATCCTCAGGAACGGATGCGGTGCAGCAATGCCGTCGTCGAACGGTCGAACTCGAACGGGATCGCCACGAAGCGGCCACCGGCCGCGATGACTTCGGGGGCACCTGCCGTGGTTGCGGCGCTGTAATCGCCGCCCTTCACCAGCACGTCCGGACGGCAGGCGATGATGAGATCGCGCGGGGTGTCCTCGCTGAACGGCACGACCAGGTCGACCGCGGCGAGTGCAGCGAGCACCGCCATCCGATCGTCGAGACGGTTGAGCGGACGGTCCTGGCCCTTGCCCAGGCGACGCACGGAGTCATCGGCATTGACCGCCACCACCAGCGAGGCGCCGAGCTGCCGCGCCTGGTCGAGGTAGGTCACGTGGCCGCGGTGCAGGATGTCGAACACGCCGTTGGTGAACACGAGCGGGCGCGGCAGCACCGCGATGCGGGCGATCGCTTCCTGCGCGCCCGCGATCTTGGCCTCGAAGCGGGGTCGCGCCGTCACACGTATTCGAACAGGCGCACCACGCGCACGACACCCGAGGTGTTTGCCGCGAGACGCGCAGCGGCATCCGCCTCCTGGCGCGACACGATGCCCATGAGATACACGACGCCGCGCTCCGTGACCACCTTCACGTTGTTGGCGGGGAATTCGTTGGCTTCCACGAAGCGCGCCTTGACCTTGGACGTGATCAGCGTGTCGTTCGAGCGATCGCCGAGCGACGACGGCGGACCGACGACGAGGTCGTTCTGCACGCTGCGTACGCGATCGGTGCTGCGCGCGATGTTCGCAACGCCGTCCCTCGCGGCCTGGTCCGGCACCTCGCCCGTGAGCAGGACGACCCCGTTGTAGCTTGTGACGTTCACGTGCGCGCTGGGATGATTGGCGCGCACGTTGTTCGCGATCTTGAGCTCGATCGCCTCGTCGTCGAGCTGCGCGCCGGCCGAGCGCCGGTCGGCGGCGACCAGCGCACCGCCGGCCACGGCGCCGCCCAGCACCAGCGGAACGCAGGCGGACAAGAGCGCGCCCGTGCCCACACACGCCGATGCGAGGGCGATCAACAGCGCGAATGCGCGTAACTTCATGAGTCTTCTCCGAGAAGGGTGTTGTCGATGGCATCGCAGATGCAGTGGATCGCGAGCAGGTGCACTTCCTGCACTCGCGCCGTGCGATCGTGCGGCACGCAGATATGGACGTCGCGCTCCGACAGCATGCCGCCGATGCGGCCGCCGCCGCGACCGGTGAGCGCGACCACGCGCATGTCGCGCTCGTGCGCGGCGTCGATAGCGGCGATCACGTTGGCAGAGTTGCCGGAGGTCGAGATCGCGAGCAGCACGTCGTCCCGGGCCCCGAGCGCCCGCACCTGCTTCGCGAACACCTGCTCGAAGGTGTAATCGTTCGCCACCGCGGTCAGCAGCGAAGTGTCGGTAGCGAGCGAGAGCGCGGGAAGCTCCGGACGCTCCCGCTCGAAACGGCCGACGAGCTCCGCCGCGAAATGTTGCGCATCCGATGCCGAGCCCCCATTGCCGCACGCGAGGATCTTGCCGTCGGCGAGCAGGCACTCGGTCATAACGGTCGCGGCGCGCGCGATCAAGGGTGCGAGCACATCGGCGGCGTCGCGCTTGAGCTTCGCGCTGTCGGCGAAATGCGCCAGGATTCGGGGGGTGAGTTCCATGCGGTCGAGTGAAGAGACGGCGAGCGAAGCGACGGGGGTGCATCTGCGCCGTCGATTGTACAGCGCCGCCCTACAGCGTGATCACATCCTGCAGCCATTCGATGCGGGTGGGATCGAGCGCATCGAGCAGCACGGCATCGAAACGACAGCTGGGCAATGCACCGCGCCACGTCGCGAGATATTGGCTGGCCGCAGCCACGAGTCGCTGTTGCTTGGCCGTCGTGATGCTCGCGGCCGCGCCGCCATAATCGTTGCGTGCGCGCAGGCGCACCTCGACGAACACGAGCGTGCCGCCGTCACGCGCGATCAGGTCGATCTCGCCACGACGGGTGCGAAAGTTGCGTGCAATCGTGACAACGCCGTGGCCGGCGAGAAACCGCTCGGCCATGCGCTCGGCAGCGTTGCCGCGTGCGCCGCGCGCGCGAGCGGCGAGGGTATGCATCGGGCGCAGCGCGGGCGAGGCTAATGCGACGGGTCGGGCACGAGATGCCCGCCTTCCAGGTGTGCAAGCCGGCCTTCGCGCACGATGTGGTGGCGGCCATCGAGGGTGAGGTGACCCGTCGCACCTTCGATCTCCAGGCGTTGCGGCGCGCCGTGATCGAACGCTTGCGCGACGGCAAA